>Ga0081538_10002612_pt1 | contig 17436 bp, 19 predicted proteins | sample TabmetS5T2R1_FD_71022 | JGI IMG/M metagenome (GOLD analysis project Ga0081538, IMG submission 71022) | Tabebuia heterophylla rhizosphere microbial communities from the University of Puerto Rico - S5T2R1 | ecosystem: Host-associated > Plants > Roots > Rhizosphere ... | reverse complement strand
CGGTCGAATTGGAATGCAAGGGCTAACGCCGCGGTCATAACGATCCCAATCCCGAGCACCCAGGGTCTAACCCGCATCGCGTCGCGAATAACCCTTGAGCATCGTCTCCGCGATCACTCCGTAAGCCGTTTTCCAAGCCTTCTCCAACTCCACGCTCCACTGGCTGCCCAAAAAACTCGCGAACGTGTGGATCAAGGCTTCGCCCACCAAAGAATAATGCCGGGTAACGACTTGGTAGCCCTGGTGCTTTTTGCCTAAGTCCAACAACGCGCTTTCCAGCCGATCGGGATGCCGCAAGTTTGCCATCACCAGCACCAGCGCGGATACGAGCTTCTTGCGCTGCGATGCCATATCGACGTGGCTGAACAGCTCTTTGACTTCGGGATACAAGTCAAATAGCTCGTCATAGAAAGCTTTCACGAATTCGTCCGCCCGTGGAGCGACCATTTGAAAGCTGCTTTCCAGGAGCCCGATGTTCAGAGGTCCCGCTGACGTGTCGCTCTGCATGTTGGTTTCCGTATTCATAGGCTCTAATCCCCCTAATTCTTCTGATAAAAAATCTCCGGGCCTCCCTCGATGCGGCCATCGAGAATTTTTTGTGCATTGGCCATCGCCCGGTCGATGTCGTCTAAGGGCGTCGCCGAAGTTCTACCGTGACCGGGGTAGAGGGCCTGCAGGCCAAAACAGCGAATCCGCGCGAGAGAATCGAGATAGTCACCGATGCTGCCCGATTCCGCGATGTACGATAGCGTGCCGCCGGCAAACACGCTGTCGGCGGAAAAAAGCAACCCCTGGGTGGTTTCGACGATCGAGATGCAGCCCGAGGTGTGGCCCGGTGTATGAAAAATCCGCAGGCTGTAATTGCCGAGATCGATGCGGGTCATATTTTCGAGCCACAAGTGCACCCGCATCGGGATCTCGTTAAGGTCGTTTCCCTTGTACATCGTGACGTAATAATCACCCGTGATCATTTTGGATGCCGCCAGCCGGTAAGCGGCGATCATGGCGGACTCATGAAAATAACGGTTTGCGCCGATATGATCGCAGTGCTCGTGGGAGCTGATCACCAAATCGATATCTCTGACTTTGAGCCCGATCCGAAAAAGCCCTCGTTCCAGCACCGGAAAATTTTGATCGGAACCGGAATCGATCATCACGTTCTTATAGTTCCCTTTGATGACATAGCTGTGACTACTACCGTTCATCCCTCGGATTTGAAAAATTCCCGGCTGAAGTTCGGTTACGTCCGCATTGCTCCCCATGCCTAACTCCTTTCACCCTCCATGGCCTCTTCGAGATTACGGTAGATCTCGAACTGTTCGGCAAAACGGTCGTTTTGAAAATAGCCTTGCAAGCAGGGACTCAAGTTACAGAGGCGGAGAATTCCAGCCCGTTGATCCACCTCCTTTTTGAAGGAAGTCAGAAGCCCCATTTCCCAAACTCCAAGCTGCGCGATTTCCTTCAGATTGACGATGACCCGAATACCTTTTTGCGTGAGCCAGCGATTAAAAAGGTATTTCACCCGTAGGGGTTCGTTGTTTTGAGCTTTGCCCGATGGGTGAACGATGACCCAATCATTGACTTCGGTGATTCGGTAGTTCACCCGCTTCATTTCCAAAGCGGCCAATGTTTTTGCCGTCCTCTGGCAGCGCGCAAGAATCTCGGGTGAGACAATTCAAAGCATTTGGCCAATTCGAGAACCGGTACGTCCGGGATGTCCGCATCAGCTTTGTCATGGAAAACCTCTTCCAAAAAAAGTATGTTCTCGAATATTCTTCCGGTCATTGTTTTTTTGTGACGCCGAATCATAAACACCTCCGTATCGCCCAAAAAAAAGGCGCTCCATCGTTTTACCGACGAGCGCCTTTGCTCAACTGAAGGCAACGTTGCCTATGACATTCTAATTAGCAACGGTTATGCCAGAGCTATCTTCTGAAAAGACTTCTTAGCTGCGGTGCTATTTCCTAACCTGACGAGTGGATTGCGCATAAAAGAATCACGAGCTGCCTGGAAACTCAGCATTGACTTATCGCTGACGCCAAGAGGGTGATTCTAAGCACCCTTTCCCTTCGAGAGCTCTTCACTCAAAATCACGGCTTGTGCGATTTCACCCATTGGTCTGCGCAAATCCATGCTCTTTTTCTGAATCAGCGAAAATGCTTCAGCTTCTGAAAGTCCTTTGCTTTTCATCAATATCCCTTTTGCCCGCTCGATGATCTTGCGCGCTTCGAGGGTCTTCTTTAGGTCTTCGTTTTCTTTTTGCAGGGTGACGAACTCCCGGAAATGAGACACGGCGAGTTCAATGGCGGGCAGCACCTCCTCGTCTCGAAGCGGTTTGAGAAGATAGCCCATGACGCCGACCTGTTTGGCGCGCTCGACTGTTTCCGAGTCATAGTGGTTGCTGACAAGAATGATCGGAACGGGCTTTGCCTGCATGATCTTGCGCGCAGCGTGTATCCCATCGAGATCAGGCAAGCCTACGGCCATCAAGATCACTTCAGGGACTGTAACCGAAGCCAACTCCAACGCGGCTCGCCCGCTGCTTCCCTCACCAACGATCTCGCATCTGTTAGCGGCCAAGGCCCGTCTCAAAATGTCACGGGAGGGAGCGTGGTCGTCTATGACCAGCACCCTCCTCATAGCTTCGCGTGTTCCCTTTTGGTCTTGAGCTGCTTCGGTTTTGTCGCGCGACGAATGAACTCCGACAAAAACTTTTCGGCGTAATATTTGAGCGCGGGTAAGTAGTTTTGGGTGTCGCTGACGATCTTGTCCGGATGAACATAGGGAATCTGGGCAAGATCTTTTGAGTGTTCATCAATCCACCGCTCGATCATCGCGGAGGTCATCTCCAAGTGGAATTGAAGACCGTAGATGTTTTTACCCAGACGAAATGCTTGATTCTGGTAATAGACGGACGATGCCAAACGCAACGCGCCACTGGGCAGATCGAACCCGTCACTATGCCATTGGAACACGATCGGACTTTCGGGAAGATACCCCAGAGATGAATCCACTTGACCATGGGGCGTGATTGAAATCGGATACCAGCCGATTTCTTTCACGGGTCCGTGATAAACAGCCGAGCCGAGTGCCGCGACAATTAATTGCGCGCCCAAGCAGACCCCCAACAAGGGTACGGCTTCGTCGATGGCCGCTCGGATAATGGTTTTTTCCCAACGCAGAAACGGGTATTGTTCCTCGTCGGCTACACTCATTGGGCCACCGAGAATGATGAGAGCGCTGGTTCGTTCCCAATCCTCGGCCGGCATCTCGCCATGAAAAAGCCGGATCGTCCGGAAATTTGCGCCCTGTTTTTCCAATACCTCAGCAAAAAAACCTAGATCCTCAAACGGGTCGTGCTGAAAAACCAGGACCTCATCCATCAGACCCTCCACTTCCTTTGCTTGGTTTCAGATGTCGAAGTACAGGGCAAATTCGTGGGGATGGGGTCTGAGCCGGATCGCATCGACCTCCTTTTTACGCTTGTAGTCGAGCCAGGTCTCGATCACGTCCTTGGTAAAGACATCCCCCCGCAGTAAGAAATCGTGGTCCTTCTCCAACGCATCAAGCGCCTGATCTAACGAGCCCGGCATCGACTTGACCTTGGCCGCCTCCTGCGGCTCCAATTCATAGAGGTCTTTATCGATGGGCTTGGGCGGCTCAATCTTGTTCCTGATCCCGTCCAGCCCCGCCATCAGCATCGCCGGAAAGGCAAAATAGGGGTTGCAGCTCGGATCGGGGGTCCTAAACTCCAACCGCTTGGCCTTCTCGCTGGTCGAATACATGGGAATGCGAACACAGGCGCTGCGGTTTCGCGCCGAGTACACCAGGTTGATCGGCGCCTCGTAGCCCGGCACCAGCCGCCGATAAGAGTTGGTCGTCGGCGCGATAAACCCGCACAGCGCATGGGCGTGCTTGATCAGACCCCCAATGTAATGGCGCGCGGTCTCGCTGATCAGCCCGTAGCCCTTCTTGTCGTAGAACAGATTCTTGCCACCCTTCCACAAGCTCTGGTGGGTGTGCATCCCCGAGCCGTTGTCCTGAAATAAGGGCTTGGGCATCACCGTGACCACTTTGCCCCGCTGCCGGGCGGTGTTCTTGACCACGTACTTGTAGAGCAGAACCTGATCGGCCATCTTGGTCAGGGTCGTATACCTCATGTCGATCTCGGTCTGCCCGGCGGTCCCCACTTCGTGATGGTGCACTTCGATCTTGATCCCGCACTTCTCTAGGTTCTTGACCATCTCGGAGCGCAAATCCTGGTACTGGTCCATGGGCGGGACCGGAAAGTAGCCCTCTTTGTAGCGGATCTTGTAGCCCAGGTTCTGTTTGTCGTTGCTGCCCGAGTTCCAAAAACCTTCTTCTGAATCAATGTAGTAGTAGCCGTGATTTTGCGCCTGATCGAAACGGATGTTGTCAAAGATGAAAAACTCAATCTCGGGTCCCCAGTAGCTGACATCGGCCACCCCGCTCGATTTTAAGTACTTCTCGGCCTTCTGCGCCACGTAGCGCGGGTCCCGACTGTAGGGCTCGCGAGTCACCGCGTCGATGACGTTACAGACTAGACTCAAGGTCGGATGCTCGGTGAACGGATCCATCATCGCGGTGTCGGGGTCGGGAATGAGCAGCATGTCGGACTCGTTGATCGCCTGAAAGCCCCGAATGCTCGAACCGTCAAAGCCGATCCCTTCCTCGAACAAATCGGCCGTCAGCTCTGCTGCCGGGACCGAAAAATGCTGCCACAGCCCCGGCACGTCGACAAATTTGAGATCGACGATCTCGGCCTCGTTCTTCTTGACCATATCTAAGGCCTCTTTGACAGCCATACCAGATCCTCCGAAATTCAGTTACTAAACCGGTCTTTTCGAAAGCTCAGCCGCGGGATACGCCGCTGAACCTTGCACCACACCTCCCGCAGCATCAACGATCGCGGCACCCCGTGCAGTCACGGTTACGAAGTCTGGGTACGCGATATTGCCATGTTCTCCCACGTCGAGACCTTCGATCTCCTCTTCGGCCGAGACACGAATTCCGATAGTCGCTTTAAGAATCTGCCAAAAGATCATAGAGATGACGAAGACAAAGACGCCGACGCCTAAAATTCCCGCTAGTTGCGCCATCAGCAGACCCGCACCACCACCAAAGAAAAGCCCGTTACCTGTCGTATTCGGGGTGAACTCCGCTTGAGCAAATAAGCCCACTGCCAAGGTCCCGAAGATCCCGCAGACTAGGTGCACGGATATCGCTCCCACCGGATCATCAACCTTGATCTTGTCGAAGAACAAAACCGACAGCACAACCAACACGCCAGCAATGAGACCGATAATCAACGAGCTGGAAATGCTGACAAATGCGCAGGGAGCCGTGATTGCCACCAAACCCGCCAAAGCACCATTGAGAATCATCGTTAGATCGGGCTTGCCCAATAACAGCCAAGCCGTAATCGAAGCTGCGATCGCGGCTGCCGCTGCTGCCGTGTTGGTCGCCACTGCAATCCGTCCGATCGCTCCCGCATCCGCCGCCATTGTGCTACCCGGATTGAACCCAAACCAACCAAACCACAACACGAATACGCCTAGAGTGGCTAACGCAATGCTGTGCCCGGGAATCGGTAACACTTTTCCGTCTCTGCTGTATTTCCCGAGCCGCGGCCCAAGCGCAATTGCCCCTGCCAAAGCGGCCCAGCCGCCCACCGAGTGCACAACCGTTGATCCGGCAAAGTCAAACATGCCGAGCTTGGCAGCCCATCCTCCACCCCAAATCCAATGACCCGTAATTGGATAAATAATTCCGACCATTAAGAAACTGAATATATAAAAGGCTCCGAATTTGACTCTCTCGGCCACCGCACCCGAGACAATCGTTGCTGCCGTTCCCGCGAAAACCAATTGAAAGAAAAACTTCGTCCACAAAGGAACTCCAGTCCAGTTGATCGACGAGTAGACGCCTTTGTAAGCGTCCCCCATCGCCGGACTGTTGTCGGCTCCCCCCACAAACCACAAGCCTTGAGTCCCAAAAAGCGCATTGCCATCACCGAACATCAACCCCCAACCCAAAACCAAAAAGGCTATGGACGAAGCCGCAAACACGATAAAGTTTTTGGCCAGAATGGTAACCGTGTTCTTGGCACGACACAGGCCCGACTCTACCGTGGCAAAGCCAAGGTTCATGAAAAATACCAACATGCCCGCAATCAAAGTCCACATCGTGTCCATCGCCACCTTGGCGCCGCCGATTTGCTCCAGCAACCCTTGTGTGAATTGAGCCGGTGCGGCACCGGGGTCTTCCTTCTTCGCCTCTGCCGCTGCCAGTGCTGGCGCTGCAGGCGTTTCTACCTTGGCGGGCGCGCCGGCCGCCGGTGCAGGAGCTTCCTGGGCGGAAGTCAAACCCACAATCAGGAGCATCCATAGTCCCCCAACTAGGGACGCAAAAATTTGCTTAAATATTCCCCGTTTCATGTTTCCTCCCTTTTCTCTCTTGTAACTTCTAGATCGCATCCGGTCCTTTTTCACCCGTGCGGATACGTATGACGTCTTCTACGTCGGTCACGAAGATCTTCCCGTCGCCGATCTTGCCTGTGCGCGCGCTTTCGGTGATTACTTCAACGACCTTGGCTGCCTTGTCGTCGGTGACGAGAATCTGAATCTTTACCTTCGGCAGGAAGTCGACTGAATATTCCGCCCCGCGATACAGTTCCGTATGTCCTTTCTGGCGACCGAAGCCTTTGACCTCTTCAACGGTCATTCCTTGGATCCCTGCTTTGGTCAGCGCTTCTTTCACCTCATCCAACTTGAACGGCTTGACGATCGCTTCGACCAACTTCATTGGAACACCTCTTTCTTGGTTCTTCGCCCGGCTGGTTGGCGTGGCGGAAAAGTTCACTATCGATTTAGCAACGCTCATGCCGTATGCCTGCAAAGATGTTTTTTTATCTTTCCTATTTAATAAATATTTGTTTTATAGATTGTTTATGCTCCGGTCCAAGTCATAGAAAATCCCTGGGGAGTGTACGGGCTGAAAATAGATGCCTAGGATTTACGCAACCTGCTCAAATCCTAAGCAACGATTGAATTGAAGCTCGTACTACGTAACAAGGATGTTTGATAGGTTCATGTCGTTGAAGAAACGGTAGAGGATCAAAACCAGCCGCATGGAAGGGAGGATCATCGTGATCCCAAAATAGCCAAATTTAATGTTGAGGATCTTCTGGATCAGCGCATCCTCAAAAAGGTAGTCGAGAGTGGCTACGTCGAGGAGATCGAACGAAAATATAAGATTCGGTCTTGAGACTAACGGTTGATTGTTGATCCACCGACTTCACCTATTAGCGAGCTCTTAGCTTCCACGACCGGACGTTCTTCGAGATAGTGCGTTTTGATACTGACGGGAATCGCCGAGGCTTTCGGAGGCGCTCTGGTTAATTCCGCGAAATCTTCGCCGACTGAAGCGTTAATCAGTCTTTATTTAATGGATCTCCAGAATGAGAGGCTGCCGATATTGAATTTGCAAGATCAAACTCAGGTAAACAATAGAGTCCGCAGGCTTACCCTCATCAATTCTCTCATCGGTATTTCCCTAGCAGGAATTTCTACCAGAATATTCATGATCTCAGTGCCTACCTTGGCGACGGCCTTGGGAACGGACATCCTTGGAATTTCCTGGGCCCTGATAGTTTATCAGGTGGCTGGGATAGGATTAGGCGTCGTTTGCGGTCGCCTTGGGGATATATACGGCCATCACAAAATGTATGGCTTGGGCATGGCCATGATGGCCGCTGGCTCGCTTCTCTGTGGCCTCTCTCAGGATGTTTTCCAATTGATCCTGTTTCGATTCGTGCAAGGAATTGGCGGCGCTATGATCCAGTCTTCCGGCCGCACCCTGGGCTTCAGAGCCATGCCGGAGGGATCTGAGGGAAAGGCCCAGGGGCTCATGGCAATGTCACACCAGTTTGGGTTTTTTGTCGGCCCGCCCATCGGCGGTCTCATCATTGATCTGGTTCATTGGCGCGGTGTCTTCTTCCTATTGTTGTTGCCGAGCCTGGTCGGGATGGCCCTTTCCTTCATGACCATCCGCTTCGTTACGCAATCCGTTGCACGCGCAGAGTCGGTCGATTACCGAGGGGCGGTGCTCTTCCTCGGATTGACCATTCTCGCTACCCTGCTACTGGATCAAAAAATCGCGGCGCTCATGGGGACGGGCAACCAAGCGCTGCTTGGTTTAGTTTTTGTGGGGACGCTTTGGGGTTTTATTTCTCACGAGAAAAGCACCCGGAATCCTATGATCGATCTCTCTTTTTTCTCCGTACCTACTTTCGGCTACGGTTCCGTCGGACTGCTGATCTGCTGCATTACTCAAGGACTGGTTACGTTTGTCACGCCTTTCTATCTCCAGGACGTGCTAAAACTTTCGCCGACGTTCATGGGGATCATCTTTCTTGGCCCGTCGATCCTCAGTATGGTGCTCTCGCCTGTCGCCGGCACCATGACCGACCGAATCGGTGCCCGCTTCCTTTTAATTATGGGCGTGTTGATCCTGATGGTCGCTTTCTTAATCGGCGTTAACCTCCGCGTCGACTCCCACTGGATCTTGCCCACGAGTTTGCTCGCGCTCACAGGCGTCGGATCGGCCTTTTTTAACACGCCGTCACAGGCGGTTATGGTGAGCTCACTGCCTAAAGAGCATTGGGGCATCGCTATAGGTATTATCAACGGGATCTTCGGCCTGGGACACATGCTCGGTATCTCGCTGAGTGGGATCTTTTTGACCTTGGGCTTCCGCTTCTATTCAGGGGATGCGGGGACGATCCCCAACCCGGGCGATACTCAACCTTTCGTCGCTTCGATGAATCTGACCTATCTATTTGCCCTTGGAATCAGTCTCATCCCCTTGCTGACTTCAGTAAAGAGCAAGAAGATCATTGCGAAAAGCGCCTGAGGTTTAAAAATCGCTACAAACTCCTTAATAATTTGGTTCCTTCTTCCGGACATTTGACTTGCCCATGAGCCACGCATCTATCATTTCTTGCTTAAAGCGCCATTGATTGCCCACTTTAAAGGCGGGTATTTTCTTTTCAGTCACCAGGCGATAGACCGTAAACTTGTTGACATGTAAGTAACGGGCTATTTGCTCCGGCGTCTGCAGATCTCCCAATTGGGTACCCCGGTCGGTAGCTGTCGTCTCCTGCTGGCCCGAGGAAGTGGCTTCAAGAAGAAGATCGCGCTCGCGCTGCTCGGCGTAGCGCTCACAAGCTTCCTTAAGGATCACTTCGAGCTCAGAAATATCCCAGGGCTTGGTCACGCATTTGGAAATAGCCGCTGAGTTAACCGCATCGATAATCACATCGAAGTCCGAATACGCCGTGGTCAGAATACGAATCGCTGTAGGGTGCAACTGGCGCGCGCGCTGCAGAAATTCGACTCCTTTTTCACCCGGCATCCTTTGGTCAGTTATCAGCAGCGCGATCTCGTCGCGATGTTGCTCCAGGAGACGATAGCCATCTGAGGCGTTAGCGGCGCTTAGAACCTTAAACTTGTCCCCGAACGCTCGGGTAAAATATTTGAGCGATTTTTCCTCGTCATCTACGTAAAGGATGGCGCACTTCTGATAATCCTGAAGATCCATCGTCTCACCTCTATATTTGCAAGATTTAAAGGATTTCTCCGTCGGTGCAAATTTCTCAAGCCTCGTTCATTATCCGGCGAACGCTTTTCTACACCGTGACTCCACGCACCTATTCTCCCACGCGAGCGGGGACATGCAAGAGAGGGCCTTCGATTCTTTGGTTGCGACCTCCGCCGCGGAAGCCTCTGATCCCCTCCTTACATAGTTATCCTAAATCGGTGATGCATGCGAACGGCGGCAACATCTCGAAAGACCCGCCTTGAGAACGGTCGCCGCAGCGCCGATTCTCAGCTTTCACCCAGCAAGAACTCGTGGTAAGTGATAGTTTTAACCCACTGGATTTCAAAACCACCGTTACAGGACCATTCTCTTGCCCAACAAAAAAACCGGCCTTTTTTACGGCTGGCGTATGGTGGCCGCAGCTAGCGCTTTGCGAGTGCTCGGCGCCGGCCTTCATAGTTTCGGCTTTACGGTGTTTTTTCTTCCTCTCAGCCAAGACTTAAAACTGAGTCGAACCTCGACCTCGCTCGCTTTTTCCCTGGCGCGAGCCGAAGGCGCCGTCGAAGGTCCCATCGTCGGTCATTTACTCGACCGTTACGGTCCAAAGCCGATTATGCTGGCCGCGGTTTTACTCATGGGTATCGGCTATCTGCTGCTCTCCCAAGTCCACAGTTATGCGACTTTTTTGGTCGTTTACCTCGGCGTTATCTCTCTCGCTCACGCCGGTGGATTTATGCATTCACCCATGGTGTTGATCAATACCTGGTTTATCCGCCACCGTGCTCGAGCTATCACGATCAGTAGCGCCGCCTTCGGACTCGGGGGTGTTCTTGTCGCCCCGGTCCTTAGCGTCATCGTCCAAGCCTGGGGGTGGAGATGGGGGGCCACCATCGCAGGCCTTTTGTTCCTGCTGATAGGCATACCGCTGTGCCTCACCATTCGCCGGTCACCGGAGGGCATGGGACTTTTGCCTGACGGCGACGAACCCGCCGGCACGGCGCCTGGCAAAGCGGGGCAGGCCTCGACGCATCATGCGGAAGTCGATGTCACGGTTGCCGAGGCGCTGCGCTCCTTCGCGTTCTGGGGATCGGTGCTGGCGGCAGGTATTCGCAACGGCTCCTACCATGCGATCTCCGTTCATTTTGTGCCGCTCATGGTGTGGAAAGGATTGAGCCAACCACAGGCGGCTTTATTGCTGAGCGTTTATGCATTTCTCGGCATGGCCTTGACGCTTCTGCTGGGCTGGTTTGCAGACAAGACGAACAAGCCTCGCATGACCGCATGCATCTTGTTTGTCGGTGCCGGCTCGATGCTGCTTCCGATCGTCAGCAGTTCCCTGTGGTCCTTGTTGTTGTTTACAATTTTCTTTTCCGCAGTGGAAACTACTTTTCCGCTTGGCTGGGCGGTGGTCGGAGATTTGTTCGGCAGAAAGCATTACGCCAGGATCCGCGGCTATATGACTTTATTTTACACATGGGGAGGAGTTCTCGGTCCGGTGATTGCCGGAGCGATCTTTGATCGCTGGCAAACCTACGAACCACTGTTGTGGGGCCTAGTCATCGTATTCAGCGTGGCGGGAGCTTTGTTCGCAAGCCTCAATCCATCCTGGCAGAGGGCGACGGGTCAGATGCGCACGGTGGGCTGAGGCAACAAACCTTCTCTGGAGTCGCATCGTTCAGAGGCGCGAGTTGTGCAAAAAATTCCTGCAAGCATTTGTTTATGGTTTCATCATAGGGTAGAAACACTTGAAAAGAGGGCTCCATGCAAAGTCCAAAAAGGCTAAAACTAACCCCTGCTCTACGGTTGCCGTTTGCGTTCACCGCTTCGCAGACACGCCGGCCAAGCCACCGAAGATGGCTGATAGTCGCTGTCCTTGCTCTTCTCGCGGGCTGTTCCTCTGCTGCTCCGATTGCTTTTCAAAACACTTCCCATCGGCAGACTTACAGCCTCAACTTGGAAGATCTGGAAAAGCTGCAATTCTATATCTCGACCGACGTTGTCGCTCAGTATCAAGATGCTGGCGGGACCAAGTCCCTCCTTGTACCCAGGTTGACTCCCGGCGTCGTCACGGGCGCTGGTCCGAATTGGCTTAAGGTGAGCTTTAGGGAGGGAGGTGCCGACGTTCCCTTTCTGGCGGATCTCACGCAGTATGACCCGCGATACTGGATTGCCTCCGAGGTCGAAGGGAGCAAGGACTTCAAGAGGATCACAAACCTTCCCGGGGAATCTTTTGTATACAAGGGCACCCGTTATACCCTGGTTTCTGGGGCGGATGCTTACTTGCTCTTCGATTGGGAAGGCTGGAAAAAAGTCGTTGAGACACGCGTCGTCACCGAGGGGCGGCGAGTGAGTGAGAGGTAACTCTGTTGAAAACCTATCGGTCATCGATAGAAGGCCAAGGCACAAAGACGAGCCAAAGTGAAAACCTAGTGGCTTTTTTCCGGGGAAGCGTCTAAGGATCAAGAAGGAGATCCAGGATGATTGGCAAAACAAAAGGTTTGGTTGCAGCTTTTCGACTCCTGTCGCTCGGCATGCTGCTTTTTCTCGGCCACGTCAGTGCCTACGGTCAGACGCTGGACGAACTTTACAAGAAAGCCCTCGAGGAAGGAGGCAAGCTGAGCTTCTACGGAACCTTGGCCCAAATTAACGCCCAGGTAGTGTTGCCGACGTTTGAAAAGCGCTTCCCAGGCATCAAAGTAGATCATGTCGACGCTACTGCCGATAAGCTCATCGCTCGGGCTATGGCCGAGGCACGCGGTGGACGTTATCTCGCCGACGTTTACCAGTTCAATTTAGAGAACCTCGGACAGGCGAACGACCAGGGACTGGTTGCGGACCGACTACCACCCGAGGCCGCCGCTTATCCCGCGAACCTGAAAGGGCCGTACTATGTGGCCACGGATCTGCAGTTCATTGTCGCCGCGTGGAATACAACGCTGGTAAAAAAGGAAGAAGAGCCTAAACAGTTTGAAGATTTCGTCCAACCGAAGTGGAAAAACCGGTTGATCGCGGAACCGCGAGACGTGGAACTCCTCGTCGGGCTCAAACAAAAGCTCGGCAGCGAGGAGAAATCGACGACTATCCTAAAGCAGATCGCGGCGAACAACGTTGAGTTTCACAAAGGCCATTCGGAACTCGCCGAATTTCTCGTCGCGGGCCAGGGCGCCCTTTGCGTCACCTGTTACGCCCACCATTTTCCAATTAGAATGAAAAAGGGCGCCCCGTTGAATTTCATGCTCACGGAAGGCATCGGCAATGTAATCGCTGTGGCTTTGGCGAAAAACGCGCCGCACCCCAATACGGCCTGGTTGTGGTACCGTTGGATCACCAGTGAAGAGGGACAAAAGGCCATGGCCCTCGGCGGCCGTATCCCGGCGCATCCTAAAGTGGAACCGACCGACAAGGTGCGACCGGAGAAGATCTACGCGTTGAACGTCGCCGACTACAAAGAGTTTCCAAAGTACAACAAGATTTGGAAAGAAATCTTCAAGCTTCGTTAAGGTTGGCGGGACTTGAAACGATGCCGCAACCCGCGTGACCGTATCGCTAAATTCGTGATGAAACTGAGCCAGCGACGAAAGGAGGATCTATGCTGAAAGTGACATCCTTGGGCCATGTGGGCCTTTACGTAGGCGACATCGAGCGTTCCAAAGCTTTTTATCGGGATATTCTCGGCTTGAAGGTTAGCGATCAAAGTCCCCAGACCGGCAGCACCTTCATGACGGCAAAAGACCGGCTCGAAGAACATCACGAGTTATTGCTGGTGCCGGGCCGGGAAGACGGGAAAGTCGTGCAACAGGTTTCTTTTCGTTGCACGAGCCTTGCCGACATCAAGCAGTTCTACCGGGTCTTTTTGGAAAACAAGATACCCATCATTCGCACGGTCAGCCATGGCAACGCCATCGGGATCTACTTTCAAGACCCGGACGGCAATCAGGTGGAAGTGTACTGGCCCACGGGGATCGACTGGCCGCAGCCCTTTGGCAAACCGGTGGATCTGACGGCGTCCGATGAAGAGATCATGGCGAACCTGACTTGAGATCGCAGAGAGTCTTGTTCTAGATCACGCGCTGCACGCGAACCATGGCAAATTTGTATTACAACGATCGACTGATCATCGCCCACGCAGCACTCAATCAGAGCACGAAACTCTGGAGCCCGGGAGCGGAAATCACTTGGAAACGGGATGGCGAGCGCCAGTCTCACACGATCGGCGGGTTGGCGGATCGATTCAAAACTGCTGAGGAAGCCGAACGATTTGTCATCAATCTCGCCAAAACGTGGATTGATGCCAACCCGTAATTGAGACGTCTAAGAAAGCGACACGCCAGCGGTGCGCGGAGTCCGAAAGCGTTCGGGCATCCGGCGCATAGTAATCAACAGACGAAGTCGGTCTATCGCGTGATGATGATATTTTTGCAGAAGTAAGCATTCATCTGCTCGTTCATCTCAAACCACTGCTGCTTGACCTGCGCTCCATCGGGCCTGAAGATGCGGTCCTCGTACCGTCCCCGCTGATCGGCAAGATTGGCAACCAGGTTGGATGGACAGTCAAAAAGCACGATCCTCGGCCAAGACTCGACTTTGTTTCTGTCATCCTTGTTGAACGATATCACGTCCGCGGCTATGAAACCCTTGAACCGCTTGATGGAATCCGGATGCACAAGCGTGACGTGAGTGACGTAAGGGTAGAATAAAGTCCAAGGAAGAATCGGTGCGCTCCCCTTGATTTGAGAGACGACTTCGAACCCTTGCTTTTTCATCTCTTCAATAAGCGGCTTTTCCCAACGGTAAGTCTCGATGAAACTGTTAACTATAAAAACCACCAAGACGACAACAAGAACGATTAAGCCAAGGCGCCTCAGACGTCTCATCGGCCATTTTCTTTGCGCAGTGAAGATTCCTGGGTTGGGTCGTGACGCACGTCTGTTCGGTCTTGATTGATGACGACTCGACGGCCTGTCCATGGCTTAGCTTCCAGGTGGAATTTTATCCACTAGTTTGCCATTTGTGTAGATCTCATAGCCTTTGATGGCCAGCTCGTAACCGCGAGGCGGATGATCGGACATATCCATGACGACCAAATCCAGGACGATCTTCGTCTCACCCCGAGCGCGCACCTCGAAAGGGAGTTTGATCGGGCCCACGGTGTTCTTGATTTGCGGTTGGCGCCGGCCCTTCTTCAGGACACCGGTTACGGCGTTGAGCTTCAGATGAATGGCATCGAATGAACCAGCATCGAGACTGCCGCGATAGACGCGCGCGCTGTCTTTATCCACGTAGCGCGTCAGATCGATGGATTCAAGAGCCGCCGGTAAACTTTTCCAGCTGATTTGCCAGAACTTAAGCCCGGGCTTGGGACTGATCAAAATTTCGCCGATGGTCAGGGTGAGTTTCTCGAAATCGCCGATCGCCTCGCGGTGATCTTTAATGTGAACTTCGAGGATTCCTTGGTTTTCTGCCGCTCCGGCCGGCGACGCCGCGAGAAAAAGAAGCAAAATCAGGCGCAAGATACGGCTGTAAATTCTGGGCATGCCCGGCTTTCAAAAATCGAGTAAGACGACAGCCTTGAGAAATTCCTTTCCTTGTCTTTCCGCAGGCCGGGGAACAAATCCGCGGGATCAATGGAGAAGCGCTGCAGGGACGGAAAGTTTCAGGAAAGTCGCGATCAACGCACGTAGCGGGCTAGGGTTCAACTTTGAATTCATAGGTCACATCGACACTCTTGGTTCCATCAGGTATGTCACCTCGAACCACGTACGTGCTGGAGTAGGTTTGTTCCTCCCCGGGTAGAATTCTCACCGGCAACAGCAGGCCGCATTCGACGACGTCGAGATGTTCCGTCAAGGCCGCGGGCTCGACGCGGTGGGTAATTCGTGCAAAAACCTCCTTGTCGGTCAGGTTCTTCACCCGGTAGGCGATGGTAAACAGTTCGTTGGGTTGGGTAACAGTCTCTTTGATCATCGGTTTAGCCTCGATGAGACCGCTTGGCGGCAATAACGTACCGAACTTTACTTTTACTCCCGAGGCCCAGTCGAAGAAAAGCCGCCACTGATGACCCTCTCTGCGTAAGGTGAACTCTTCTTGCCCTTCAATGACTTCCAAGCCGCCGTTACGTTGCAAGTTTCCGATGGCAGCGAGCAGTTTCTTTTGTTCATCCAGCGGCAGGGCCTGAAGCCGCTCCTCGTCCCAATCCAGTAGCAGCGCCCCGATGCTGTTCATATCCGGCGCCTTGAAAGCGAGCACGATCCGTGCGCGGCCATCGTTTAGGTTGATCTGCGCCGGCGTAAATTCAATCAACTCAGACAACTTCTTGGCAGCTTCCAAGGCAAATCCGGTAAATGGACCTCGCTCGCGGACGTAGATTTTCTCGTCCTTTAGCCGCTTATCTTCTGCAGAGACGAATCGGTAGGCTTGCTTGAAATCCCGGGAATAGACGGCCCTGAGATATTGCGTGAGAACCCGCACCGGTTCGTCGTTCCCCTCGTGCCATAGCTTTTTAAGCAGAAACGATACGGGTAACGATAGCAATAAGGCTGCCGCGATGAGTAGAAAAAAAGTTTTAAGCTGACGCCGCATCCGCCATTTTCCCTAAGAGAACTGCCCACGCAGATAGTTTGTGGGTTCACTTTTTCGCTGGGACGGTCCAGAGGTAGATCGTGCGGCCGTTAACTCGTTCGGTCTTGTCGGGTTTCCAATCGCCCATATCGAAGGCGTGGGAAACCACCCGTGAGCCCGGCTTCATCTGACTTAAAACGTTGGGCCGGAGTTTCAAGTTCACGTCGGGTAGCAGGTACATCGTCACCACCGAAGCTCCGGAGAGATCGACGGTCAAAATATCTTGTTGTCTAATTTCAGCCAGTTCCTGCACGCCTGCTTTGCGAATATTCTCACGCGATTCTTTCACGAGGTCGCCGTCTACATCAAATCCGACGGCCCTCGCGCCTTTTTTTGCTGCTGTGATCACGATCCTGCCGTCGCCGGAGCCCAGGTCGTAAACCACATCGCCTTTCTTGACACCAGCCAACTCGATCATCTTATCCACGACTTCCTGTGGGGTTGGAACAAAGGGAACGATCTTCTTGGATTCCAAATCCTGGGCCTGAGCAACCCGGGGAGAAAGAATCCGATCGACGAAATCAAAAGGTTCAAAACCAGCCGCGGCCAGCAGCAATGACAAACACAGAAACGAAAAGCGGTTGCATAGTCTCATCCGTTGTTGCCTCCTACAAAATACTAAATCACAAAAAAAGTATGGTCGCCAGCGTCAAGGGTTGGGTTTCTTTGCCAGAAGCCCGGCAATATCGTTTTGCAGATCTTTCAGCTGCCACTTTTCGCCGAAATAGTTGAAGCGCCGAATTCCTTCGCGGTCGATGACCGTCGTCAAGCTGGTGTGTTGCACCAGTCCACGGCCTTTGCGGACGACCCTGACACCGAAGCCTTTCCACACGGCTTTCATTTGGGTATCCGTGCCGGTTAGAAAAGCCCAATTCTGAAAATCGGCGCTGTATCGTTGCGCGTACGATTTCAGAACTTTCGGTGAATCCACTTCAGGATCGGTGGTGATGCTAATGAAGAATAGATCACCGGCCGGCCCATTCTTAAGGGCGCGCTGCAGCTGGGCAAAATGAGCGGTAAAGAGCGGACAAACATCCGTACAGGTGGTGAAGATAAAATTTACGACGACCACTTTGCCGCGCAACTTCGCTGAATCAAAACGCTCGCCCTCCTGGTTGAGCAGGATAAAATCGGGAGCCTTGGTGTTCAGAATTTCCCCGGTCGGCTGAAACAGTCTTGGAGCGCCCGGAACGTGCG
>Ga0081538_10002611_pt1 | contig 17438 bp, 17 predicted proteins | sample TabmetS5T2R1_FD_71022 | JGI IMG/M metagenome (GOLD analysis project Ga0081538, IMG submission 71022) | Tabebuia heterophylla rhizosphere microbial communities from the University of Puerto Rico - S5T2R1 | ecosystem: Host-associated > Plants > Roots > Rhizosphere ... | reverse complement strand
CCTGGTGTTCTCTGAATCAGCCACACCCGGGCTGACGTGTTCGAGGTGCCCGACCTTATCTTCGTGCTGCGCCTGGGGCGCAAGGCCGCCGACCTCGCCGTGGGCGAGGCGAGCCAGGAGGAGGGCGTGGCGGCGATCACCGGCGCCGAGTTCGGGCACATGGGCGACCAGACGGAGGATGAGCAATGAGTGCGCACGGAGGCGGCGCGGCCGCCGCCACCGCCGAACCCGAGGTCGCGCAGCCCCGGCTCGACCTCCTGCGGCGCTTCATCCAGGGCGATCTCGCCGAGCTGCGCGTAGTCATCGTCCTCGGCGTCATCTGGGTGATCTTCTACGTCCAGGAGGATCGCTTCCTCAGCTCGGTCAACCTCACCAACCTGATGCTCCAGGCGACCGCGGTGGGGCTGGTTGCGGTGGGCGTGACGCTCGTGCTGCTCCTGGGCGAGATCGACCTGTCCGTCGGCGCCGTGAGCGGCTTGTGCTCGGCGATCATGGCCGTGCTCGTAGAGAAGGAAGGCTGGTCGCCCTACCTGGCGATAGCCGCCGGGGTGCTCGCCGGAACCGCGATCGGGCTGTTCCAAGGCTCGGTGTGGACCCGCTTCGGGATCCCATCGTTCGTGGTGACGTTGGCCGGCTTGCTGGCCTGGCCGGGCGCGCAGCTCGAGGTGCTGGGCGAGACCGGCACGGTCAACATGACCGACTCGAAGGTCATCGGGCTCACCGGTACGTTTTACAGCGACGCGGTCGGCTGGATCTTCGCGCTGCTTGCGATCGTCGGGTTCGCGGCCTTCACGCTGCTCGGCCGCCAGCGAAGGGTAAGCCAGGGTCTGGCGGCCCCACCGCTGGGGACGCTGGTCCTGCGGATCGTGCTGGTCGCGGCGGCCGTGCTGCTGGCGATCTGGGTGTTCAACGACGACCGCGGGCTGCCGCTCGCGGTGCTCATCCTGATCGGCTTCGTGGTGTTCTTCTACTACGTCACCTCGAGGACGACGTTCGGCCGCCACATCTACGCCGTGGGCGGCAACGCCGAGGCGGCGCGCCGGGCGGGCATCAAGGTCAACCGCGTCCGAGTGATCGTGTTCATGATCGCTTCTTCGATGGCCGCGATCGGCGGGATCATGGCCGCGTCGCGGCTCCTTGCGGTCAACCAGTCCTCGGGCGCCGGCGACTTCCTGCTGCTCGCCATCGCCGCTCCGGTGATCGCGGGCACCAGCCTGTTCGGCGGTCGCGGCAGCGTGTGGCACGCGCTGCTCGGCGCGATCGTGATCCAGTCGATCTCGAACGGCATGGACCTGCTCGGGCTCGAGTCGTCGGTGAAGTTCATGGTCACCGGCGCGGTCCTGCTCGCCGCCGTGGTGGTCGACGCGATCGCGCGCCGGCAGCGGCAGGCCGCAGGGCGAATCTGACGTGACGGAGGCTGCTTCGGCCCGCGGTCGCGAGACCGCGGGCCGGACGCCACTGCGCGTCGGCCTGATCGGCTTCGGCCTGGCCGGGGCGGCGTTCCATGCGCCGCTGATCGCGGCCGTTCCGAGGCTGCAGCTGGGGTCGATCGTGACCGCCAACCCGGAGCGCGCCGGCAGCGCACGGGCGACGTTCCCGGAGGCGCGGGTGCTGGCGGACGTCGACGCGCTGCTCGCCCGTGCAGCGGAGCACGACGTGGCGGTCGTGGCCTCGCCCAACCGCTTCCACGTTCCCCACGGGCTGGCGGCGCTGGAGGCCGGGCTGCACGTGGTGGTCGACAAGCCGGTGGCGGCACGGGCGGCGGACGCTCGGCGGCTGGCCGCGGCGGCCGAGGAGCGGGGCCTCGTGGCCGCGGCCTTCCACAACCGCCGCTGGGACGGCGATGCCCTGACGGTCCGCCGCCTGCTCGACGGCGACGCCCTCGGCCCGCTCGTGCGCTTCGAGTCCCGCATCGAGCGCTGGCGTCCGACGGTGGACATGGCGCGCTGGCGCGAGCACGGGGATGCCGAGGACGCCGGCGGGGTCCTGTTCGACCTCGGCAGCCACGTGATCGACCAGGCGCTGTGGCTGCTTGGGCGGCCGAGTCGGGTGTACGCGGAGGTCGGCGTCCGGCGGCCGAAATCAGAGGTGGACGACGACGTGTTCCTGGCGCTCGAGCTTTCCAGCGGCGTGCCCGCGCACCTGTGGGTGAGCATGGTGGCCGCCCAGCCCGGGCCGCGCTTTCGCCTGTACGGCACGCGCACGGCCTACGTCAAGCACGGAATCGACGTGCAGGAGGCGGCCCTGCGCGCGGGCGAGCGCCCGGACGCGCCGGGCTTCGGCCGCGAGCCCGCCGAGCGCTGGGGACTGCTCGGCACGGAGGTCGCGGCCGAGCCGGTTCCCACGGAGCCCGGCCGCTACGTGGCCTTCTACGAGGGACTGGCCGCGTCCATCCTTGACGGCGCCCCGCCACCGGTGCCGCTCGAGGATGCGATCACCGGCCTCGAGGTGATAGAGGCCGCGCGCGAGAGCGCCGAGCGCGGCACCGCGGTCGCGGTCGCCCGGGCGGGCTGAGCGGCCGCGGTCCGACCGACCGGGGGTGCCGCGCGGCGGCGCGTTACCGCGGCGGCGCGGCCGCCTCCACGAGAAGTGCGGTGTCGTAGCGCACGTCTCGGGGAGACGTGCGGTGCCGTAGCGCACTTTGTGCACAGATTTCACGTACGTCACCCACGGGTGTGCCGCGCATCCGTACGTTCGGCTCATGGACTCAGAGCGCGGGCAGGCGACCGTCGAGTGGACGTGGCTGGTGGTCCTGGTTTCCGCCGTTTTCGGCGGGCTCCTGACGCTCGCGCCGGCCGTCGACGGCCGCAGCGTCGGCGGGGCGGTGGCGCACGCCATCTCCTGCGCGGCACGCGGGGGCTGCGGCGCGGACCGGCGGGCGCCACGCGCCGTCGAGCGGGCCCCGCCCCGGCCCGGCCGCCGGGCGGTCGGTTCGGCGCGGACGGCGGCGGCCTTCCAGGCGCTCCGCGGAGTGCGCTACGTGGCGAAGCGGGTCTGGCTCGTCTGCCTCGGCTATCGCCGCTATCGCTACGAGCTGGAGCATCCGCACGCGCCGAACGAAGCCATGCCGCTGACCGAGGCAGTGGACATCGCGAACGAGTGCCTGAACCCGTTCGGGTTCCTCACGGAGGACTGAGCGTGGCCTCGCGGATCGTCCGGTACGTCCCGGCGGTCGGCGCGGCCCTGGTCGGAGGCGCGGGGCTCGGGTTCGTGGCCCGCGACCTGCTGAACCTGGGGCAGCCCGAAGTGGCGTTGGCGTGGCTGGCCGGCGCGGCCGGGCTCGGCGTCGCCGAGGTCGGGCGGCGACGGGGCGGTAGTGGATGAGCACACGGTGCGGCGCGGAACGACGGCGGCGAGCGGGCGGCGCGATCCTCCCCGACGGAGGCGGCGAGCCGTGGGCGCCGGACCGTGACGGGGTGCGCATGTCGGAGGCTTTGTTCGTCGACCTGCAGGACGGACGGGCGGTCTATCGCTGTCGCTGCGGCCGCTCACTTGGTCCCACCGATGTTCCCTACAAGCACCTCGCCGTGGAGGCGCGCTTCCCGGTCCAACGGATTGGGCCGGAAGTGAACCCGCACCGAATCGGCGGAGCGCGCTTCGAGCTGCGGGAGTTCTACTGCCCGGGCTGCTTCACGTTGCTGGAGGTCGAGATCGCGCGCCCGGAGGATCCAATCCTTGACGATGCCCGGCTCGCGCCGGCGTGGCTGGAGTCAGTGCACGCAGGCCGGCACGCGCTCGTGAGCGGCCCATGAGTCGGCCGCGGCGTAGCCGGCCGACGAGCTTCGTCGTCGCAGTCGACAGCGGAGGCACCTTCACCGACTGCGTCGTCATCGACGACGAGGGGCGCCTCACGCGGGCGAAGTCTCCGTCCACGCCGCCCCGCTTCGAGGAAGGGGTGCTCGGCGCGGTCAGCGAGGCCGCCGGCCGCCTCGGGCTCCCGCTCGCGGAGCTGCTCGCCGACACGCGCCTCTTCGCGCACGGGACAACGGTCGCGACGAACATCCTCATTACCCGCACCGGCGCCCGGACGGCGCTGCTGACGACCCGGGGTCACGAGGACGCGATCATCATCGGGCGCACGGTCCAGAAGGTTGCGGGCCTCTCCGAGGACGAGATCATCGACGTCGCGCGGCTTTCGAAGGCCGATCCACTCGTGCCACGGTCGAGCATCCACGGGATCGACGAGCGAGTGGATCGCAACGGCTTGGTCGTCGCCCCGCTGAAGCTCGAACGCCTGGATCACCTGGCGGCACAGCTCCGCGAGGAGGGCGTGGAGGCGATCGCGATCAGCTTCCTGTGGTCGTTCCTCAACCCCGACCATGAGCGGCAGCTCCGCGATTGGTTGACCCGGAACGGCAAGGGTCGACCGGACTGGTTCGTGACTGCCTCCAGCGATCTGGCGCCCGTGATCCGCGAGTACGAGCGCACCGCCACGACCGTGCTCAACGCCTACCTCACCCCCGGCGTGCGCGGCTATCTGATGCGCATGGGCGACCGCCTTCGTGACGCCGGGCACCGCGGCGCGATATCGGTCATGCACTCGGCGGGCGGCGTCTCCTCGCTTGACGAGGCACGCGAGCGCGGCGTCACGCTGCTCTCGTCGGGGCCCGCCGGCGGAATGCTCGGCGCCCGCGCACTGGCCCGGCGCCTCGGTCTCGACCCGGTGATCGCCACTGACGTGGGCGGGACGAGCTTCGACGTGGGCACCATCGTCGATGGCGAGCCCGGCTACGCGGAGGCGCCGGTGTTCGCCAAGTACCCCGTCGCGGTGCCGATCATCGACGTGACCTCGATCGGCGCGGGCGGCGGCAGCATCGCCTGGATCGAACCGGAATCGGGCGTGCTGAAGGTCGGGCCGCAGAGCGCGGGTGCCTCGCCGGGCCCCGCCTGCTACGGCGCGGGCGGGACGGAGCCGACGGTCACCGACGCCAACGTCGTCCTCGGCGGCATCGATCCGGACCACTTTCTCGGAGGGCGGATGCGCCTTGACCGCGATGCCGCGGTCGAGGCCGTCCGCAGCCGAGTCGGCGAACCGATGGGCCTCGGGCCGGAGGAGGCAGCCGCCCGGGTCCTCGAGATCGCCAACTCTCAGATGGCCGATCTGATCCGCAGGATCACTGTCGAGCGCGGCCTCGACCCGGCGGGCTTCACGGTGTTCGCCTACGGCGGAGCGGCCGGTCTCCACGCAGGTGCCTACGCAGCGAAGCTCGGCTGCCGGCACGTGGTTGTCCCGCGGGCGGCGGCGGTCTTTTCCGCGCTCGGCATCGGTTCGAGCGACGTGAAGCGCGTGGCGATGGCCTCCGACCCCTCTCGCGCGCCCTTCGACCTGGTGCGCTGGCGAGACCGCTTCCACGCCCTCGAGGAGTCGCTACGGCGGGACCTCGAACGCGAGAAGCTCCCCACGGGCGACCTCGCTCTCCAGCGCTTCGTCGAGCTCCAGTTCCGGGGCCAGGTGCACACGGTCCGCGTTCCCGTCGACGACGCCGATCTCCTGCGCGACGACGGCGGCGAGGCGGTAGTCGAGCGCTTCAGCGATCTGTACGAAGGCAAGTTTGGCCGCGGCTCCGCGTATCGCCAGGCCGGAGTGGAGGCGATGACATTTGTGGTGGAGGGAGTGGCGAGCCTGCCGCTCCCGGAGCCCGAGGCTCTTCCGGACGCCGGCGCCGATCCGGCGGGGGCGGAGAGCGGCGAGCGCTCGCTCCACCTCGCGGCCGGCGCGGCGCCCGTCCAGGCGCGGGTGTACAGCGCCGAGCGGCTGCGGGCCGGTAACGAGCTAACCGGGCCGGCGCTGGTGGAGGCCGACGACACGACGGTGCTGGTCCATCCCGGCCAGCGACTGTGGGTCGACGGCTTCCTCAACCTTCGTATCGAGGTTGGGGGCTGAATCCGATGGCCGAGGTGGAATACGGCGTCGGCCTGCCCCCGACGAGCCCGGTAGCCGACCTCGTCGCCGTCGCCGAGGAGGTCGAGCGCGTCGGTTACCGCTACCTGTGGGTGAACGACGAGCGCCTCGAGCGGGACGCGTTCACGGTCCTGGCCGCGATGGCGCAGCGGACCGAACGGATCCGGATCGGTCCAGGGGTGACGAACCCGTACAGCCGCCATCCGGCGCTCATTGCTACCGCGACGGCGACGCTGGACGAGCTGTCCGGCGGGCGCGCGGTGCTCGGCCTGGGGGCCGGCGGCACGAATCACCGCGCGCTCGGCATCGAGCGCAGGGCCCCGGCCGCCGCCCTGCGCGACAGCGTGCAGCTGATCCGTGCTCTTTGGTCCGGCACGACGACCACGGTCGAGGGCGAAGTTGTTCGGGCACGCGACGCCAAGCTCGACTTCGGCGCTCCACGCCCGAGGATCCCGATCTACATTGGCGGGCGCGGCCCGCGCGTACTCGAGCTGGCGGGAGAGATCGCGGATGGCGTGATCGTCGGCAACGTGGCGACGCGCGAGGGATGGACGTACGCACTCGACCGCGTTACCGCCGGCGCGGCGCGGGCAGGAAGGGCGGTCGGCGAGATCCGCCTCACGGCCTGGCTGTACGCCTGCGTAGCCGACGACGAGGACGATGCGGTGGACGCGATCCGGCCGATGGCGGCGACCTCGCTCGTCACGAGTCGCCCAGTGCTTGGCGAGCTCGGCATCGAGCTGCCGGACGACTTCCGGGCCCGGATGGAGGCGCGCGGCTGGAGCCTCGAGCATGCGACCGTGGCCGAGGCGGGCGCCACGCTGCCGACGGAGCTCGTCCACCGGTTCGGGATCGCCGGCACTCCGAGCTCATGTCGGACCCGCCTTGCGCGGTTACTCGAGGCATTCCCCCAGATCTCACAGGTGGCGATAGTGCCGTTCGCGCCGCCTGGGGGCGCGGTCCTACACACGCTGACGCGCTTCATCGATGAGGTGGCTCTGGAGCCGGTCGCATGAAGCCGAGCGTGTCCATGAAGTCGATCGCGAAGCGCTTCGGGGCGGTCCAAGCGCTCGCCGGGGTGGACTTCGACCTTCGCCCCGGTGAGATCCATGCGCTGCTGGGGGAGAACGGCGCCGGCAAGACGACGCTCATGAACACCCTCTACGGCATGTTCCCGCCCGACGTGGGGACGATCACGATCGACGGGCGTGAGATGCAGTTCCACAGTCCGCAGGACGCCATCGCCGAGGGGGTGGGCATGGTCCACCAGCACTTCATGCTCGTCCCGACCCTGACCGTGGCCGAAAACGCGGTGCTCGGCGAGCGGAACGGGCCGCTGCTGCGCAAGCGCGACCTGGCCACGGTTTCGGCGCGCCTCGCCGAGCTCGCCGACCGCTACGGCCTCGACGTCGATCCTCGAGCGCGCGTATGGCAGCTGTCGGTGGGCGAGCAGCAGCGCGTCGAGGTGCTGCGCGCGCTCTACAAGGGGGCTCGCATCCTGATTCTGGACGAACCGACCGCCACCCTCACCCCGCTCGAGACCGAGCGGCTGTTTCCGAAGCTGCGAGCCCTTGCCGCCGAGGGCGCCTCGATCGTCTTCATCACCCACCACCTCGAGGACGTGATCTCGTGGGCGGATCGGATCACCGTACTGCGGCGCGGAGAGCGGGTTGGCACCCTCCGACCCTCGGAGAGCTCGGCCGGCGAGCTGGCTCGGATGATGGTTGGACGGGACGTGCGTCTCATGCAGGTCGTGGCCGGCGAGCGCTCGGTCGCGGGAACCAGGGAGGCTCGGCGTGCCGCCCCCGTGCTGAACGTTGAGGGCCTGCAATCGGACGGCGACCGCGGCACGCCCGCCCTACGCGACGTCAGCTTCTCGGTCGCGCCCGGCGAGATCCTCGCGATCGCCGGGGTCGAGGGCAACGGCCAGCCGGAGCTCGAGGAAGTGCTATTCGGGCTCCGCGCACCGCACACCGGCACAGTGAGCCTGGATGGGTCGGACGTCACCGGGGCGGATCCCGCCCAGCGGTTGCGGCTGGGGCTCGGCCTCGTGCCGTCCAATCGCTACAGGCGGGGCGTGATCCGCGAGCTCTCGGTCGCCGAGAACCTCGCGCTCGACCGTATCGGCGAGGCGCCGTTCGGCAGCGAGCTGCGCATGAACCGCCGCGAGATGGTGAGGCAGGCGGAGGAGCTGATCCGGCGCTTCTCGATCCAGGTGTCCGGGCCGGATCAGCTCGCCGGCACATTGTCGGGCGGTAATGCCCAGCGCCTCGTGCTGGCCCGGGTCCTCAGCCGCGAGCTGCGTTGCCTCATTGCGGCCCAGCCCACTCGCGGCCTAGACGTGGGGGCGATCGAGTTCGTCTGGGAGCAGCTCGCCGCGGCCCGCGACCGGGGGCTGGCGATCGTGCTGCTCTCCACGGACCTCGACGAGGTCCTGAGCATGGCCGACCGCTGCTGCGTCATCTACCGCGGCCGGCTGGTGGCCCACTGGCCGCGTGAGGAGCTCGATCGCGAACGCGTGGGGCTCGCGATGGGCGGCGCCTCGGAGACTGCCGCCACTCCATCGCTTTCGGTTGCCTCGGGAGAGACGTAGCAATGTCGGTAAGTCAGGCAACCGCTCGCATCATCGCCCCGCCGCAGCTGAGCCGGCGACTCAGGTCACTCCTCGCCTCGGCGGGCGCGGTGCTGCTGTCGCTGGTGGTGGGCGGCCTGCTGATCGTGATCGCGGGCGGCGATCCGGTCGACGCCTACCGCGCGCTTCTCGACGGGGCCCTGGGCACTCCGTACGGCATCGGGCAGATGCTTGTGCTGGCGATCCCGCTGATCATCATCGGCCTTGGACTGGCGCTCGCATTCCGAGGGCGCGTCTACAACATCGGCGCCGAGGGCCAGCTGTTCATGGGCGCGCTTGCGAGCGGCGTGGTCGCAATCCTGCTGCCGGCGGGGTTCGGTCCGCTCCTGATCGGCGCCGCCATCGTCGCCGGAGTGCTCGTCGGCGCGGGCTGGGGTGCGATCGTGGGCGTGCTGCGGGCGCGCTGGGGCGTGAACGAGGTCATCACCTCGCTGCTCCTCAACTTCGTCGCGATCCTGATCTTCACCTACATCGTGCGACGCCCCCTCCGCGCACCCGGATCCCCCGATCTCCAGGGCCGTGCGATCCAGCCCGAGGCGGCGCTTCCCGCCCTTCCCGACCTCGCCGTTCACATCGGCCTCTTCCTGGCACTGGCGCTGGTCCCGCTGGCGGCGTACGTCATGGCCCGCACGCCTTTCGGATTCCGGGTGCGGATGCAGGGCTTCAACGCCGAGGCGGCTCAGACGGCAGGCGTCCGCTCGGGCCGCATCATCATCGGGCTGATGCTCATCTCCGGAGGCCTCGCCGGGCTCGCCGGATCCCTCCAGATACTGGGCGTGGCCGAGCGGCTCGACCCGGGCATCTCGCAGGGCTACGGCTTCACGGCCATCGTCGTCGCGCTCCTCGGCCGCTTGAACGCGATCGGCGTCCTGCTAGCCGCCCTGCTCATCGCCCTCCTCCAGAGCGGCGGCCAGGCCATGAGCGTGATCGAGGGCGTCCCCTACGCCATCGTCATCGCGATCCCCGGCGTCTTCGTCGTGTTTCTGCTGATCGCCGACCGGCTGGCCAGGGGTCACTGATGGACTGGTCCGAGGTCTTCGGCCCCGACGCGCTCGTCGTCCTCCTGAGCACCAGCGTCGCGTTCGCCATGCCCACCGCCCTGGCGGCGGTCGGGGAGACCGTCGCCGAGCGCGCCGGAGTCCTCAACCTGGGGCTCGAGGGGATGCTGCTGTCGGGGGCGCTCGCATCCTTCCTGGTCGCCTACTACGTGGGGAGCGTCGCGCTCGGGACGCTCGCCGGCGTGGCCATCGGCGTTGGGCTGGGTGCCTTGATGGCGTTTCTCAGCGTCACCCTGAAGACCGAGCAGATCATCAACGGCATAGCGATCGTGCTCGTAGCGCAGGGAATCACCATCTTCGCGTTCGAAAAGCTGTTCGGGGGAGGCGACCAGCCGACGGTCGCGGGGATCCCCGATATCGACGTGCCGCTCCTCCATTCGATTCCGGGAGTCGGCCCCGTCCTCTTCGAGCAGAATGCGCTCTTCTACGTCTCGGTGGCAGTGGCGCTCGGCGTGTGCCTGCTCCTTTTCCGCACGCGGTTCGGACTCTCCGTGAGTGCCGTGGGCGAGAGCCCGGCGGCCGCGGAGGCAATGGCCGTGTCGGTGGCGCGCACCAGGTGGCTTGCGTTGCTCGTATGCGGCGGGATGGCCGGCCTCGGCGGCGCCGTGCTCGTGCTGGGTCAGCTCAACGTCTTCGAGGAGGACGTGAGCGGCGGGCGCGGCTGGATCGCGATCGCGCTCGTGATCTTCGGGCGCTGGAACCCCCTGTTCGTCCTGGGGGGCGCATTTCTGTTCGGCTTCACGGACGCGCTCCAGATCCGCGTCCAGGCGGTGAGCGGCGGCATCGCCTCGACGGTGCCGACCGAGATCTTCGGGGCACTGCCCTACGCGGTCACGCTGATCGTGATGGTGGCGGCGACGGTCTGGGCGGGACGGGACGCTCAGCCGGCCGCGCTCGGGGTCCCCTTCCGAAAGGAGGTGAGTGCGTAGAGATCGCTGTTGCCGGGTCCTGGGTCTTTTGTCGATCCCTTGGGGGGAGATAGTGATGAGACGTGAGAAGTGGAAGGCCGTCGCGGTCTGCCTGGCGCTCGCCCTCTTCGGCGCGGGCGTCGCGAGCTGCGGCGACGACGACGATGGCGGCGGTGGCGGGCAGGCCGAGGGCGGCGGAGAGAAGGTCAAGACCGCGATCGTGCTCCCGTGCGGTACGAGCGATCCATGGTGCAAGCAGGGCTACGACGCCGCTAAGGCACTAGAGAAACAGGGAGCGGTCGATCTGGAGATCACGACCAACGCGCCGCAGGACACTGCCGGCGTGACCCGCGTCCTCGCTCAGTACGCCCAGGCGGGGACGCAGCTGCTGCTGGCGCACTCCACCTGGCAGGACGCTGCCTTCGACGTCGCCAAGCAGTTCCCGGACGTCAACATCGCGAGCTACGCCTTCGAGCTACGCGACAACGTGGCGATCCTCGAGGAGCCGATTTACCAGGCGGCCTACCTCGCGGGCATGCTCGCCGGCGGACTGACCGAGTCGAACACGATCGGCGGGTCGGCGGGACAGGACGTGCCGCTGTGCCACGCCGAGCTCGAGGCGTTCGAGGCCGGTGCGAAGCGGACCAACAAGCAGGTGAAGATGATCGACACCTACATCGGCGACTGGAACGACGCCGCGAAGGGCAAGCAGGCCACGGAGGCGCAGATCGATCAGGGCGCCGACGTGGTCATCGCCTGCGGCGGCGGCCCCGCGAACGGCATGGCTCAGGCGATCAAGGAAGCCAACATCAGCGGCTTCGGATACGTGGGCGACATGAGCTCGCAGGCGCCGAAGAACCTGGTCGGCTCGGTGATGTACCACCTCGAGCCGTACTTCGAGGCCGCGGTCAATGACGTGAAGAACGACAGCTTCCGTCCCGCCAAGCGGTACGACTTCGGCCTCGCCGACGGCGGCGTCAGCCTTCAGTTGAACGACGACTACTCCGTCAAGGAGATCCCCGCGGACGTGATGGACCAGATGGAGCAGGTCCAACAGCAGATCAAGAGCGGGGAGTTCGAGGTGCCGTACGAGGCGGGGGCCTAGCCACGGAGGGGGCTCGCCGCGGCGGCGGGCCCCCGCGCGGCCGCCAGCATGCTGCTGCATAACGCAACGCTGCTCGATGGCTCCGAGGCCGAGGTGCGCCTCCAGGGTGTCCGGATCTCCGAGGTGGGGTCTCCTGGCAGTCTCGCCCACGACGAAGCCGAGACCCTCGATCTGTCGGGCTACCTGCTCCTGCCGGCGCCCGCGGAGCCGCACGCGCACCTCGACAAGGCCCTCACCGCCGAGCGGGTCGACGTCCAGCCCGGGAACCTGAACGCGGCGATCGAGGCCTGGCACGCTCACCGCATCGGCCTCAGCGAGGAGGACATCGCGCGACGTGCCGAGTCCGCCGCTCTGATCGCGCTCGCGCGCGGTGTCACCGGAGTGCGCACCCACGTGGATGTGGGGGAGGGGATCGAGCTGCGCGCGGCGGAAGCGCTCATCTCGGTCCGGGATCGGTTGCGCCCGCTAATGGACATCCAGGTGGTGGCCCTCAGCTATCCGTTGGCCGGCGCGGATGGGGCCGAGAACCGAGCTCGTGTTCGCGCGGCCCTGGAGTCGGGTGTGGACGTCGTCGGGGGCGCGCCGCACATCGACCCGGACCCAGTCGGCCACATCGAAGTCTGTCTCGAGCTGGCCGTCGAGTTCGGTCGGCCTGTCGACCTCCACATGGACGAGCACCTGCGCTCGTCGGTCGACCTGGAGGATCTGGTCCGCCTCATGGGCGACGACTTCCCGCAGCCCGTGACCGCCAGCCATTGCACGAGCCTCGGGATGCAGTCCACGGAGGTTCAGGACCGTCTCGCTGCCCAGGTGGCGCGCGCGGGGATCGCGGTCGTGACGTGTCCCGGCACCAACCTCCACTTGCTCGGACGCGGCGTCCGCACCGCAACGCCCCGGGGCCTGACGGCGCTGCAGGCGCTGCTCGGCGCCGGGGTGCTTGTCGCGGGCGGCGGCGACAACGTGCAGGACTTCTTCCATCCCCTCGGCTGCGGCGACCCGCTCCAGGCGGCCGCCCTGCTGGTGCTCGCCGGCCAGCTCGACGTCCCGACCGCCTACCGGCTGGTGAGCGAGAACGCCCGAGCGGTGATGGGCCTTCCCGGCAGTGGCATCGCGCCCGGCGAAGCCGCCGACCTGGTGGCCGTGGCCGGAGGATCGCTGCAGGAGGCTCTGTCCACGACCACCGAGGACCGGATCGTGTTTCGCGCCGGCCGCGTGGTTAGGCGCACGAGCGTCGTGCGTCAACAAAACCCGTCGCTTCGCTCGGGGTTTTTCAATTACTTGATTGAGGAAAGAGGAGGAGGTTTCGATGCCTGAGTCCGTCGACCTGGTGCTCGAGGGGACGGTCATCACCATGGACCCGGAGCGGCGAGTCATCGAGGAGGGCGCCGTCGCCGTGAAGGGCGACCGCATCGTCGCCGTGGACCCGGCCGCCGAGGTCCGCTCACGCTGCGAGGCAGCGCGCACGCTCGGCGGGCGGAGGCGCATCGTGCTGCCAGGCCTCATCGACTGCCACAACCACCTCGCACAGGCGCTCGTTCGCGAGTACGCGATGGAGGACTACCCGAACATCTACCGCGTCTACATCCCCTGCGAAATGGCGATGAACGAGGGCGACGCCGAGGTGAGCGCCAAGTTCGGGATCTCGCAGCTGCTTCGCGCCGGCGTGACAACCGTGGCCGAGACCACCTGTACGCTCGAACACGAGGAGCCGATCGCGCGGACAGTGATGGAGACCGGCGTTCGCTGCGCCATGGCCCGCGGCCTCGGGGACCGCACGTCCAAACTCGCCTCGAACTACGACCAGATCGACGAGCGCTCGTCGTACTCGGACGACCCCGGATTCCTCCGGGAGGACCTTGCCGCGACAGAGGACTGGCTCAAGCGCTGGGCCGGCGAGGGTCAAGGGCGTCTGCGGCCATGGATCCACAACCTTGGTGTCCCGTCGTGCTCAGACGACCGCTTCCTCGCCACACAGGAAATGGCCGCCAAGCACGATTCGGGGGTCATGTGCCACATCAACCGTGACCGCGAGGAGATCGAACTGGCCTTCTCGCTCTTCGGCCGGCGACCCCTTGAGCACCTGAACTCCATCGGCGTGCTCGACGACCGCTTCCTGGCGATCCACGCGATGCTCACGACGGACCGTGAGATCCAGATGCTCGCGGAGGCCGGCGCGGCCGTAGCCCACGCCCCGATCGTATGCACGGACATCGTCTCGGCGGTGACCAAGGTGGTGTCCATGCGAGCCGCGGGAGTAACAGTCGGTCTTGGCTGCGACACCGTGATCAACGACCTCTTCAAGGTCATGCGGATCGCCTTCGTGATGCACGGGCAAGCAACCGGCATCCCCCTGTACGACCCTGTATCGCTGACCACGGAGGACGTGATGACCATGGCCACGATCGATGCCGCCCGCGCCCTCCGATGGGATCACGAGATTGGCTCGCTCGAGGTCGGCAAGGCAGCGGACGTGGTGGTGGTGGATGCCGAGAACACCCGTCTCACGCCCACCTACCAGCCCGTGGGGACGCTCGTGCGCTATGCCGTGGGCACCGACGTCGAGAGCGTGGTTGTCGCCGGCCGCCTCGTCGTCGACGACGGCCGCGTGCTGACGATCGACGAGCGGCCCCTATTGGACGAGGCCGTTCGCCTGGGCGAGAAGCTCGGCGCAGTCCTGGGTCCACGGCGATACCGCTCACTCGCTCGCGAGACCGTGGTGTCCTGACCGGGCTAGACTCGCAGGGTGGATCCGGACAGGGAGGCCGTGATGCCCAGGATCAGCTACTACCCCGTGGAGAAGCTCGAAGACGCCGAGATGCGCGGGTATTTGGAGTACGCCGCGCGCTTCGGCACTCCGCGCCCGGAAAGCCAGGCGGTGCGGGCCCACGTTCCGGCGGTGCTGCGCTCGTTCTCGCGCAACTGGCAGTTGTCGTTCCGCGAGGGCGTGATGGATCACGCGATCAAGGAGCTCTGCAGGCTGTACGTGTCGAAGTCGGTCGAGTGCGACTACTGCGGCCAGCAGCGGTCCGTGTCCGCGCGCAAGCAGGGCGTGGGCGAGGCCGACGTCGACGAGCTGCTCGAGTTCGAGAGCTCGGACCGCTACGACGAGCGTCAGAAGGCCGCGCTGGCCTATGCCAGCGCGCTGGTGTGGGCGCCGCACGAGGCGGACGACGCGCTCTGGGAGCGCCTGCGGGCCCACTTCACCGACGACCAGATCCTCGAGCTCGGCTACTTCGTCGGGCTCACGTTCGGCCAGCAGCGCTGGTTGCCCACGCTCGACATTGGGCACCGTCAGGTGCTCGACCGCTCGGATGCGGGCCTCGCGCCCGACGTGGCCCGTGCCTGAGCCCCGAATCGAGCCGCCCGCCGCGGCGGACGCCCTGCGGACGCGCCTGCCGGAGCTCTACCGCGCCTACGACGAGACGCGGGCGACCGTCCTCGAGGGCGGCGTCGTGGAGCGCGAGCTGAAGGAGCTGTGCGCGCGCTATCTGGCGGAGGACGAGGAGCTGATGGACTTCGAGGGCTCCGACCGCTTCGACGAGCGCCAGCGGGCGGCGCTGCGCTGGACGCACGCCATCGCATGGAGCACCGAGGACGCCGACGACGAGCTGTGGGCGGAGCTCCACGCACACTTCGAGGAGCCGGAGCTGGTCGAGCTCGGCTATTTCGTCGCGTTCACGCTCGGCCAGCAGCACTGGCTGGCAACGCTGGGCTTCGGGGCCGACGGCCGGCCGCGAGAGCGCTAGTACCCGAGCCCGAAGCCGTACGGATACAGCGTCGTGTTCGGGTCGTCCGCCGCCGGGATCCGTACCGGCAGCTTCCCGACCGGATTCGTCTCGCCGAGAAGCACTCGCGCGACAGCCTGCATCGACGGGGCCGTCCACGAGTACGTTGCGATGTATGTGGGCGCCTGCGGCAGGGAGGCGATGTCGTACGGGTTCCTGGTCGCGACGAGCACGACCGGCTTCCCTGTGTCGAGCAGTGCATTGACCAGGCTGCGCTGCGACTCCGAGCCCGAGGCGTTGGAGGTGGCCACGACGATGACGTCGCTCGCTGCGGCCTTCCCGACCGCGGTCGCGATGGCTTCGGCGTTCGGCGCACTGCCGGTCTCGAAGAGCTCGGTCGTCACTCCGCGCCGGCCGAGGGCAGCGGCGAGGTGCGCGGCGGGTTGGGCGTTGAGCGTGTCGGACACCGAGCGGTAGCCGGTCACGAGCACCTTCTGACCGGACGCGCGGGCCAGCGGTAGCAGGCCGGCATCGTTCTTCACGAGCGTGACGCTGTGGTCCCCAACTCTCTGGGCGGCGGCCAGGTGGCCCCGCGTGCCCAGCTTCCAGGGCGCCTTCCGCTCGCTGACGAACGGGTCGCGGAACAGCCCCCGCTTGCGCTTTAGCCGGAGCACCCGGCGGACCGATTCGTCGATACGAGCTTCGCTGAGCTCACCGCTTCGCACCGCGTCCAGCACGGCGTTGTAGGCCACCTCGAGGCTCACCGTGTCGGTGGTCGTGTCGACCATCATGGGCATGTCGACGCCGGCCTTGAGGGCGAGGACCGGAATGCGCTCGTCCCCGTACTTCTCCCGCACCCCCGCCATGTTCAGGGCGTCGGTGATCACGACCCCGTCGTAGCCCAGCTCCTCGCGGAGCAGTCCGGTCAGGATCTCCGGAGCGAGCGTGGCCGGGTCGCAGCCCTCCTGGGTCTCGGGGTCGCAGTCGCTCTGCAGCTCGGGCATGATCACGTGCGCGGTCATGACCATGTCGGCGCCGGCGGCGATGCCGGCCCGGAACGGCGGCGCGTCGATCGTCTCCCACTGCTCCCTGGTGTGGAAGATCCAGGGCACCCCGGTGTGGCTGTCCGTGACCGTGTCGCCGTGGCCGGGGAAGTGCTTCAAGGTCGCCGAGACGCCCGCCCGCTGGGTTCCACCCACCGCGGCCGCCGTCATCCCGGAGACGAGGTCCGGGTTCTCGCCGAAGGAGCGAGCCCCGATGACCGGGTTCAGGGGATTGACGTTCACGTCGGCGACCGGCGCGAAGTTCTGGTTGATGCCGAGCGCCGCCAGTTCCTTGGCGGTCACCTTGGCGGAGGCGAATGCATCGTCGGCCCGCCGCGTCGCGCCGAGCGCCATGTTTCCGGGGAACTCGGTGGCCGGAGCCCAGACCCGGGAGACCACGCCCTGCTCCTGATCGGTCGAGATCAGCATCGGGATGCCGGCCGGCTGGTCGAGCGCGACCTTCTGGATCCCGTTCGACAGGCGAGCGATCTGCCTTGGCTCGCCCAAGTTATTCGTCCAGCGGTAGTAGATGATCCCGCCGAGGCGGTACCTGTCGATGAGGTCCTCGGCGTTGCTGATCCCCGGGCCGTACATGGTCTGGTTCGCGGCGACGTCGGCCGGGTTGGTCGTATCGACGCTCTGCCCGTTGACGTTGGCCACGAAGAGCTGGCCGACCTTCTCCTCGAGCGTCATGCGCCGGATCTTCTTGTCGATCCAGCCGTCGTCGGCGGCCGCGGGGGCGGCCGAAGCCACGAAAGCCGTGCCGAGGCAGAGCACAACGAGGGCCAGGCGGTTCATCGAGCGAAGCGAGCACCTGAGCATAGGCTTCGCACTACCCGGCGTCAGGGCTTTGCGAACGGGCAATCGCTCACGGCCCCTCCGGGGAGGGCGGCTAACCGCACCTCGAATGACTAGCTAGCCCCATGTCGGCCCTGGAAGGCGGCGTGCAGCCTTCCATGGCATGAAGCGGATCCTGCTCCTTGGGCTCGCCGCCTTGCTGGTGGTCGTCGGGGGACTGGGGGTGATCGCCGTCGTGGTCTACTCGCGCGCCGACGTGAGCACGGT
>Ga0081538_10002610_pt1 | contig 17447 bp, 17 predicted proteins | sample TabmetS5T2R1_FD_71022 | JGI IMG/M metagenome (GOLD analysis project Ga0081538, IMG submission 71022) | Tabebuia heterophylla rhizosphere microbial communities from the University of Puerto Rico - S5T2R1 | ecosystem: Host-associated > Plants > Roots > Rhizosphere ... | reverse complement strand
AGGATCGCCTCGCCCTGCTCGGCCCCGATGACCCCGGCCTCGACCCACCGCGCCACCCGCCGGTCCAGCTCCTCCACCGTCCACCTCCCAAGCCGTCCGCTCCAGGGTCGCCCCTTCCCCGGCTCGGGACCAGAGCGGACATCCCCGGGTTCGCGGCCACGGGTACCCGATTCCCCTGGGTAGTTCGGGCACCGGATACCATCCAGGGCAAGATGCGCGAGGAGCCGGCTGACCGCGTGCAGGCCTGGGTGGAGCGGTACGTCCAGGCCTGGAACTCCAACGACCCGGCCACGATCGGCAGCCTGTTCACCGAGGACGCGGCCTACCACACCGAGCCGTACAGCCAGCCGTGGCGCGGCCGGGACGAGATCGTCCGCCAGTGGCTAGGCCGCAAGGACGAGCCCGGCGACACCCAGTTCCGCTGGCATCCCCTGTCCGTCAGCCCGGAGGTCGCGGTCGTGCAGGGGACCACCGACTACCGCGACCCGCCGCGCACCTACAGCAACCTGTGGGTCATCCGCCTGGACGCCGAGGGCCGCTGCACCGAGTTCACCGAGTGGTGGATGCAGCACCCCGACCCGGCCTAAGCCGCCGACACCGCACGTGCGTCCCTATGTTCGAAGGCCCCGGATGACCCGGGGCCTTCGAGGTCTGTGGACTGGGTCTAGGGGAGGGTGAAGGAGATCCCGTAGATGTTCTGGTTCAGTCCGCCGGCGTTGGCGCAGGTGTCGGGACCGAAGGTGCCGTCGGCCTGCTGGGTGCGGCACTGCAGGACGTCGAAGCCGTCGTTGAAGCTCTCGCGCGGGTCGGTGCCGGCCACGACGTCGCGGTTGTCGGTCCAGGCGGTGTAGCCGAGCAGACCCCCGCCGGCGAGCCGGGCCAGGTTGAGCCAGTTGTAGTCACCGTAGAAGGGGAGGTCGCGGTTGCTGAACATCTCGTACTCGGGCTGGTTGCCCTGGCTGGACACCCGCAGGGCCGGCGTGAACGAGGTCCCGGTGGTGGAGGAGGTCAGGAACGTGTTGACGATGTTGCGGCCCGAGGACACCGCCCGACCCTGGGCGTCCCTGGTGTTGCCGATGGGCCGCTGCACCGAGTAGGCGGGGTCGGTCCGGCTGTCTTGCCACATCACCGCCAGGGTGCCGTCCAGCAGGTCCAGGTCGGGGAAGAACTGGTGGCCGACCGGTTGGGGATCCACCGGGGTGGGAGCACTCCAGGTCGCTCCGTTGTTGGTGCTACGGATCAGATAGACCAGTGACTGGCCGACCAGGCCGGGCCCGGCCGAGGAGTATGAGCTGGTGCTGGCCACGATGCTGTCTGGCCGGACTTCCATGTAGGCCAGGTACACCCCGGACAGACCGCCGGACTGGTCGGCGGCGATCCGGACCTCCAGCGGGATCCGGGCGAACACGAAGTCCGATGGGCAGTGGACCGGGCCGTCGCCGCAGTTGCGGTCGGTGTCGAAGGGGTTGTAGGGGACGATGCTGCGGATGATCTGCGCCCGCCCGAACGAGGCCCCGCCATCGGTGGAGCGGGCAAAGGCCAGGGTCGCGGTCCGCATCGAGGGCGTGGCGAAGGTCCGGTAGGCGACATAGACATCGCCGTCGTGCTCGATGGCGATGTCGCAGCCTTGGGTGCGGATGTTGCCGCCCCCAGAGATCGCGATCGGCCGGGAGAAGCTGTTGCCGCCGTCGGTGGAGCGGCTGAAGTAGATGCGGTTCTGGCCGGCGCCCACGAACCGGGTCCAGCAGACATAGACGTTGCCGTCATGGCTGCCACCGGTGCGGTCGACCTCCAGCATGATCTTGTCCTGGAAGATGCCGCCCTGCACGGCCGAGGGCGTGCCCTGACCGACGATCCGGGTATGGGAGTAGTCGTAGGGGTAGCCGCTGGGATGCGGGGTTGTCAGGTACTTGGCCACCCAGACGTCGCCGTTGGCTGGCTTGACCCGGTTGAAGGCGATCCCGCCGGCATACAGGTTGCCGGCCCGGTCAAAGGCGGCCACCGGGTCGCCGGCGTCGGTGTGGGAGCCGTACAGCGGCGAGGCCATGCCCTCGGCCGAAGTGTCCTGGGGGTAGCCAGGGACCAGTGAGTTGACCCAGGTCTCCCCGCGGTCGGCCGAGAACCCCAGCCCCATCCAGCCCGCTCCGAGATCGGTCGAGCAGTAGTCGTTCCAGCCGGCCACCACCATATTGGGATTGGTCGGGTCGATGACCGAGAACGGCTCGTTGTTCTGGTGGCGGTTCCCGCCGTCGTTGGAGTCGATGTCGCCATCGTCCGCGACGTTGTCGGGGGCCGGGTTCGTGGCGAGGCTGCTGCACTCCTGGATGGCCTGGTCCGTGCCGCCATCGTGGCGCAGGTAGGGGTGGCCGGTCACCCGATCGTCACCGTCGGCGCTTGGCGTCTGGGCCAGCGCAGATGACGCGAACAGGCAGAGTGTCGCCGTGAGGGCGAGGACAGTGAGCAAGCGTCTGCGCATGCTGCCTCCTACGGGACTCGATCTCCCCGGTTGCCACCGCACGGCCTGCCCGCCTCAAGGAACTGCGGTGGCTCGACAGTTCAGTGACCGGGATGAGCTTGCACCGTTCACAACGTCTTGGGCTAGACATCCGTTACGTCATGAACCGAGGCGTCCCGGGAAGGTCGGGTGGATAGTGACCGTGTCGGTGAGGGTGCCGCAGCAGAGACATCCCCAAGACCAGGCATCAATGGCGTGGCCGCTGCCACGGCTGCCGGTGTCGTGGCCGGCGGCGCCGCCAGCATCGATCGGGTGCGCTACATCCAGTGGAGCAGGCCGCGATGACGTGGTGACATATCGCCACTTCCCCACGTCAGGGGCTAGGCAGGGTGGTCGCGGTCTCCCCGCTGCTCCCTTGGCCGCTGTCGCCGTTGCCGGCCTGATCGGGGGAGTCGTTCACGTCCGCGGGCACCGTGGTGGTTGGCGCCAGGGTGGTCGTCGGCGCCAGGGTGGTCGTCGGCACCACGGTGGTGGTCGTCGGCGCCAGGGTCGTGGTCGGCGTCCCCGCAGTCGTGGTAACTGGCCCAGCGGTCGTGGGCGTCGGCTGTCGTATGCCCGTCAGACCTAAGGTGACCGGGGGCTGGCCAATGGCGGCAGGGAGCGCCTGCCCTGCGCTTGTCGGGAGCATCCCCTGGTCCTGGAAATACTCCAGCGTGGCCTCGACCGGAGCCAGCTTCGAATCCAGGGCGCGCATCTGGCCGAGGTTGCCGGTGTCGCGCACGACCTCGTCCATGGCCCGCTGAGCGTCGACATAGGCCTGGTGGAGGCGCACGATGGCCGGCGGGATGCGGTCGGCCGCATTCAGCTGGACCAGCCGGTCGAGCTCGTCCAGGCGGGTGTTGGCAATCCTGATCCGCTCGCCTGCCTCGCGGGTGCTGGACCAGCTGACGGCGGTGACCCGGAGCTGTTCGACAGCCAGCTTGACCGGGTATAGGGCCTGGCCGGGAAGGGCCGAGGCCGACGCCATGGTGGCGGGCAGGACAGTGAGCGCGGCGGCCAGGGCGACCGCGGCCACCCGGCGGCGCCACCAGTTGGCCTGCAGCTGTGGCCGGGTCGGCAGCGTCACCACCTCGGCCTCGCCGTCCAGGACCATCCCCAGGTGCCGCTCGGCCGTCTCAGGATCCAGCTGGACGTCAGCCAGGGCAGCGCGCAACTGGGCCGCCGTCTCGACCAGCGGGGCCAGCTCGTCGTCCACCTCGACCGGGCGCCCATCCAGCGCCGCGTCCAGCTTGTCCAGCCGCTCCTTACGGCGACGCATGCTCACCCCCATTCCCCTGCCGCCTCAGGCGTGCGGGGTCAGAGGACGGCGGCTGGGGTTGCAGAGAGTGCATGTCGTTGGTTACCCCGAGCACCCGGGCCAGGCTGGCCAGGCCCCGGTGCTGCAGCGCCTTCACTGCGTCGGTGGATTTGTTGAGGATCCCGGCCACCTCGGGCGCGGTGAGGTCGGCGACCAGACGCAGCAGCAGCACCTCGCGCTGGTCAGGGGTGAGCTGCCGCAGGGCGGCCAACACCCGGTCGCCCTCAACCCGGCCCAGCGCGAGCTCCTCCGGGTCCACCCCGCCGGCCAGGGCGGCCTCCTCGAGCAGGTCCTCCAAGGGCTGGACCAACCTGCCGGCCTGGCGGCGGCGGTAGTCAGACAGGTCGTGGCGGGCGACGCGGAACAGCCAGCCACCCAGCGCCTCCACCGGGCCATGGAAGCGGGGCAGATCCTCGATGGCGCTCTTGAAGACGTCGCCGGTGAGGTCCTCGGCGGCGGGGCGGTCGCCGACCGCGGCCAGGAAGAAGCGGAACAGGGCGGGGGCGTAGGCGGTGTAGATGCGGGTCACGGCGGCCGGCTCGCGGCGTCGCGCCCCAACCAGATCGGCCGTTGTCAGGCCGACTCGGCTGACCTGCTCCTGCTTCCCCCCGGTCCCGGGCAACTGCCACCAGCTTCCGGTCAAATGTGGCGATGAGGCTATCGGATCGGCTGGACTCCAGCTAGCCCTCGACCGCGCCCTCTTAGGCAACCAGGCACCAGCAAGTTGAGACTGGGTCATGATCCACGAACGACAGTAGTAAAGCGGAACCACCAGGCCTTGTTGCACCTGGTTGTTCCGACGCGGCCTGCTCTATTGCTTGAGCATGACCAACGACCCGAGCAGGTCAGGGACCTCTGCAGCCGGCTAGAGACGACGTGACCCCGAGCTTCGCCCGGGGCCACGCGGAGCAGCGTTGCTCTGGGCCTGTTCCCCAGCAGGCCGTCCTTCTCCGCCCTTGCCCCCTGGAAGGGTCGGTCCAGGATTCCTGCCCTGGACCTCGACGGGTAAAACGGCGCGCCGGGCAGGTCGGTAGAAGTGACCAGTTTCGGGAGGGTTCCCCTGGCCGCGGACCGTCACGCGCAGGGCACGAGCAGGCAAGCACGGCCGAGCTGCTCGGGTGCTCAGGCTCGGTGCGCTGCTGTGTGTGGCGACGCTTGCCGAGCTAGATGCGCGCGTATTCCTGTCGGCTCGGGGCGCCCGGCGGTCGACCGGCCCAGACGCCACACCGACTTGCCGTGGCCCTGAGGGCTTGCTCACGTTAGCTCGAGCGGGTCAGGGGAAAGGTCGAGGTGTACCACCCGGAAGGGAGCCTGGTCTCCGGAAGGGGGTGTTGCGTGAGCTGACGATCCCCTCCTCCCCGGCCGAGCTCGCCGGCCTGCGGCGCGCCGCCCGGCCGGCCACCCCGCCCCCACCGACCACCGCCGGGTTCCGCAGCCGAGGGTGGGGGCTGTGGCTGCTTCGCTGTCTGGTCGATGAGATCCGCTTGGAGCGGGTCAAGCTCGGCACGCGCGTGACGCTCCGCCGGCGGATCTGGCCGCCGAGCGCCCTGGCTGGAGATGGTCAGCACCGTTCGGCCGGTCGCCCGTTCAGCTGAGCGCGAGGTTCGGCGGAGGGCAGAATCCCGTTGCCAAGGTCCCATGACCAACCGAGGAGTCGGCCGTGGTCAGCGACCCTGAGGAACTCGCCGACACGCTGGGCGAGCTTGCACGCCTGGATCCGGTCGAGCTCGGCCAGCAGGCCGTGCTTGAGCGGATCGTCCAGGCCGCCGCGACCGGCTGCGGCAGCACCGGCGGCGTGGGCCTGCTGCTGCTGGGCTCCGATGGCCAGCTGCGCTACGTCGCCGCCGCGGGCAGGCCCCGACGCTCCCTGGCCGAGTCGCAAGTGCGCCTCGGCGAAGGCCCGTCGGTGGACGCGTTCCTGCAGGATGCGCCCGTTGCTAGCGGGGAGCTTGCTGCCGAGCCACGCTGGCCCGACTTCCGGCCGCTGGCGCTGGCGGCGGGTATCCGGGCGTGGCTGAGCGTGCCGGTGCGCCAGCGCCATGGCCCGATCGGCGTGTTCGACCTCGCCCGCACCAACCTGCAGCCGTGGCAGCCCCAGGACTTGGCCGCCGCCGACGCCTACGCGCAGCTGATCGCCACGACCCTTCGGCCGGCCGTGTCCCAGCAGGCGCTTCCGCATGCGCTGCGGTTCGCGGTCGATCATGACGCTCGCATCGAGCAGGCGCGTAGCGTCATCATGGAGCGCGAACGGCTTGACGAGGCCACCGCGGTTGAGTTACTGCGCCTCCAAGCCGAGATCGAGGGCCAGCCGATCCGAGCCGTCGCGGAACGGCTGCTCGCCCGCCCTAGACGCTGAGGATTTGCGTTCGTCGTCTCCGCCCCGGTTGAGCACACGGGGCACGGCGACGCGCCCCAGCAGGCGGCCAGGACCGCGGAGCTCAAGCTCCACGGTGTTGGTGACCCGAGTTCCCTCTGGGATGGCGGCCAGGGCATAGAACAGGCGGGACGCGAAGGGCCCGAGCTGGCCTCGTACCTCCAGCTGTCGGGGAGGGTCAGGACCGCAGCGCTGCTTGTCAAACTGCTGCTGACCTGCGGGTGGCCTTCAGCCGTTGCCCGTCGTCTCTGGTCAATCGTTGACCTGGGACGGTCCGCCGACCGCCTGGCGGAGGTGACTCAGGCCAACAGGACGAGCTGCCCGCAAGGACTGGCCTGGTCCGGTCCGCTTCTGTGCCGCCAGCCCGACTTCGCTCAGGGTGGTTGGCGCCATCTCCGGGGCATGTGGTCTCATCCGGGCAGCATTGGCACTGGGCCCCAGGAGGTGTCCATGAGGCTCACGCGGTCGCGGACTCGAGCCATCGGCCTGCTGCTGGCCGTCCTGGTGGGGCTTGGTGCCGTGGGGCTGCGGCCCGCCTGGGCCAACCCACCCCAGCACGCGCAGCGGCACCTGAGGGTCGCGACCTACAACCTCTACCTCGGGGCCGATCTGACCCCGCTGTTTTCGGCCGCCAGCCCCCAGGAGCTGGTCCAGCGTGCCGGTCAGATCTACAGCAATGTGGTCAAGACCGACTTCCCCTCGCGGGCCGAGGCGATCGCCAGGTTGTTGGCCGCCAACCCTCCCGACGTCGCCGGCCTGCAAGAGGTCTCGCTGTGGGAGACCGGCCCGATCAGCGGACCGCTCAGCCCAAGCTACGACTTCCTGGAGCTGCTGCTGGCCGCGCTGGCCCGCCACGGGCTCACCTACCAACCGGTCGCGACTAACGTCAACTTCGCCAGCGACCCGACCCCGATCAGTACCACCACCGCCGCCCGCCTCACCGACCGGGACGTGATCATCGCCCGCACCGACCTGCCCAGTTCGCGGCTGAAGGTGAGCAGACCCGAGTCGCACAACTTCAGCGCCACGCTGGTCATCCCCAGCGCCATCCCGGGGCTGAGCTTCCGGGTCCCCCGCGGCTGGTCGGCGGTTGATGTGAAGCTGCGGGGCAAGAGCGTGCGATTCGCCAATACCCACCTGGAGGCCTTCAGCACCACGGTACGCAACCAGCAGGCCCGGGAGCTGGCGGCGGCGCTGGCCGGGTCGGCGGATCCGGTGGTGCTGGCCGGTGACCTCAACTCCCAACCCGACGACACCGCCGGCGCCTACGGGACCTTTGCTGCCGCGGGCTATGTGGATGCCTGGGTGGTGGTGCATGGCCCGGAGGGTGGCTTCACCGCCGGTCAGACCGAGCTGCTGGACAACGTTCCCTCCAAGCTGGACCACCGCATCGACTACGTGCTGTACCAGCCGCGAGGGGTGGAGGCCGTGGCGGCCGAGGTGTTCGGCGAGGAGCTGGAGGACCGCACTCCCACCGGGCTGTGGCCCTCCGACCACGCTGGCGTGGTCGCGACGCTGCACCTGGCCCACCCATAGCAGGCGAGCCGTCGAGGCCACCTCACCGCTTCGACGGTGGGGACGATCAGGCCGGTCATCTTGCCCAAGAACGCCAGCTCGTAGTGCCTGACCGTGCCCCGTGTGGGACGAAGACCCGGCGCCTGTTCAGGTCAGAGGGGCTGGACCGGCAGGTCGTAGTCCAGCCAGCGATCATCGCTGGTGGCCCCGACCCGCGCATAGAGGGCCTGGGCGCGGTGGTTGTCTGTGGCCGTCTGCCAGACGAGCCGGGTCGCGCCGTGCTCGCGGCAGCGCTCCACACACGCGGCGATGAGCCCCTCGGCCATCCCCATGCCGCGTGCCTCCGGCGCCACGTACAGGTCGTTCAGCACGCCCACCCGGGCGGCGGCCAGGGTCTGCCAGGTCCAGTACAGGGTGGCGAAGCCGATAGCCCGGCCGGCGTCGTCGCGGGCCAGCAGCTGCAGCCCCTCCCGCTGCGGGTCGGCCAGGAGCGCCCGTGACAGCTCCAGCAGCTGCCGGTCGCTGGGGGTGACCTGGTAGAAGTCGCAGTACGCTCGTACCAGCGGCAGCAGGTCTGGCAGGTCGGTGGCGCCGACCACGGTGATCCGCATGGGGCTTCCTCCTCACGCCTCGGGGCTGACACAGCCGGCAGACATGACCCGGCACGGACGAAGACGCCCTCGCAGCTGCCATGATGCGCTGCTCAGATGTCGTAGATGTGATGCTCGCCGATCGCGAGCTGGGCTGCTCCCGGCCAAACCGCCGTTGACCTGCAGGTTGCGGTTTCAACGTTTGCCATCGTCTGTCGTGGATCGTCGACCTCGGACGGCCTGGCGACGGCCTGGGCCGCCCCGGAACAACTGCGCTTCGACTCGGGGCCGGGAACGCACCTGGTCCTCGTGACTGGTTAGCGGATGACGCGCAGCCTGGTGAGGATGTTGCCGCCGATGGCGCGGCCGCGGTCCCATCGGCCCGTGGTCATCCGGTAGTCGCGACCCCGGGCGCCAAATCCCATACGGATACTCGACGTCTCCACAGCGCAGGCACATCGGCGGCACCTCCTGGGATCCTGCTCGGCCGGCAAGCTCCGGCGCTGCTGGCGTGCACCGCCGAGCGCGGGATCCAGTCAGCTCGGCTGGGCCATCAGGTCGCGATCCGGGGAGGTGATCTGCTGCTGCCGGACCGTCTCGGCCGGTGGCGTGAACCAGTGCTTGCTCAGGCAGCCGATCTTGAGGTGCTCGACGGGACCGTCGGTGGAGTCGAGCCAGAAGCGCTCGGTGATCCGGGCTGGGGCGCCGCACTGGAAACAGGGGACGGAGTCGGGCATGGGCGTGCTCCTACCTTGCCGCTTGTCGCCTCGTGGATCGTTGGGGGCGACTTCCCTACCAGGGAGGATGCGCGGTACAGGAGAGAGCACGCAGTGACGCAGAGCACCTGATCGGCGTGCCAGGCGTCACCCCGCAGCGGTCATGGGTCGGAGATCAACGGGCCCACGCCCCTACTACAGGTGGACGACTGGACAGGTGAGGGTCCGGGTGATGCCGGCCACCGCCTGGACCCGCGCCACCACCAGCTGGCCCAGCTCGTCGATGTTGCGCGCCTCGACGCGGACGATCACGTCGTAGGGGCCGGTCACGTCCTCGGCCTGCTGCACGCCCTTGATCTCGACGATGTCCCTGGCGACCTGGGCCGCCTTGCCGACCTCGGTCTGGATGAGGATGTACGCCGTCACCACAAGCAACGACCTCCTTGCATCATGTCGCTTGCCGGCCCTGTAGCAGCTCGTGTCGAGGGGATGGTGGCATGCGTCTTGCCAGTCAGGCGAATCTCGTTCCGCACCTGGCCGTTCGTCGGCGTCTTTGACCGCGGCGCTCTGGCCGCAGCGGCCACCGTAGACCGCCGCGATGGGGCCCGTGTTGCTGTCGCTGGTGTGGCCGTGAGCCTGAGGGTCGTCACAGCACCCCGATCACGCCCGTGTCCTCAGCTTCGAGACTGGTTAGAGGTTAGCTTGCCGCGCGAGCCGGGCACGCTAGGCGGTGATGGATGCTTCGACCTTCACCTCGGCCATGCCCCTCCAGCCATCAACGGACACAACCGATCTCTCTTCTGACGGGCCAGGACCTGCCCACGACAAGCCATGAAGCTTGCGGAGGTGGCGGAACGGTGCAGAAGGAACTGACCCTGGAGGAGTTTCACGCCTCCGATCCCCAGCGAGTCGCCGAACCGGAGGTGGCCTACGGCAGCCTGTGGCGGGAGTTCGCCCCGGTCCCGACCTACCGGTTGGCCTGGGTCCCAGCCACCGGCGAGCTGTACGCCATGGAGCTGTCGGAGCCCGACGAGGACAAGGATCCGGTTGAGGTCCTGGGGGTGCTGTGGAGCCGCCCTCAGGTGGAGGCCTGCCTTGCCGGCTGGTCCGAGCGCTGTGGCGGCCAGCGGTCGCTGCTGTGGGCCCGAGATCAGATCGCGAGCTGGCGCCCGCTGGTGGAGGAAGCCCAGGTCACCCTGGCCCCACCCGAGCCGTCCCGCTAGCTCACGGCGGCGTTCCCGCAGCAGGTCAAGGAACCGGGGATGAAGTGGTTGCTCGGGTGCGGAACCTTGTTCGCCCTTGCCTTGATCCTGTTTGTGGTGCCAGCCGGCCTTGAGGGGCCGGTGCTTGTCCCGATCAGCCCGGGACATGGGTTGTCGCTGGTGGATATGGTGGCGCTGGTGCCCCTGCTGGTCGGCACAGGGTTGCTGATTGGCGGCCTCTGGCAGCGTCGACAGCGGTTGGATGTGGCGCTCACCCGGCGGCCCTGGTCGGCTAGGGTTGGCGCCTTCGTCGCCGGTCTCGGATTGGGTCTGCTGGTGGCGTCGGTGTTCGCCTTGTTCTGGTGGTGGGCGATCGGAGCCGCGCTGCTTACCGCGACGCTGTTGGCTGCGGCCTCGGTGGCAGCCGGGAGTGAGGGTGCTGAGGCGCGGTCCCAATCCGGCCGCGTGGCGGTGTCGGCCGAGGACGGCCGCCGCAAGCAGCCACCCGGAGGGCGGCCTTGAGGATGTCGGGAGGAGCTTTGCAGGAACCTGTGATCTCTGCTGTGTGAAAGCCGAGTCCAGCAGTTTCGCACCCCAGGTCAATCACTCCGAACCGCCGCTGACCTCTAGGTTCGCTATCCCCTGCTGTCCTTGGCTGTCCCCCAGGTTCCGCCGAGTTGCGGCCCCAGCGCGACCCCAGGCTCTCAGCGGCCTCTGCGGACTACGCGGCGTTCCCAATCCGATCTCGAACCTGTGTTCGATACGCTGGCCGGTGGAGACCTGGCACGACCTGCACGTAGGCCGGCTGATCGCGGCGCCGCTGGAGCGGTGCGCGGAGCTGCTCGGCGTTGACCTGGCCACACTCCGCAAGCTGACCGCCAACGTTGAGCCGTATGTCCGCGCCGACGGCACCAGGATCTGGAGCCTCATGCAGCTCGAACGCCAGCTCCGACCCGAGGCCTATGGCCGGCGCCGGGGCGGCCACCTCGACCGCCGACAGACTCCAGCCGCCGACCCATAGCCAGTCCGCCATGCCACAGGCGCCTCTGGGCTATGAGTCATTTGAGCACCATCCGCTGGATGTTCACCCATCCGAAACCAGCCCATCTACCGGGGCCTTGGCTGTTACCCATCGGCTGCATACCGCTCATGACCGCTGCTTATGGCACACGGGTGGCACGGCCGGCGAGAACCACGAGGCTCGCACCTGAAGGTAACGGTTCCCAGCTGCGTAGTAGAGGGCGAGGCCCGTCCTCGGTGACCACCGCCTCGGGGGCAAGAGCCCGGAGGGCTCGCGGCCGCCGGGTCGGGAGACTCGAACTCCACTGTGTGTGTCTCTGTCCCCTCAGTTCTTGGAGTCCGGTGACTCCATGTGCGAGCCTTGCTCCTTGACCTCAGCATTCATTAACTCCAAAAGCCTTGCTGTGGTAGCCCAGCTGCGGATGGTCATCTGTTTATAGAGAGGACTGGACATGATTTTAGAAAGGCGGCTTCTAGTACGTTGAGCGGAGAGGCGCTGCGAGTAGATGGCCAAGTCTCCTTGCCAGACTTTATCAACGCCTTCTCTTGGGTTAAAGATTTTGATAGCCTCATCCGGGGAGATGCCCATCAAGAAAACGGCATCTGAGTGGTACTTACCGGGCTCAGTTCCGAAGCCTTGCGGGGCCTGGTCAATGACCCTCTGTAGCTGATCGCGTGAAAGTACCAAAATCTTTATGAGCTCGCTATCCAATCTAAATTTCTTTGGCAAAGTTTCCTGTATCTCCTCAGTCAGCTCAGCGGAACTCTTGTTTGACTCAAACATCACATTGCCGCTTGCAATATACGTTCGAACGTTCTCACAGCCCAGCTCCTCAAAGGACGCCTTCAACTCCGGCATCGGTACTTTGTTCTTGCCGCCGACGTTGATACCACGAAGGAGGGCGAGATAGACCTTTGTCATGCCGCTTGCCTCCCTTTTAATCGCCGCACCTGCTTTCATAGCATGCGCGCAAGACGGAAACCACTGTGGACAAGTCCGCTACCCACCAATAGGCCGACCGGGGCGCAGATGGTCGGTCACGGGCGGGAAGTCCTCGCCCTGGTTGAGCTTGCGATGGTCGGCCGCCCGGTGCTGTAGGGCTCGGACATCGTGATGGGTCGCGGTGGGAGGGGGCCTCGGCCAGACGGACGTTCTCGCGAATCTAGGTAATACCCTCCAGAAGCGGATCCCGGAGAGGCTGCTGCGGTGGACGGCGGCGGGGGTACTGCCCTCCGGCCTCGACCCCATGACCTGTTTCGTTCCACCCTGCCCGGCGTAGGCCGCAGCCCCGGTTCGCGTCGTGTGGCTGCCGGGCCGCAGGGCCGACCTTGGGAACGCAGAGAAAGTCCTAACGAGCTCCATCGACGCAGCCAACAAGACCTCGTTGCCCTGCTCAAGCAAGGTCCATGAGGTTCGGGAGTCTATCGAACCCGGTGATCAGGTGAGCAGACGCTCGTGGATCCTGATGTAGGTGACCCAATCCGTAACGATCCCGGGACGGTCGCGACCTACACTGCCGGAGCCAGAGAGGAACGTTGCCACGGGCGGAGGCGCCAGAGGGGATGGCGAGTGTTGCAGCGGCAGGGGAAGGGCGGCGGTGATGGCCGCGCAGCGAGCCGCCGCACGGGCGCCCGCCAGGTGGGCGTGGTCGCTCTGCGCGCTGGCGCTGGCGCTGGTGGCTGCCACACTGCTGGTGCTGTTGGCCGGCCGTCCCCCGGCGTCCGCGGCTGGGGACGCCTGGCAGCGGCAGGCCGCCGACCTGCTGAGCTTGGTCGGGGCGCCGCTGCTGGGGGGTCTCATCGCCGCCCGACGACCCGACAACCGCTACGGGTGGCTGTGGCTGGCGTTCGGGTTGGGCTTGGCGGTCACCGCCTTTGCCAGCGCCTATGCGGCCGTGGCGCTGACCTCCGGCCCTGACGGGCTGCCAGGGCTGGCGGTAGCCGGCTGGGGAATAGGCCTTGGCTTCACCTCGGCGATCAGCCTGTTCCCCTTCCTGTTCCTGCTGTTCCCCAACGGTCGGCTCCCATCTCGACGGTGGCGGCCGTTGGCCTGGGCAATCATCGCCGTCGGCGGGCTGATGCTGGTTGCCGCCGCACTGGTTCCGGGAACCGCCGTCGAGGGCGTCGCCAACCCCATTGGGGTCGGTGGCTGGCTGGGCGGCGTCTTGAACCGCGTCATCGATCCCGGGACTGGGATGCTGTTTGTTGCCATCGCGCTGTCGGCGTTGTCGCTGCTGCCGCGGTTTCGGCGCGCCCAAGGGGTGGAGCGCCAGCAGCTGAAGTGGTTGGCCTACGCCGCGGTCCTGGTGGGAGCGTTCATCATCGGCGACGCGGTCGGACTACAGACCTCCGGGCTGGTGGACCTGCTGCTGGAGACGCTGACCATGATCGGCGTGTACGTCGGCATCGGGATCGCGGTGCTGCGCTATCGGCTATACGAGATCGACCGGCTGATCAACCGCACCCTGGTCTACGGCACGCTCACCGCGCTACTGGGGCTGGTCTATGCCGTGGGCGTGTTCGGCTTGGGGAACCTGCTGAACCCGGTAGGTGAAGAGTCGGCGCTGGCGGTGGCCGCCTCCACCCTGGCCGTGGCGGCGCTGTTCCAGCCAGCCCGCCGTCGCATCCAGCAGGCGGTGGACCGGCGCTTCAACCGCCGCCGCCACGACGCCACCCAGACAATCGAGGCCTTCGGGGGCCGCCTGCGCGACCAGGTGGACCTCGATACGCTCTCGGCCGAGCTGCTGGCGGTGGTCAACCAGACCATGGAGCCAACCAAGGCATCCCTGTGGCTTCGACCCTCGCCCGAGGGGACGCTGAAGCTCAGCATCACCCGGCCAACCACCCGACAGTAGGCCGGAGGCGTCACTGTTCGCCGGTGTTGCTGTCGGAACAGCTGTCGGGGCCACGGATTCTGCTGCTCCGTTGACTAGAATGCCTGCTTGGAGGTGTCTGGGTCCTGGTGGGCCCCCCGGTCTTCAAAACCGGTGTGAGCAGCGACCCTGCTCAGGCGGGTTCGATTCCCGTCCGCCTCCGCTACCAGCGGCTTTCGTCTCCGCTCGCTTCCTTCGTTCGCCCGTCATGCTTGCGTCCTGGCACAGAGGCTGGCACAGCGCGAGGCCGGGCGGGTCGAGGCGGCGCTCAAGACCAAGGTGGCCGAGGGTCGTAGCCGCGGCACCGCCGCGCGGACGGTCGCCGACCTGGTGGAGCGCTGGTACGAGTGGCGCCAGGGCGTCAAGGAGATCTCCCCCACCACCTTGGAGGGCTACCGGCGCCAGATCGACCAGCGCATCATCCCGGCGCTCGGGCGCATCCCGGTCCGGCGCCTGGACGTGGAGACCCTGGACGGCTTCTACGCCGAGCTGCGCCGGCGTGGCAAGGCCGACGGCCAGCCGCTGTCGGCCAGCACCGTCCGCGCCGTCCACACCGTGCTGTCCGGGTCGCTGCGGCAGGCGGTGGCCTGGGGCTGGATTCCGCACAACCCGGCCCGGCTGGCCACCCCGCCGTCGGTGCAGCGCAGCGACGTGGCCCCGCCACCGGTCGAGCAGGTGGCCGGCCTGCTGGCGACCGCGCTGGAGCGCAATCCCAGGCTGGGGCTGTTCCTGCGACTGGCGGTGGTGCTCGGGGCCCGCCGCGGGGAGCTGTGCGCGCTGCGCTGGCACCACGTCGACCTGGACCGGGGCGAGGTCCTGCTGGAGCGCGGCGTGGTCTACGTGAGCCGGCAGCCGCTGATCGACAAGCCCACCAAGACCCGCAGCAAGCGGCGCCTCGCTCTGGACACCAGCACAGTGGAGCTGCTCCGCGCACACCGCGAACGGTCCGAACAGGTCGCCAGGGAGCTGGGTTCCACCCTCCCGGCCAGCGCCTACGTGTTCAGCCGGGAGCCGGACGGGTCCCGGCCGCTCGCGCCCACTCTGGTCAGCCACCAGTTCGCCGCCCTGGCTCGATCGCTCAGGGTGCGATGCCGCCTGCACGATCTTCGGCACCTGATGGTCACCTACCTGATCTCCCAAGGCGTTGACTGGCGCACCGCGGCCGGCCGGGCCGGCCACGCCGGCCCGCACATGACGCTGGGGACCTACGCCCACTTCCAGCCCGCCCAGGACCGCGCCGCCGCCGAGCTGCTCGCCGCCCTCTGCGACGCCCCGCCGAAGGCCACGCGATAAGCGGTACCGCCGCGTGCGCCATACTGGATATGACAGCTTCGTCCGATACGGTGAGCGAGGTGACACGGATGGGCGAGCAGGCGCCCCGCGGCACGCTGTACGTGATCGTCTGCGCCGCGCCCCCCGCCGCCCACGTCCAGGACCTCGTGAAGCTCGCACAAGCGGCCGGCTGGGAGGTCGCCGTCACCGCCACCCCGGAGGCGCTCGCGTTCATCGACGCGCCGTTGCTTGAGGCCATCACCGGCTTCCCGGTCCGCCACCGGTGGCGGGAGCCGGATGAGCCTGAGAGCGTGCCCGAGGCCAACGCCATCGTGGTCGCCCCGGCCACCTTCAACACGATCAACCGGTGGGTGGCCGGGATCACCGACACGGTCGCGGTGGGCACGCTCTGCGAGTCCCTCGGCCTCGACGCCCCCATCGTCGCCGTCCCCAACGTGAACCCGCCGCTGGCGCGTCACCCGACCTTCCGGACGAGCCTCCGCCAGCTCCGCGAGTGGGGAGTGCGGGTGCTGTTTGAGGAGTCAGCCCATCGAGAGGCTCGCATGCCCCCGTGGGACGAGATCCTCGAGGAAGTCAACCAGGCGCACGATGCCACCGGGTGGCCACCCCGAGGAGCTCCGGGGACAGGCACCGCGGCGAGCGTCGATGGAGGGGCGCCGTGACCCAGCCCGTGGAGTACATGTCGGTTGGCGAGCGCATCGCCATCTACCGTCGCCGCCGTGGCCTGTCCCAACTCGCCCTGGCCAACATGATCGGCCGGTCGGAAGCATGGCTGAGCCAGGTCGAGCGTGGCATCCGCCATGTCGACCGGGTGTCAGTGCTCGTCAGACTGGCGCAGGTCCTGAAGGTCACGGTCGAGGATCTGATCGGCCAGCCGTTGTCGCTGGCGCCCAACGGCGGCATCGAGTTCCGTGCGATCCCCGCGCTGCGGGCGGCGCTCACCGACTACGAGGTGATCCCGGCCACCTTCGGCGTCGCCATGGGCGATGGCCCCGTCCGGGGCCTGTCCGGCCTGCGGCGCAATGTCGACCAGGCGAATCGCCTCTACCAGGCGGCTCACTACGAGGAGGGCGGCCTGCTCTGCTCCCGGCTCATCGGCGACGCCCAGCGGGCAACGCGGGAGCTGACTGGCGATGACCGGCGCGGTGCCTTCGGTGTTCTGGCGGAGACCTACCACATCACCGCCAAGACGCTGACCAAGGTGGGCGAGACCGAACTGGCGTGGATCGCCGCCGAGCGTTCCCTCCCGGCCGCCCAGTGGGCGGAACTGCCGCTGCTGATGGCGGCCAGCGCCTACCACCTTGGGAAAGTCTTCCTTCGGGCCGGGCAGGTCGAGGAGGCCACCGGCGTCGCGATGACCGCCGCGCGAGCCCTGGAGCCCGGCCTGGTGACCGCCACCCCGGAGCACCTGTCAGCATGGGGCGCGCTGCATCTGACGGCGTTGATCGCCGTCGCCCGCCAGGACGACCGAGTCGCCGTGCGCCAGCTTCTCGGCGAGGCGAGGGCCACGGCCGACAGGATCGGCCAGGACCGCAACGACTTCTGGACCGCGTTCGGTCCCACCAACGTTGCGCTGCATGAGGTCTCGACAGCCGTTGAGCTTGGCGACGCCGGCGAGGTCGTGCGCAAGGGTGAGGCGCTCGACCCTGCGCGTTTCCCGCCGGGCCTGCTTGGCCGGCGCACGCAGGTGTTCATCGACCTGGCGCGTGGGTACACCCAGCAGCGCAAGGACGCCGCCGCCGTGAACATGCTCCTGGAGGCCGAGCGGCTCGCGCCCGAGGCGGTCAGATATCAGGTGATCGTCAAGGAGATGCTGCGCGAGCTGCTGAGGCGCGAACACCGGGCAAGCACGCCTCAGCTACGCCCACTGGCTGTCCGAGTCGGCATCCTTCGCGAGGACGCCTCCTAGTGGTCCGTCGCTGAGGCGCTTTAGACTAGCCGAGGGGTTGGCCGGCGCGGCCATGACCAACCAGTTCCTTCTGGAGGAGAGCCCGTGGCTGCCCCTGGCCCTCCTGGTAGTGGCTGCGGTGATCGCCTGGGCTCGCAGATCCA
>Ga0081538_10002609_pt1 | contig 17449 bp, 16 predicted proteins | sample TabmetS5T2R1_FD_71022 | JGI IMG/M metagenome (GOLD analysis project Ga0081538, IMG submission 71022) | Tabebuia heterophylla rhizosphere microbial communities from the University of Puerto Rico - S5T2R1 | ecosystem: Host-associated > Plants > Roots > Rhizosphere ... | reverse complement strand
GATACCCCTTGTGCGAGGAATGGTCAACTCATGCGGAACGCGGTCCCGCACGACGCAGGGCTGGTGCCGCCCCTGCCCGAGACCAGCCAGCCGAGGCGGACCGCCGGGCATCGCGGTCTGCCGGCGTCCTGCCCAACCTCTCCGCACCGAGTCATACGCACCAGACCTCCCGGGACCGACTGGTTCGACAGCTCGAGCGAATGGGCCACAGGGTCACCCTGGAGCTAACAGCCGCCTGACCAGTCCCAAGTGCAACTGGTCGGCCGCTCAGGGCATTTCACCTGAGGATGAGGCCGCTGGTTCAAGTGAGGAGGGCCTGCCATCGGCTGAGGGGCTGCAGTCGACCGGTCTGGCGCGGTCGCGCGGTATCGGCATCGACGCCGGGGGAGCCACCGAGGTGGTGTGCCTGTTAGGGGTAACGGGGGAGGCGCGCGGCCCAGAGGTCCTCCACCGGCCACTGACTGGCCCAGCGGGCGGTGGCGATATCGTAGTACCCGTGGGTTTCCGCGCCCGCTGGGGCGTACAGCTCGTGGAGGGCTTCGACAACGAACCCGTTGGCGCCGAGCACCCGGATCCAGTCGCCGTGGCTGGGATGGAACTCGACCCCGCTGCCCGGCCACACCACCCGGTGCAGCCCTCGTTGCGGCCGCAGAAGCTGTTCCTGGGCGTACCCCTCCTCCTCGGGCACGCAGAGGGTGGCCAGGACGCTGTTGGTCAAGAACACCAGCCGCCCGCCCGGGCGCAGCAGCCGCGCCGCCTCGGCCACCCAGCGCTCGGGGTCGCACCAGACGCTGGCGCCGTACTCGCTGACCACCAGGTCGAAGCCCCCATCCTGCAGGGGCACCGCCTCGGCGTCGGCCTCGACCAGGGGGAACCCCAACCCGAAGCGCTGCTGGCAGCGGGCCGCGGTGGCCAGCTGCGCCGGGGTGAGGTCGACGCCGACCGGCCGGGCGCCCCGCCTGGCCAGCCAGCCGGACAGGTAGGCGCTGCCGCAGCCCAACTCGACCACGTCCAGGCCGGCGACGTCGCCGAGGACGCCGAGGTCGCGCTCGCGGACTCCGAACAGCCCCCAGGTGATCTCCTCCGCGGCCCAGGACCGTTCGGCCTGCTGGTCGGTGAACTGGGCGTTGACGATCGTCCACAAGGCGCGGTTGTGCGCCAGGTCCGTACCGGCGTCAGGCACAGCGACCGCCTGTTCAGCCGCTGAGAGTGCGGGCCTTCTGGGCGGCGAACTCCTCCTCGGTCAAGGGGCCCTGGTCTTTCGGCTCCGCCAGATCCTTGAGCTGCTGGACCAGGTCGACCTGCGGTTCGGGCTGCGGCTCCGGCTCGTACTGGGTCGACGCCTGCTGGTAGGTCGCCTGCTGAGGCTGGCTGTAGGGATAACGGCCCTGCCGTTGCCAGCGCTCGGCCTGCCGGCGTGAGACACGGTTGCTGACGGCCGTTGCCGTGCCAGCGATGACGGCGGTGCAGGTGACCCCGCGAAGCAGTCCGGGCATGACGCTCCCCTTGCTATCGGTCGGCGGCCTCGACCGCGTCGAGCGCGGCCAGGATAGCCTGGACGGGGAGGTGGCCGCTGGCCACCAGCTGGCCGGCGGAACGGCGCAGCGCCGCGGCCACGGGGGCGGCCCAGCGGTTCTCCAGCGGTCCACGAGATCCAGCAGGCGCGGCTGGACCTCACCGGCCTGGGGTTGCCGGCCGGGTCACTCCAGGACCACGTTGTCGATCGGGCCCAACTCCTCCAACTGTTCTTGGCTCACGACTCCTCCCTCTCGCCCACGCCAGCATGCGGTAGGTGGGGACCCTCACGCGCACCCGATCGCCTACCGATGGACGATCCCGGCGCGCGACGGCTGCTCCATGGTCGGTCGGGCGGTCGGACCCGGGCCACCGCCCACGCGCCTCCTGCGACGACGGCCGGGGTCCGGCCGACGCCGCCGCGGCCCAGCGCGGCTGGCGCGAGCTCCAATCGCCAGGCTTGGACCCAGGCAGCTGACGAGCCGGTCGCGGACCTGGTGGGTGACACGCCGACCCGCCTGTCCCGAGCCGTGTGGCTGCCCGCCGCACCCGCGTCTGGACATCGCCGAATTGAGCATTCGCCGGGTGTGATACGGCGGCCTGCGGCCAGGTACCTCTCTGCTTCCAACTGCCTGCAATCCCCCACCGCCCGGCGGACCACCAGGGGTCGCCGGTTGCAGCCAGCGGGTAGCGCGAGATTCGGGCCGGTCGGGGCGCGGGATTGGGTGCTGGCGTCGAAGACACGGCAGGGCCGCGGGGTGACCCTTTCTGGTGAACAGGTCCGCACCGGACCGCGGGACAAGGAGGTCCCCGATGGGCACCCGATACGGCAGCCGATACCTCGGGATCATCTCGCTCGGGCGGTTCCTGGTGGTGGAGCAACACTGCCAGTGCCGCCGGCCGGTGGCGCCGGACCAGCCCCGCCGGGCTCCCGAGCCGGCCAGCCGCCGCTCGGTCGAGGGGCCACAAGCCGACCGCTCCTCGAGCAAGATCCAGTGAAGGAGCTGCTGCTCGGGCCGCCGCTGGCCACCTCGCGGCTGGCCCGGGAGCGGCTGCGCAAGCTGGTCGCGCTGGCGGTGTTCTCCTCGGACGCGATCAGCTCCACCGCCTACGGCACCGAGCAGATCATGCTGGTCCTGGTCGCCGCCGGCGCGGTGGCGACCGGGCTGGCGTTCCCAATCGCATTGGCGATCGCCGGGCTGCTAGCCGTGCTGATCCTGTCCTACCGGCAGACCATCGCCGCCTACCCGTCGGCCGGCGGCGCCTACGTCGTCACCAAGGACAACCTCGGGCCGAGATGGGCCCAGCTGGCCGGGGCGGCGCTGCTGACCGACTACGTGCTGACCGTCGCGGTGAGCGTCACCAGCGGGGTCGCGGCCCTGACGACCGCATTTCCGCCGCTGCAGCGGTTCATCCTGCCGCTGTCGCTGGCCGCGATCGCGCTGGTCATGTGGGCCAACCTGCGCGGGGTGCGCGAGTCGGGCCGCATCTTCGCGGTGCCAACCTACCTGTTCGTCGGCGCCTGCGCGGTGATGCTGCTGGTCGGCCTGGCCCGCCTGCTGCGCGGGCAGCTCGACCCGATCCCCGCCGGCCAGACCGCGCCGCTGGCGCCGGCGACCGCGTCGCTGGGCCTGCTGCTGGTGCTGCACGCCTTCGCCGCGGGCTGCACCGCGCTGACCGGGGTGGAAGCGATCTCCAACGGCGTGCCCGCCTTCCAACGGCCGGAGGCCCGCAACGCGCGCCGCACCCTGGTAGCGATGGGGCTGATCCTGGGCAGCCTGTTCATCGGGGTGAGCTTCCTGGCCGTCCACGTCGGCGTCCGTCCCTACCAGAGCGGCAACCCGACCCTCATCGGGCAGCTCTCCCGCTGGGTGCTCGGCGGCTCGGCCGCCGGCCAAGCCTTCTTCTACCTGTTCCAAGCGGCGACGCTGGCGATCCTGATCCTGGCCGCCAACACCTCCTACGCCGACTTTCCCCGGCTGGCCTCATTCGCCGCCGCCGACGCCTTCCTGCCCCGCTGGTTCACCAAGCGCGGGCAGCGGCTGGTGCACTCCAATGGCATCATCACGCTGTCGCTGGCCGCCGCCGGGGTCACCGTGGCCTTCGGCGCCGACTACAACCGGATGCTGCCGCTGTACGCCATCGGGGTGTTCACCTCCTTCACGCTGTCGCAGGCGGGCATGACCCGCCGGCACCTGCGCCTGCGGGAGCCGGGCTGGCGCTACGGCCTGGTCGTCAACGGCGCCGGCGCGGCGGTGACCCTGGTGGTGCTGCTGGACATCGTCCAGACCAAGTTCGCCGCTGGCGCTTGGATGGTGTTCGTGGCGCTGCCGCTACTCGTGCTGCTGCAGAGCGGGACCAGCCGGGCCTACGCCAGCGAGCGGGAGGAGCTCGGCGTGGAGGTCCCTGAGCTGCTGGCGCCGCCCAGGCCGCGCCACGAGGTCTTGGTGCTGGTCGACGGGCTGGACCGGACGGTGCTCCGCGCCCTGCAGTACGCGCGCCAGCTCAACCCGCTGTCGATCACCGCCCTGCACGTCGCCGCCGACCCCGACGCGGCCAGCGAGTTGGCCAAGCTGTGGGCCAAGCTCCCCGTGCCGGTGCCGCTGGAGCAGGTGGCATGCCCCAACCGCGACCTGGCCGCCTGCGCCACACGGGCGGTCGCCGAGCACGTCCGCCCCGACACCGAGGTCACCGTGCTGCTGCCCCGCCACGGCAACCTCGGCGGCCTCAGGAGGCTGCTGCACGACCAGACCGGGCGGAACCTGTTCGCCGCCCTTCGCCGGCTGGCCGGCGTCAACGTCACGGTCGTGCATCCGCCGCGGCCCGCCGGTGCACGGCGTGAGGTTCCGGCTAAGGCACGGTGGGCATCGGGACATCCTGACACCACGATGCCGCTGGGACGCCGAACTGTGCGGTCGGCCCACGCAGTGCTCGGCAACGACGACGACCCGGCGGTGAAGCCACCTGGGAGCGCGAGACTGCCTACTGCGCTACGTAGATAGTTGCTCAGTCGCTCCACTGGCGGCCGAGCGCCCGCTCGGCGCACTGCTACTGCTCCCCTCGGACGATTGTGGGTCGAGCGTAGAGCGGGAGTACCACGGGCATGAGCGGACAACCACGGTCACCGTCGCCGGCCGCTGAGCTGGAGTCTCCCGCTCTCGCCGCATGAACGCATCCCGGGAATGTGCCTGATAAGCGTGAGGTCTTGAGGTGACGGGACCAGACGAGGATGGAGGGTGTCAGCGAAATGCTGCTGCCGGGAGTCCTCGGGGTCGACGCTGCCGAGGGCGGCATCAACGCCGCCGGCGGCCAGTACCGTGGGGGCTTCGTCGCGGCGGCGCTTGCCGATCACGACGACCTCGCTGCCGCCTGGTGAGCGGCGATGGCCGCCCGCAGCCGGCCGCCCCGTCCCGATCACCAGGACGTTGGCGACGTTGCTGCGGAACTGGCCATCTTCTACGGCTCCTCACCACTCGACCCGCGATGGCGGCACCGGCCGCGCCTGCCGTCACGTGGCGATGTCGCGCCGGTTCAGGGACCAGAGGGCCACCCCGAGCAGGACGAGGGGGATAGCCGCCAGCACGGCCAGGTGGCCCAGGTCCAGGCCGGTGCGCAGCGGGTCGCCGCCCAGGTAGTAGTAGAACGGCGACAGCTTCCGTATCGCACCCAGCGACGGGACCTGCGACGCGACCGCGTTGGCGAGGTAGGCGGCGACCGCCAGGGCGGCGGCGACCCCCAGGACCAGGCCGCGCCGGCCGATGACGGCGCCGACGGCCAGCGCCGCCGTGCCGAACCCCAGCGCCAGCAGGACCAGCCCGAGGGTGGTGACGGCGATGCGGTCGGCGCCGATGCCCATGTCGGCCAGGTTGACCGCGGCCACCGTGGCCGCCCAGATGACCAGCCCGAGCCAGCCGACGGCGGCGGCCAGGGCGGCGAAGCGCTCCAGCACCAGCCGGGTGCGGCTGACCGGGTGGGCCAGCAGCAGGTCCAGGGTGCCGGCCTCCTCGTCACCGGCGATCGCGCGGGCGCCGGCGACCACCGCCGCCATGATCGCCAGCAGCGCGCCGGTCAGCGCGAACAGGCTGCCCTGCAGGTAGCCGGCAGGAGAGTTGTCGTAGCCGAGAGCCTGGTAGAACCCGGCGTCGGTATTGATGTTCAGTGCCCCCTGGTCGAGGTACTGCTGGTAGGGGGCGATGTAGACGGCGACCACGGCCAGTAGCCCGATCGTCCACCACAGCAGCGACCGCCGCTGGTCACGAAGTGACTTGGCGAAGACGTTACGCGGCACGGCGTCCACCTCCTTCGGCGGTGTAGTAGGCGAGGAAGATCTCCTCCAGGTCCGGCTCGTGGGAGATCAGGCTCACCACCGGGAACTGGGCGGCCGCCTTGACCAGGGCGTCGGCGCCTCCCTCGACGAGGCAGCGCAGCAGGTCGCCGTCCACCTGCACCTCGCGCACGCCGGTGAGCCACTCGAAGGCGGCGGCGGGCACGGGCGCGGCGAAGCGGATCTCGACCCGCCGCGGCGCCCGCTGACGGAGCACCTCGATGGCCTCGGTGGCGACCAGCTCACCGGCCCGCAGGATGGCGACCCGGTCGGCGACGTGCTCGACCTCGGCCAGCACGTGGGACGACATGAACACCGTGCGGCCCTGGACGCGGGCCTCCCGCGCCATGGCGCGGAACTCCTGCTGGAGCAGCGGGTCCAGCCCGCCGGAGGGCTCGTCCAGGACGAGCAGCTCCGGGTCGCCCATGAACGCCTGCACCAGGCCGACCTTCTGCTTGTTGCCCTTGGACAGCCCACCGATCGACCGCCCGAGGTCCAGGTCCAGCCGCTCGGCCAGCCCGTCGATGCGTCGACGGGAGACCCCACCGCGCAGGTTGCCGAGGAACGTGAGCAGCTCCCGGCCGGTCTGCCGGCCTTCCAGGCGCAGGTCGCCGGGCAGGTAGCCGATGTGCTGCCGCAGCCTGGCTCCGCCGGCGCGTGGGTCCTCGCCCAGCACCCGCACGGTGCCGGCGGTGGGCCGGAGCAGGTCCAGCAGCAGCCGGATGGCGGTGGTCTTGCCTGCCCCGTTGGGCCCCAGGAAGCCGAAGACCTCTCCCGGCGCCACCGCCAGATCCAGCCGGTGCAACGCCGGGTGGCTGCCGTACCGCTTGCTCAGGCCCTCGGCCAGGATCACCGTCTCAGCCATCGCGTCCCTCCTTGGTCAGCCGTTCTGTGACGGCACGCTATGACCAGCTCGGGTCAAGGGCAGTACCCGAAGGTGCCAATCGACGGTGGAATCTCGCTCGCGGGGAACCTCCTACAATGGCCCCGGCGTAGAGCCGTCTTCGTCTCCGACGCAGGCTGATGGGGGATGGCTGAGCCGATGATGCAGCCAGGCGAGGGCATCGGGACCGAGCAGGATGCGCTGGCCGCGACCAAGCTGTACGTGCCCCTGCCCCGTCCCGGGTTCATCGGCCGCTCGCGGCTGGCCGATCGGCTTGACCAGGGACGCGGTAGTGCGCTGACCCTGGTGTGCGCGCCCGCCGGCTTCGGCAAGACGGCCCTGCTGGCCCACTGGGCCCGCAGCCTCCAGCGGCCGGTGGCCTGGCTGTCGCTGGACGGCGGCGACGACGACCCGGCCCGCTTCTGGCGCTATGTCGCCACCGCCATGGACGTTGTCCGCCCCGGGGTTGCCGGCCGCGTCGAGGCGCTGCTCCGGGCGGCACCGCAACCGCCGCTCGAGGGACTGGTGACCGTGCTGGTCAACGCGCTGGTCGACCTGCCGGACGAGGCCATCCTGGTGTTGGACGACTACCACCTGATCGGGTCGCGGTCGATCCACGACAGCCTCCGGCTCCTGCTGGAGCGCCTGCCGCCGCCGCTGCGGCTGGTGCTGGCCAGCCGGGGCGACCCGCCGCTGGCGCTGGCTCGGCTGCGGGCCCGTGGCCAGCTGGTGGAGCTGCGCGCCGAGGATCTCCGGTTCACGCCAGAGGAGTCGGCGGCGCTGCTGGGAGAGGCCACCGGGCAGGAGCTGCCGCCCGGTGGCCTGGCCGCGTTGCAGGCACGCACCGAAGGCTGGGCGGCCGGGCTGCAGCTGGCGAGCCTGTCGCTACGGGGCCGGGCCGACCCGGCCGGCTTCCTGGCCAGCTTCTCGGGCAGCCATCGCTTCGTCCTGGACTACCTGGCCGAGGAGGTGCTGGACCGGCAGGCGGAGCACCTGCGGACCTTCCTGTTGGAGACCTCGGTGCTGGCCCGGCTGTCGGGGCCGTTGTGCGACGCCGTCCGTGGCCGTAGCGACAGCCAGGAACTGCTGGAGCAGGTCGAGCGGGCGAACCTGTTCCTGGTGCCGCTGGACGACGAGCGCCGCTGGTGGCGCTACCACCACCTGTTCGCCGACCTGCTGCGGGCCCGCCTGGAACGGGAACGACCCGAGCGGCTCCAGGCGCTGCACCGCAATGCGGCCACCTGGTGCGAGGGCCATGGGCTGGTCGACGACGCCATCGGGCACGCGGTGGCCGCAGGCGACCCTTGGTGGGCGGCGCGGCTGGTCGAGCGCAACGCCGAAGCGCTCCTCCAGCGCGGCGAGGGCGCGACCGTGCACCGGTGGCTTCAGGCCCTACCCGCGGAGCTGGTCCGCGCCCGGCCGCAGCTGTCCTTGGCCAAGGCGATCGCCGCCCTCGTCGAGGGTCGCCCCGACCTGGATCAGATCGAACCAGTGTTGGAGGACGCCGAGCGGGCACCCGGCACGGGCGAGCCGTACCAGCCGTCGGTCGGGCGGGTCGCCAGCCTGCTGGCCAACGTCCCGGCGGGGACGGCGCTGGTGCGGGCCTACCTGGCCTACCTGCGCCGAGACGCCGAGGCGACCGCCGCGTTCGCGCGGCAAGCCCAGGCCCAGCTGACCGAGGTGGACCGTACCCAGCGGGCGTTCGCCGACTGGTACCTGGCCATGGCCGACTGGCTTGACGGCCGGCTGGCGCAGGCGGAGCGGGCCCTGGCCAGCTCCGTGGCAGAGCGGCAGGCGACCACCGGACCCGAGCGGATCCCGTGGCCGTCGTCTGACCTGGGCGCCGTCCAGCACGCCCGAGGCCGCCTGGGTGCCGCCCTGGGCAGCTTCCAGCGGGCGCTGGCGGTCGACGACCAGACCGGTCGACAACACCCCCTGGCCGGCCTGGCCCATATCGGTGTGGCCGGCGTGCTCTACGAACGCGACCAGCTGGATGGCGCCCTCGACCACCTCACCGAGGGCGTCGAGCAACTCCGGCAGCTCGGCTGGGCTCCAGGGCTGGCGAACGGGCTGGCCTGGCTGGCCCTGGTCCGCCAGGCGCAAGGTGACGATGCTGGCGCCTTGGAGGCGATCGACCAGGCCGACCGAGCCATGCCCGGCTCCGGGGTCTTCGAAGCCCGCGTCAGTCCCTTGCCGGCGCTCCGGGCGTGGCTGCTGCTGGCCCAGGGCCGGATCGCCGAGGCCGCCGGCTGGGCTCGGCAACGGGGTCTGGGCGACGAGGACCCGCTCAGCTACCAGAGCGAGCGCGAATACCTGGTGTTCGCCCAGGTGCTGCTGGCCACCGGCGCGGCCCATAGTGCGCGGCGGCTGCTCGAGCGGCTCCACGCGGCGGCCGTCGCCCAGGACCGGACCGGCAGCCTCATCGAGATCCTGGCGTTAGAGGCGCCTGCCCTACGGGCCTGCGGCGACGAGGACGCCGCCCTGGCCGCCCTGGCGTCGGCGCTGGACCTCGGTTGGGCCGAGGGCCACGTGCGTGTGTTCGTCGACCAGGGCGCGGCGATGGCCGCCCTGTTCGGCAGGCTCGCGTCGGGGAAGCGCGGCCGGGCCATCCCGGCCGGCATCTCCGGAGACTACCTGCGCCGGCTCGCGGCGGCGTTCGAGCGGCATGGCGCGCCCGGCGACCATCGCGCCCGGCGCGGACCCGTAGCCGTGGCGGGCCTGATCGAGCAACTGAGCGGGCGCGAGTTCGAGGTCCTGCTGCTGATGGCCGCTGGCAGGTCGAACCGCGAGATCGCCGACGAGCTGGTGGTCGTCGTCGACACGGCCAAGAAGCACGTCGGCCGCGTCATGGACAAGCTCGGCGCGGCCAACCGCACCCAGGCCGTCACCCGCGCACGGGAGCTCGGCCTCCTGTCGTAGGGCTCCTGGGACCAGCGCTCCACCAACGGGCCGCCGATGGTCCCATCGGCCCCAAGTACTCCACCGGCGGTGTCCACGTTTGGGTACTGCCCTTCGACCAGCCCGCTCGTAACGTCCCTGACGATCAGTCAGCGACGGAGAGGTCCGAACGATGACGTCAGACGCGAGCGCACCGCACATCCTCGTCGTCGGAGGCGGCTACGTCGGCATGTCCACGGCGCTGCGCCTGCAGCGGAGGCTTCGACGGGGCGAGGCCACCATCACGGTGGTGGCCGCACAGCCGAACATGACCTACCAGCCATTCCTGGCCGAAGCGGCCTCTGGCTTGGTCGAGGCGCGCCAGGTCGTCGTCCCGCTGCGCCGGGTGCTCCGACGCTGCAGGGTGCTCGACGGCGAGGTCTCGACCGTGGACCACCCACGCCGTGTGGCAACGGTGGCGTTGGCCGGTGGGGAGCAGCTCAGCCTGCACTACGACGTGCTCGTGCTGGCGTCCGGCTCGGTTTCCCGCACCCTGCCGGTCCCGGGACTGGCCGAGTGCGGCGTCGGCTTCAGGACCGTTGGCGAGGCGATCTACCTGCGCAACCAGGTGCTCTCCCAGCTCGATGAGGCCTCCAGCACCGAGGACCCGCAGCGGCGGCAGCGTGCCCTGACCTTCGTGTTCGTCGGAGGCGGGTACGCCGGCATCGAGGCGTTGGGCGAGCTGGAGGACATGGCCCGCGATGCGCTGCGGTTCCATCCCTCCCTCAGCCCGTCGGACATGCGGTGGGTGCTGGTCGAGGCGGCGGACCGGATCCTGCCCGAGCTCAGCCGCTCGCTGGCCGAGTACACGGTCCGGCGGCTGTGCGAGCGCGGCGTGGAGGTCCGGCTGGAGACCCAGGTGGAGTCCATGGTGGATGGCCACGTCGTGCTCTCCGGCGGCGAGCGGTTCGACGCCGGGACGGTCGTGTGGACCGCGGGTGGGAAGGCCCATCCCCTGGCCGCCCGCTCCGGCCTTCCGGTCGACCTCACGGGCCGCGTCGTCTGCACCCCATACCTCCAGGTCGCCAACACCCAAGGGGCGTGGAGCGCCGGCGACTGCGCCGCCGTCCCCGACCTCTCCAAGCGCGACGTCCCAGGCGCGGTGTGCGGCCCGACCGCGCAACACGCCGTGCGACAGGCCAAGCGGCTGGCCGACAACCTCGTCGCGGTGCTCCGCGGCCGTCAGCCCAAGCCGTACCGGCACGCGGACGTGGGCTCGGTGGCAAGCCTCGGCCTCCACAAAGGCGTCGCCGAGGTGTACGGGGTGAAGCTCCGCGGCCGGCCGGCCTGGTACCTGCACCGGGTCTACCACCTCAGCCGTGTCCCCACCTTGGAACACAAGGTGCGGGTGCTCGCGGGATGGACCCTGGCGCTGCTCCTCCGGCGGGAGCTGGTGTCGCTCGGCCAGCTCCAGCACCCACGCCGGGAATGGGAATCGGCCGTGCGCCAGGCTGAACCCGCCAGCCGTTGACATGACGACCGGGTCTGGACCCACGCCTCGGCCCGTCTGGCGTGACGCGCGGCTGCTGTTGGCGCCGCTGGCGCTGCGCTTTCCTGGCATCATCCGACGGTTCACCGCCGCCCATGCAGTCTTGTTCCTCTGGACCCGCGGACTGCTCGCCTGCCGCTGGTTCGGCGCCGCGATCCTCGTGCTCGAGACGGTCGGTCGACGCACCGGCAAGCCCCGGGCGGCGCCCATCGTCTATCTGCCCGACGGCGAGAACGTCGTGGTGGTGGCGGCCAACGGCGGTGCCAACGGGCCCCCTGCGTGGTGGCTCAACCTGCAGGCGGCCGGGAACGGCGTGGCGGTGCTCGGCCGAGAACGCCGACCGGTCCGACCCCTTGAAGCCGCCGGGGCCGAGCGGGAACGCCTGTGGCGACGCTTCGCCGCCGTCTCCCCGGTCGACCACTATCAGCAGCGAACCCACCGGTGCATCCCCGTCATCATCCTCGCACCGGCCGCGGTCCACCCGCCCACGCCATCCCCAGAAGGCACCGGGCGTTTGGGAGGCGATTGCGAGCTACGCACCGACCAGACCAAGGAGACCGAGATGCCTCCCCAGCGGCAAGGCGGGCAGGCGTGAGCGCCCGGTGGCCGGCCCGCTACGAGATCCGGATCGACGGCGGCCTGGACGGGCACTGGTCGGAGTGGTTCGGGGGCCTCCAAGTCACCAACGACCGCGACCAGACCATCCTGTCCGGCACGCTGGCGGATCCGTCGGCCCTGCACGGCGTCCTCAACCACGTCGGCGGCCTTGGCCTGGCCGTCATCGCGGTCCGCCGCCTCCCGCCGGAGGACGACGGAGGAGAACCGCGATGAGGTCAGGGCGCTCGGCCGGATCCTCGCCTGGCGAATGGGGAAGACCGCGCGGTTCGGGTAACCACATCCTCCACGTACGAGCATGCGTGCTGAGGGACGGTCCCGCCAACGCGGACCGGCCAGAAGAAGCCAGAAGCATGACGGCCCCATCAGGAACTGGCCCTGCGGGCCGCCCAGGCGGCCAGGAGGACTCCATGCCAGCAGGCGGAGGTGCGGTACCAGCGGCCCTGTCTCAACAAACCACCATTAGAACTGGGGAATCAGCGCAGTACGCGGTAGCTGATGTGGGTGGTGAGCGACGCGGCCCGGACGGCGAGGAGCTCGAGGCGCAACGGCGGCACCCCGTCGAAGAGGCGTTCGCCCGCGCCGAGGGTGACCGGTGCGATGTGGGTGCGGAGCTCGTCGATCAGGCCGGCGGCGAGGTACTGGTTGACCGTGGCGGCGCCTCCGGCGATGGCGACGTCGCGGTCTCCCGCAGCGTTGCGCGCCTGGTCGAGGGCGGCGTGGATGCCGTCGGTGACGAACGTGAAGGTGGTGCCAGCCTGCATCGGCAGTGGCTCGCGCGGGTGGTGGGTGAGCACGAACACGGGGGCGTGGTAGGGCGGGTCCTCGCCCCACCAGCCCCGCCAGCTGGGATCCCAGTCGCCGCGGATCGGTCCGAACATGTTGCGGCCCATCACGAACGCGCCGGCAGCGACGACCCGCTCAACCTCGGGCTTGTTCTCGTCGGGGGTGTCGAACATCCAGGCGTGCAACCGGTCGACTGGTCCGTCGCCGAACGGCTTGTCCGCCGTCTGGTTCGGACCGGCAAGGTAGCCGTCGGCAGAGATCGAGATGTCGCAGAAGACCGTGTTGCTCATGGAGCTCTCCGTCCTCGTCGCCATCGCTTGCGATCGGTACGAACCCTAGTGCATCTGCATCGCCGGTGTCGTCGATGGCCAGCGCACCGCCTCGTGTGGCGCGGTGGCCGGGTCCTGGCACAGCAACGGCACCCACCGCTCGCTGACCTGCTGGTTGTCCACGCCACTCCGGCAGGAACCACTGCAGCCGGACACCGGCGCACGCAAGCTGGTCATCGTGGTTGGCGGACCCTTGGTGGAGTCTCCTTGTCGGTTTGATGCCCCGGCGGGCGTCGCGGTCGAAGATGCCCAAGATCTCGCATGGTGGGAAACTCCGCGGCCTGGTTGGTCTCCTATCCCCGAGCAGACTCGTACGTGGCGATCAACACGCCCGTGTTCGTGGTGCTGCTGTCGACCAGCCGCAGCGATGCTTGCGTGCCGCCGTCAAACAGCCGCCGTCCGGTGCCTAGCACCAGAGGAGCGATCATCAGCCGGTACTCGTCGATCAGATCGGCGGCCATCAGCGAGGTGATCAGCACGCCGCTACCCATGATCACGAGGTTCGTGCCCGAGCTCTCCTTGAGGTCCGCGACCGCGGCCGGAACGTCCCCGTGCAGCAGCGTCGAGTTCGGCCAGCCGAGCCTGGCAGTGGGGTTGCTCGAGGCGACGTACTTGCGGGCGTTGTTGAGCGCGTCCTTGAACGGGCCCCCCTTCGCATTCCAGGTCGCCAGCAGGTCTTCGTAGGTGCGCCGGCCGAACAGGAACGCCCGATCCCCGCCCATCCGCTCGCCTATCTTCGCAACCGTCGCCTCGTCGCCGTACGGGATCCCCCAGCCGCCGTGGGCAAACCCATCCCGCGTGTCCTCGTCCGGGCGGCCCGGTCCCTGCATCACGCCGTCAAGCGTCACCCAATTCACCACGATGACCTTTCCCATGTCCTCTCCTTTCGGTCTCGTGGCGACATGCGTAGCGGTAGCGCAAGCTCCTCGCCTCCGACCTGGTCCAGCGTTACCGTCCCCATGAAGCTCCTCCCGTCTCGAACGACCACCTCGACAACCCGTCACGGTCGCCGCGCGACCGGACGAGGCGGGTGGCCCGCACCTCCAAGGCCTGGGCCTCCCCAGGACCGGCAGGAGCTGCAGGCGCGACGGCGTCGGTAGCCTCCAGGGTCATCCCACGGCGGCGATGACGCCAGCCCTGCCCCAGCTACGCCCGTCCCTGACCCGGTCGGAGCGCCGGACGGCGCAGCTGCCAGGAGCGGAACCCTTCGGGGAAGTCCAGCACCGGGCCCTGGACGGTGAACCCGAACCGCTGGTACCAGCCCACCGTGGGTTCCTCCTGGGTCTCCAGCCAGCAGGCCTGCCCGGCGGCGTCGGCCTGGTCGGTGCCGGCCCGCAGCACGGCGCTGCCCGCGCCGCGGCCGCTGTAGCCGGGGTCGGCGCCGATCGCCAGCAGATACCAGTGCGGCTCTTTGGGATGCAGGCCCCTGAGGGTGCTGGCGAAGCGCAGTAGCGGTCGCAACCCCGAGCCGGCGTGCGCGGCCATGCGGACGATGTCGGGGGTGGCGCGCAAGGTCCGCAGGGGGCCGAGCGGGAAGCGGCCCGGTGGCAGCCAGACCGCCACCGCCGCCAGCTCGCCACCGGCTGGGCGCGCCGCATAGACGTGGCCAAAGGGTTGGGCGTCGCGGACCGACAGGTGCATGACCGTCGCCAAGGTCTGCGCCCGGCGCCGCGGGTCGGGCAGGATCCGGCTGAAGTGGGTCTCACGGGCGAAGGCCCGCGCCAGGAGCTGGGAAGCGACCTCCACCTCATGGGGTTCCAGCTGGTCCACTTCCAGGTCGGGCTGGCTCACCGGGTCACCTGCCGATCGGGATGGCAACGCCGGGCCTCCAGGTCGCTGCGCTGCCGCGTTCCGCCCAACCCACTTTCCAGCCCTGGCGGCAGCCAACGCAACCCGGTCCCGGATTGCCCGCTAGGGGCGGCTACTCGGTGCGGGCGAAGCGGGTCACGGCCAGGCCGAGCAGGAGCAGGCAGGTGGCGGCCACGATCGCCACCTGGAGCGGCACCGGCACCTGCCAGGTGCCCCAGGTGATGCCCGGGTCGAAGGCGGCCCGGGCGGCCGGGCTCAGGTCGAGGTGGTCGAACACCGTGGAGCGGATCGGCTCGACGGCGTAGGTCATGGGGTTGAGGGTGGTGGCCACGTGCAGCCAGCCAGGCAGGTTGGACAGGGGGAACAGCGACCCGGACAGGAACATCAGCGGGGTGATGGTCAGCTGGACCAGGGGCATGGCTGACTGGACCTGCTTGACCCGGGCGGACAGGAACAGCCCCAGGGCGCAGATCATGAAGGCCATCAGGAACAGCAGCCCGACCAGCTTGACCATCATCACCAGGTTGTAGGGAACCCCGACCAGGGGGGCCAGGGCCAGGATGATCAGGCTCTGGAGGGTGGCCACGGTGGCCCCGCCCAGGCACTTGCCGGTGAGGATGGCGGTCGTGCTGACCGGGGCGACCAGCATCTCCCGCAGGAACCCAAACTCCCGGTCCCAGACCATCGAGATGCCCGAGAACGCGGCCGTGAACAGCACCGAGGTGGCCAGCACCCCTGGGAACAGGAAGGTCCGGAAGTCGACGTCGCCGTTGGAGGCGATCAGCGACGATAGGCCAGTACCGAGCACGAACAGGAACAGCACGGGCTGGACGAGCGAGGAGACGATCCGGGAGCGGTCGCGGCCGAAGCGGATCATCTCCCGCTGCCAGACCACGGCGGCCCCGCGGACCTGGTGGCGGAGGCCGGCCGCGGGCACGCGCACGTCCGCCACCGGGGTCGGGTTGACGGCGGTCATCTGCTCACCTCCCCCGGGCCGCGAAGGCCATCGGGCTCATCGGGCGGGCGGCCTCGGCGTCGCGGATGGTCCGGCCGGTGTAGGCCAGGAAGACGTCGTCGAGGCTGGGCCGGGTCACGGTGACCGAGTTGATGGGCACGTCCAGTCCGGCGAACAGGCGTGGCACGAACGCCGCCCCGTCGGCCACGGCGAAGGTCACCGCCCCCTCGTGGACGGCCGCCTCGATCTCGAAGCGGGCGGCCAGCTCCTCGATGGCCCGGACGTCGTCGTCGGTGGTGATCTGCACCCGGTCCTTGCCGATGCCGGACTTGAGGGCTGCCGGGGTGTCCAGGGCGACGATGCGGCCCCGGTCGATGATGGCGATGCGGTCGCAGTGCTCGGCCTCGTCCATGTAGTGGGTGGTGACGAACACGGTGATCTCCTGGCGGCGGTGCAGCTCCTTCAGGTAGTCCCAGATGGAGGCGCGGGTCTGGGGGTCGAGGCCGACGGTGGGCTCGTCCAGGAACAGCACCCTCGGCGAGTGCAGCAGGCCCCTGGCGATCTCCAGCCGCCGCCGCATGCCGCCCGAGAAGGTCTGGACCAGGTCGCCGCGGCGCTCCCAGAGGTCGACCATGGTCAGGACCTCCTGGCGGCGCTGGGCGGCGGTGGCCCGGTCGACCCCGTACAGCTCGCCGTGGAAGCGCAGGTTCTGCTCGGCGGTCAGGTAGGCGTCCAGGGTCGGCTCCTGGAAGACCAGGCCGATGTGACGGCGGACCTGGACGCGTTCGCGGGCCACGTCGAATCCGGCCACCCGGGCCGTGCCTTCGGTGGCGTCGGCCAGGGTGCAGAGGATCTTGATGGTGGTCGACTTGCCGGCGCCGTTGGGCCCGAGGAAGCCGAAGGTCTCCCCTGGCCGCACGTCCAGGTCGATGCCGGCCACGGCCTCGACCTGCTTGAAGCGCTTGACCAGTCCCCGGATGGTGATGGCCGCCGCGGAGCTCTCCATTGCACCCCATCTAACACCGTCAGCGCGGCAAGCGGGAGGAGGCGGCGGCCGGCTGCCACCCCGCGACGAATCCCTCGGCACGCCGCTGGACGTACTACCGGTGTGCCCGACCTGTTCCCCGGACCGGTGCTCGCCTCGCTGCGGGCCGATCCGGACCGCCCGGCCTTCGAGGTCGGACCGCGTACGGTCTCCCGTGGCGACCTGCTCGCGATGGCGCGCCGGCTGGCCGCCGCGCTGCGCGACGCCGGACTGGGCCCGGGCGACGGCGTCGGACTGGTCCTTTCGCTGTCGGTGGAGGCGTACGCGACGCACCTGGCGGCCCATGCCCTCGGGTGCCGGGTGGCGGCGGCACGGCCCGGGTGGAGCCCGGAGCAGCTCGGCCATGCGCTGGATCGCCAGGTCGATGCGGTCGTCGCGGACAGGCCGCTGGACCGGCCGCTGGACCGGCCGGCGCTCCCGCTCGACGAGCTGCTCGACCGCCCCGATCCCGGCGGATCAGTGCCCGAGCTGGCGCGACCCGGCGACATCGCCCGGCTCACCTACACCAGCGGCAGCACCGGTCGGCCCAAGGCCTGCGCGCACACGTACCGCGCGATCAGCCTGGCCTACCGGCCCGACCGGTGGGCGCCGGTCCTGGCCCGGCTGCTCACCCGGTTCGAGCGCTGCCTCATCCACGAGAGCCTGGCCAGCCCGGTGATGTTCACCTACCTCGGGCGCTGCCTGGTGACCGGAGGCACGGCGGTCCTCCCCGACGGGCTCGGGCTGCCGGAGGCCATCGAGGGGGACCGCGTGTCCGCCACG
>Ga0081538_10002608_pt1 | contig 17468 bp, 13 predicted proteins | sample TabmetS5T2R1_FD_71022 | JGI IMG/M metagenome (GOLD analysis project Ga0081538, IMG submission 71022) | Tabebuia heterophylla rhizosphere microbial communities from the University of Puerto Rico - S5T2R1 | ecosystem: Host-associated > Plants > Roots > Rhizosphere ... | reverse complement strand
ACACGGTACTGAGCTCGGTCATCATCCCGGAGGGGACCGCTCACGACCTCTACCGCCTCCGGGCACCCGAGTCGGTGGTGATCGAGACCGAGGTCGGCGCCGCGTCACTGCTCTCGCGGCAGGTTCCGCTTGCGCTCAGGCCGGACGCGCCGCTGGGTCTGAAGGTGGCGTCTCCCGAGCAGCCGCAGCCGGTCCGGGCCGGCGTCGAGAGTGACCTGAACGTGCTCTTCCTCATGCTCGGCGGCGTGTCGTTGCTCGTCGGCGCTCTCGGGATCGCCAACATGACTCTGGTCTCGGTGATGGAACGCATCGGCGAGATAGGGCTCCGGCGCGCACTGGGTGCAACGCGTCGCCACATCGCCACCCAGTTCCTCCTCGAGAGTGCCACCTTGGGCGTACTCGGCGGCGTTCTGGGCGCCAGTGTCGGCATGCTGATCGTGGTCGGCGTGGCCGCGTACCAGACCTGGACGCCGGTGATCGATCCGCTGGTCCCGATCCTGGCGCCTCTGGTCGGTGGTTTGACCGGGCTATTGGCAGGTTTCTACCCGTCTCTACGAGCGGCAGGTCTCGAACCGGTGGACGCGCTGAGGGCGGGAACATGATGAATCGAGATGGCAACGGCGTGCGCGACTAGATGCGGGACTGATCGCGCACACCGATCGCCGCTCTCACACTCCCACACCCACGATAATCGCAAGGCCAACGAGCACAAGTTAGGCGCACCCGCGGCTCGACCTGGTTGTTGAATCGCCGGCTGCCTGGCTGAAGGCTTCAACGACTCACTGAAGTCGTCGACGGGCTCAGAGCCGTGTGGCGCTCGGGAGAAGCTGCGATGACGCCGCGGCATGTTTCGAGCGATCGAAGGAATCGGAGATCAGTCGGAGTCGGACCGTCGCGCGGACTGTTCGCTCAAGGTCCGCGTCAGTCCGCAACTCGGTCTCTTCATGCGACTTCAGGAACGGCTCAATCGGCTCTTCAAGACGGGTGAGCCGGCGTAGCCCGTCGGTGGGTAGGTTCGACTCCTGCGCCGCTCCGTCGCTCGGTCGCCACGCCTGCCGACTTGACGCCCGTATGCGTGGGCTCGAGCACGTGACGACGAGCAGGCCCGCACGTACACTCGAAAAAATGAGGGTCTGCCCCAACTGCGGTGAGGAGAATCCCGAGCGGTTCCGTCTCTGCGGTTACTGCGGGGCGAAGCTCGTCCCCGACGAGGCGCCGCAGGCGGCCCGGAAGCTCGTCAGCGTCGTCTTCTGCGACCTCGCCGGATCGACCAGCCTCGGCGAGTCGCTCGACTCGGAGTCGCTGCGCGCCCTGATGACGCGGTACTTCGACGAGATGAGGAGCGTGCTGGAGAGTCACGGCGGCGTCGTCGAGAAGTACATCGGGGACGCGGTGATGGCGGTCTTCGGGCTCCCGGTCGTGCGCGAGGACGACGCGCTTCGCGCCGTCACCGCGGCCGACGGCATGCGCGCGGCGCTCGAGCGCCTGAACGACGAGCTCGAGGACGGCTGGGGTGTGCGGCTGACCAGCCGCATCGGCGTGAACACGGGGGAGGTGGTGTCCGGAGATCCGACGGAAGGAGAGCACCTCGTCGTCGGGGACGCGGTCAACGTCGCCGCCCGGCTCGAGCAGGCGGCAGGCGGGATGGAGATTCTGATCGGTCCGCTGACCCACCGTCTGACTCGCGAGGCGATCGAGGCCGAGCCGGTCGAGCCCCTCGAGCTCAAGGGGAAGGCCGAGCCGGTCCCGGCCTACCGGCTCCTGGGTCTCGCTCGCGCCGCCGGAGTACCTCGGGGAAGCAGCACCCCGCTGGTGGGCAGGGATTCCGAGCTGCGCGCGCTCCTGCACGAGCATGCGCAGGCCCGCAGCGAACGGCGCTGCCGGCTGGTAACCGTCCTCGGCGAGGCCGGCGTGGGCAAGTCGCGCCTGCTCGCCGCGCTGGACGATTCGCTCCAAGCCGGCGAGCTGCTCCTGCGCGGACGCTGCCTCGCGTACGGGCGCGGGATCACTTTCTGGCCCCTGCGCGAGGCCGTGCGGCAGGCGGCCGCCATCTCGGACGACGACCCGCCCGACGTGGCGCGCGAGAAGCTCGCGCAGCTCGCGGGCCCGGAGGCCGGCGGCGCCGTCGAGCGGGTCGCATCCGCCATCGGGCTCTCCGGCGCCCAGTTTCCCGTCCACGAGGTGTTCTGGGGCGCCCGCAAGCTGCTCGAGGCGGTGGCCGCCCGCCGGCCGCTCGTGCTTGCCTTCGAGGACGTCCACTGGGCGGAGACGACCTTCCTCGAGTTCGTCGAGCACCTGACGCAGGAGGCCGAAGGGCCGGTGCTGCTCGTCTGCCTCGCACGACCGGAGTTCCTCGAGATACGACCCGACTGGGACGAGCGAATGGGAGGGCTGAAGATCTCGCTCGAGCCGCTCCGCGAAGCCGATGTCGGCCGGGTCGTCGAGCAGCTGCTCGGCCAAGCCCGGGTCGACGAGAACGTGCGCGTACGGATCGCAGCCGCATCCGAAGGGAATCCACTCTTCGTCGAGCAGCTGCTCGAGATGATGGTCGAGGAGGGACTGCTTCGACGCGACGACGGAGTCTGGGTGGCAGCGGGCGATCTCTCGACGGTCTCGATGCCCCCGTCGATTCACGCGCTCCTCGCGGCGCGCCTGGAGAGCCTCCTCCCCGAGGAGCGAGAGGTGATCGGAGCGGCGAGCGTCGTCGGGCAGCTCTTCGTGGAAGGCGCCGTGGAGGAGCTCGTCTCGGCGCGTGTCCGGGAGAACCTGCCCGGGCTGCTCGAAGCGCTCGTTGCCAAGCGGCTCATCCGGCCCGAACGGGCAGACGTCTCACCGGAACGGAGGTATCGCTTCGGCCACATCCTCATCCGCGACGCGACCTACCGGGGCCTCCTCAAGCGCTCCCGCGCGAGTCTCCACGAGCGCTTCGTCGCCTGGGCCGACCGCGTGAACCAGGACCGCGACCGGGCCGTCGAGTACGAGGAGATCCTCGGCTACCACCTCGAGCAGGCGCACATGTGCCTATCCGAGCTCGGTCCCTTGGACGAGCACGGGCGCGAGCTCGGGAGCCGCGCGGCAGCTCGACTGTTCTCGGCGGGAAACCGGGCGTTTGCCCGCGGCGACATGCCGGCGGCCGCGAACCTCCTTCGCCGCGCAGTCGCGCTCCTGCCGACCGAGAGCCCGGAGAGGCTGGCGCGGCTGCCCGACCTGGCGGAGGCGATGATGGCAATCGGGGAGTTCGCCTGGGCGGAGACATTCCTCGACGAGGCGATCGAGAGCGCCGAGACCGTGGGAAAGGACGGTCTCGCGGCGAGCGCCCGACTCCTCCGGCTTCGGGTCCGCAGTCATTCCGCCGAGCCCGAAGACTGGACCGAGCAGGTCGTCGTCGAGGCCGATCGGGGCCTGCCGGTCCTCGAGGCCGCCGGCGATCACGTGGAGCTGGCGCGAGCCCTGCGCATGGTTACGTGGGCACACGGGACCGCGTGCCGCTACGGGAAGGCGGCCGCAGCCGCGCAACGAGCGATGGAGCACGCCTCCCTCGGCGAGGACGAGCGGCAGCGGCAACATGCCGCCTCGCAGTACGCGATCGCCGCCTTGTACGGACCGACGCCCGTCCCCGAGGCGATCGAGCGCTGCGAGTCGATCGTCGCCGAGGCCCGCGAGGACCGGAGGACGCAGGGGCTCGTCATGAGCCTCCTCAGCGGCCTCCGAGCGATGCAGGGCGACTTCCCCGCCGCGCGCGATCTCTACACACGCGCGCGTCTGATGCTCGAGGAGTTCGGACGCAGCGTCGTGGCGGCCTCCACCTCTCAGCAGTCGTGCCGGGTTGAGCTGCTCGCCGGCGATCCGTCTGCGGCCGAGCGTGAGCTCCGCCGCGACTTCGACGAGCTCTCCGAGATGGGTGAGAGGTACTTCCTCTCCACCGCGGCGGGCGAGCTTGCCGGCGCGGTCTACGCACAGGGCCGCTACGCGGAGGCGGAGGAGCTCACCCGCGTGGCCGAGGAGCTCTCGGCCGAGGACGATCTCACCTCCCAGGCCTTGTGGCGCTCGGTCCGGGCGAAGACGTTCGCCCGGCGTGGCCTCGACGGGGACGCGGAGGAGCTCGCGCGCGAGGCCGTCGAGCTGCTCGCGGGAACGGACGCGCTCATTCTCCAGGCCGACGCGCTCGAGGACTTTGCAGAGGTGCTCGCGCTCGTCGGGAGCGACGGTGCGCGCGGATGCTTGGGTGAGGCGCTGGGCCGCCTCGAGCGGAAGGACGACGTCGTCTCCGTCAAGCGCGTGCGAGCGTCGTTGCAGGCGCTAGACGCGACTGCCGCGTAGCGCGGCTAGTGCATCTTCCCGTTGTGCGAGGAGATGAGGGTCGCCTCGAAGCCGTTCTTGCCCAGGTCGCGGATGTTCCAGAGGCACGGGCGTTCGGCCGCAGAAGGCGTCGCCGAGCTGCAGCGGTCGCGGATGATCTCCAGCGCACAGGTGTCGCAGGCGATGTAGAAGAGCACGAAGTTCTTCTCCGTCTGCTTCGCTGCCACGAACTCGTCGGGCCAGTGCAGCACGAACTGCAAGGCGTCGAACGTGCCGGGGATCGTGGCGCTAACCCAGTCACCGGTCCGGCAGATCTCACGCTCCGGGCAGACGAACGGCGGGTCGTCCGTGATCTCGAGAAAGGCCGTCAGGTCGTCGTGCCCGGCAGGAATCTTGGACTGTCCCGTCTGACCCTGGTCCCCGGCGAGAAGCTGCGTCGCGATCCCCTTCGGGAGAAAAGTGCTGGCCCGCGGCCCTCCGGAGGCGAGCGTCGGCACCGGCTCGGAGACCGTGATCGTGTCCTCGTTCGGGTCGGATCCTGGTGAGTCGCTCGCGCGCTCCTTGACGGTGACGCTGACCACGTTCCGGAAGGCACCCTCGACGGGCGCGCCGGCGGTGAGGTCGACCGTGGCGGCGGCGCCGGCGTTGAGCGCCCCGAGCGCACAGCGGGCTGTCGCCCCGGCGATCGTGCAGGTGCCCGCGCTTGGGACCGCCGACCGGAAAGAGGCCCCCGGTGGCGCCGAGCCGCAGCTCTCGTCCCCTTCCAGGCCGCTGACGAGGCACGCGGTGACCGTGACGTGCGTGAGCCTGGAACCGCCGACGTTTTGGACGATCGTGTCGAAGGCGGCGAACGTCGGTGCCCCCGCGGAGGCGGTCGACACCTCCGGAGGCGTGTGCGTCACCGTCACGCAGAACTGGCGACCATCCGGCGGCGGGCACGGCGAGTCCTCCGCCGCAGCGGCCCCGGCTCCTCCGAGCCCGATGACAAGCAGGCCCGTGGCGAGGAACGCCGCGAAACTGATGCGTGTGAGACCCCGTCGTCTGATAGTCGCCTTCCGAAGGCTGCCCTTGATGCTCGCAGAGTGCGGCCGATTGGTCAACCCGCGCTCGGTCAGAGGTCGAGGGCGTAGCCCGACAGGAGCTCGCAGCCGTCCTCGGTCACGAGCACGACTTGCTCGACCCGGACGCCCTCACCGGCTGCGTAGGCGCCGGGCTCCAAGGCGAGGACCATCCCGGCCTCGAGCACCGTCTCGCTCCCCGGAACGATTCGCGGCTCCTCGTGCCAGGACGTGCCCAGGCCGTGGCCGCTGTGGTGCGGATACCGGAGGTCGCCTCGCACCAGCTCGTCGAGCTGATCGGCCTGCAGGCCCGGGCGGATCGCGTCCAGTCCTCTCGTCAGCGCGTCGCGCGCGCGGACGTACTTCTCGCGTGCCGTCGGCGCCGGCGCTCCGACGGCGAAGGTGACGCACGAGTCGCCCCAGTACCCATGCCGGCGGGGCACGAGGTCGCAGAGGACGAGATCTCCCTCCGCGAGCACGCGCTCGCCCGGCGGACCGCCGGTCGATCCGGTGCGCTCGCCGCTCGCGAGGTCCGCGAGCAGCGGCGTGCGGCCGCCCGCCGCACCCTCCATGGCCGCGCGGACGAGTCCCCAGAGCTCGATCTCCGTCATCCCGGGCTCAGCGCGGGCGCGGGCTTCGTGCTGGCCGACGTCGCAGAGCGCGAGCGCGGCACGAAGGCGCTCGAGCTCGTCCGCGTCCTTGACCGAGCGCGCCGCTGAGAACTCGCCGGTCGCGTCGACAAGGGACAGGCCGCCCAGCAGGGGAGCCGGCAGCGAGCCCAGCTCCGCGACGAGGTGTCGCCCGTCCGCCGCCGCGGCGAGCGCGCGGGCGGCTCCTGCCAACGGGTCGAGCGGCCCGGTCGTGAAGCCCTCGTACGGCTCGTGGAGGCAACCGGCCGCTTCGACGGCGTCGGCCTCGTCCGTGCTCGCCACGACGATCGGCGGGCCGTCGGCGGTCAGCACCGCGAGCGGGGCGAGCGCGAAGGGGCTGGGGCCGCTCTCCACGTCGATCTCGAGGCCGGTCAGCCAGGTGACCGTGGCCGCGTCGGCCGCGAGGACGCCGTCGGCGCCTAGCCCGCGCGCAACGGCAAGCGCCCGCTCCTGCCTCGGCGTCACGGCGGCGTCAGCAGGACCTTCGTCGCGGCTGCCGGCTCCTCCACGAGGACCCTGAACCCCTCTGCGCCCTCGGCGAGGTCGAGGACGGTGACCCAGTCGACGGGCGGCGGGGACGCCGCGAGCAGGGCGAGAGCGTCCTCGAAGTCCCGGCGCGTGTAGGCGTAGTGGCCGCGGACGGCGACCCCGCGGCGGACGAGGTCTCCGGCCGGCATGGAGCCCTCCGCCTGCCCGAGCCCGACTAGGGCGACGACGCCGCCCGAGCGGACGCCCGCCACTGCTGCCCGCCACGTCTGCTCGATGCCGACGGCGTCGACGGCGACGTCCGCCTCGCCCGGCGCGGCGTCGGCTGCGTCGTTGAGGACGGTCGTGGCGCCGAGCCGCTCGGCGAGACCGCGCCGCTCGTCCACCGGCTCCGCGCACGTGACGCGGGCGCCCCGTACGACCGCCGCGTAGACCGCGAGGAGCCCGATCGGGCCGCCCCCCACGACGAGGACGGTGTCGCCCGCTTCGACGTGGTCGATGCGGAGCGCCGAGAGGGACGTCGCCAGAGGCTCGACGAGGACCGCGACCTGCGGGTCGAGGCCGTCCGGTACCCGGACGAGCGCGTCCGCGCGCACCGCAACGCGCTCGGCGAACACGCCCTGGCGATCGAGTCCGAGGAGGCCCCGCCGCTCACAGAGGTTCTCCTCGCCCCGCCGGCAGGCGTCGCAGACGCCGCAGACGACGAGCGGGAAGACGACGAACCGGCCCGGACGGCCCGGAACGCTCCCCACCGCCTCGTGCCCGAGGACGAGCGGCGGCCTGCGAGGGCCCGGGTGGCCGCGGTAGGGGTGCAGGTCGGAGCCACAGATCCCCGCCAGCTCGACTTCGAGGAGGACCTCGCCCTCGCTGGGGGTCGGCTCCGGCAGCGCTTCGACCGCGAGCCGGTCGCCGCCGTGCCAGACGAGCGCGCGCATGCTGGCGCCCCTAGGCAAGGAAGCCTCCGTCCACGGTCAGGGTTGCGCCCGTCGTGAAGGAAGAGCCGTCCGAGGCGAGCCACACGACGGCCTCGGCGACCTCCTCGGCGAGCCCCAGCCGGCCGAGGGGGTGCTTCGCGACGAGCGCCTCCCGCTCGCCCGCATCGACGACGAGGTCCGTCATGCCGGCGTCGATGACGCCCGGGGCGATGCAGTTCGCCCGCACGCCGCGCGGTCCGTACTCGACGGCGATCGTCCGAGTCAGGAGCTCGACACCGGCCTTCGACGCGTTGTAGGCGGCGTCCTCGGCCCACGCCCGGACGCCGGCGACCGAGGTGAAGTTGACGATTGCGCCGCCTTCCTCCAGGTGCGGGAGGGCCGCGCGGCAGACGTAGAACGTTCCCGAGAGATTGACGGCGATCGCGCGGTCCCATTCGTCGACCGGAAGCTCGCCGACGGGCCTCCAGGACGTGTCCACGGCGGCCGCGTTCACGACTGTGTCGAGACCGCCGAGCGCTCGCGCGGCCGCCCCGACCGCCCGCTCGACCTCGTCCCAGCCGCCGACGTCGACCTGGAAGGTCGACACCTGCTCGCCGAGCTCGGCCCGCAAGGAGGCGAGGCGCTCCTGGTCCTGTCCGAGGACCGCGAGGCGCGCGCCCTCGCGAGAGAAGGCGAGCGCGACCGCCCGTCCGAGGCCACCGGTGGCCCCGGTCACGAGCGCCCGCCGCCGGGCCAGTCGGCTCATTCGCGCACCGCGTAGCGCTCGACGGCCTCCTCGACGAGCTCGATGCCGAGGCCCGGAGCGGTGGGGAGCGGCATTGTGCCCTCGTCCAGCTCAGGCTCGGGCCGGGTGAGCTCCGCGCGCAACGGGGAGTCGAAGACGACGGGCGAGAGCAGCTCGATGTAGGGAACGTTCGGGGTCGCGGCCTGGAAGTGCGCGGCGGCCGCGGCGCTGATGCCGGTCTTCCAGTGGTGGGGAACGACGATCGCGCCCGCCCAGGCCGCCAGCTCGGCGATCCGGCGGAGCTCGGTGAGGCCGCCGCAGCGACCGACGTCGGGTTGGAGGACGTCGACCTGTCCGTGCTCGAGCCACTCGCGGCACTCCTCCGCGGTCGCGGCCATCTCGGCCGCTCCGATCCGGATGGGAGAGCGCGCCGCGAGCTTCGCGTGGCCGGCCAGGTCGTCGTGCCGGAGCGTCGCCTCCGCGAAGAAGACGTCGGAGTCCTCGATTGCGACGAGCACGGACAAGGCATCGCGCCAGTCTCTCCAGCGGTAGCCGAAGTCGACCATGAACGCCGCCTCGTCGCCGACGAGCTTGCGGCCCTCGCGGATGCAGCGGGCAAGCTCGCGGTCGCTCACGAGGTCGCCGAAGAAGGCCTCCATCTTGACGGCCGTGAAGCCGGCCGAGAGGGCGCGCTCGCAGAGCGCTCCAATCGCGTCCATCAGCTCGCCGACCGTGCGTCCGCCCACGGGGCCGGGCCAGAGCGTGGCGTAGGGTCGAATCCGCTCCTGCCGGGCGCCGCCGAGGAGCTGGTACACGGGCCGCCCGAGCTGCTTCCCGGCAAGGTCGTGCACGGCCACGTCGACGGCCGAGAGGGCGTGGACTCCGAGCCCGCGGCGGCCGTGGTAGATCGTGGCCGCCGCCAGGTCGTGCCAGAGCGCCTCGCGCTCGAACGGGTCGCGCCCGAGGAGGAGCCCGCGCAGGCCCCGGCTCCAGGCGTGCGCGTCCTCCATGAAGACGAGCTCGCGGACCGCCAGCGCGGGGGCGTCGGCTTCCCCGATGCCGGTGCGACCCTCGTCGTCGGTCAGCCGGACGACGATCGTCTCGCTCGAGCTGTCGAGGTCGCTTGGATCGCGCGGCGCGCGCAGCGGGATCGCCTCGACGTCCGCGATCGTGCTCACCGTCGTGGCTCCCCGGTGGAGGACCTGACCACGACTTCCGGCTCGGCACCGACGACGACGTCCCTTGGCTCGGCGCCGAGCAGCTGGTCGACGAGGGCGTCCACGGCCGCGGCGCCCAGCTCTGCGAGCGGCGTTCTCACAGTCGTGAGCGGCGGACGGAGGTATTCGGCGAGCGGCATGTCGTCGTAGCCGATGAGCGACAGCGTCCCGGGGACGTCGAGGCCGAGCTCCCAGGCCGCGTGGTAGACGCCGACGGCCTGGCTCAGCGTGCTCGTGTAGAGCGCGGTCAGGTCCGGCCGGCGGCCGAGCAGGTCGTGGGCAGCCGTCGCGCCACCGCTCTCGCCGAAGTCGCCCTCGGCGACCTCGATCTCGAGGCCGTGCGCGGCCGCGGCCTCGACGAAGCCCTTCGTCCGGCGCTTGGCGGTATCGAGTGCCCGCGGGCCTGCGACGTGCCCGATCCGCGTGTGGCCGAGCTGGAGGAGGTGCGCCAGCGCGGCCGCGCTCGCCTGCGCCTCGTCGATGACGACGTTCCGCCCGCTTCTGGCGACGCCTCTGTTGACGAAGACGTGCGGCACGCGGTCGCGCCTGACCGACCGGAGGAGCGGATGCCCTGGTCGCGCCGAAGCGATCATGAGACCGTCGATCCTCCCCGCCTGGACGAGACGGCTCGCCGTCCGCTCCGCCTGCGCCGGGTCGACGTCCTCGACCAGGAGGACGACGAAGTCGCGCTCGAGGGCGCGCTCGAAGGCCCCGCGGATGATCCGCACGTAGACCGGGTTCGTGAGCGGCGGGACGAGCAGCCCAAGCGCCCCGGTCTCCGCGCGCTTGAGCCCTCGCGCGGCCGCGTGCGGCCGGTAGCCGAGGTCGCTGGCGGCGCGGAGCACGCGCTCGCGCGTCTCCGGCCTGACGAGCAGCGCCGGATCGCCGTTGAGCACCCGCGAGGCAATCGACTTCGAGACACCTGCCGTGTGCGCGACGTCCACCAGCCGCTTGCGCGGCGCGCGGTTTCCGGAGCGCACGCTCACCGGCCTCCTCCCACATCCGAGGCGGGCGCGTAGCGGAAGCAGCGCGCGGTCGCGCCTGCGTCGACGTTGACGAGCTCGCCCGAGACGAAGCGCGCGTCTTCGGAGAGGAGGAACGCAATCACGGCCGCAACGTCCTCGGCCTCGCCGACGAGCCCGAGCGGGCTGAGGTCACGCCACGACTGGAGCACGGCCTCCTTGTCCTCTCCGTATGCCTCGAGGTAAACATCGGCGAGCGGCGTCATGATCGCCCCTGGGCGCACGCCGTTGCACCGGATCCCGGCCGGGCCGTAGTCGACGGCGACCTGGCGGGTCAGCGCGTCGATGCCGCCCTTCGACGCCTCGTAGGCGACCGCGTCCGGGAAGGCGACGATCGCCTCGATCGAGGAGACGTTGACGATTGTGCCGCCCTCGCCGCTGGAGAGGAAGCGCGCGCACGCGACCGAGCAGCCGAGGATCGACCCCTTCAAGTTGACCGCGAGCACCCGGTCGAGATCCTCCTCGGCGAAGTCGTGCGCGCGCGTCTTCGCCCAGATGCCGGCGCCGTTCACCCACCCGCGGAGCCGCCCCAGCCCCTCGGCTGCGTCCGCGGCACGATCGTGCGTGTCCCGCTCGACGACGTCGCCGGTCACGACCGCGACCGAGCCCGGCCCGCCGCGCGCGAGCTCCTCGAGCGCTCCCGCCTCGAGGTCGACGCCGACGACTGAGCGGCCGTCGCGGAGGAGGCGCTCGGCGGTGGCGCGCCCGATTCCGGACGCCGCTCCCGTGACGACGAAGACTTCCGCGCTCACGCGAGCTCCGTGACCCGTGGCAGGCGCGGTGCGGCCTCGACGAGCCGGCGCGTGTACTCGTGCTCCGGGGTCTGCAGGAGCGCCGGCACGGGACCGTCGTCGCAGACGACCCCGTCCTCGACCACGAGCACCCGGTCGCCGATCGAGGCGACGACGCCGAGATCGTGCGTGATGAAGAGGAGCGCGAGCCGAAGCTCGGCCCGCAGCTCGGCGAGAAGCTCGAGCACGGCCGCCTGGACCGAGACGTCGAGCGCCGACGTGACCTCGTCGCAGACGACCAGATCGGGGCGGGCGGCGAGGGCTCTCGCGATCGCCACGCGTTGGCGCTCGCCGCCCGAGAGCTCACCGGGATAGCGCTCCGCGATGCGCGCCGGCAGTCGCACCCGCTCGAGGAGCCGGGCCGTCTCCGCTGCCGCGTCCCGCGCGGAGAGGTCGCGGAGGACGCGCGCAGGACGCGCGATCGCATCCCCGACGCGATGGCGGGGGTTCAGCGAGTCGTTCGGGTTCTGGAAGACGATCTGGACGCGGCGGCGCTCCTCCCGCGAGCGCCGCGCGGCTCGTGGCGCAAGAGCCGCTCCGTCCAGCACGACGCGACCGGCCGCGGGCGAGTGGAGGCCGACGATGCAGCGCGCCAGCGTCGTCTTGCCGCTGCCCGACTCGCCGACGATGGCGAGGCACTCCCCGGTCACCACTGCGAACGACACGTCCTGGACGGCCACGACCAGGTCGTGGCGCCCGCCGTGCTCGGCCCGCAGCCCCTCGACCACGAGTAGCGGCCCCTTCGGTTCGAGCCCGGGGGGCACCGCCGGCTCCTGCAGGGTCAGGCGCGGGGTCAGTGCCCACTCGAAGCAGCGGACGCGATGGCCGCCGCCGACGTCCTCGAGCGGCGGCATCTCGCGCAGGGCTCGCTCGTCCGTTCGCTGCAGGCAGCGCGGCGCGAAGGCGCATCCCTCCGGCCGCTCGCCGACCCCGACCGCGACGCCGGGAATGCTCTCGAGCCGCCGCGGCTGACCGGGGTCGGGCACGGAGCCGAGCAGGCCGCGCGTGTAGGGGTGGCGCGGCCGGGCCAGGAGGGCGGCCGCAGGGCCCTCCTCGACGACCCTTCCCGCGTACATGACCGCGATGCGATCCGCAAGCGACCCGACGACGGCCAGATCGTGGGAGACATAGACGACGGCGACTCCGCGCTCGCGCCGCAGGCGGTCGATCTCCTCGAGGATGCGCGCCTGCGTGACGACGTCGAGGCCGGTCGTCGGCTCGTCGAGGACGACCAGCCTCGGCTCGCAGACGAGCGCCGCGGCGATGGCGACGCGCTGCTGCTGGCCGCCCGAAAGCTGGTGCGGATACCGCCGCACGAAGGGCCGGTCCGCGGGCAGGTGGACCGAAGCGAGCGCGCGGGTGATCACGCCGCCGTCGCGCGCCTTCCCGTGCGCCTTCACCAGGTCCCCGACCAGGGCTTCGACCCGGAGCGCCGGGTTGAGCGCGAGCCCCGGGTCCTGAGCGACGTAGGAGACGATCCGGCCGCGCAGGGCGCGAACGGCCGACTCGCCGCGTCCCGTGAGCGGCTCCCCGGCGACCTCGACCGAGCCGGCGGTGATCTCCACCCCGCGCCGCGCGAAGCCGAGGAGCGCGAGCGCCGTGGTCGTCTTGCCGCTGCCGGACTCGCCGACGAGGCCGAGGACCTCGCCGGCGCGGAGCTCGAGGCTGACGTCCTCGACGATGGGTTCCCCGGAGCCCAGCTCGACGCGGAGTCTCTCGACCCGGAGGAGTGGGGCCGTCATCGCACCAGCCTCCGGCGCGCGGTCGAGATCCCCAGGCTCCGCGCGATTGCGTCGCCGACGAGGTTGACGGAGATGGTGAGCAAGCTGATCAGTGCAGCAGGCACGAGGATCACGTAGGGGTTGAGGGTCAGGCCGCTCCGGTTCTCGCTGATGATGAGCGCCCAATCGGCAGCCGGAGGCTGGAGCCCGAGCCCGAGGAAGTTCACCGAAGCGACGAGGATGATCGCGTACGTGAAGCGCAGCCCGACGTCGGCCGCGATCGGGCCGGCGATGTTGGGAAGGATCTCGCGGCGGAGGATGGCCGACGTACGCTCCCCCCTGGCGACCGCCGCCTCCACGAAGCCGCGCACCGACTGCTCGAGGGTGGCGGCGCGGACGATCCGGGCGATGAGCGGCATCTGCACGAGTGCCACGCCGATGACCAGCACCGCCTTGCTCGTGCCCGCCCCGGTGACGAGGACGAGCAGGAAGAGCAGCGCCGGGAACGAGAGCATCACGTCGGCCGCGCGCATCAGCACCGGGTCGAGCAGCGAGCGGCTGTAACCGGCGGCGAGGCCGATCGCGATCCCGCCGGCATACGCCAGCAGCGTGGCGAGGCCGGCGAGAGCGAGGACGCTGCGCCCGCCCCAGAGGACGCGCGAGAGCACGTCGCGGCCGAGGAAGTCCGTGCCGAAGGGCGTTCCCTCGGCAGGTCCCGAGAAGGGCACCCCGACCGGCTCGTCCGGCGCATAGGGGGCGAAGAGTGGGCCGAGGAGCGCCACCGCGACGACGGCCGCGAGGAGCAGGCTCCCGACGAGCCCGGTCGGCGTCCGCACGAACCTGAGCCGGGCGGCGTTCACGCCTGCGTCCTCAGCTTCGGGACGAGGAGCACGACCAGGAGGTCGGCGACGATGTTGATCAGGATGTAGAAGGCGGCGATGAGGAGCGCGACGACCTGCACGGCGCGGACGTCCCGGATCGCCACGGCGTCGACCAGCTCCTTGCCGAGCCCCGGGTAGTTGAAGAGGTACTCCGTCACGACGATGCCCCCGACGAGGTACTGGATGTTCTGGGCGAAGACCTGGACGCTCGGCGCGAGGGCGTTCCGGAGCGCGTAGCGACCGACGACCACCCGCTCGGCGAGCCCGTTCAGGCGGGCCATCGTCACGTACTCCGCGTTGAGCGTCTCGACCATGCCCGCCCGCACCATCCGGATCGAGGCGGCGAGGGAGGCTCCCAGGAGGGTCAGGACCGGCAGGACGAGGGCCTTGGGCTCCGCGAGCGGGCTCGTTCCCGGCGGGATCAGCGAGACGGGCGGGAGCACGTCGAGCCAGGAGAAGAAGACGAGGATGAGGAGCGAGCCGATGATGAACTCGGGAAGCGAGATGATCGCGAGCGACGAAACCGAGATGGCGTGGTCGAGCGGGCGCCCGGCCCGCATGGCCGCCAGGATCCCGAGGACGAGCGCCAGCGGGACCATGAGGAGCGCCGTGATCGCCGCCAGGATGAACGAGTTGACGATCTTCGGGCGGATCTCGTCCCAGATCGGCGACTCGCCGCCCGCCGCGTAGCCGGCCGCCGAGTTCCCCAGATCGCCGGTGAGAAGGCCGCCGAGCCAGTCGAGATAGCGCTCGTGGGCCGGGCGGTCGAGCCCCATCGCCGCTCGCATCTCGGCGAGCTGCTCCGGCGACGCCGTCCGGCCCAGCACGGCGCTGGCCGCGTCGCCGGGAAGCACTTCCGTGCCGACGAAGATCAGGATCGAGACGACGAAGAGCGTCGCGATAGCCGCCGCCAGGCGGCGCAGCACGAAGCGGAGCAGCGGCCGGCGCCGCCTGGCGGCCGGCGCGGCCGCGCGGGGAGCGGCGAGGTCCGTCACGACGCCGGCCGGGGCGAGGTGCCGACCCGCGCCACGCTCACGTCAGGGAGACGTCCCTGTAGTTCCAGCCGCCGAGGTTGAAGAACGAGCTCGGGACGATTCCCTGGACGTTCTGAGCGGCGCCGTCCACGAGGTGCTGGTACGCCCAGACGATATAGCCGCCTTCGTCGTACTGGATCTGCTGGATCTGATCCCAGAGCTCCGTGGCGGTCGCCTCGTCGGGGGCGCCCTGCGCCTCCCGGATGAGCCGGTCGGTCTCGGGGTCGCGCCAGTGCGTCTCGTTCCAGACCGCGTCGGAGAGGAGCGCCTGCTCGTACCAGAGCGGAAGGGAGGAGTACGTCCAGAACGACTGCGCGAAGTCCAGCTTCGTGTACAGGAGCGACGTGTCGAAGTACGCGTTCGCCGGCTCGCGCTTCACCTCGACCGTCACGCCCGCGCCCTGCGCCTGCTGGGCGAAGAGGGTCGCCGCCTCGACGAAGCCCGGAACGATGTCCGAGGTGTGGAGCGTGACCTTCAGGTTCTCCTTCCCTGCCTGGCTGAGGAGCGCGGCCGCCTCCTCGAGGTTCTGCTCGCGCGGCGGCAGGTCCTCGGCGTAGAAGGGAAGCCCGTACCCGGCGAGGTCGTTGCCGACGGTGCCGAAGCCGAAGAGCGCGCTATCGATGAGGGCCTGCCGGTCAGGAATCAGCCGAAACGCCTGACGGACGAGCGGGTCGTCGAAGGGCGCGATGTCCACGGCCATCAGGAACACCTGGAGCGCGGGGCTCTCCGCCGCGATCACCTGGATGTCGCCGCGCTCCTGCTGCTCCCTCGCCTGGGCGAACGGGATCTGGCTGATCATTTCCACCTCCCCGGCGAGAAGCGCGTTCAGACGCGCCGCGTTGTCGTCGATCGAGATGTCCTCCCACGCGTCGACGTACGGCTTGCCCTCTTCCCAGTAGTTGGGGTTGCGGGTGCAGAGGCTCCGCTCGCCGACCGAGAACGACTCGAAGACGAACGGGCCGGTGCCGACGGGGTTCGTGAAGTCCTTGGCGCCGTCCTGGACGATCACCGTGTTCTGCTGGACGAAGGAGTCGAAGAGGCGGGCGTTCGGCGACTTCAGAGGGATCTCGAGCGTGAGGTCGTCGACCTTGCGCACGTCGCGCAGGTTGATGTTCGTGACGCTCGCATGGGAGACATGCTTCGGGTCGGCCATCTCGCCGAACGTGTAGATCACGTCGTCGGCCGTAAACGGCTTGCCGTCGTGCCACGTCACGTCCGGCCGGAGGTTGACCTCCCAGACGGTCGAGTCCTCGTTCGGCGTCCACTCGAGCGCGAGGCCGGGCTGCACCTCGAGGTCCGGGCTGACGCGGCTGAGCGGGTCGAAGACGTTGAAGTACCGCGAGGCGTCGATGAACGAGGAGCCGCGCGCGGGGTTGAACGACTCGCCCTTGCCGGCGCCGACGTGGGCGACGCGGAGCCGCCCGCCGCGCGCCGGCCCCTCGGTCTCCCCACCCGTTGCCGTGGCGACGGCGGCGTCGTCGTCGTCGCCGCCGCAGGCGGCCAGGACTCCTCCGGCGCCGAGCGCGAGGCCGGTGGCCGCGGCGCTGCGAAGCAGCTTCCGCCGCGTGATCCGCGCCTCGAAGACCTCTGCTCCCCAGACCCCAGGATCGCTGCTTTGACCCCCGCTCGACGCCATGGTACGTTGCCTCCTCCGCTAGGAAACCGTTTCCACGAGGCTTATCCCACTCCCGAGACGCGAAGTCAAGGCCGCCACGTGACCGACCCCTCGCCGGGCGGCTCGTTCCGCTCCGCGAGCCGCCCGGGAAAGATCGTCTGCGTCGGCCTCAACTACCGCGATCACGCCGAGGAGCAGGGACTCGCGCTGCCTGCGCTGCCGCTCCTCTTCGCCAAGTGGCCGACCGCCGTCGTCGGTCACGGCGACCCGATCATCCTGCCGTCGATCACGAGCGAGGTGGACTACGAGGCCGAGCTCGGCGTCGTCATCGGCGAGCGCGCCCGCGGCGTCCCGCTCGAGCGCGCCTTCGAGGTGGTCGCGGGCTACGTCTGCGTGAACGACATCACGGCGCGCGATCTCCAGTTCTCGGACGGGCAGTGGACCCGCGCGAAGTCGTTCGACACCTTCTGCCCCATGGGCCCCGGGGTCGTGCCCGCGTCGGAGGTCGGCGATCCCCAGAACCTCCGGATCCGGTGCCTCGTCAACGGCGAGCCGCTCCAGGACTCGTCGACGAGCCACATGGTCTTCGGCGTAGCGGACATCGTTGCGTTCGTGAGCGAAGCGATCACGCTGGAACCGGGCGACCTGATCGCCACGGGGACGCCGGCCGGCGTGGGCTACACGCGCACGCCGCAGCGCTTCCTCGCGCCCGGCGACGAGGTGAGCGTCGAGATCGAGGGCGTGGGCGCCCTGACGAACCCGGTGCGCGCAGACGACAGGTCGTAGTCGTCCGTCGGGGACGAACCCAGCCGATCGTCTAGGTAGGTCTGGATCCGGCTAGTGCCCACACGCGCTATCCTCGTGGCCTTCGGGGACGGCTTCTTCGGGACCCGCCGTCTGACTTGGAAGAAGGGAAAGGGAGGGCTATGCATAGATTCACGCGCGCTTCGGAAGAAGCGCGCCCAAGGGTTGGTCATCGCGGCCGTCGCGCTGGCGGCCCTGGTGTCCGCCAACACTGCACTTGCGCAGGTTCCG
>Ga0081538_10002607_pt1 | contig 17475 bp, 16 predicted proteins | sample TabmetS5T2R1_FD_71022 | JGI IMG/M metagenome (GOLD analysis project Ga0081538, IMG submission 71022) | Tabebuia heterophylla rhizosphere microbial communities from the University of Puerto Rico - S5T2R1 | ecosystem: Host-associated > Plants > Roots > Rhizosphere ... | reverse complement strand
CGGCTCAGGGCCTTCGGCCGCAAGCTGTTCCTGGCCTTCCACCACGAGCCCGAGAACGACATCCCCGGCGCCGGCCAGCCGGCCGACTACGCCAAGGCGTTCCGCCGGGTGGTCGACACCTTCAACCGGGCCGGGGCCGACAACGTCCTGTTCGTCTGGAACATGATGGGGTTCGTCGGCGGCCACGGCGACATCTACCCGACCCTGTACCCGGGGGACGCCTACGTCGACTGGATCGCCTACGACCCCTACAACTGGTACGGCTGCCGGTCGGGCTCCAAGCCGCGCTCGTTCGCCGAGATCACCAAGCCGTTCTACGACTGGACGGCCGCCCACGCCCCCGGCAAGCCGCTGATGCTGGCCGAGTACGGCCTGCAGGAGCAGCCGGCGGGGTCGCCCAGCAAGGCCGCCTGGCTGCGGGACTCGCTGGTCCAGCTGAAGACCACCCGGACCCGGATCAAGGCCCTGGTCTACTTCAACAACCTGCACAACTGCGACTGGCGGCTCACCAGCTCGAGCTCGTCGGTGGCCGCCTACCGCGAGATCGGCCGTGACGGGTTCCTCAACCGTTTGCAGTAGGTTGCAGTAGGCACAGGTGACGTACCGCCGGGGCAGCCGAGCGCATATCCTGCTCGGGTGTCACAGCGGACTGACAGCCTGAGCTCCACCAACGGGACGGGGCCAGCCCCGCGGCGCTCCGGCCTGCCCGAGGGCTGGCCGGTGCTGGCCCTGTTCGGCGGCTTCCCGATCTGGTGGGCGCTCGGCCTCTCGGCCGTCATCTGCATCCTGTTCGCCCTCCCCATGCTGGCCTGGCTGCTGGCCAGGGGCGGCCGGGTGCGGGTCCCCAAGGGCTTCGGGCTGTGGCTGGCCTTCCTGTTCTGGATGCTGCTGTCGTCGACCCAGCTGGACGAGGCCAGGCGCTGGTACGCCTTCTCGTACCGGGGCGTGCTGTACCTGTCGATGACGGTGATGTTCGTCTACGTCTACAACCTGCCCCGCTCGGCCATGCCGACCAGGCGGATCGTGCTCGCCCTGGCGCTGTTCTGGGCGGCCGTGATCGGCTTCGGGTTCGCCGCCCTGGCCGCCCCCACCTTCCGGGTCACCACCCCGATCTTCCTGCTCCTGCCGGCGGATGTGGCCAGCAGCCCCTACGCCCAGGACCTGTTCATCCCCAAGCTCGCCCAGGTCCAGACCTTCATCGGCTACGACCTGACCCGGCCGGCGGCCCCGTTCACCTACACCAACGAGTGGGGCGGGGCGGTCGGGCTGCTCACTCCCATGGCCCTGGCCGCCATCGGCCTGGCCCGCTCCTACCTGGTCCGCAACGCCATCCGGCTGCTGCTGGTCGCCTCCCTGGTCCCGATCGTCATCTCGGCCAACCGCGGCCTGTGGGTCGGGCTGGCCGCCGGCCTGGCCTACGCCGCCGTGCGGGTGGCGCTGCGCGGCAACGCCAGGACCCTGGTGGCCATCGCCGGCTTCCTGGCCATCATGACCGCGGTGGTCGCGTTCACCCCGCTGGAGCGCTACGTCGTCGACCGGCTGTCCCACCAGCACAGCAACGAGCGCCGGGAGAGCCTCAGCCAGCAGGCGGTCACGGGCGCGCTGGAGCGGCCGCTGCTCGGCTACGGCGGGACCCGGGAGTCGGCCGAGACGCCCAACGCCCCCGACATCGGCACCCACGGGCAGGTCTACCTGGTGATCTTCTCCCAGGGGATCCCCGGCCTGGCCTTCTTCCTGGGCTGGTGGCTGTGGGTGCTGTGGAGCTCCCACCGGGCGGCCACCGGGCCGCCCCTGTGGTGCCACGTGATGCTGCTGATCGGCGTGCTCGAGTTCTTCTACTACGACATGATGCCCACCCAGCTGCACCTGATGATGGCGGTGGCCGCGGTGGCCTGGCGGGACCGGGACGCTCAAGCCGCCGCCGCCACCCAGCGCCGATCCGGAGCTGAGACCCGGGAGACAGTGGCGACCTCATGACCTATGCCCTATGAGAACGCCTATGAGTAACGCCCTATGAGTGCCAGCAGCGGGGCCACCAGGCTGGCCCGGAAGGCGGCGCGCTGGAGCGCCCAGGCGTACGCGCGGCCGACGGCCGGGCTGCGGCTGCTGCCCGACTACCTGATCATCGGCGCCCAGCGGGCCGGCACGACCTCGCTGCACCGCTACCTGGTCCAGCACCCCGGGGTCAGGACCACCCTGCGGACCAAGGGCGTGCACTTCTTCGACACCGGCTACGGCCGGGGCATGTCCTGGTACGCCTCCCGGTTCCCGACCCGGCTGACCGCCTGGTACGTGGCCCGGCGCCACGGGGTCGAGCTGCGCACCGGCGAGGCCAGCCCCTACTACCTGTTCCACCCCCACGTCCCGGCCCGGGTGGCCGAGCACCTGCCCCAGGTCAAGCTGATCGCGCTGCTCCGCGACCCGGTCGTCCGGGCCTACTCCCACTACCAGCACGAGGTCGCCCGCGGCTTCGAGACGCTGTCGTTCGAGGAGGCCATCGAGGCCGAGCCGGCCCGCCTGGCCGGCGAGACCCGGCGGCTGCTCGCCGAGCCGCTCTACAACAGCTTCGAGCACCAGCACCACTCGTACCTGGCCAGGGGCCGCTACCACGAGCAGCTGGCCCGCTGGCGGGCCCTGTTCGACGACCGCCAGCTGCTGGTCATCTCCAGCGAGCGCTTCTTCCGCGAGCCCGAGGCGACCTTCCGGCGGGTGCTGGAGTTCCTGGAGCTGCCGGCGTTCACCCCCAACGGCTTCGAGAAGCACAACGGCTACGACTACCGCAGGATGGGCGACGCCGTCCACGCCCGGCTGGTCGAGCACTACCGGGAGCCGAACCGGCTGCTGTACGAGTCGCTCGGCGACGACTTCGGCTGGAGCGCCTAGTGCCGGCCGTGGCGGCGGACGACGCCGCCCGGCAGGACCTGACCACGCTGGCCAGGGGCGGGGCCCTCAACCTGGCCGGCGCCGTCGCCACCGGGCTGCTCCACTTCGTGCTCCTGGTCGTGGTCACCAGGGGCCTGAACGCCGCCGGCACCGGCGCCTTCTACGAGGCCGTGGCCCTGTTCCTGATCCTGTCGAGCGCGGCCGCGCTCGGCTCCGACGTCGGCCTGTCCAGGATGGTGCCGCGCTACCGCGCCCTCGGCCGCTCCGGCGACCTGCGCCGGGGGCTGGCCGTCGGCCTCTGGCCGGTGGCCGTCGCCGGCGGCCTGCTCGGGCTGCTGGCCTTCGTCTGGGCGCCCGAGCTGGCCGACGTCTTCTCCCGCCACGGCGAGGCCGAGACGGCCCGGCTGGCCGAGTTCATCCGCACCTTCGCCCTGTTCGTGCCCGTCTCGGCGCTGTCGCTGGCGGTGTTCGCGGCCACCCGCGGGTTCGCCACCATGCGGCCGACGGTGTACCTGGACAAGGTAGCCCGCCCCGCCCTCCAGCCGCTGGCCGTGCTCCTGGCCATCCTGGCCGGGTCGGGTAGCACCATCATCGCCCTGGCCTACCTGGGGCCGTACGTGCCGGCCCTGGCCGCCGGGCTGGTCTGGATGGCTCTGCTGTTGCGCCGGGCCGAGCGCCGCCGCGGCGCCCAGGAGGAAGGCGCCCCCGAGCCGCAGCCGCCCCGGCCCCTGCCGCAGCTGGTGCGGGAATTCTGGCGCTTCACCGGCCCCCGTGGGCTGGCGGCCATCTTCCAGACCACCTCCCTGTGGCTCAACACGCTGCTGATCGGGGCCCTGCGCTCGGTCAAGGAGGCCGGGGTGTACGCGGCCAGCTCCCGCTACCTGGCGATGGCGGCCATGGCGGCGGTGGCCATCCGCCAGGTCCTGGCCCCCAAGCTGAGCGAGCTGCTGGCCCGCCGCCGCGCCGAGCGGGCCGGCGCCGCCTACCAGGCCACCACCGCCTGGATGGTCGCCCTCAACTGGCCCATCTACCTGGCCCTGCTCACCTTCGGCCCGGCCCTGCTGCAGGTGTTCGGCCGCGACTTCGCCGGCGGCGACGTGGTCCTGCTCGTGCTGTCGGCGACCATGCTGGTCGCCACCGCCTGCGGCCCGGTCGACGTGGTCCTGCTGATGGGTGGCCGCAGCTCCTGGAACCTGGTCAACACCCTGGTCTCGCTCGGAGCAAACCTGGGCCTCAACTTCGTCCTCACCCCCCGCTACGGCCTGGCCGGGGCGTCGGTCGCCTTTGCCGTCGGCATCCTGCTCAACAACCTGCTCCCCCTGGTCCAGGTGTGGTGGTCCATGGGGCTGCACCCCTTCGGGGCGGGCACGGGCGTCGCCGCCGCCCTCTCGGCGGTCAGCTTCGGGGTCCTCGGGCTGGGCCTGCGGGCCCTGGCCGGCCCGACCGTGACCGGGTTCGTGGCCTACGCCGTGCTCGGCTGCCTGCTGTACGCGGCCCTGCTGTGGCGGTTCCGGGACCGGCTGGAGTGGGAGGCGCTCAGCGGCATCCTGCGCCGCCGCCGCCGGCCCCCGCTCCTCGGCGAGCGCGACCGCCAGGAGGTGCAGGCCTGATGGCCGGGCGGCTGCTGCTGGCCGGGGTCGGGGTGGCCATCCTGGTCCTGGCCGGGCTGGCCGTCGCCGCCGCCCGCGGCTCGGGCGGCACCGGCACCGCCGGCGCCGGTCCCGGCGGCCCCGACGGGCGCCCCTCAGGCCCGAACGTGCTGGTGCTGGTGACCGACGACGCCCGCGCCGAGACCCTCCAGGTGATGCCGAAGACCAGGGCCTGGCTGGCCGACGGCGGCGTCACCTTCACCCAGGGGTTCGCGACCACCCCCAGCTGCTGCCCGTCGCGGGCGTCCATCCTCAGCGGCCGCTACGTCCACAACCACGGGGTGCTGCGCCAGCGCCTGGGGGACAGGTTGGACCAGCGGACCACCGTGGCCAGCTACCTCAAGGCCGACGGCTACCACACGGCCATGGCCGGCAAGTTCCTCAACCGCTGGCCGCTGCGCACTCCGCCGCCCGGCTTCGACCACTGGGCCCTGGCCAGCGGCGGCTACTACGACCAGCCGTGGTCGATCGACGGGACGGTGCGCCGGGTGCCCACCTACTCGACCACCTTCATCGGCGACCAGGCCCTCGGCTGGCTGGAGGAGTTCGAGGGCGACGACGCCCGCCCCTGGTTCCTGTACCTGGCCCCCTTCGCCCCCCACGACCCCCGCGTGCCCGAGCCGAAGTACGCCACGGCCAGCTTCCCGGCCCTGGAGCGGGTCGGCGCCGGCCGACCGGTGCTGGACGGCAAGCCCCGCTACCTGCGCGAGCGCAGGCAGGTGGCCCCGGCCCAGGCGGCCGAGGTCCGCACCGGCCAGCTCCGCACCCTGCTGTCGGTCGACGACCAGGTCGACCGGCTCCTGCGCCGCCTCGAGCAGACCGGCGAGCTCCAGTCCACCCTGATCTTCTTCCTGTCCGACAACGGCTACGCCTGGGGCGAGCACGGCCGGGTGGGCAAGTTCACCCCCTACACCGAGTCGATCAAGGTGCCGTTCCTGGTCCGCTGGCCGGGCCGGCTCCCGGCGGGCACGGCCGACGACCGCCTGGTCGCCACCGTCGACATCAAGCCGACCATCCTGCAGGCGGCGGGCATCGGGCTCCAGGATGGCGACACCGTCGACGGCCGCTCCCTGCTCGACGGCCGCCGGCGGGAGCGGCTGCTGGCCGAGTACTGGCAGGACCAGGCGAATGCCCCCGGCATCCGCGACTGGGCGGCCCTGCGCACGGCCGGCTGGCAGTACATCGAGAACTACGACCAGCCCGGGGCCGGCACCTTCCGGGAGTTCTACGACCTGACCAGCGACCCGGGCATGGAGCGCAACCTGCTCGCCGACGACGACCCGGGCAACGACCCTCCGGCGTCGGTGGCCGCCGAGCTGGCCGCCGCCCGGACCTGCATGGGGGAGGGCTGCCCATGAGCCGGCCGGGCCCGGCGACCGGGGCGCCCGCCGACGCGGGCTCCCCGGAGCTCCAGTGGCTGGCCGAGGTGCTGTGGGGACCGACCCCGGCGGTCGAGGTGGTGGTGGGGGCGGCGGTCCCCGCCGGCGTCCCGGCGGCCCAGCGGTGGGGGGTCCTGCCCGACCTGCGCCGGCCCCGGGTGCTGGTGCCGCTGGCCTCGGGCCGGGCCGCCGCCGAGGCGGTCCGCCAGTACAGCGACGGCATGACCCAGCGGGCCCGGCTGGCCAAGGCGGCCGTCGCCCTGGCCCTGGGCAGCGGCACGCTGCCATGGTGGCTGCGCCGGCGGGGGCAGGTCGTGGCCGCCGCCGGCCCGGCCGAGGGGACCCTGCTCGGCGACCACGTCCCGGCCGCCCTCGGCCGCGACGACCTGGCGGCGGCGATCGTGCTCGGCCCCGTCCGGCCCAACCGCAAGCCGGTGGTCCAGCTCATCGGCCGCGACGGCGGGACCGCCGGCTACATGAAGGTCGGCTGGAACGACCTGACCAGGCGGCTGGTCCGGGCCGAGGCGGCCACCCTGCGGCGCCTGGCCGGCGCCGGCCCGCGCACCTTCACCGCCCCCGAGCTGCTGCACGAGGGCCAGTGGCAGGGCCTGGACATCACCATCAGCTCGGCCCTGCCGCACCGGCTGCTGCGCCGCGGGCGCCGCTACGCCCTGCCGGCGGTGGCCACATCGCGCGAGATCGCCGAGCTCGGCGGGGTGGGGCAGACCGCCCTGGGCGACAGCAGGTGGTGGGCCGGGCTCAAAGCCCGGCTGGCCCCGATCGCCGAGGCCGGGGCGGCGGCGGTGCTGGCACCGACCCTGGAGCGGCTGGAGGGCCAGGCCTCGGCCCGGCTGGCCTTCGGGACCTGGCACGGCGACTGGGGGCCGTGGAACCTGCGCGCCACCGCCGGCCGGCTGCTCGTCTGGGACTGGGAACGCAGCGCCGACGGCGTGCCCCTCGGCTTCGACCTGCTCCACTTCGGCTACCAGACGGCCCTCCAGGGCCTCGGGCAGCCGCCCGAGGCGGCCATCGCCACCGGCCGCGGCCGGGCCGCCCCGCACCTGGCCGCCCTCGGCCAGGCCCCGGGGACCGAGGAGCTGCTGAGCGACCTGTACCTGCTCGAGCGGCTCTGCCGGGCCGCCGAGGCCGAGGTGTCGGCCGTGACCGGGCGGCCGGACACGGTCCGGGCCGCCCTCCTCGGCGTCCTCGGCCGCCGCCTCGATCCGGGGGGACCACGATGACCGAGCAACGGCTGGTGTTCGTCGGCGGGCTGCACCGCAGCGGCACCACCCCCCTGGCCCGCTGCCTGGCCGCCCACCCGCAGATCAGCGGGTTCGAGCACACCGGGGTGGAGGAGGACGAGGGCCAGCACCTCCAGACGGTCTACCCGCCGGCCAGGGCCCACGGCGGCCCGGGCCGGTTCGCCCTGTCGGCGGCCGCCCACCTGACCGAGACCTCGCCCCTGCTCACCCCGGACACGGCGACCCTCCTGCTCCAGCAGTGGTCGCCCCACTGGGACCTGGCCAAGCCGGTGCTGGTCGAGAAGTCCCCGCCCAACCTGGTGATGACCCGGTTCCTCCAGGGCGCCTTCCCCGACGCCCGCTTCGTGATGGTGGTCAGGCACCCGGCCATCGTCAGCCTGTCCACCCGCAAGTGGGCCCGGCTGCGGTCGCTCGGCGCCCTGCTTGACCACTGGTTCGCCGCCCACCGGACCTTCGAGGAGGACGCCGCCTGCCTCCACCACCTGCTGGTGGTCAAGTACGAGCACCTGGTCGCCGATCCCGAGGCGACCCTGGCCGAGATCGCCGGCTTCCTGGAGCTGGACGGCGACATCCCGGCCGGCGGCATCGACACCCGCCGCAGCGCCACCTACGAGCGCCAGTGGGCCGAGCTGGCCGGCGGCGGCCCCTGGCGCCGCGAGCGGTTCCGCTCCCTGTGCCAACGCCACGAGGCGGCCGCCAACCACTTCGGCTACAGCCTCCTGGACCTGCACCGCGCCGACCCGTTCCCGGTCGGCTCCGCCCGCCCGTCCTGACCCGGGCGCGGTCGGCGTGGCCCGGCGCCCCGGGTATCCGTCGTCAGCGAGGGGACAGAACGCACAGCTCGTTGCCCTCCGGGTCGGCCAGGACCGTCCAGGTGACCTCCCCCTGGCCGACGTCGGCCCTAGTGGCGCCGAGGGCCAGCAGGCGGGCGACCTCGGCCCCGGGGTCCTCGCCGGGGTAGGGGGCGAGGTCGAGGTGCAGGCGGTTCTTGACCACCTTGGGGGCGGGAGAGCGGATCAGCTCCAGGAACGGGCCGGTCCCGGACGGGTCGCGGAGGGCCGCGAACCGCTCGTCGGCGACGGTCACGGGCCAGGCGGCGGCCTCAGCCCAGAATCGGGCCAGGGCCGGCGGGTCGTCGGCGGCCATGACCACCGCGGCCAGCGGGCCCATGCCGCGGTACTGGTCGCGGGGCTCGAGGACGCAGAGCTCGTTGCCCTCGGGATCGGCCAGGACGACCCAGGGGACCTGGCCCTGGCCGACGTCGGCCGGGGTGGCGCCGAGGCCGAGGAGCCGGTCGACCAGGGTCGCCTGGGCCTCGGCGGACGGGCTGGCCAGGGCCAGGTGGACCCGGTTGGGGACGGACTTGTGGTCGGGGACGGGGACGAACACCAGCGGGAGGCCGGGGCTCCCGGCCGGCGGCTCGACGGCAACCTCGTGGCGGGTCTGGAAGGTCACCTCCCAGCCGAGGGCGTCGGCCCACCAGTGGCCCGACGCCGCCGGGTCGGCGGCGTCGACCACCAGGTTGACCAGTCGGGTGGTCACCGCGGCGGCGTCACCGCCCTATGGGGTCCCGGAGAACTGCACGAAGCGCTGGTGGGCCTCGGAGCCGGCCTGGGTGAACTCGCCCCCGAAGGCGACCCGGGAGCCGGTGATGGCCGCCCCGAAGGCGCCGAAGACGCCGTTGGCGCCTGGGTTCCAGGCATTGAGGCCGCCGCCGGAGGTGCGCAGGGCCACCAGGTGGCCGCGGTTCTGCCCGGCCACCTGGGTGAAGTGGCCGCCGGCGTACACGGTGGAGGAGGAGGCCACGACGGCCTCGACGTCGCCGTTGGTGGCCACGTTCCACACCGGAGGGCCGCCGACGTTGGGGCCGTAGGCCTGGACGTAGCCGCCGCTGGAGCGGCCGCCGAGGAACACCGTGTTGCCCGAGGCCGACACCGTCAGGTCGCCGACCACGTCGGCGGTGGAGGCCGGTCTCCAGGCCCGCAGGGTGGCGACGCCGGTCGACACCGCGGCCGCGTTGCGGCGCGAGGCGCCGTTGACCAGGGCGAAGTCGCCGGCGAAGTAGAGGGTCTGGTTGTTGGGGGACACGGCCATGGTCAGCACGGTGGCGAAGTTGCCGGTGCCGTTGGAGACGGTGGGCTTGAAGGTGGTGGAGAGGGCGCCGCTGGTGGCGTTGAAGGCGGCCAGGTGGCGGCGGCCCGCCCCCTCGGCCGAGTCGAAGTCGCCGCCCACGTACACGGTCGAGCCGGTGGTGGAGGTGGTGACCGACTTGACGCTGTTGTTGACGTACGGGCTCCAGCCGAAGGCGCTGCCGCTGGTCGGGTGGAGGGCGGCAACCCGGGCGCGGGCCGCCCCGCCGACCGTCGAGAAGTCCCCGCCCACGTACACCCTGGTCCCGGCGGGGGAGACCTTGAGGGCCCTGACCACGCCGTTGGCGTTCGGGTTCCAGGAGAGCAGGTTGCCGGTGGCGGCGTCGCAGGCGGCCAGCCGGTTGCGGGTCGTCCCATCGACCTGGGTGAAGCTGCCGCCCAGGTAGACGATGCCGCCACGGTAGACGACGGCGTTGACCCGCCCGTTGTTGACATCACAGGTGCCGTCGTCGGGGTTGGCGCTGACCACCGCCCCGGCCGGGCCGGGGAGGGCCACGGAGAGGGCGACCGCGCTGGCCACCGCCAGCAGCAGGGCCAGCGCCGGGAACGGTCGGGTTCGAACAGCCATCGGTGGAGCCCCCCTTGCCTTGGTCGGCGTGTCAGGCCGTGCGGAATCTACTCAGCCGGGCCCGCCCACCGCCAATCGGTGGCGCAGCGCGGCCAGACGCTCGCCCGGAACGTCCACGTTGCCGCCGGCGCCGCTGCCGACGCGGACGTCCGGCTTGTGCCGTCCGTGGTAGTCGGAGCCGCCGGTGGCCAGCAGGCCGCGCCGCTCGGCCAGGGCGGCCAGGGACCGGCGCAGCGCCTCGTCGTGCTGGGAGTGCCAGACCTCGACCCCGTCGACCCCGGCCTCCAGGGCCTCGGCGACCACCCGGTCGCGCTCGGCCGGGGCGAGGCGGCCCGGGTGGGCCAGCACCGCCACCCCGCCCGCCTTGGTCGCCAGGGCGACCGCGTCGGTCACCGACACGCTGGGGGCGGGCACGTAGGCGGGCCGGCCCGAGGACAGGTAGCGGTCGAACGCCTCGGCCACGTCGGCCACGGCGCCCCTGGCCACCAGGGCCCTGGCGAAGTGGGCCCGGGACAGGGCGCTGCCGCAGGCCAGCTCGACCGCGTCGGCGTGGCCGACCCCGGTGAGCTGCTCCAGCCGCTCCCCGATGGTCAGGTTGCGCTCGTCCCGGCCCCGCCTGGCCACCTCGACGGCGTCGGCCAGGTCGGGCTCCAGCAGCCCCTCGCCGTACAGCAGCACGTGCACCACCCGGTCGCCAACGGTGGCCGTGACCTCGCAGCCGGCCAGCACCTCGACCCCCAGGCGCTCCCCGGCCGCCCTGGCCTCGGCGACGGCGGCCACGGTGTCGTGGTCGGTGACGGCCAGGGTCCCGACCCCGGCCGCGGCGGCGGCGGCGACCAGCTCCTCCGGCCGGTCGCTGCCGTCACTGGCCAGGGTGTGGGCGTGCAGGTCGACCGCCGCCACTAGCGGTCGCAGGGGGCGGTGAGCCCGTTGGCCTCCAGCCAGGCGATCACCTGGTGGACCGAGTCGTCCACGCTCTCGGCCTCGGTGTGCAGGACGATCTCGGGGTTGGTGGGCGGCTCGTACGGGTCGGACACCCCGGTGAAGTTCTTGATCTCGCCGGCCAGGGCCTTGGCGTACAGCCCCTTGACGTCGCGCTCGGCGCAGGTCGAGACGGGCGCGGCCACGTACACCTCGACGAAGTTGTCGACCTGGGCCCTGATCTGGTCGCGGGCCTCCCGGTAGGGGGAGATGGCCGCCACCAGCGCGGCCACCCCGTGCTTGGACAGCTTGCCGGCGACGTAGCCGATGCGGGCGATGTTGGTGTCGCGGTCCTCCCGGCTGAAGCCGAGGCCCTGGCAGAGGTTGGTGCGGACCTCGTCGCCGTCGAGCAGCTCGACCCGGTGGCCGCGCTCGGCCAGGATCGGGCCGAGCTTGGAGGCAACGGTCGACTTGCCAGCGCCGGACAGGCCGGTGAGCCAGAGCACGAAGCCGGTGTCGTTGGTCATGGGGATCGCTGTGCCTTTCGTCGGTGGGTGGTCAGGACCGGTAGGCCTCGATCAGCAGCTCGGCGACCTCGGCCCGGGAGAACTCGGGCGGGGGCAGCTGGCCGGCGGCCAGCATGGCCCGCACCTGGGTGCCCGACAGGGCGACGTGCTCGCTGTCGGGGTGCGGGCAGGTCTTGCCGGTGGCCATGGCCCCACAGCGCCGGCAGTAGAAGGCGTTGTCGAAGCGGAGCGGGGTGATGCCCAGGTCCTCGGCGGGCAGCGAGGCCAGCAGCTCCTGGGCCTCGAAGGTGCCGTAGTAGCTGCCGACCCCGGCGTGGTCGCGGCCGACGATGAAATGGGTGCAGCCGTAGTTCTTGCGGGCCAGGGCGTGCAGCACGGCCTCGCGGGGCCCGGCATAGCGCATGGGCGCGACCAGGGCGGCCAGCAGGACCCGCTCGGCCGGGAAGTAGCCGAGCACCGCCTCATAGGCCCGCATCCGGACCTCGGCCGGCACGTCGCCCTCCTTAGTCGGGCCGACCAGCGGGTGCAGCAACAACCCATCGGTCATCTCCAGGGCACACTTCATCAGGTACTCATGGGCCCGATGGACCGGGTTCCGGGTCTGGAACCCGACCACGCTGTTCCAGCCCCGGGAGGCGAAGGCGGCCCGGGTCTCGGCCGGGGTCAAGGCCCGGGACCCCACCGGCCCGGGCAGGGGCCCGACCACCGCCTTGACCGGGCCGGCCACGGCCCGGGCGGGAGCCCCCAGGACCCGGGCCACGCCGGGATGCTCGGGGTCGGTGGTGCCGTAGACCAGCTGGGCCTCGGCGACCCGGTCGCGCTCGAACACCTCGGTGACCTCGAGCACGCCGAGCAGCTCGCCCCCCTCCCCGCGCAGGACCAGGCGGCCGGCGTCGACCCGGACCCCGTCGGGGATGCCGAGGCAGACCGGGATCGGCCACAGGGTCCCATCAACCAGCCGCATCTGTTCGGTCACCGACCCATGCTCGCTGGCCCCGATGAACCCGGTCAGCGGGCTGTAGGCGCCGGTGGCCAGGGCGCGCAGGTCGGCCGCCTCGGCCGCGGTCAGCGGCAGGGAGGGAAGCGAGCTGGACTCCAGCGCGCTCGCCTCCTCGGGGTCGAGGCGCCGGTCGACGAGCTGGCCGCCGTGCGGCACGCCGGCACGGAGTCCGGTCGACGTCTGCTCGCTGATGGTCACAGTGGAGGCTCCTTCGGGTTCGCCCGGTTGCCGAGGGTCTAGTGACCCGGCCCGCCGGGGGTCAGCTTGAGCTCGGTCGAGCGCTGCATGGCGAAGGCGGCGGCCTCGAGCTTGGAGTGCATGCCGAGCTTCTCGAGGATGTTCTGGATATGGGTACGGACGGTGTGCTGGCTGATGAACAGGTCCCGCCCGATCCGGGCGTTGTCCCAGCCCCGGCTGAGCAGGGCCAGCACCTGGCGCTCACGGGGGGAGAGGCGGGACAGCGGCGAGTCGGGTGCCCGGTCCCGGGAGACCATCCTGCGGGCCACCTCCAGGAGCATGGCCCGGGGGACCGCGCCCTCGCCCTCCAGCACCGCCCCGGCGACCCGCAGGACCGTGCTCGCTCCATACGTCTTGCCGACCACTCCGGCGGCGCCGGCGCGAATGGCGGCCAGCAGCAGGTCGACGTCGTGGTCGTCGCCGAGCACGACCACCCGGGTCTCGGGGCAGGCCTGGAGCATCCGGGTGACCAGGTTGGGGGAGCCTTCCAGGCCCAGGGCGGCGTCTACGAGCACCAGGTCAGGGCGGAGGCTGGAGACGTGGGTGAAGGCGTCGTCGGCCGACGAGCAGCGGCCGATCACCTGGTGGGTGTCGTCGCGTGAGAACAACGCCTCCAGCGCCTCGTTGAACAGCGGCTGCGAATCCGCCAGCAGCACTCTTGCCATAGCCGTCCTGTCGTGTGAGCGAGCTCTCGCGAGCCTTCCGGCTGCCTACTGTGGCCGATCCGCCCGTGCCTGCCCTACCTCAGCCGCAGTAAGTCGCACTACGACAGTCGACGCCAGTTGCGGATCGCTGGAGGATCGTTTGCGGTGTAACAGCCTACTCGCCGGAATTTCCGGGCCCAACATCGAGGCTGTTCGGGGAAATCATCACGCAGTCGTACCATCACTAGTCACTTCTTCAGATGGGCAGTGTGTCATCTGGAGCAGTACGTTGACGGCCCACAGGTAGCGATAGGGGGGACTACTTCAAGTGGCTTCAGCGTGTCGGCCGGGATACGCGCAGGCTACGCCGGATGATGTTGCCATGCTGGCGCACGAGCTGCGGCGCCGGATGGCGGCGGTCCGGGTCGCCGGCGAGGCGATCGCCGTGCTCCGGTCCAGGGGCCTCGACACCACACCCATGCTCGACCTGCTCCTGGCCGAGGTGGGCGACCTTGACGCGCTGGCCGGCGAGGTCCTCGGCGACCGCGGCCGCCCGGCCGAGGCCGGTGCCAGGGCGGCGCCCGAGGCGGCCGTGCCCGACGTGGCCGCGGCCGTGCAGGCGGCGGCCAGGACCGTGGCCGTTGCCCGGGGGGCGACCGTCCGAGTCCAGGGCGGCGTCCAGGCCGAGGTCGAGGCCGGCCCGACCATGCTCCGCCAGGCGATCGAGAACCTGATCGACAACGCGGCCACCCATGGCGGGCCCGACGGCGTCGAGGTCGACGTCCGCGCCGACGCGGCGGCCGGGCAGGTCGAGGTGGTCGTGGCCGACCGTGGCGCCGCCGCCGCCGACACCGCCGACGGCGCCGGCGGCCACGGCATCGGGCTGTTCGTGGTCCGCCGGTTCCTGGACGAGGCCGGGGGCCGCTCCTGGGTGGCGCCCCGCGAGGGTGGCGGCACCATCGTCGGGCTGCGTCTGCCGCTGCGGCCCGAGGCCGAACCAGATCCACTGAACACCGCCGTCAACACCTGACGGCAACTCTCCGGGGGGGACAAGTGGCACTGCAGCAACCGGTCCGGGTCGTGCTGGCCGACGACCACGACGCGTTCGTCGAGGGCCTTGGCATGGTCCTGTCGGCCGAGGACGACCTCGAGGTCGTCGCCCTGGCCGGCGACGGCGCCTCCACGCTCCAGGCGGTCCAGACCCACCGTCCCGACGTGCTGGTGGTCGACACCGAGATGCCCGGGCCGGCCGTCACCGAGCTGGTCCGACTGGTCGGCCAGGCCGAGCCGGCGACCCGGGTGCTGCTGCTGGCCGAGGACACCGGCCCCCAGGCGCCCGCCCGGCCCGGCCCCGGTGACCCGGCCGGCATGACCCGGTCGGCCACGTCCCGCGAGCTGGTCGAGGCCATCCGGGCCGTCGCCGCCGGCTTCCGGGTCGTCACCGCCGGCCGGCCGCGGCCGGCCCCGGCGGCCGGGCCGGCCGAGCTGGACGGCGAGGCGGAGCGGGACCTCCACGTCGAGCTGCTGCTGCGCAGCCTGTCCGAGCGCGAGCGCCAGGTCCTGGGGCTGCTGGCACGCGGCTACTCCAACCGCCGCATCGCCGAGGCCTGCTACCTGTCGCTCAACACCGTCCGCACCCACGTGCAGAACGTGCTGGTCAAGCTGGGCGTCCACTCCAAGCTGGAGGCGGCCGCGCTGGCCGTGCGCCAGGGGCTGGTGCGCATCGAGGACCACCCGGCCTAGGGCGCAGCACTCCGTCCCAGGCTCTGGAGGTTGCCGCCGCCGGCCGGGCTGGCCGCCATCGACCGGCTCCCCACCGACCGCACCCGGACCTGGCTCGGCCCGCCGTACTGGGCCAACCGGCTCCAGGACTGGCGGCTGCACCAAGGCCGCGTTCCGGGCGGCCCGCCGGGGCCGCAGCGGCGAGCTCGGCGACCGGGACCGCAAGCGCGAGGCTACGGGCTGGTCCGGGTGGACAAGGAGCGGCGCCAGTTCGTGATCGAGTGCTGGACCTGGGACGGCGCCGAGCAGTTCCCCGGCCGGCCCTACCGGCTCCCGTTCCCGGAGGTGTAGCCGAACTCGCCCGCGACGTCGGCCGTGGCGGCCCGGATGCGGGCCGCCTCCTCGTCGGTCAGGCGCTCGCGCCACACCTGGAGATTCGCCCGGCTGTCCAGACGGCGGGCGGCCGTCTTGGACACCCCGGCGCCCGACAGCGACCAGCGGGTCGCTCCCCCGCCCGAGCCGGCCGTGGTCGCGGCCAGGATGGCTCGCTCGGCGCCGGGGCCGAACGGCAGGCCGAGCTGGGCGTACAGCTTCCCGAACGCCGGCACCGGGTCGGCGGACAGGTCCTCGTGGCGGACCACCTCCAGGCCGGGCAGCTCCTGGCGGTAGGCGGCCACCGTCCCGTAGATGACCCGCCACAGCAGGCTGGGCGGCCCGACCCCGCCGTCGCCGTTGGCGCCCAGGGCCGCCTCCAGGTCGGGCACGAACCGGCCCAGGCGGTCCCGGACCAGGGCCGGCTGGGCCAGCAGCTCGGCCAGCCGGGGCGTCCAGCCGAGCCGGCGCCAGCTCGACACCGTGGCCACCGGGTCGCGGACCGTGACCACCACCTGGCAGCCGACCCGGCGGGCCAGCCACGGGGCCGCGAACACCGCGTACGGGTCGTCGAGCAGGGCCCGGCGCCTCCGCAGCCGGCCGAGGGTGAACCCGGCCGTGTACTTGACCGCCCGCAACAGGTCATAGAGGGCGTGGTTGCGGCGCACCTCGGCCAGCGGGTGGAAGCGCAGCCGCACCGTGTCCCGGAACGCCGGCAGCCAGTCGCGCTCGTTCTCCTCGCTGATGTACTGGAAGGCGTGGGTCACCTCGGCCCGCAGCACCCCCGGCGAGCGGCCGGGCGGGTGCTGGGGGTTGAGCGGCTCGTTGACGTACACCAGCCCGCCGCTGGCCTCCAGCATCTTGCCCACCCAGCTGGTCGCCGTCCGCGGCATCCCGGTGACCAGAATGGGTCCCCCCCGGCCGCTGTTCACTTGCGGCTGTTGGCCTCCTCGATCACCTTGGCGGCCATGTGCGCGGGCAGCTCCTCGTAGTGGGAGAACTTCCGCGCGAAGGAGCCCCTGCCCCTGGTCATCGAGCGCAGGTCGATGGCGTAGCGGACCACCTCGGCCTCGGGGGCGGTCGCCCGGACCAGCGTCTTGCCGGTGCCGACGGGGTCGGTCCCGACGACCCGGCCGCGCCGCGACGACAGGTCGCCGAGGATGTCGCCCACGAACTCGTCGGGCACCAGCACCTCCAGCTCCAGCACCGGCTCCAGCAGGACCATGTCGGCCTGGGCGGCCGCCTCCTTCATGGCCAGGCCGCCGGCGATCTGGAAGGCCATGTCGGAGGAGTCGACCGAGTGGAACTTGCCGTCGTACAGGGTGACCCGGATGTCGACCACCGGGTACCCGGCGACCAGGCCGTCCTCCATGGCCTTGCGGACGCCCTTCTCGACCGAGGGGATGAACTGGTTGGGCACGGCCCCGCCGTAGATCTTGTCGGCATACTCGAAGCCGCTGCCCCGGGGGAGCGGCTCGACCTCGATGTTGCAGATGGCGTACTGGCCGTGGCCGCCCGACTGCTTGACGTGCCGGCCCAGGGCCTTGACCGGGGCCTTGAAGGTCTCCTTGTAGGGCAGCAGCAGCGGCACCTGGTTGACCTCGACCCCGTACTTGCGCTTGAGCCGCTCCAGGGTGATCTCGATATGGTTCTCGCCCATGCCCCACAGGACCGTCTGGTGGGTCTCGGCGTTGCGCTCCACCCGCAGGGTCAGGTCCTCGGCCTCGGTCCGAGCAAGGCCGGAGGAGAGCTTCTCCTCGTCGCCGCGGGACTTGGGGGCGATGGCGATCGGCAGCAGCGGGTCCGGCATCACCGGGGACGGCAGCACCACCGGGGCGTCCTTGCTGGTCAGGGTGTCGCCGGTGGAGGTGTCGGCCAGCTTGGCCACGGCCCCGATGTCGCCGGCGACCACCTGGTCGGCCGGCTCCTGGGCCTTGCCCCGCACGGTCAGCAGGTGGCCGACCCGCTCGTCCTTGCGCTTGGTGGCGTTGAACACCGTGGTGTCGGGGCGGAAGGTCCCCGAGACGACCCGGAACAGGTTCATCCGGCCCACATAGGGGTCGGAGATGGTCTTGAACACGTACGCGGCCAGGGGGCCGTCGGGGTCGGCGCGGCGGCCCTCGACCTCGGGACGCTCGGTCGGGCTGGGGGAGGCCTGGGG
>Ga0081538_10002606_pt1 | contig 17484 bp, 23 predicted proteins | sample TabmetS5T2R1_FD_71022 | JGI IMG/M metagenome (GOLD analysis project Ga0081538, IMG submission 71022) | Tabebuia heterophylla rhizosphere microbial communities from the University of Puerto Rico - S5T2R1 | ecosystem: Host-associated > Plants > Roots > Rhizosphere ... | reverse complement strand
CTGCTGCTGCAGGGGCGTGACGTGATCGGCCAGGCCCAGACCGGCACCGGTAAGACCGCCGCCTTCGGGCTGCCGATGATCGAGTACGCCGATCCAGATGATCCCGATGTGCAGGCGCTCGTCCTGACGCCGACGCGTGAGCTCTGCATCCAGGTGACCCAGGCGCTCCGGGCCTACGGGGCCAAGAAGCGCGTCGAAGTCGTCGCGGTCTTCGGCGGTGCGCCGATCCGGGATCAGGCGGCACGGCTCAAGGATGCCCAGATCGTGGTGGGCACGGTCGGGCGCGTGATGGACATGATCGGGCGCCATCACCTGTTCCTCGATCAGGCCCGCTACGTCGTGCTCGACGAGGCCGACGAGATGCTCGACCTAGGCTTCCTGGAGGACGTCGAGGAGATCCTGAGGCGCTGCCCGATGGGCCGGCAGACCGCGCTCTTCAGCGCGACCGTGCCGCCGGAGATCCGCCGCCTCGCGGACACCTTCATGCACGACCCCGAGGAGATCAAGGTCCGTGCGGCGACGCTGACGATCGACACGGTCGACCAGTTCTACGTCGAGGTCCCGGACCGCGAGAAGCCCGACGCGCTCGTCGACGTTCTCAAGGAGGAGCAGCCAGAGCAGGCGATCGTCTTCGTGCGCACGAAGATCGGCGTCGACCGCCTCGCCCGCCGCCTCGGCGACGCCGGGGTCCGCGTCAAGGCGCTGCACGGCGACATGTCGCAGGGGCAGCGCGACGGCGTGATGATCGCCTTCAAGGGTGGTCGCGAGCGCTTGCTCGTCGCGACGGACGTGGCCGCGCGTGGGCTCGACATCACGGGCGTCAGCCACGTCGTGAACTACGACGTGCCGAACTCGCCGGATGTCTACGTCCACCGCATCGGCCGCACCGGCCGCGCGGGCGAGTCGGGACGCGCTATCACGCTCGTAACCCCGAAGCAGCGGCGCGAGATCGACGCCATCGAGCGCCACGCGAAGACGGAGATCGAGCAGTGGCAAGCGGGCAACGGCAAGCCACGCCGGGAGCCGCGCGAGCGCCCCGAGGCGCGCCGCCCGCGGCACACAAAGCCCCACAGCCGCGACGGGATCCCGTACGCGAAGCTGATCGTCGGCGCCGGGCGCGAGGGTGGCGTCGAGCCGGCGGACATCGTGGGTGCGGTCGTCGACAACACCCATCTGGAGAACGACGACGTGCGCAACGTGCGCGTGCTGGAGCGCTTCAGCTTCGTCGAGGTGCCGGCTGCGCGCGCCGAGGAGGTTGCGGTCAAGGTCAGTGGACAGCGAGTCCGGGGCACTGAGCTCCGGTTGGAGGTGACGGGCAGGAGATGAGCACGGCGACGATGCACACCAACCACGGGCCGATCGAGCTGGAGTTGTTCGACGACGACGCGCCGAAGACGGTCGAGAACTTCGTGAAGCTGTCAGGCGACGGCTACTACGACGGGCTGATTTTTCACCGCGTGATCAAGGACTTCATGATCCAGGGCGGCTGCCCGCACGGCACGGGCACCGGCGGCCCTGGCTACGAGTTCGAGGACGAGATCAACGACCACAAGATCGTGCGCGGCGCGCTCGCGATGGCCAACCGCGGCCCGAACACGAACGGCAGCCAGTTCTTCATTGTCACCACGGATGCGGCCCCCTGGCTCGACGGCAAGCACACCGTGTTTGGCGAGGTCAGCTCGGGGATGGAGGCGGTCGACGCGATCGAGGGGCTCGAGACCGGTGCGGGCGACCGCCCGGTCGAGGACGCTCGCATCGAGCGCATGGAGGTCAAGTCCGAGGAGTGAGCGCCGTCCCGGCCGTCGAGCTGCTGTGGTGGGAGGGCTGCCCCTCCCACCCGGATGCGCTTGCGGACCTGAAGCGGATCCTCGCCGAGGAGGGCGTATCCGCCCCGGTCCTCATGGTCCACATCGACAGCGACGAGCAGGCGGCGAGCGAGCGCTTCCCCGGCTCGCCGACCATCCGCATCGGAGGCGAGGACATCGTCCCGCCCGGCGACGGTGAGCCGTTCACGCTCACCTGCCGGATCTACAGGCTGCGCGACGGTCGCGTCTCGCCGACACCAGATCCAGAGGACGTGCGCGCCGCGGTGCGGCGCGCCAAGGAGGACACATGATCGCCATCGGAGACAGCGCCCCCGGCTTCGCGCTGCCGGACACGGACGGCGTCGACCATTCGCCCGCCGACGACGGGATCACCGCCGTCGTCTTTACCTGCAACCACTGCCCCTACGCGCTCGCCTGGCACGACCGGCTCACGCAGGCGGCGCGCGACTACCCCGACGTGCGCTTCCTTGCGATCAATCCGAACGACTCCGAGCGCTATCCAGGTGACTCGTACGAGGCGATGCAGGAGCGCGTCGCGCAGGAGGACTGGACGATGCCGTACCTCCGCGACGAGTCGCAGGACGTGGCTCGCGCATACGGAGCTCAGACGACGCCCGACATCTTCGTGATCGACGGCGACGGACGGCTGCGCTACCGCGGCGCGCCCGACGCCGACCACAACGACCCCGCCCTCAACGCTGCTTGGCTGCGCGAGGCCCTCGACGCGCTGCTCGAGGGCGAGGAGCCGGCGCGTCCCGAGACTCCGCCCAAGGGCTGCTCGGTGAAGTGGAAGCAGTAGTCAGCCGCAGATAGCACGCACCGCCGCGGCGGTGTCACTCAAATCCTCGAGCACGGCGTCGGGCTCGGAGGCGCGCAGCTCGTCGACGGCCGAGAAGCCGGTGGCCACCGCCACCGCGCGGGCGCCCGCCTCGCGCGCCGCGCGGACGTCGAGCGGCGTGTCGCCGACGAGCACCGCGCCGGTCGGCTCGCCGTACTTGCGCGCCGCCCGTTCGCGTGCGATCGCGACGAGCTCGTAGCGCTCCTCGTGGGGATCGGAGCCGTAGGCGCCGACCTCGATGTCGAGCCAGCGGTCGAGCCCGAAGGCGCTCACCTTGAGTGCGGCGTTGGCCGCGATGTTGCCCGTCAGCAGTGAGTTGATGACGTCGTCGCGCGCGTGCAGCGCCGCCAGTGTCTCCGGCACGCCCGGGAAGGCGCCGCCCTCGGCCGCGACCCGCTCGCGGCGCCCCTCAAGCGCCAGCTCGAGCTCCGCCAGCACGCGCGGGAGGTGGCCGTGGTCGCCCTCGAGCATCGACAGCGCGATCTGCCGGTCGGTGCGTCCCGCGTAGGGCACGTTCGCCTGGAACGGCCTGCCGACCACGGTCTCGTACGCCTCCTCGAAGGCGTAGCGGCCGTGACCAGCGGTGTGGACCAATGTCCCGTCGACATCCCAGAGCACGAGCAGCACGCCTCGAGCCTGACAGACTGAGCGGCCGATGCTCGACCGCCTCGCCATCCCGCCTCGCCTGGTGCTCCGTGCTCTGGACGACCTGCATACCGTCGCCGAGACCCTGCGCGAGCTGGCCGCGCACGAGGGCGACCTCGCTGCACTGGCCCGCTCCGTCCAGACGCTGCCGCGCGTGGAGGACGAGCTGTCGGCGGAGATCGCCAGCCTCCGCGCCGAGGTCAAGGAGCTTCGTCAGTGGCTCGACCCGCTCCACCGCGAGCTCACCGACCTCGACGACACTGCTGAGGCGCTCGAGAAGAGCCTCAGCACCGTGAACGAGTCGATCCTCGGCCTGCAGACCCTGCTCAAGAAGCTGCCGGGGATCTAGGAGAGCGCGATCTCGCGTGCCCTCTCGGCGAGCGCAGGTACCCCGCGGTCGAAGCCGGCGAGGTAGGCGTCGTCGGTGCTCCCCATCGAGAAGCGCTTGAAGTTGCCCTCCATGAAGACGGCCGCCTTCCAGAGCGCCAGCGCCTGGTACCAGTTGACGAACGCCATCGGGCGCCCGCTGCGCTCCTCGTAGCGCCCGATCAGCTCGTCGCGCGTCATGAAGCCCTCGCGCCTGGTGGCGGCCGACAGGCGCCCGAAGGCTTCGTCCTGATCGTCGGCCTGCACCCAGGTCACGGTCAGGTAGCCGACGTCGGCGAGCGGGTCGCCGATAGTCGAGAGCTCCCAGTCGAAGATCGCGACCATCCGCGCAGGCGCCTCGTCGGAGACCATCACGTTGCCGAGTCGGTAGTCCCCGTGCACGACGGTCGAGGCGGGCGATTCGGGCAGGTGCTCGCCAAGCCAGCGCCCGACCTCCTCCACCACCGGCAGCTCGCGCGTCTTGTTGTGCTCCCAGAGACCGGTGAAGCGGCGCAGCTGGCGCTCGAGGTAGCCGGTCGGCTTGCCATAGCCCTCGAGTCCGCAGGCGCGCCAGTCGACCTCATGCACCTCGACGAGCCGGTCGACGAGCTCCTCGCAGATGCGCCGGCGCTCCTCCGGGGTGTCGAGAGGCTCAGGGATGTCTGTCGTGATGACGCTGCCGTGCATCTCCTCCATGACATAGAAGGGCACGCCCAGCACCGATTCGTCGGCGCAGGTGGCGAGCACCTTCGGGATCCGCACGGGCGTGCCGTCGAGCGCGCTCAGCAGGCGCGCCTCGCGAAGCACGTCGTGCGCCGAGGGCGGGAGCGGGGGACGCGGCGGGCGCCGCAGCACCACCCGCTCGTCACCGCGTACGACGAGGAACGTCACGTTGGAGTGGCCCTCGCCGATCGGCTCGACCTCTATCCGCCCCTCGCCGATGCCCTCGGAGTCGAGGAACGCCTCGAGCGGCTCGCGCACCAGAAGCGGCGGCTGCTCCAGCTCGGCCGCCTCGCGCGCGCTGTCTACGACGTCCCCTGACCTCATCGGCGCCAGGATCCTAAACCCGCATCGAACGGCCATCCCCCGTGTCTATGCTGCCGAGCCATGCGACCCAGGCGCCTCCTGATACCGCTTGCAGCGCTTAGCCCGCTCGTCCTCGCTGCCTCGGCGATGGCCGCGGACACGTCGGTGAACGTCGTCAATTTCGCCTTCGAGGCGAAGAACGTGCAGATCGAGCCGGGGGACACGGTGACCTGGAACTTCGCGGACGGCGGGCATACGACAACGAGCAACGCCGGCCAGGCCGAGCGCTGGAACTCGGGTCCCGCGACCAATGCGATTGGGACCAGCTTCCCGCACACTTTCACCAAGCCCGGCCGCTTCACCTATATCTGCCTGCCGCATCAAAGCTTCATGAGGGGCACGGTCACGGTCGGCAGCGACCAGTTCCGGAAGTCGCAGTCGAGGTTCTCCCAGTCGCGGCGCGGCAGCACGGTGACCTACAAGTTCACGCTCGTCGAGGCCGCCAAGGTGTCGATCAAGCTGTCCGGCGCTGCCAAGCGCTCGGCGACCCGGAAGCGGCTCAATGCCGGCAAGTACTCGATTCCGTTCAGAAACATGAAGCCGGGCAAGTACACCGGAACGGCGACCTTCACGGACGACTTCGGCAAGAGGTCGGTTGTGAGGATCACCACCACGGTTCGCTGACGCGCGGGCCGGGCCCTGGCCCGGCCATGCCAACCTGCTTGGTCATGTTCCGCGTCCTGCGCCACCGCGACTTCGGGCTGCTCTGGCTCGGCCAGGCCGTGTCGCTGATCGGCGACGGCATCTACCTGGTGGCGATCGCCTGGCTCGTTCTCGACATCTCGAACGAGCCGACCGCCCTCGGGCTGGTGGGGCTCGCGTGGACGCTGCCGATGGTCGCGTCGCTGCTGATCTCCGGAGTGCTCAGCGATCGCTTCGAGCGACGCCGGCTGATGGTCACCGCCGACCTGATGCGCCTCGTCGCGATCGGGGCGATCGCAGCCCTTGCCCTGGCGGAAACGGCCGAGCTCTGGCAGGTGATCGCGCTCGTGGTCGTCTACGGGATCGGACAGGCGCTCTTCCAGCCTGCCTTCTCGGCGATCGTCCCCGACGTCGTGCCGCGCGACGAGCTCCTGCAGGCGAACGCGCTGCGCGAGCTGATGGAGCCGCTCGGACTGCGCTTCGCGGGCCCGGCGCTTGGAGGGCTGCTGATCGCGGTGTTCGGGGTGGGCGAGGCATTCGTGGTCGACGCGGCGACGTTCGGAGTGTCGGCGCTCGCGGTGAGCCTGATGTCGCGCCAGCCGGCGCCGCGCGAGGAGCGGGGCAGCATGCGGCGCGACCTGCTCGAGGGGCTCGCCTACGTGCGTGCCCACGCCTGGCTGTGGGCGACGCTTGTCGGCGCCGCGCTGTTCCTGCTCGTGACCTACGGCCCGGCTGAGGTGCTCCTGCCCTACATCATCAAGAACGAGCTTGGCGGGGACGCCTCGACTTTTGGGACCGTGCTGGCGTTCGGCGGCCTCGGCTCGATCACGGCCGCCCTCCTGCTGAGCGTCACGGGCCTGCCGCGCCGGCACGTGACCTTCATGTGGTACGCGTGGGCGGTCGGGATCGCGCTCGACATCGGGCTGGCGCTGGCGGGTGCGTCCTGGCAGATGTGCGTGCTGGCGTTCTTCTCGTTCGGGCTCTCCACCGCCGGGCTGCTGACCTGGAGCATGCTGGTCTACACCCTGGTGCCCAGCGAGATGCTCGGCCGAGTGTCGAGCCTCGATTGGTTCGTGTCGATCGGCCTGACCCCGATCTCGTTCGCCCTCACCGGGCCGATCGCGGAGGCACTCGGCGCCCGAACCACGCTTGCCGGCGCCGGCGTGATCGGTCTGCTCACGATCGCCTTCCTCTACATCCCGGGAGTGCGTGATCCGGAGCGGGCGCCACTCCCAGGCCCAAGGCTAGGCTCGACCCCGTGAGGTTGCGGTCAGTGACGGTCGCGCTCGCGGCGCTGCTCGTGCTCGCCGCGCCCGCCGACGCGCGCGATCCCGGCCGCTGGATCATCACCGGGTACAGCTCGGTGTCGAACTCGTACTGGCAGGGCGTCAGCTCGCCGCCCGGAGCCCCGCGCGTCTTCTTCAGCGGCCTCCAGCAGGGGCTCTACCGGACGGCGCCATCGCTCGCGGAGCGCGCCAGGCTCGACCCCGCCATTCCGCCGGCGGTGCTGGCGACCGAGGGCTACAACCACGTCGGCGACATCTCCTGGGACCGCGCGGAGGGCGGACGCGTGCTGCTGCCGCTCGAGTGCTTCACGCCGGGTGCGCCGAACGGCAGCAACACCTGCGGCACCGGCTCGTTCGGTGTGGCCGATCCCCTGACGCTCGCCTTTCGCTACTACGTGAAGCTCGACCCTGCCGAGATCGCCAAGGCGATGTGGGTCGAGAGCTCGCCGGACGGCCGACGCCTGTGGACGTCGAGCGGTAGCGACCTGCTCGCCTACCGCGCGGCAGACGTCACGCCGGCAAGGGCGGCGCCGGTCGGCGCGCCCCTGCGTGCCGTGCGACGACTGCGCGGCGCCGTGCCGCCGAGCGGCGTGACCGGCGGGGCATTCGTGGGAGGCCGGCTGTTTCTTGCCGGCGCGGTCGGTACGACCTACCAGGTCTGGTCGGTCGACGTCCGCAATGGCAAGCGCCGGCTCGAGGTCGAGTTGCCGAACGTCCAGGGCGAGGCCGAGGGCCTGCACCGCATGCGGCTCATGAACGGCCAGCTCCATTGGCTGATTGCGCCGCTCGCCCTTCGGCCCACGTTTCCGCCGACGGTGGCGCTGCTCCATTTCACCCGCGCGCGCGGCCGACCCGGGCTCCGGCTCACCGCCCGCGCAACCGCGGCGCAGACGAAGCGGCCGCGCATCTCGATTCGGGTGCTGCACCGGGGCCGACCCGTGGCCGGCGCCGTGGTGACACTGGCCGAGGCGCGTCGGCGCACGGACAGCGGCGGACGCGTGACGCTCACGCCGCGGCTCGCAGTGCCGGGCCACTACGCGGCGCTGGCACGCAAGCATGGCCTGCGCGGGATGACCAAGCGCTTCCGGCTCGGCTTCGACGAGGTGCGCTAACCGATCTCGTCCAGGTGGCGGACGTTCGCGACGTCGTCCGCCTCCTCGCTGGGCGGCGTCTCGAACCAGCCGTCCAGGATCTCGCCGAGCACGGCCTCGCTGGTCGTGCGCAGCGACAGAGCGAGCACGTTGGCGTCATTCCAGGTGCGCGCGCCGCGGGCGGTCTCGGCGTCGACGCACAGCGCCGCGCGGATCCCGGCGACCTTGTTGGCCGCGATCGACGCCCCCGTGCCGGTCCAGCAGCACACGACGCCCTGCTCGGCGCGCCCCTCGGCGACGTCACGGGCGGCGGCCTCACTCGCCCAGGCCCAGTCGTCCCGCTCGCCGTCGTTGAGCGCGCCATGCACAAGCGGCTCGTGCCCGCGTCGGCGCAGTTCCTCGACAACGGCCTGGGCGACACCGGTGCGCTCGTCGGCTGCGACTGAGATGCGCATGCAAGCAGCCTAGTCTTGACGCATGCCCGAGCTACCCGAGGTCGAGATCACGGCGCGTCGTCTCACGCGCGGGCTTTCGGGTGCGCGTATCGAGTCGGCGCTCGCGCCGGGCATCAACGCGCTCAAGACCTTCGATCCGCCGCTCGAGGCGCTGGTCGGGCGTGAGCCCGATGGGGTCCGCAGGATCGGCAAGATGCTGGCCGTCGAGGCGGGTGACCTGACCCTGCTGATCCATCTGATGTCGGCGGGACGGCTGCAGCTGTTCGACACGCGCGCGTCCTTGCGCGACCGCGCCTCGCGTGTGCTCCTCCGGCTCGAGGACGGCCGCGAGCTGCGTCTGCGCGAGTTCGGCACTCAGCAGCGCGCCTGGGCGAAGCTGCTGCGGTCGGACGAGGTGGAGAGCGACGACGCCGTCGACGGGCTTGGTCCCGACGCGTTCCCGGCGCCTCCGCTTGACGAGTTCGCGCGGCTGCTCGATCAGCCGCGCCATCTCCACCCCCTGCTGCGCGACCAGCGCACCATCGCCGGGATCGGGCGCTCGTGGGTCGATGAGCTGCTCTGGACCGCGCGGCTGTCGCCCTTCCAGAAGGGCTCGGATCTCGACGATGAGGAGCTGAGGACCCTGCACGCCGCCTGTGACGAGGTACTCGGCGGCACGCTCGTTCACTACGAGGAGGTCATCGGCGACGCGGTTCCTGACAAGCTGCCGATGCCCCTGCAGGTTCACCGCCGCGCGGGCGAGGACTGCCCTCGTTGCGGCACGCGTATCGAAGCAATCCACTTCAAGGACTACGTCATGTGTTACTGCCCCGAGGAACAGACCGGCGGCCGCGTCCTGAAGGACCGCCGACTGTCACGCCTACTGAAATGAAAGAGGGAGAGAAGGCCCCCGACTTCGAGCTGCAGAACCAGGACGGCGAGCCGGTGCGCCTGTCCGATCTGCGCGGCAAGCGAGTCGTCCTCTACTTCTACCCACGGGCGTCGACGCCCGGCTGCACCACCCAGGCCTGCGGCGTGCGCGACCACCTGCCCGACTACGAGGGGGCAGGGGCGGTCGTGCTGGGTGCATCGCCTGACCCGGTCAAGAAGGTCAAGAAGTTCCACGGCGACGAGTCACTCAACTTCGACCTGCTCGCCGACGAGGACCACGCGGTCGCTGACGAGTACGGGGTGTGGGTGGAGAAGTCGAGGTACGGCAAGACCTATTGGGGCAACGAGCGCACGACCTTCATCATCGACGAGGGCGGCGTGATCCGGACGATCCTGCGGAACGTCAAGCCGGCGGAGCACGACGAGCAGGTGCTCGCGGCGCTCAGTAGTTGAGCTTGCCGCGCAGCAGCGGCGTCCCGGGCTCGGGCCCCGCGCCCATCGAGGTGACCACGATGATGTGGTATTTGCCCGGGCTGACAGCCGCCGTCAGCACGGCCGCCGCCTGACCGTCCGCGCGCGACTTGAAGGTCCCGCCGCTCACCCAGCGGCCGTCCGTCCGCACGCACCAGAGCTCGAACTCGTCTGCCTTGCCGCCGGGCAGCCCGCGCGCTTGTAGCGACACTTGCGTGCCGGCGTCTACCGAGGTGAGCCGCGCGTAGGCGCGTGAATCGGCGGCTACTCCACGCCCCTTCAGGGATGACCACGCGTAGGCGCTGTCCTCGCTGTCGTTGCCGAACAGCAGCACGACCAGGCCGACGAGCAGCGCGGCCGCGATCCCCGAGGCGGCTGCCAGCACCGGGACGCGCCGCCGGCGGGCCTCACTCGGCCGCTCGTGTCGGCGGCGCTCGCGCACGAAGCGATCGAGCACCAGTTCCTCGAGCTCAGGTGAAAGCTGCGGAGGGGGGACGTCCCCCGGCTCAATCGCGTCGAGCAGCGTCGGCAGTCCGGCAAGCTTGCGCTCCTCGCGAGCACACTGTGGGCAGCTCTCGAGATGCAGGCGCATCGCCTCCATCTCCGCCGGCTCGAGCGCCCCCAGCACGTAGCCGCCGAGCAGCTCGCCGTGGGTCGGGCAGCCGCTCACCGTTCGACCTCCATCTCGTCGAGGATGAGGCGCAGGCTCTGCAGGGCGTAGTAGGCGCGGCTCTTGGCAGTCCCGAGCGGGATCCCCTTACGCTCGGCGATCTCGCGCAGGCTGAGCCCGCCCCAGTGCGAAAGGCGGATCACCTCGCGGTGCTCCGACGACAGGCGTGCCAGCGCGGCCGCGACCTGCCAGCGCAGGACGGCGTGATCGAGCTCGCGGTCGAGCTCCTCCGGGGCCTTCTCGTCCTCAGCAGGAGCCAGCCCAGGCCGGACCGAAGCGCGCCGGCGCGCGTCGACGATGCGATTTCGCGCGATCGCGTACAGCCAGGTCCGCACGCTTGCCTTGGTCGGGTCGTAGTCACCTGCATGTCTCCAGAGCCTCGCAAAGACGTCCTGCACGACCTCCTCGGCGAGCTCACGATCCCCCAACGCGTTGCAGGCGAACCCGAACAGCTCACCCGCGTAGCGGCGGTACAGCTCGCGCAGCTCCTCACCGCTCTCGTCGTGCGGAATGCGCTCCACGAGCCGGGCATCGCTGGCGGCCATGCGCCCCGTTATACGCGCCTTTGCGGCTACCGGTTCGCGCGCCGCCCGCTACTGGCGCCATCCCCCTTACCGTTGTGCGGGTGCAGAGCGCCAGCCTGGGCGATTCATTTCAGTCGTTTTTCGACGCGGTCGGCGAGTTCTTCTCGAACCTCGCGTCGGTGCAGCTGCTGCCGCTGCTGCTCGCGCTGGTCCTCTTCACGATCTACCTGACGCTGCGTGCGCGCGCCAGCTTCAACATCCTGCGCGCGGCTTATCCAACCGAGCGCGTGCCCTTCCGGGAGATCTGGGGCGCGTACTTCGCCGGCTACGGCTTCAACGCGGTGATCCCGGCGCGAGGAGGCGACGTCGTCCGGCTCTTTCTCACGAAGACGTCGATTCCCAACTCGAGCTACCCCGCGGTGGCGGCGAGCTTCGTCGTCGAGCTCGGCTTCGACGTCGCGATGGGCTCGCTGATCCTGATCTTCGCGTTCACGCAGGGCGTATTCCCGAAGCCGCCGGACTTCGCCAAGCTGAACGCCTTCGACCTCTCCTTCTTCGCGCAGAACCCCGAGCTCACGTTATTCGTGCTGACGCTGCTCGGGGTCGCCGCGCTCGCCGGCTTCGCGCTGCTGAGCAACCGCGCGATCGCCTTCTGGGAGCGGATCCGGCAGGGACTCACGATCCTGCAGGACCGCAGGCGCTACTTCCGCGAGGTCTTCGCGGTCCAGTTCGCCGGCTGGTGCTTTCGCTTCGCGGCCTTCTGGATGCTGCTCGAGGCGTTCAACGTGGGGGGATCGGTCAAGAACGTGCTGCTCGTCCTGGGGGTGAACGCCGTCTCCGCCGCGGTGCCGTTCACGCCGCAGGGGGCCGGCGTCCAGCAGGCGCTGCTCACGCAGGTGTTCGCCGGCACGGCCGCGGGTGCCACCGTCGCCGCCTACTCGGTCGGCCAGCAGATCGCGATTGGAGCGCTCACCTTCGGGATCGGCTTCACCGCGCTCGTGTTCATCTTCCGGGTGCGCAGCTTCAAGGAGGTCATCGCGCGCGGCCGCGAGGACCGCGCGACAGAGAAGGGTGGATCGGCGCAGGAGCCTCCCGCCGACCCGGAGTCGGGCGTGGACGGGGAGCCGGCCGCCGCTAGGTCCCGAAGCCCTCGCGCGCCTCGCGCACGAGAATGACGGCCTCCGGGAACATCACTCGCATCGCCTGAAGCAGGTCGTGCGACTGCTGCTCGGCGTTGCCCTGGAGGTTCATGCGGGCGAGGCCCGCGACCGTCATGTCGACCGCCAGCTTGATGGCGTTGTCGGCCCAGGCGACCTTCTGCGCACCCTGCATTTGCTCAGCGAACTGCTCCATGCGACGGCGGAGCTCGTCGGGGTCGCCGAACAGGCCGCCGAAGGGATCCTCAGAAGACATATCCCAAGGGTAGGGAACCTTCGCTCAGCGCTCCCATGAGACCCCGTGGTCGCCCAGGAAATTGAGGAAGGAGACCGGGTCGAACGCCGCGGCGGGCCCGAGCGCGCCCGCTCGGTCGTAGTCGGGCGCGCTCAGGAGCGTCGCCGCGTGCACGAGGATCACGGCGGTCAGGCCGTATACGTCGACCCCTCTGGCCAGCGCGCGGCTCGTGTGCCCGTCCTCGCCGTGAGCGTCGGCGACGACCGTCCAGGTCGCGGCGCGTCGCTTGTGCTCGGGCGGGCCCTCGGGGAGCAGCCGGACTCCCTCGTGCAGGAGGCCACGGAGCGGCGTCCGCATCGCCAGCTCGAGGCCGGGCTGCAGGTAGGGCATCAGCTCCGCCGCGACCGGGATCGGCACCGCGGTGCGGGTCGAGAGCATCGACACGACGCGACGCGTCTGCGTGTGGCGGGGGACCGTGATGACCTCGCCCGACGGGTAGCGCGACATCGTCTGCCGCCCGAGCGGCTCCGGGAAGTCGAAGCTCGCCCTGAACACACCGCCCGGCGCAGGCCGCCAGTCGCCGCCGTCGTAGATGACGCCGCCACCCTGCATCCCCTCCAGGGCCGAGTGCAGGGTTCCGCGACTCATCTCGAAGCCATCGACGTGGTACGCGACCACCAGCTCCTCGAGCGGCTCGTGGCCCTGGGCGGCGAGGCGAGAGATGCAGTCCCCGGGCAGGTAGTCGAAGCCGACCGCGGGCACGAGCGCGACGCCGGCTGTCTCGGCAGCGGGGCCGTGCTGTTCGAAGACCATCTGGATGAATGACTGCTCCCCGGTCGAGTCGACATAGTGCGTGCGGGTCTCGATGGCCGCCCGCACGAGCGCGTCGCCCGAGAGCGTGAACGGGCCGGCGCAGTTGATCACTGCGCCGGCGTCCGCGAGCAGATCCCGTAGCCCCGCCTCGTCGTCGAGCGCCACCGCTCTGACGGGCGTCCCGTGCTCCGCGCCGACGGGCTCGAGCTTGGAGAGGTCGCGGCCGCTCAGGACGTGCTCGACACCGCGGCGATGCAGCTCGCCGGCCACCAGCCGACCGGTGTAGCCAGTGGCGCCGTACAGAACGACCGTCACCGCGCGCACGATACAGTCGCGCCGTGCACATCTCCGAGGTGATGACACAGGGCGTCGTCACGGCCGAGACGGGGGACAGCCTGCGCCACGTCGGCGAGCTCATGCGCGATCGCAACGTCGGTTCCGTCGTCGTCTGCGACAGCGGCCGTCCGATCGGAGTGATCACCGATCGCGACCTCGCGCTGGCGGTGGTCGCCGACCGCGTCGAGCCAGGCGACCAGGCCGGCGCGCACGCGTCGCGGCCGCTCGTGACCGGCGAGAGCGAGATGGACCTCGAGGAGGCCGTTGCGCTCATGATCCAGCACCACATCCGGCGTCTGCCGGTCACGAACGGCGAGGAGCTCGTCGGGATCGTGACGATCGACGACCTGGCCGTGCGGGCGGGCGACCTGCATCAGGCCCAGCAGATCACCGCGGAGGTCGCCAAGGCGGCTCTGCCCGAGTTCTACTTCCACCAGCGCGGCGGCTGAGCGGGATGGCGCCCATGACAGCCGGGCAGCTGCGCACGCGGCGGCGCGTCGAGGGAGTCATCCGGGTGATGGCGCCGGCGCTGGACGTGCTGCTGGCCGTCGGCGAGCGCGTCTCCAAGGTCGTCGAGCCGGAGGACAGCGACTATTACCCTCCGCGCGTGACCCGCCATCCTGAGCCACCGCCCAAGCCGCTGCCGTGACAAAGGAACAGGCTCTTCAGTGGGAGGCCAAGTGGGCCCGCCCCGCCGCGCTCGCCGCGTTCTTCGCGGCGGTGCTGCTGATCGCCCAGATTGTCCTGCTCCAGACCGTCATCGAGGACCGCTCGGGCGTCGAGGCGATCCCGGACTTCCTGCTCTCGGTTGACGAGAACCCGGCGATGCTGATCGGCTCGCGGGTCGCCCAAGCGGTCGCGGCGTTGCTGGTCGCGGCCGTCTTCTACTACCTGTTCCGCGCGCTCCAGGCGCGCGCGGCCGGCGTGCCGTCGTGGTTCGTGTACCTGATCCTGCTCGGTCCCGCGCTCTACGCAGTCGGCCTGGTGACCGGCGCGCTCGGACAGGTCGACGTGGCCCACGACTTCGCCGACGGGACGCCGATACGCGGCCAGGCGGGTGACGACCGCGCCGAGCAGCTGCTCGAGGACAACGCGAGCGCCGCAGTGTTCGCGATCAACTTCGCCGGGCAGGTGGCCACGGCGTTCCTGTTCGTGATGCTGCCGTTGCGCGCGCGCCGGGTCGGCCTGATGAGTCCGTTCATGGGGATCCTGGGCGTCGTCACCGGGGCGCTGCTCGTGCTCCAGCTCGTGCCGGTCGTGCCGGTGATCATTCAGGCTTTCTGGCTGGGCGCGCTCGGGTCGCTGTACATCGGCAACTGGCCGGGCGGGCGCGGTCCCGCCTGGGAGAGTGGCGAGGCGGAGCCCTGGCCAACGCCGCAGCGACGCGGCGGCGAGCCTCCTCCCGAGGACGGCGACGGCCAGGGGGGCTCGCTGCTCACGCCCACGAACGGCCAGGAGCCCGAGCCGATCCCGGAGCGACCGAGCTCGCGCAAGCGGCGGCGCAACCGCTAACGGTCCGGCAGCACCAGCAGCACGTCGCCGAACTCGTGCCTGAGGTAGCCGTGCTCGCGCGCGCTTACGTAGGAGCGCTGGAGAAGCGCAGGCCCCGCGATGGTCTCGAGCAGCTTCAAGTGGGAGGAGTTGCGGTCGTGGAAGCCGCTCAGCACCGCGTCGACCGTGCGCGTCGGCCGCTCGGAGCCGATCACGAGATGGGTCCAGCCGCCGGCCGCGCGAACCTGGCCGTCGGGATCCGCGGCGGACTCGACGGCGCGGACGGATGTGGTGCCGACGGCCACGACTCGGCCGCCGAGCGAGCGCGCGAGGTTGATGCGCGCGGCGCTCGCCTCCGAGACCTCGAAGCGCTCGGGGTAGGGCGGCTCGCCGCGTTCGAGCGAGGACACGCCGGTGTGGAGCACCACCGGGACCACGTCGACACCGCGCGCGACGAGACGCGTGATCGCCTCCGCCGTGAAGGGCCGGCCGGCGCTCGGCATCTCGGCGCTGCCGGGCTCGTTCGCATAGACGTTCTGGTAGGCCTCGAGTGGCCACGCGCCAGCCGAGTGGCTGTAGCGGATCGGGCGCCCATGGGCCTCGAGGTATCCGATCAGGTCGCGGCCGCCAAGGTGGAGGTCCGCGACCCACAGCCGGGATCCGAGATGCGCGGCGAGCAGCTCGGCCTCGCCGCCGGCCGGGAGCTGCAGGCGCTGGCCCGGGTGACCGCTGCGGCGGCGGCCGTCGCTCGTGCGCAGCTCGACGATCCAGCGACGCTCGTCCTCGCCTGGGGCAGGGGTAGAGAGATGGACCAAGAGGCGCGTGCCACCCGGCGCCCGCGCGGGCAGGGCCGCCGCGAGCGTCCGTGAGGTGTTGATGACGAGCACGTCGGGAGGCCCGAGCAACTCGGGCAGTTCGTCGAAATGGCGGTGGTCGAGCGAGCCGTCTGCAGGGTCGGCGACGAGCATCAGCACCCGGTCGCGGCCGAGGCCGCGCTGCTCGGGCGGTCGTTCGGCCTCGCGCAGCTCGGGCTCAGGGGAGATCGACGCGATCACGTCGCCGGCTCCAGGAGCTCGCTCGCGCGGTAGCGCCCACTCGGCAGAGCACCCTCGATCAGCGTCAGCAGCCCGGGCACGCTCTCCTCGGGCCACGGGCGATCGGAGATGTCCTCGCCGGGAAACGCGTCCTGATGCATGCGGGTGCGCATGTCGCCGGGGTCGACGCAGTAGACGCGCAGCTCCGGATGCTCGGCGCCGAGCACACGCGTGAGTTGCTCGAGGGCGGCCTTGGAGGAGCCGTAGCCGCCCCAGCCCTTGTACGCCTCAACGGCCGCGTCGGAGGTGATGTTGACGACCACGGCGTGCTTCGAGAGCAGCGGCTGAGCGAGTTGGAACAGCCGCAGCGGCGCCAGCACGTTGACGCGGTAGAGCTCCTCGAGCTCCGCGAGTGGATAGCGCGCCAGCGGCGGTAGCGGGCTCGGTCCGAGACCGCCGGCGTTGTTGACGAGCAGCTCGATCTCCGGTCCGGCCGCGGCGACGAGTGCGCGCCGGTGTCCCTCGGTCGCGACGTCGCCCGGCAGCGCGACAACCTCAGTGGCCGCTGCCAGGCGTGCGCGCGCGGCCTCGAGCTCGTCCGCACCGCGGGCGTCGATTACGAGCCGGCGGCCGCGCCGTGCGAGCTCGGTTGCGAGGGCGAGTCCGAGTCCGCGCGAGGCGCCGGTCACGATTGTGGAGGCCATGCGGCGAATCTAGGTCCGCGCTGGCGCCGTCACCATCGGACATTTGGCGTAGGACCAGGGGCGGGAAGCGGCTAGGGCTCGACCCAGCCGCGGCGCACCGCGAGCAGCGCCGCCTGCGTCCGATCGGTCACGCCGAGCTTCGCGAGGATGCTGCTCACGTGTGCCTTGACGGTCTTCTCGGCGATGCCGAGCTCGCGGGCGATCAGCTTGTTCGGCAGCCCGCGCGCCACCAGCGCGAGCACCTCGCGCTCGCGGGCCGTGAGAGCGCCGTCGGCCTCGGGAGCCCGTTCGTCCGCCGCGACCTCGCGCAGCACTCGCGCGGTGACCGCCGGATGGAGCAGCGCCTCACCGTCGTTGACGGTGTGGATCGCGCGCACGAGCTCGGCGGGCTCGACGTCCTTCAGCAGGTAGCCGGCCGCGCCGGCGCGCACCGCGGGCAGGACCTTGTCGTCTTCCAGAAAGCTCGTGAGCGCGATCACGCGCGTGGACGGGCGCTCGCGCAGGATGCGCCGCGTGGCCTCGATGCCGTCGAGGCCGGGCATCACGAGATCCATCAGCACCACGTCCGGGCTGCCCTCGAGTGCGGCGCTCACGGCCTCCTCGCCATTGCAGGCGTCGGCCACGACCTCGATGTCGTCCTGGAGCTCGAGGAAGGTACGCAGCCCCTGGCGGACCACCGCGTGGTCATCCGCTATCAGAACGCGAATCGTCGCCAAGGGGCACCTCCAGCCCGATCGTTGCTCCCGCGCCAGGCCGCGACTCCACACTCAGGCTGCCGCCGAGCGCGCCGGCGCGCTCCTCCATCGAGGTGAGCCCCAGCCGCCGCGAGCGCAGCGCCGCCGCTTCCGGCTCGAACCCGACGCCGTCGTCCTCGACCGTCAGCAGCAGCCTGCCGTTCGGCTCCGTGAGCCGCACCGCGATGTGCGCGGCGCCCGAATGGCGGA
>Ga0081538_10002605_pt1 | contig 17488 bp, 7 predicted proteins | sample TabmetS5T2R1_FD_71022 | JGI IMG/M metagenome (GOLD analysis project Ga0081538, IMG submission 71022) | Tabebuia heterophylla rhizosphere microbial communities from the University of Puerto Rico - S5T2R1 | ecosystem: Host-associated > Plants > Roots > Rhizosphere ... | reverse complement strand
ATCCAGCCATCCCTGCTCCTGTGCCCCGAAGACCTGGGCATGATAGATGACCGGCAGATACCCGATGGTGAGCTTCTCGGGCCTGGGGAAGTCGGCGGCAGGCACAGCCGGGCGAGCGGCTGATGGCCCCGTGACCGGCTGTGCCGCCGCCTGCAGGCAGCACAGCACGACAACGCTCAGGCAGACGACCAGATGCTTCATTCCCATCTCCTTCCTTGCGCATGATCCACTTCATCCACGAGCACCAAATCAGTCGCTCACAGTACGACCAGTGGCGGGACCACTTGCGGGCGAATGCGGCCAACGCCTTGGAAACTTCTAGGCAAGTCATGCAAGGGACTCCACCAGGACTAGGCCGACTCGGCCGCCTTGTTCCGCCCCGCCCTCCCCTGATGCCAAATGGCGTCCATGTCGTCATCAACACTTCCAGGACGTTCGAATCTCCTTCACCATTTGGCTGTCCAATCAGACAGTTGCCACAATGAACAGTCGGCGAAATGGGTAGAGGGTACGACCGTCTGCCCTGACAGGATATGTGGCTCGTAGGCGGCGTGTGTATTCCACAAGGAAGCTCTCCCGCTCGCGCTCGTCAAGACCGTTCAGGACTGGCCGCAGCCACGTCCCCCTCACCCATTCGAGCACGGGGTCATCGCCTTCCAGGATCTGCAAATACTCAGTTTCCCAAATATCGAGGCTTCTGCTACACCCTTCCAGAAGATCGTAGTACACCTCCGCGTCCTCAACCCATCTTCGGGCCATTGCTTGCTGGAGTTGCTCTGTCCCGAGGGATGTGCCATTGAGACCTCCGTTCGCCAAGGTTTCCCGCATGAGACGGTGCGAAGGCGCGTCCCAGCTGAGCGGCATCTGCACCGCAAGGCACCCTCCCGGTTTCAAACATCGGGCCAGCCGCGGGAGGAGCTCATGATGCGCTTCGACCCAATGCAGCGCTGCGTTGGAGAAAAGAAGATCGGGAGGTTCGTCGGGTTGCCAATGGCGCATGTCCGCTTCGATCCAGTGGACCTCACCAGGCTCTCTGGCGGCTTCTTCAAGCATTTCCTTAGAACTGTCGAGCCCATAGACCGTGGCTGAGGGCCACCGCTCAGCGATAAGGCGTGTGACGTGCCCCGATCCACACCCAAGGTCGTAGATCACCGTAGGCGATGTGAGGGAGACGCGATGAAGGAGTTCGAGGGCTGGTCGCAACCGGTGATCTAAGAACTTGCGGTATAGAACCGGATCCCAGCGGAGCCCTGCAACCTGGCCTTGATGAAGGTTGGGCGACATCCTGCATCCTCTCATGCCTGTCCAAATATGGACCTGGAGCGCCGAAGTTACGCTAAGACCTCATCTGCCCCTTAACGGGGTCTTCTATTACGGGAGGGGCATCCTGTCGCGGCTCCCAACGGACTGCGGTGAGTCAGCTTAACGCCGAACCGGAGTGTAAGGATGTTCTGGCAAGGCTTAGGTCACCATGGGGGTGGTCTGGACGCGCACCGCCTCCGGCGCTTCCTCAACCCGCGCGAGCCTGCTCTCGCTTTGGCGGCCCCTACGGCGTCCCCAGCCAGACCTCCGCGCCCCCACACCCCTCCCCCGTGACGGGATCGGTGGCCTCGGTGAAGCAGTTCATCGTCCCCACAAACAGCCCGACCGGCGTGGATTTCAGGGGCCCCTACGGCGTCCCCAGCCAGACCTCCGCGCCCCCACACCCCTCCCCCGTGACGGGATCGGTGGCCTCGGTGAAGCAGTTCATCGTCCCCACAAACAGCCCGACCGGCGTGGATTTCAGGGTGCGCAGGCCGTTATTGAACGGGTTGCCAAAGCCGGTGCGGGTGACACACGTCCAGTGCACCCCATCCTGGGTGCGCCACAGGTCACACCCCCCCGCCGCCGCCACCGCCTGCTCCACCCCGCCGTGCGCCTCGACCCAGCGCGCCACGCTGGCCCCCAGGCGACTCCGGGGGGTGTACCGCAAGAAGATGGTCGTATCATTGTTCCCGGCATACAGCCACCCCCGGTGCGCCTCCATGCGCCACACGTACATCGACTGCGGGTTGCCGAAGCCGGCGGCCAGGCCGCTGATGGGGGCCTTGAAGCCCTGCGGCGTCTCCCGGGGCGCGCCGGCCACGACCTCCCAGGTATCATCCGGGGCGATGCGGAGCAGCTCCCCCGGGGTCGGCTCCAGCGTGTCGAGTTCCGAGGGGGCACGGCCACTGCCGACGTAGAGCCACTCGCCAAAGGGATACATGCTGATGGCGGCGAAGTTGTCCGAGGGGCCCTGGTGCCCCCCATTCAGCACCACCGGCGTCCAGCGGTAGGGCGGCGCCCCTGTGGCCGCCGTCTTCCAGACCTGAAAGCCGCGCAGATTGCCGGTGCCGGCATAGAGGTGGTCCTGGAACACGGCCATCTCGAAAATCGTCAGGTTGTCGGGGTCGCCAAAGCCCGGGGCGCTGACCGGGCGCCACACCGCCGGGTCGTGCGCCCCGCGGCCGGGGTCGTCGGCCTCCAACACCGCCGGGTAGGCCGACACATTGGGGACCATCGGCGCCCCCACGGGGGACGTGTACAGCTGCCCCTTCAGGCTCACCAGCGGCCGAAAGCCGAACGCCATGGACCGGTTGAAGCCCCGCGGGGTGAGCACCTCGAAGGTGGTGCCATCGGTGGTGCGCAGGAGATGGCCCTCAGGCCCGATGCTGACCACATACAACGCCTCGGTGCCGTGCCGATCCGTATAGACGGCCATGTTGCGGTAGCCCATATCGCGCGCCACGTGGATCGTGAACCCGCCGCCCACCCATTCCCGCCCTCCACGCAGCAGCCCCCGGAGGACGGCCCTGGTGCTGCGCTGGCGGCCGTGCCGGCCGAGCTGGCGGCGAGCCCGCAGGAGCCGCCGCCAGGGCATGGTGGCGAGGACCCGCAGCGGCGACGGCGTCGTCAGGGGCGAGGTATAGACCTGCTCCCAGCGGCCGGTCTCAGGCGTATAGCGCCAGATCTGCGCGCGTAGGTCCATCGCGGCGCGCGGCGGCAAGGCCACCGGGTACGGATCGAGATAGCTGAAATTCCCCATTCGCGCATGCATCCACAGGTTGTCGCGGCTGGTCCCGACGTAGAGCCGCCCCCGGAACCAGTCCATCGACCAGGCGTGACTGTTGTGCGGATCGCCGAAGCCGGCGCTGGCCACCCTGGTGAAGTCCTTCGCCTCTAACATGGTATCCCTCTCAACCGGACCTACATCAGTCTGGGCCTCGCCCCAGCGCTGAGACTCGGAGGTTGTGTGCCGGGCAGCTTGGTCATTTCTCAGCCAGAGCGCATAGACCCGTGCCAATCATCTTGATCCTTCTGGTCTCAAACCGCGCGCGTCTAAATCCCGCCTGAACCAGCAGCTGCACGACTTCTTCGCCGGTGTATAGGATGAGGACACCGGTCTGCGCAATTAATTTTCTAGCCATGTCCTCTTTCGCGACCAGAAAAAGCGCAATCCGTCCCCCCGGTTTCATGACCCGCCATAATTCTTGCAGACCGGGAATCGGGTCCGGCACATAATACATGACATTGACGGCGAAGATCTTGTCAAAAGTGTCGGTCCGATAGGGCAGCGCTGAGAGGCTGCCATACCGCAGGTCAACGCGGCCTGCCGCGATGGCTGGGGCGTTGCGTTTGCACGCCAGTTGCACCATTGTTCCGGAAAAATCCACACCGGCGACCCATCCCTGCGAGGCCATGGTTGCGGCCTTCTGGATGGCTAGACCCGGCCCGAAGCCAACTTCCAGCACTTGGTCGGTGGGATGAATATCCAGCAGACTGAGGGTCCATTCATTCGCTTGTCGGTTTACTCGACTCAGCAGGAATCCCACGAGCTTTCCGAAGAAACCTCTGGGCTGACGAAACTGCTCGGCCAATTTGCGCGCGATTAAGCGGTCTCTCACCGCACCACCTCCGTAAGGCCCTTGCGCAAGCAGACCATGCCCCAAGCGGTTGGCTCTCATCTGATGTCCGTTGGATCGCCGCTTTGCTCTTGGAGGAAGCCCGTTATATGTCTTACAAATGTCTCCGCATGGTCCAATGGGAAAAAGTGTCCCCCCTCCGAAATGATGGCGGTCCTGCAGCTCGGCAGATTCTCGCGAAGAGATTGGAAACTCGCCATCATGGGAGAACGATCTCCGTAGATGAGTAAGGCTGGGGCTTGAATCTGGCGGATCATCTCTAATGTAAGGCCTGGGTTCTCTTGATACTCTTTGCCAAAGGATGTGGTGTTGAAGAAACGCGTCACTCTGGCGATCGTGCGTTGTACTCCCATTCCCCGTCTAGAGCGCCCTCGCATCCGCATCGTTTGCTCCATCAGATACACCACGTCCTCTGCCTTCTCGTCAGGCACTTCGATGCCTCCCCGTCTCAGGGCCTCCCGCCATGCTATCAACATGGAGTTCCGCCCCCTCTTCGGCTCCAGAGCGGGAACACCCGTGTCCGCGACGATGAGCTTGTCCACTCGCTCACGGTGAAGCACCGCATAATACAGCGCCACCACCCCTCCATAGCTATGGCCAAGGATGGAAGCCCGTTCAATCCCGAGGTAATCCATCAGGCCGCTGAAGTCAGCCACCATATGGTCGGGTGTATAGCCCCTCGGGGGCATGTCGCTGTATCCGTGCCCACGCAGGTCATACATAGTCACTCGAAAATCCTTCACCAAGGCTGGGAGAATGCTCAGTTGCCACAGGCCGAGATTGCTGGCGATGCCGTGAATCAGCACGAGATCACACCCCTCGCCTGTCTGGACGTAGTGGATGTTCACTCCGTTGACGAAGGCTTTCGGCATTGTTGTGACCTTCTCTGGTGATTACTCCACATAACCTAGTTGCTTAAGCCTCTCGAGCACTTGAGCCTCGCCTTCTTGATCGTCCCTGTGATCCGGCCATTGGGGGAAGGCTTCAGGATCTTGCGTAGGTTCACCGACGTGAATCGGGCGCTTTTGAAGCAAAGCTGGCTCAAAAAGCTGTTCCGCAACGCGTCCTTCCAGATCCCTGGGGACCGGCAGGCCCAGGGTGTACAGGAGCGTGGGAGCCACATCGGTGATGGAGAGAGCAGGCAGAGAGAGCCCTTGGCGGATTCCGGGGCCTTTGGCCATGAAAATCCCCTCTGGTCGGTGCGTGCCCACCACTTCTGGCCGGGGCTTCAGGACTACGTCGGACTTGAGGACCGACACAAAGCCGCCATCCCTTATGGACAGGGTCAGATCGGGCGCCATATCCATCTGGGTCCCTGCGAACGCCTCCTCCCTCGTCCAGATCCGGGTCACCACATGTCCTCCCGTTGCCGGATCGGTGAGCTGGCGCAACTGGTCCATGAGAGTGGACCGAACACGGTCATACCCTTTCGGCTCAATGCCTTGTTGGGCTCTGTGACCGGCGACTGCGATGTGCACGCCGTTACTGCTAGGGGTAAGGCCATAGGCGGTTGTACGGTTCCAGTCAACCATGGAGGACCATCTGCTGGCCACGCCCAGACCTAATTTGCCCGCCTCACTGGTATCTTCTGGAGCCCTGGTAGCCCATTCCAGATATCCTTGCCGATGCAGCCAAGCGTTGAGATAGAAGACCTCTGTGCTGGGGCCAAAGCCATGATCAGAGGCGAGGAAGACCGAAGCTTGCGGGCCAGCCATGGCAACGGTTTCAGCGATGAGCCCGTCAAGCTGCCGGAAGTAGGCAAGGCAGAGATCGCGTATTCGCTGTTCCCAAGCCGACGGATGCTTTGGTAGGTATGCCAGATCTATGAACCGCCATAAAAGGTGTTGGAGTTTATCGACACCATCGAAGAGAACGGCCGTCAGGTCACAGGGATGTTCCTGCATGAGGTAGCGCAGGATCTCGAACCACTGTTTTTCCCTGCGGATATGAAAACGGATCCAGTCTTCGTACTCTTCCTCGGAGCTTCCTTCGATGGCCTTTCCCTCAAGTTCTAGGTCCATCCCCAGGTCTCGCACATTGAACCCCGGCACGGTCTTGATCTTGTCGTAGAGTTCCTGAGGGAAACAGAGGCGTCGGAGATACCTCCATGGCGCCCAACCGGGGACTGCATAGCCCGAAATGGGTCGCGGAGGTGTCATCAGCGGGAAATTCAAAACCGTGGCCTTCAAACCTTGTCGGCTGATGATTGACCAGATCGTCTCACACTTGACGTCACGGGAGTTCACCAGTCGGATATAGCGGCTAGCAGGGGACTCGAACCGGAAAAAGTCCAGAACCCCGTGATTTCCGGGAGTTCGGCCGGTGATTAAAGAGGCCCATCCCGGGGGCGTGAGCGGTGGGATGACAGACAACAGCTCGCCGCGCACACCAGAGGCGAGGAATTCCTTCAGGAAGGGCATGACTCCCTCTTCCATCAAGGCGTCCAGTGTCGAATAGGTGCCGCCGTCCAGGCCGATCAGTATCACACGTTGGGTCATTGACGTTCTCCAACCGCAGAACTCTTCAGGTTATCATGGAGAAACTGGATCACGTCCTTGACGCGGATGTCGTCAACTTGTTGGTCGCGCATCTCGCCCAGCCACTGGGCAAAAGGGAAGTTACGTCGATAATATCCCTCGATTGCCCCTCCCAGCGCGACGATGTCAATAGACTCCAGTCCTAAATCAGCGAAGAGGCGCGTCTCCGGGGTGATCTCCCCTGAGTATTCCCAGTCCCCCATCGTTTCGTTGAAAATCTTTTCCAAATCGGCGACGATTTGCTCACGTGTGACTTCTACCATGTCATGCCCCCTCACACAGGGTGCTCGCGATGATAAAATCTCGCTGAACGGTGGTATAGACTGCTATGGAGACCCCTGCCAACTCCGGAAACTCACCGGCGAACCCGTCTCCAAGGGCCACATTGACTACCCCGCTGGCTTCATCGAACGCCTTGACGATCACGCTCTGGGGGCCATGGATTAGACCGCGGCCTAGCGCCTGCCCCATGGCCTGTTTCGCGCACCACACCCGCGTCAGCCACTCTTGCCGGGCGGGAATCCCTATGCTGTCCAGCAAGCTTCGCTCTTGCGGCGTCAAGGCTACCCCCTCAAAAGCCGGGCTTCTTGGCTCAATCCTCTGAACGTCGACCCCAAGGCGCTGATGTGCGGCGCATCGCCCGGCAATGGCGATGGCCAGCCTGCCGCTATGGGAGACGGACAAGGCAGGCGCATAGCCGATTTTTTGTACCCAGTAGCCCTGAGGCGCAGGACGGCCGCTTGCGTCATTAGCGATCTCGATATCCGCAGGGTGCAGGGAGAACCCGTGGCGCTTTTTGAGGAAGGTGCGGGTCGCATCTTTCGCGGCTATTCGATCAATCAGCCATTCCTCTCGCCTGTGCGCCGGCCCATCTAGGTTGTTGAACTCTCGCTGCTCCTTATGGCTGAGTATCAGGCGTGCCCACACTTTTAGCCAGAATGCTGCGGCTTCCCGGGAATAGAACGTCTCACCAAGGTCAGGCGTGCAGCATTCAAATTCGTCACGCGAGGGGAACCGGGCGATAGGGGCTGCCATCGGTTTACTCACCACTACTTCCCCGGGGAACCGGAAAAAGTCGTAAGCTTCTGACGGCCCGTAGAAGCGCCAGTCACACCAACCCTGCAAACGCATCCACAGCCGTCCGCCGGGGCGGATAATGTCTACGTCCGCTCGCATATATCTCTCGTGCACCTCGCACATCTGCACCTGACAGACGACTCTCTCCCCTCTGGGGGGAATGGGCCCGTAAATATGCAAGGCGTCTACTCTGATGGGAAACATGTTGTAGCCGCTTTCCGCGCGCTCCAACGGCCAGTAACCCACTAATTGCCCGGCCGCATCTAGGAGAGCAAAGTCGGTGAGCAGGCGAGGCTGTACAGTCGAACGGAAGAGGTTATCGGTCGGCAGGGTTTGGAGTTGGCCCACGAGTCCTTCCTCTGCGATCGCATCCAGAGATACAACCCCCTGGAAACGAGGGCCATGAAACATCAAGTGCTCCTTGTAAAGCTCCTCGGCGGTGAACTCGGGTGGCCTTGGCGAAGTCAGGGACAGGGGCTTCATCTGAGGCGGCTCTGGATACGCATGTCCAAATACCATGATGCCTTGCATGGCAAGGATGCCGTCACGAGGATCGTCCTCGCCGTTCACGCCGAGGTTATGGACCCGAACCTCGACCTCATGCTGATCCGCAGCTCGTCTGCGCGCGCTAATCCGGAGGGTAGTTTCCCCCCCTCCCACATCGATCCACTGATAGGTCTGGATAGCCCGCATCCCGATCAGCGGTTTCCCCGGCATCAACAAGGCGGCTGTCTCGGCCATTATCTCTATGGCCACTGTCATGGGGATGACAGGCAGTGGCTCCAGGGTGTCATCGACGGCCGAGACCTGGCCCCCAAAAGTATGATCGTGGAGGAAAAGGTCTTCAGAGAGGTTGATGGTCCGGTGCGTCACCACCTCTTGAGATGTGACGATGGAGAGGATCTTTCCGACAAAGGGTAACGGCTGGGTCTCCCCATCAATTGATTGGCGCGGCCCGCCGGACAGCTGCATGGGCTGCCGGTTCGGTGGAGCTACGGCCCGCGCCCTGGCCATGAGGGAGTGCATGACCTGCCCTTGGGTCTCCAAGAACAAGTCCATAGTCCGCAGGTAGCTCTGCATGGCGTTTCCAAGGGTGCCGGGGGGAGGATGCCCGACGGCGTACGGATCCGGCTCATACACGGGCTGGTCCTTTTCTGGCATTGTGCGTGGCGAAGGCTCTGGGGCTTGAGCTCCTTCCCTAGTTTCCTTCGCTCCGCTAGACGGCAGGAATGCCCCGGCTTTTGGCTCCCTGTCCATCGGTGATGGAGGTTGGGCAGTCGCAAGTCGGTCGGGCCTGGGCGGGGTATCGAGTTGAACGCCGCTGTCTGCAAAGAGTCGCCGGGAGAGCTTCATCGTGGGAGTCCCCAGCTGAGCCAGATCCACTATGATAGGGCTATCACGGCCGTTGGTCGGGCTGTCCGCAGCGACATCAAGGGAGAGCCGTCGGGGCGACCGGCGCTTATATAAGTATTCGAGGTTTATGGGAACTCTTTGGCTGGCGAGCATTCCCACCAGGTGGTTGAGTTGAGTGGTGCCTGAACGGCGAGGCACATTGGCGGCAACCGCTAGATAAGGGCGGCCCCTCAGAATGTCGTCTACGAATGCCGTCAGGATGCCACCCGGCCCCACCTCGACAAAGATACGCGCCCCCGCTTCGTGCATCGCCTCGACGGTCTTTCGGAGTTCCACCCGCCGCCACCAGTGCTCGATGGCTAGCTGCCGGATGGCGTCCTTATCCTCGGGATAAGGACTGGCCGTCGTGCACGAGTAAACCTTCACCCTATGAGTCGGCGGCATCCACTGCGAGCGGTACTCCTCCAAAGGCCTCCGGGCACTCTCGAATATCGGCGTGTGATAGGCAGCTTGGTCCAGGGGTAGCTCTTCATAGAAGAGCCCTTTGCTTTTTAACCGCTCAGTCAATTGGCGCACGGCACTCCTTACGCCAACAGTCACTACCTGATGAGGACAGTTGTCCATGGAAATGTATAGCGGCCCGTCAATGCCGTGGAACAGACGTGATACAGTGTCGGAGTCGGCGCCCACGTTTAGCAACACGAGATCCTGGGGGATCTTACCCTCCGACCTGAGTCGATCGTAAGTGCGCAGCGTGCTATTGGCGTTTTCGGCAAAGGCGCGCATAGCCTCGACGAGGGCTTCATGGGAGCCTTCGGTGAGCCCAGCGAAAAACATCGGGAAAAAGTCGCCGAAGCTGTGGCCCACCATCATATCGGGCCGAACGCTGAGGCGGTTCAAGACGGCATAAAGTGCCCCATTGGCGGCATAGAGGGCCTGTAATACCGCGTCCTCTTGCCAGAGGCGCTGCTGAAGCTGTGAGCGCCCTGGTTCAGCAGAATCAGGGTGAGGGTAGATGATTTGACTTGGTAAAAGAAACGCCCCATCGCGAGGGATGAAGAGTTGATCCGCCAAATCGAAGCAGGTCCTGACCTCCGGGAAATGCAGGCACAGATCCGACAGCATGCTGACGTACGCCCCGCCCACCCCTGGGAACAGGAAGGCGAGCTTTCCTTCTTGGCTCAACGGCGCCTCGAAGAAGTAGATGCCGTCGCGATCCTTGATCTGCGTCCGCTGAGGCTCCGACAGGCGCTGGAGCGATCGCTCTAGCTTTCTCCCGAGATCATCCAAGGAGGACGCCACGATCGCCACCCGGTAAGGCTGTTTCAGCTCCACGTTCAGGGTATACGCCAGATCCTTCAAGGAAACCTGAGGCGTGCCTTCAAGATATCGATGGACGCGACGCATCTGTTCCGTGAGATCTTGGCGGCTGTCTCCCTGGAAGACGCAGACTTCCGTGTCCCAGTGCAGAAGATGGCTAGGGAGATCGGCCTCATCGGTGTGGCGGTATTCCTCCATGATGACATGGGCGTTGATGCCTCCAAACCCGAAAGCATTCACCCCAGCTCGTCTAGGGGTATCCTGCGAGCCATGAATCCACGGCCGCGTCTCGGTATTGATGTAGAAAGGCGTTTTCTCCAGCTCCAGTCTGGGATTAGGCTGTTCGCAGTTCAGGGTCGGCGGCAACGTCTTGTGATGCAAGGCGAGGGCTGTCTTGATTAACCCGGCGATGCCGGCCGCCGGCATGAGATGACCGAGCATGGACTTGATGGAACCTAATCCACACCACGGCACCAGACCATCCCGGTGACCAAACACGCGGGTGATGGCCTGAACTTCGGCAACGTCTCCCGCGAGGGTTGCCGTCCCATGTGCCTCGATGAGCTGCACCGTCTTTGGCGAAACCGCCGCCATCTCATAGGCTCGCCGTAGGGCCAGCGCCTCCCCTTCCACTCGCGGCGCGAGAACGCCTAGGGCTCGGCCGTCACTGGAGGTTCCCACGCCTTTGATCACAGCATAGATGCGGTCGCCGTCTCGTTCTGCGTCCTCTAGGCGTTTCAGCACAACGCACCCTGCACCTTCCCCAATGAGGAGCCCGTCGGCGTCCTTGTCAAAGGGCCGAATCTGTGACCGGCGCGACAGCGCATGAAGTTGGCAGAAGATCGATAGAAACCCCACATCGCTGGAGGTATAGATGCCGCCGACCAGGACCAAGTCGCATTTGTGGGTCAATAGGTCTCTCACCCCGATCTCGGCGGCAACCAAAGATGAGGCGCAGGCAGCGTCCACCGTGAAGTTGGCTCCCATCAAATCGAGGCGATTGGCGATGCGTCCGGTGGTGAGATTGGGGATGAGCGTCGCGGCAGTGTCAGAATTATAGATGGGTAGACTGGCTTTGAGCTCTTCTTTAATCTCCTGCAGCTCCTCCTCTGTGATCTCAGGGTGGAAGCCCTTCAAGATCCGCAGCGCATGCTCTACTCCCCAGATGTGCTGCCACGTGGTGAAAATCCCGCGATTCAGATAATTGCCCCGGCCCATGATGACCTCCGTACGGTCGCGATTCGGCGGGCCGTCGCGATACCCCGCATCGGCCAGGGCGTGATGAGCTGCCATGAGAGCCAAAAATTGCTCGGGCTCTCCATGGATGACCGCGATTGGGATGACTCCGTACGCCGAGGAGTTAAACCGGATGGGATACCTTAAATACCCCCCACGCTTGGCGTACACCCGATCATTGGCGTGAGAGTTAGGATCGAAAAAGACTTCAGGGTCCCACCGCTCAGCAGGCACATCCGTGATGGCATCGACTTTGTTGACGACGTTATGCCAAAAGGTGTCTAGATCCGGAGCAGCGGGGAAGATGCATGCCATCCCGATGATGGCCACATCACCTCGGACCACGATCGCATCTGAGTGTCCTTGAGCTTCAGGAGAGCTCATGCGCCTACCTCACTCGTGGTTGTCCTTCATTTGCGCTAAACGGTTCAGGGCTTTACTGCACACGCCTTCCGCATCTTCGACCAGCCCCAGTAGCTGTCCATCGTTGCCAAAGAACGCGACATTGCAGTGAACAATGTGACCTGAGGGGTCGGGTCTGATCCGTATCTGACATTTGAGCTTACTGCCAGACAGGGGTCCAAACCGCCTATACGTGCGCAGGCCGGCCGGCAGAGGTGTCATATCCCACTGCACCCTGCTCCAGACGATGATCAGCTGAAGGGCGCTGTCCAGAACGACCGGATCGATAACCCACGGCGCTCGCGGCGCTCCCACCAGGCACTTCTCTGGCATAGAGGGTGTTAACGCACCGATAATACCGTTGGCCCCGACGCCAGTGATGGCCGCTCCTCCCGCCATTAGAGGACCATGGAAAAGCCACTGACGGTACACTTCTTCCACGCTGAATGGCAAGGAGACTTCTTCTCCCAGGGAAAAGGCCTCAACCGTAGGGGGTGCCGGAAGCGCCGCATCCAAATGGGCTATGGCTTTGTAATGGAATGGCGCTCGTGGCCCGGTCCCAACAATGCCGACTTCGACTTCCACACCCTCCTCGGAAGGAGGCGTTAAAGGTTTGGCAACAATGCGGATCGGCATAGGGCCATCCTCCAAGACAAGCCCTCGGAGGACACGCAGGTCCTTCATTTCAACCACTTGCAGGTCTGGCCAGCCCGCAGACGCTGCCTCTGCCATCAACTCCATGGCCATCGCCATGGGGAAAACAGGCTTACCATCGAGTCGATGGTCGTTCAGGTACAGGTCCTGAGCTGGGTCTAGGGTACGAAGAATCTCGACTGAGCCGTCTGCTCGTCGCGATCGGTTGGCCCCAGGGCTAATGAGCGGGAAACCCCCGTTCCCCTCCGAAGGTACGGTCTTAGGCGCTGGCGGCGTCGGCAATCTTCCGGCCTCTATACCCCCAAGCAGGACTTCGACCTCGCCTTTTCGCCCCCAACAAAGCTCCTCGTTCATGCTCTTTCGCCCCGCGGATCGTGATACGATGACCACACCGTGCTGGGCGAACTGCTTCTGGAGTTCTGGCGAGACCATGCCACTTTCCCACGGGCCCCAGTTTATGGAAACCACCCGGCCTGGGTAATGGCGGTCCATGGAGAGTGCCAGTTTGTTCAGGACTTCATTGGCGGCGGCGTAATCACACTGGCCACGATTCCCGAACCGTCCCGATATCGAGGAGAAGAAGACTAGGAACGACAGCTCATCCTCCTTGAGTTTACGGCTCAAGAGCAAGGCGCTGCGTACCTTGGTGTCGAAGACCCGGTCGAAGGACTCCGGAGTCTTATGTTCGATGAACTTGTCCTCAATGACCCCAGCGCCGTGGATCACACCATCGAGCCGGCCATGAGCGCGATAGACCTCATCGATGAGGCCACCAAAGGCTTGGTCGTCGCAAACATCGACCTGGTAATAGTGCACCGTGGCGCCTGGGCTTTGCATAGCACGCAGGTTCTCCCGGATCTCACGCTCCTTGAGCAGTTGGGCATAGGCGGCTTCTACCTTGTATGGGGTAACCGCCTCGCCGTTGTCGCGCATCCGCTCCATGATGGCTGCCTTCAAGTCCCGCGGCGACTCAAGTCCCCGAGTGTCGGGCGATTCTTCCGACGGCGGCAGAGGCGTTCGGCCGACGAGAAGCAGTGTCGGCTGGTATCTCTCTGCGAGCTCGCGGGCCACCTCGGCGGTGATCCCACGTGCTCCGCCGGTGACCAGAATCACCCACGAAGGGTCTATGCTCATCGCCGGCGTTGCCCCCCGCTCCAGAACGCTCAGCGTCGGCCGCAGCACAAGACGCTTTGACCCTTTGTAGCCGACCTCGACCTCCTCATCCCCGGCGAGCATCTCCCGCAAGACCTTGGTGGCGAGATCGTCAGGTGACGCCAGCGCGTCTGTGTCTATGACTTTCGCCCGTACAGCCGGCCATTCCCGCGCCACCGTCTTGATCAATCCCGCGACACCGCCTTGGCCCGGGAAGAACGCGGGCCCATCGTCTGAACCGACGCTTCCAAACGCCCCTCCCATGCCGGTGACGGCAATCACGCAGGCGCCCCCCTGCTGCGCTGCCTCTTTGAGGTCTTCGCTCGCCTCCTTAACCAAATTGAACAGACTCTTCACCTCCGTCTGGATACGGTCGTATACGTCTGTGTGCTCGATTGACTCGCAATCGCGCCTTTCTCGCAGTGGTAGGAGATGGATGAGGCCGCCCACAGGCCCGTGCTGCTGACGGATTAGCTCCAGTACCTCTGCAACCGCCGCATAGGAGGTGAGGTCGGCTCTAAACAAGCCTGGATGGAGGGCCTCAGTATGTTCACCCATGCGCACCAGCGCCACGGCCTGGCCTTCCCCCTGCAGCGCTTCAGCCAAGTTTCGTGCGACACCATGTTCGTCATCGATTAAGACCACCACCCGCCCTAGGGCGAGGGCTTCGCGGTCGGTTCCTTCGGGTAAAGGTTGCTCAGCGGACGTGAGCGTAAACCGCTGCACGACCTGCTCGGCCCTCACCTCGGCGCGGACTTCCCGCTCTGCGGAGGCTTCCGGCAGCATCAGGGGCTCGATCTCTCCCCAGGCGTCCATGTCGAGATGTTCGGCACTCTTGGCCTGGATTTCCATGTCCCCTAACTGCCCTGCCACCACGGCGCGCAGACGGGTATCGACCCAGTCGATGACGCCCCTAAGCGTCTTGATCTTGGCCAACTCCTCCATGATAACGGCGATGTCCTCATCAGCCGTGAAGTCGAAGGATTTCTGGTAGTTTCCCAGAATCTCGATGCGCTTGATGGAATCGATGCCCAAGTCTGCCTCTAGGTCCAGGTCCAAATCGAGCATTTCCGTCGGATAGCCCGTCCGCTCGCTGACAATGGCCACAAGGCGTGCGGTTAACTCCTCTTTGTCGGGGATGTCAGCGACCATTGGCATGGAGACGCGAGTTGCCGGCACCAGGGAGAAGGTGGCAGACGCGCCGCGCGTGGAGAGTTCGACTTGGGGCTCCTGGTCCTGTGGAGCGGGCGCAGAGATCACTACCTGTGGCGAGATCACGCCGTCCTGGGGCACCGGAACGTCCTGGAGCGGAGCGACTATTATCGACTGCGCCCTGTCCGCAATGACCACCTCAGGTGGTGGCGTGGGCGACAGAAGTGACTCTGGCATGCCTGCTCGCTGTTGAGGTGGGAAGCTCAGCTGCGGCTCGGCGAGCGGCGCTGCGCCGTCCCCAGCGCTCTGCAGGAAGGCTTGCATGACGCTTTTCTGGGTATCCAAAAACTGCCTCATGAGATCCTGGAACCCATTCATCACCTGAACCATATCATTTGGGGACGCAACTTGGGTTGCTCGGGGAGGTTGCCCCCGTGTGGCCGGTGGGCTCGCAGGGGGAAAGGCTGGAGGGGGTAAAGGAAGTGACGCGGCTACGGCCGTACCCTCTCGCTCAACCGGAGAGACTCCTTCTGTCTGATCCCTGGCGGGTGAGCCCTTGTCTGGAGCTGCCAACAACGGCTTCGTCCTCGTTGCTGCAGCTGTAGGGGCCGCTGCCTCCGCTATACGCCTTGGGGCGATGCGTTTGGGTTGAGCGCTAGCATCCGAAACCCTGGGTTGAGAATCAGCAGGCACCGTTGTGGACTCAAGTTCAAGCATGGTCTTGGAAGCGACCGCTTCAGCTAGAGGTTTCGCTCTCGTCCCGTTAACCATCCAGGTGATGGGTGAGCGGGTTCCACCGTTGGTCACCGTGGGCAAGCCTGTGATGTCAAGCTTCTCGACCGCTCTGCCGCTGAACAAGGGGTCCAACTGCACCGGAATGCCATGCACAGCCAGCTGTCCCAACAGATGCTGGAGTTGAACCAAGCTCAGGCGGCCGGGCTGGTCCGATGCCACTCGCAGATGAGGCCGATCGGCGAGGATTTCGCCAACTCGATTGGTCAACACAGCCCCCGGACCCACCTCAACGAAGATGCGAACTCCCGCCCGATAAAGCGCCTCTATCTGAGGAAGAAATTTCACCGGTCGCACCAGGTGTTCAACCAATAGCTGAGCAATAGCTTTTGGCGTTTTGGGATATGGCGCAGCAGTTGTGTTCGAGAAGATCGGGATCTGAGGCGTGCGCAGCTTCAGAGAGGAGACAAACTCCTCCAGGGCCTTCTGTGCCGGCACCATAAGCGGTGAGTGGAAGGCGCAGGCGACGGGGATCTGTTTGACTCTCTTTCCCTGCGCACTGAGCGTTGCCACGGCTGCTTCAACCGCCGCCCGTGCCCCAGAGATGATCGTCTGGCTGGGTGAGTTAAGGTTGGCTATTCCCACGCCTTCGATATCGATGATAAGTTCCTCAACAGTCGGCGCTGCGCACTCAACCGCCGCCATGGCCCCAGGGTCTCCACTGACGCCCTCCATGATGAAGCGGCCTCGTGCCTCGGAGAGGCTAATGAAATCCTTGAGATTCAGCACGCCGGCGGCATAAAGGGCGACATATTCACCATAGCTGTGGCCCGCCACGAAATCTGGCCGCACCCCAAAAGCGCCTAGCAGGTGGAAAAGACCCCCTTCGATCGCCCCAAGCGCCGGCTGAGCAATCCGTGTGCCGGTTAGGGCTTCTCTCGCCGCCTCCTCTTCGTGCTTAGTAAAGGTGGGAGGCGGGAAGATGTAGCTGCTCAATGGGCGGTCAAGGGCATCCCGCAGCGCGCCATTGGCCTGGCCAAGGCTGGCGCGCATCTCTGGGAACTGGATCGCCAGGTCCTTCAACATGTTGGGCTGCTGCGACCCCTGTCCTGGAAATAAGAAGGCCAGCTGGCCTTCCCACGCCATAGGTTGTTCCGTGAAGTACACACCTCGTGGGTCCACGATCTGTGGGCTCGCCGCGTTGTGCAACGCCTCCCTTGCTCGGGCCAGCTTTTCGCGAAGGTCCGGCACAGACGTGGCCACGACGGCGAGGTGGAGTTGGGGGCCTTCCTCTAACGGTTGTTGTCTGCGTAACACATGCGCTGTATAAGCGAGGTGAGACAATTCCACCGCGGCAGTTGTCGAGGCGAGAGCCTTTTCAAGAGGTGCGATGGCCTCCACGAGACCCTGGCGTGAACGTGCCCTCCACAGGAAAAGCTCACTAGGCCAGTGATGAGAGGCACGACGTGTGGAGTTCTCCCGGTAATCACCGGTGTACTCTTCAAGGACCGCGTGGAAGTTAGTACCCCCGAAGCCGAAGGCACTGACCCCAGCCCTGCGCGGTACATCACCCTGCGTTTTGATCCAAGGAAGAGCCTCGGTGTTCACGTAGAAGGGGGTTTCGGGAAAGTTCACCCGTGTGTTGGGCTTCTCGACATTGATGGTGGGGGGAAGCACCTTATGATGCAGCGCCAGGGCTATTTTGATCACGCTGGCGACGCCAGCGGTGCACTTAGTATGCCCGATCATCGACTTGACGGACCCAATCCCACAACTCTGGCATGCCGCCCCGGCTTCGCTGAACACTCGGCTCAAGGAGGCGACCTCAGCCTGATCTCCAACGGCAGTACCCGTGCCGTGGGCTTCGATGAGTTCCACAGTGGCAGGCGACACATGCGCCTTACTGTACGCCCGCTTGAGTGCCCGCACCTG
>Ga0081538_10002604_pt1 | contig 17492 bp, 15 predicted proteins | sample TabmetS5T2R1_FD_71022 | JGI IMG/M metagenome (GOLD analysis project Ga0081538, IMG submission 71022) | Tabebuia heterophylla rhizosphere microbial communities from the University of Puerto Rico - S5T2R1 | ecosystem: Host-associated > Plants > Roots > Rhizosphere ... | reverse complement strand
GGCGTCACCGAAGTGACCCCGTCGATGGTGTTCACGCCTCCGTGGTCGCCGGAGAAGATGTCCGAGGACGCGAAGTTCGCGCTCGGCTACTGACGCGTCCCTTCCCGTTGCGCTCCGGCTCGGCCTGCTGCGCGGCGGCCGCGTCGACCAGCTCGACGACGCTGTCGTCGACCATCGCGGCGAACTGCTCGAGGTCGGGCATCGCGTCGTAGTCGGCGAGCAGCCCGAAGTCCATCCCGCCGTCGTAGGACATGATCGCCACGGCGAGCGCGTGCCGCTTCGGTAGGAACGCGACCGGGAACAGGTCCTGCAACTCGCGCCCGAGCACGTAGAGCGGGAACTGCGGCCCGGGCACGTTCGTGACGAGCAGGTTGAACAGGCGCGTGGAGAAGTTCAGCCGCGATGCCTGCGCGAGGATCGTCGGCGGCGCGAGCGCCTGCATGCCGGCGAGCACCTCCGCGCCGACCGCCTGCTTGGACTCCTTGAGCCCTTCCATCGCGCGGCGCACGACGCGCAGCCGCGCGACCGGGTCCTCGACGTAGACCGGCAGTGGCGCGCGCATCGCGGCGAGCCGGTTGCCGAGGCTGTGGTGCTCGTCGCGCGCGCGGATCGAGACCGGCACGAGCGCGCGCAGCTCGAGCCCCTCGGTGCGCAGCCCGCGTGAGCGCAGCCACTTCTGCAGCGCGCCGGCGACGACGGCCAGCACGACGTCGTTGACGGTGCCGCCGAACGCGTTCTTGGTGCGCTTGAAGTCGGCCAGCTCGTGCCGGACCCACATGAAGCGGCGGTGCGGCCCGATCTCGACGTTGAGCGGCGTCTCGGGCGCCGGGTTCAACCCCGCCCAGACGACCTCGCCGAGGCCCTCGAGCGCCTCGCGCGTGTCGGCGATCGCATGGCCCGGGCGGGCGGCGGCGCCGACCGCGCGCGCGGCCGCCTCGAACGGCAAGCCGATCAGCCCGCGCACGCCGCGAGCGGCCATGTCGAGCCCGCTCGGCGTCGGCCGCGGCTGCCACGGCGTGTCGGAGTGCTCGACCTCCGCCGGGGTCGGCTGGAGGTCGAAGAGCACGGTCGCCAGGTCGACGCCGGACACGCCGTCGACCAGCGCGTGATGGGTCTTCGAGAGAAGCGCGAAGCGCCCGCCGTCGAGCCCGTGCACGAGCCACAGCTCCCACAGCGGCTTCGAGCGGTCGAGCGCCTGCGAGTGCACGCGCGCGGCGAGCGCGCGCAGCTGCTTCTCCGAGCCGGGCGCCGGCAGCGCGGAGTCGCGCACGTGGTACTCGAGGTTGAAGTTCGGGTCGTCGACCCACAGCGGGCGGCCGGTCTCGAGCGGCGGGAACGCGAGCTTCTGGCGGAACCGCGGGACGAGGTGCAGGCGCGAGCGGACGTGGTCGGCGAGGTCGTCGTACGCAGGTGCGGGGCCCTCGAAGATCATCACCGCGCCGACGTGCATGTGGGCGGTCGGGCCCTCCTGCGCGAGGAATGACGCGTCGACCGCGGTCAGCCGGTCCCCGTGCTGCTGTGTCATGTCCTGGCTCCTCTTCCTGGAGGGGACCGTCCCTCTCCAGGCTCCGTTCCCCGTTGCGACGCAGCAGCCTATACCTGCTCGAGCACCACGCTCGCCAGCCCGACCACGACCGTCACGAGCAGCACGCCGGTGAGCACGCGCTCGTAGCGGCGGCTCGCTGCGAGCCGCGCGAACAGCCGCCGCCCGAGCAGCTGGCCGGCCGCCGTCAGCGGCACGAGCGCGGCGACGGCGGCGGCGTCGGGCACGGCCTCGGCGGTGCTCGTCACGGCCAGCGCGGCCGCGCTCACCAGCGCGCAGCCGACGAACGTCGCCATCAGCGTGTCGCGCACGACGCCGGGACGCAAGCCGCGCGACATCAGCAGCAGCACGATCGGGGGACCGCCGGTGCTGGTCGACGTGTTCAGCGCGCCCGACGCGAGTCCCGCCGCCGGCCGCGCCCAGTACGGGGGCTCGTGCGCGGTGAGCGGCAGTGCGCGGTGCGTGGCGCGCAGGTTGACCGCGAGCGCCACCAGCACGCCCGCGGTCACGAGCAGCTGCAGCGCGAGGTCGTCGAGCGCGCGCAGCACCGCGACGCCCGCAAGCGCGCCCGGCAGCGACCAGCCGACAACCCCGAGCACGTCGGGCCAGACGGGCCGCGGCCGGCGGCGCTCCGTCAGCAGCGTCAGCAGGCTCAGCTCTAGCGCCAGCAGGATCATCAGGCCGACCGCCTCGGGCGGCGACGTGGCAGCGAACAGCAGCGGCGCGGCGACGAGCGCGAAGCCGAAGCCGATCGACGACTGGAGCGCGGCGCCCGTCAGCACGGCCACGCCGGCGACGACCGCGAGCAGTGACATGGGGCGTGTCACCCTACGAGACGGGATGGCGTGGGATTTCTCGACCGAGCCGGAGTTCCAGCGGCGGCTCGACTGGATGGCGGACTTCGTGCGCACCGAGGTGTGGCCCATCGAGACCGTCGCAGACGAGCTCGGGCAGGAGGGATTCGAGCGTGCGATCGCGCCGCTCCGGGACGAGGTCAAGCGGCGCGGGCTGTGGGCCGCGCATCTGCCGCCCGAGCTCGGCGGGCAAGGTTTCGGCCAGGTCAAGCTCGGCCTCATGCACGAGATCCTCGGCACGTCGCCGTACGCGCCGTTCGTCTTCGGCAACAACGCGCCCGACTCCGGCAACGCCGAGATCCTGGCGCTGGCCGGGTCGCCCGACCAGAAGGAGCAGTGGCTCGAGCCGCTGCTGGCGGGCGCGCTGCGCTCGGCGTTCTCGATGACCGAGCCCGACACCGCCGGCTCGGATCCGACGCTGCTCGCGACGCGCGCCGTCGAGGACGGCGACGCATGGGTGATCGACGGCCACAAGTGGTTCTCGTCGAACGCCTCGGTCGCCGACTTCCTGATCGTGATGGCCGTCACCGATCCCGACGCGCGCGCGCACCAGCGCGCGTCGATGTTCATCGTGCCCGCGGACGCGCCGGGCGTCCGGATCGTCCGCGACGTCGCGACGATGGAGCAGCCGGCCGAGCAGTTCGGCCGCGTCGGCGGCCACGCCGAGATCGTCTACGAGGACGTGCGGGTGCCGAAGGACGCGCTGCTCGGCGCGCGCGGCGCGGGCTTCGAGATCGCGCAGCAGCGGCTCGGCCCCGGCCGCATCCACCACTGCATGCGCTGGCTCGGCGTCTCGCGGCGCGCGTTCGACATGCTCTGCGAGCGGGCGCTCACGCGCTACGTGCACGGCTCGCTGCTCGCCGACAAGCAGACCGTACAGAACTGGATCGCCGACTCGGCGGCACAGATGCAGGCGGCGCGGCTGATGACGCTGCACGCCGCGTGGAAGATCGACAACGAGGGCGCGGCGGCGGCGCGGCATGAGATCGCGCTGATCAAGTTCTACGGCGCCGGCGTGCTGCACGACGTCGTCGACCGGGCGTTGCAGGCGCACGGCGCGCTCGGCTACTCGACCGACCTCCCGCTGGAGGCGATGTACCGCTACGCGCGCGCGGCGCGGATCTACGACGGGCCCGACGAGGTGCACCGCCAGTCGGTCGCGCGGCGCGTGCTGCAGGGCTACGAGGCGCCGGCGGACGGCGTGCCGAGCGAGCACGTGCCGACGCGCCGGGCCGCGGCGCGCGAGCGCTTCGCGCACCTGCTCGAGGCGGTGACCTCGAACGATTGACGAGCGGTGCGCGTCGATCCCGGCGCGGGCGCGCCGAGCTCGTCGCCGTGCGGCGCGCGTCGGCCCCGCGCGTCGCGCGTCGGCGCCCGCGCGTCGCGCCGAACTCGTCGCCGTGCGGCGCGTGGCGCTGATCGGCGGCATCGCCGCCGTCATCGCCGCCGCGCTCGTGGCCGGCGTGCTCGCGCTCGGCGGCGGGTCCGAGGACGAGCCCGCTCGGCCGGCGGCCGCGGCGCCGCGCGCGGATCGCTTCGACGCCGGCGGGGCGTTCGCGGAGCTGCGTCGCCAGGTCGAGCTCGGGCCGCGCCCGGCCGGCTCGCGGACGCTGCGCACGCTCGGCCGCCGGCTGCGGCGCGAGCTGCCGCGCGGGCGGTTCGAGCGGGTGCCCGGCCACCCGGGCCTGCGCAACGTCGTCGGCCGCATCCCCGGCACGGAACCCGCGATCGCCATCGCGGCGCACTACGACACCAAGAACCTGCCCGGCTTCGTGGGCGCCAACGACGGCGCGGCCGGCACGGCGGCCGTGTTGTGGCTCGCGCGCGCGCTCAGCCGGATGGAGCGCCCGGCCGGCGCGCCCGAGCTGCGCTTCCTGCTGTTCGACGGCGAGGAGGCGACCGACGACGACCGCCCGTTCCTGGAGACCGGCCTGCGCGGGTCGACCGCCTACGCGCGCCGCCACGACGGTGAGATCGGCACGCTGATCCTGCTCGACTTCATCGCCGCCGAGCGGCTGACGATCCGGCGCGAGACGAACTCCGATCCTGAGCTGTGGAGCCGCCTGCGGGCGGCCGCCCGCAGGGTTGGCGCGGGAGCCGCCTTCCCGGCCGGCGACATCGGCGGCGGGATCACCGACGATCACTACCCGTTCCTGCGCCGCGGCGTCCGCGCGATCGACCTGATCCAATGGCCGTACGAGTGCTTCCACCGCCGCTGCGACGACCTCTCCGCGGTCAGCGAGCGCTCGCTCGACGCCACGGGGGAGGCCGTCCTCGAGTTCGTTCGTACACTCTGGCGCTAGTGGTTGCCGCTCCCGAGAAGCTGCTGCTGGCCGCGCCGCGCGGCTACTGCGCAGGCGTCGACCGCGCCGTCCAGACCGTCGAGCGCGCGCTCGAGCTGCACGGCGCGCCCGTCTACGTGCGTAAGGAGATCGTCCACAACAAGCACGTGGTCGAGGAGCTCGCGCAGCGCGGGGCGATCTTCGTCGAGGAGCTCAGCGACGACATCCCGGAGGGCGCAGTCACCGTCTTCTCCGCGCACGGCGTCTCGCCGGCCGTCCACGCCGAGGCCGGCGCCCGCGGCCTGCGCACGATCGACGCCACGTGCCCGCTCGTGACCAAAGTGCACCGCGAGGCCGTCAAGTTCGCCGCCGACGGCTACACGATCGTGCTCGTCGGCCACGCCGGCCACGAGGAGGTCGAGGGGACGATGGGCGAGGTCCCCGGCTCGATCATGCTCGTCGAGACCGAGGACGACGTCGCGGACCTCGAGGTCGAGGACCCCACGCGGATCGCGTACCTGACGCAGACGACCTTGTCGGTCGACGAGACCGCGGCGATCATCGCGCGGCTGCGCGAGCGCTTCCCCGCGATCATCGGGCCGCGCACCGACGACATCTGCTACGCGACCACGAACCGCCAGCTCGCCGTCAAGCAGATGGCCGAGCACTGCGACCTCGTGCTCGTCATCGGGTCGCGCAACTCGTCGAACTCGAACCGGCTCGTCGACGTCGCGCGCGCGGCGGGCGCCGACGCGCACCTGATCGACAACGAGCTCGAGGTCCGCGAGGAGTGGCTCGAGGGCGCACGCGTCGTCGGCATCACGTCCGGCGCGAGCGCTCCCGAGGAGCTGGTCCAGCGCCTGGTCGACTTCTTCCGCGCGCGCGGGACAACCGACGTCTCCGAGTTCGAGGTCCTGCGCGAGGACGTGCGCTTCATGCTGCCGAAGCAGATCCGTCCGGCCCGGGTTGCCGCGGGCAGCTAGGAGGAGTGCTCCGCGGGTCGTCCGGACCGCGTCCTGACCGCGATGCCGGACGTCCGTGTCCGGGCTTAACCGGGCTTCGCCCTCAGCCAGCGCCGCAACTCGTCGCCGTGCTCGTCGAGCCGCGGCGGCGGGAGGCGCACCTCCGGGCGCTCGCCGTCGAGCCGCAGCGGCGGCGCCGGCAGCGGGTAGCCGCCGGCCTCTACGACGGGCTTCATCGCCAGCGATTCGGCGAGGGCGAACGCCTCCGCGACGTCGTTGATCGGCCCGGCGGGGACGGCAGCGGCGCGCAGGACGTCGAACCACTCGTCCGCAGGCCGCTTGCGCAGCTCGGCCTCGAGCAGCTCGGCGAGCTCGTCGGCGTGCTCGACGCGCGCGCTGTTCGTCGCGAAGCGCTCGTCGGCGGTCAGCCCGACCAGGCCGAGCGCTTCGCAGAGGCGAGCGAACAGGCGGTCGTTGCCGACGGCGAGCGCGATCGGCCGGTCGGCCGTCTCGTAGGTCTCGTACGGCGTGATGCTTGGGTGGCGGTTGCCGCGCCGGCGCGGGACGACGCCGCCGAGCACCCATGCGGAGCCCTGGTTGAGCAGCGACATCAGCGCCGCGTCCATCAGCGAGACCTCGACGTGGCGGCCGTGCCCGGTCCGGTCGCGCTCGGCCAGCGCGGCCTGGATGCCGATCGCCGCGAGCAGCCCGCAGACGAGGTCGACGACCGCGGCGCCGGTCTTGAGCGGGCGCCCGTCGCTCTCGCCGGTCACGCTCATCAGCCCGCCCATCGCCTGCGCGAGGAAGTCGTAGCCGGGCAGCGCGCGGGCGTCCTCGGACTGCGTGCCGAAGGCGGTGACGGAGCACGTCACCAGCCGCGGGTTGGTCGCCCGCAGCGTCTCGCCGTCCAGCCCCCAGCGCGTCATCAGCCCCGGCCGGAACGACTCGAGCAGGACGTCGGCGCGGGCGGCGAGCTCGCGCGCGAGCTCCAGGTCGCCGGCGTCGCCGAGGTCGAGCGCGAGCGAGCGCTTGTTGCGGTTGAGGCCGAGGTAGTACGTCGCATCCTCGCCGCGCCACGGCGGCCCCCACGCGCGCGTGTCGTCGCCGACGTCGGGTCGCTCGACCTTGACCACGTCGGCGCCGAGGTCGCCGAGCAGCATCGCCGCGAGTGGGCCCGCGAGCACGCGCGAGAAGTCGGCGACGAGGATGCCGTCGAGCGGGGCCATCGCCGCGGCACACTAGTGGTGTGCGGACGCTCGTCATCTCCGACCTGCACATCGGCGCGGCGGGCGGCAAGGACCTGCTGCGGCGGTCCGACCTGCGGGCGCCGCTGATCGACGCGCTCGCGGAGGTCGACCGGCTCGTGATCCTCGGCGACGGGCTGGAGCTGCGCGAGGCGCCGCATCGCGACGCAGCCGACCTCGCGGGGCCGTTCTTCGCCGCGGCGGGAGCGGCGCTCGGCGCGCACGGCGAGCTGCTGATGCTCGCCGGCAATCACGACCACGGGCTCGTCGCCGGCTGGATCGACGCCCGGCTGCAGTCGGAGCCGTCGGGCTTCCTCGGCCTGTCCGAGCCGGTCGATCCGGCCGAGGCGGGGCCGCTCGCGCGGCGGCTCGCCGAGCTGGCGGCGCCGGCGCGGCTGCGGATGGCCTATCCCGGCGTCTGGCTGCGCGACGACGTCTACGCGCTGCACGGGCACTACGTCGACCTGCACTCGACGGTGCCGACGTTCGAGCGGCTCGCCGCCGGGGCGATGGCGCGCTGGGTCGTGCGGCTGCCCGAGGACGGCGCGCGCCCGGACGACTACGAGGCGGCGCTCGCCCCGATCTACGCGTTCATGCACCAGCTCACCCAGCGCTCCGACCACGTCGCGGTCAGCGCCGGCGCCGGCGCGTCGGCGCGCGCCTGGGTCGCGCTGGCGGGTGAGGGACGCGCGCGTCACCCCGTCCGCGCGGCCGCGCTCGGCACCGGCTACGCCGCCGCGGTCGTCGCGATCAACGCGCTCGGCCTGGGCCCGGTCGACCGCGAGCTGTCGGGCGAGGCGCTGCGCCGCGGCGGGCTGCGCGGCATCCGCGAGGTGCTGCGGCGGCTCGGCGTCACCGCGCCGCACGTCGTCTTCGGCCACACGCACCGCTCGGGCCCGTGGCCGCGCGACGACGCGGGCGAGTGGACGACTGCGGCCGGCACGCGGGTGGTCAACGCCGGCTCGTGGGTCTACCAGCCGCACTTCCTCTCGACCGAGCCGAACGCCTCGCCCTACTGGCCGGGCACCGCCGTCGCGGTCGACGACGACGGGCCGCCGCGGCTCATCCGGCTGCTAGGGGACCGCGGCCACCGGGAGCTGCGACCCCCGGCGTGAAGCAGGTCGCGTGGCAGGTCACGCCCGCGCCGACCGCGAGCTCGAGCACGCCGGCCGTGTGGTGCGGGTGCTCGACGAGCGGGTAGCAGCCCGGCTCCTCGACGGCGACAGAGCGGGCGTTCGCGACGACTTCGCCGCTCCCTTCCAGGACCGCCCAGACGCCGCCCGCCTCGTACGGCCCGCTGTACGCGCCGGGGTGGTCGGCGGTCTGCGCGGGCAGGAGCACGTCCTCGGCGTCCTCCGGCCGCAGCGGCGCGAGCAGCTCGCGCTCGACGCCCAGCAGCGCCTGGATCTCCCGCTCGGTCTCCTGGTAGGCGCCCTCGCCGTAGTGCATCGAGTAGAGCGCGCCCTGCCGGTCCCAGAGGTAGCGCGCCGGCCAGCCCTCGTTGCCGTAGAAGTCCCAGATCTCGAGCCGTTCGTCGACGACGACGGGGTGCTCGATCCCGAGCCGCTCGACCGCGGCGACGACGTTGGCCGTCGCACGCGCGGGGAGGAAGCCGCCGGCGTGGACGCCGATCACCCGCAGGCCGTCCGCCGCGTAGCGCTCGTGCCATGCCTTGAGGTAGGGCAGCGTGCGCAGCGAGTTCACGCGGCAGAAGTCCCAGAACTCGACCAGCACCGGGCGGCCGCGCTGCTTGTCCATCCGCAGCGGCGCGACGTTGATCCAGGTGAGATCGCGCGGGAACGGCGGCGCGGGGATCGCGTGCTCTGGCGCGCGCATGAGCGCCGAAGCTAGCAGGGGTTCTCAGGCCGTTCCGGCGCCTCTAAGCGAACACGAAGCTCGCCACTGACGCCCACGATCTCCCGGAGATCCTCGGTCTTTATCGCGACGCCGTCTCCTGGCTCGGTCACGCCGGCGAGCACGTCGCCGCGGCGCGCCACGTCGGAACGCTGCAGCGCGCGGCGGCACTGGCCGCCACAGCGGCCGCCGCCGACCCGGACGTGGCCATGGCCGCCGCTCCAGCTCGCCGCGATCGTCGAGCGCGCGCCGGCAGGCGCGACGCTCGACGTCGCCGCGCGAGCGGAGCTCGCCGATGCCGTCCGCGACGCTCGTCTTGAAAGCGGTTGCCGCCGGAGACCGCGCGCCGCCAGGCGGAGACCACAGCGGCGTTCGCCGATTACCTCGCACGAACGGAGTCGTCGCCGCGCTGGCGAGTACCGGAGCCGCTGGGGACCTTCGCCGACGAAGCGAACGACGACATGCTCATCTACGCCACGAGGGCGCTATCGCAACGATGCGAAGGCCGCGCGAAGCTCTGCCGCGAAGAGCTTCGGCTGCTCCCAAGCCGCGAAGTGACCGCCCTTGTCGACCTCGTTGAAGTAGATGAGGTTGGGGTAGGCCTTCTCGGTCCAGCTGCGCGGCGCCTCGTACTGCTCGCCGGGGAACACGGTCACGGCCACCGGGATCGAGACGCCCTTGGCGTTGAAGAAGCCGCCCTTGTACTCCCAGTAGAGGCGAGACGCCGAGACGCCGGTGTTCGTCAGCCAGTAGAGCGTGATGTTGTCGAGGATCTCGTCACGCGTGAGCTCGCCCTCGGCGCTCGAGGTGCGGTCCAGCGCCGATGCGACCGCGGCGGCCGGCTGGGCATCGGCGTCGTTGTGGTCGAGCAGCCAGGCGGCGAGACCGACGGGCGAGTCCGCGATCCCATACAGCGTCTGCGGGCGCGCGGCCATGTACTTCGCGTATTCGACCTGCTTGAAGGTACGGACGAGCTGGTCGTAAGCGCGCCGCTCCTCGTCAGACAGCCCCGCGGGCGGCGGGTCGCCGGCCAGAAGCGCCGCGTCGATCTCGGCCGGGACGGTGGCGGGCATGTTGGTGTGGATCGCGAGCAGCCCCTCCGGTGCCTGCAGCCCCATCTGGTCGACGACGAAGGCCCCCCAGTCGCCGCCTTGGGCGACGTATCGGGCGTAGCCGAGGCGCTGCATCAGCTCCGCCCACGCGCCGGCCATGCGCTCGGGGCCCCAGCCGGTGCCCGTGGGCTTGCCGGAGAAGCCATAGCCCGGCATCGACGGGATCACGAGGTGGAAGGCGTCCGCCGCGGTCCCGCCGTGCGCGGTGGGGTTGACGAGGGGATCGATGATCTTCAGCTGCTCGATGATCGAGCCGGGCCACCCGTGATTGACGATCAGAGGCATCGCGTCGGGGTGGTCCGAGCGGACGTGGATGAAGTGGATGTCCAGCCCGTCGATCTCGGTCACGAAGTGCGGGAGCGCGTTGAGCGTCTCCTCGCAACGACGCCAGTCGTAGTCCGTCGCCCAGTGCCGCGCGAGCTTCTGCATCGTCGCCAGCGGCACGCCCTGGGAGTCGTCGTCCACGGTTTCCTTCTCCGGCCACTGAGTCGCCGTGATGCGTCGCCGGAGATCCTCGAGGTCGGCCTCGGGGATGTCGACCGTGAAGGGACGGATCGTCGTGTCGCCCGTGGGCGTTTCGGCCATGACGGTCATGGCAGTCCTCCTTGGGAGGGTGAGTTGGTGACGCCGCCCAGCGTCCTTGCTACGACCGTATGTCGCGCCCGTCCAACACCCCGGGCCGCTCCCTGGGTTGCTCCCTGGGGTCTTCCGCTCGCGTGCACTACGGGACGGGAACGCCGGCCGCGTGACCGTCCGCCAGCGCCGAGCTCAGGTCCTTGCGCGACCGGATCCCGAGCTTCATGAAGGCGTTGCGCAGATGCCACTCGACCGTCCGCGGGCTGAGGAAGAGCTGCGCGCCGATCTGCGGATTCGTCCGCCCGACCGCGGCAAGGCGCGCGATCTGCAGCTCCTGCGGGGTCAGATCATCGAGCGTGTCGACGGTGCGTTTGCGCGCGGTCTCTCCGGTGGCCCGCAGCTCGCGCGCGGCCCGGTCCGCGAACGGCCCGGCCCGCATCGTCGCGAAGGACTCGTGTGCCGCGCGCAGTTGCTCGCGAGCGTCGACGCGGCGGCTCTGGCGTCGCAGCCACTCGCCGTAGAGCAGCTGGGCGCGCGCACACTCGACGCGCAGGCGGCTCTCGTCCAGCTCCGTGATCGCCTGCCGGTAGAGCCTGTCGGCCTCGTCGCCGTCGGCGACGAGCGCACGCGAGCGCGCCTCGACGCCGCGCGCCCACGCGGTGCGGCTCGCCTGCGTTTTCGCGCAGAGCGCGTCGAGCGCGCGGCGGGCCGTCTCGGGCTCGTCGCAGCGGACCGCGGCCTCCACGAGCTCGGGGAGCGCGGTCCTGTAGAAGGCGTGGGGGTTGTGCTCGGCCTCGCGCTGAGCCCACGTCATCGCGTCGTCGTAGCGGCCGAGCCCGGCGCACAGCGTGGCCGCCGCGTGCTCGGCGTTGCGGACGACGATGCCCTCTCCGCGCTGGGTCGCGTCGCGGATGCTCGTCGTGATCAACGCTTGGGCGTCGCCGCCCTGCAGCGCGGCCAGATTCAGGCGTGCGTGGCTCATCGGGGCGTCGCCCGTCGCCGCCAGGATCGCGTCGGCTTCGGCGATCAGCGTGTCGGCCAGCCCGAAGTCGCCGGCGAGGATCTGCCGCGTGGCGATCGTGTGGAGGGCGAGCGGCAGCACCGTGAGCGCGCCGGCGTCGCGCGCGGCCTGCACCTGCCGCGTGCCGAGCTCGAGCCAGGCGTCGGCGTCCCACAGCTCGACCGCGAGCCACACCCACCACCCGAGGCCCACGACACCCTCCGGGGCGGTGCGGCGGAACTCGTCCAGCGCACGGTGGAGCGTGGGCGCCCCGGTCGCGTAGCCGTCGACGAAGCGGGTGGCCAGCCCGTCGAGCATCAGGTCGGCGGGACTCGCGGCGCCGGGCGCGGGGGGCGCGGCGCGCGCGGCCACGGCGACGTCGAGCGGTCCACTCGGGCTGGCGAGATGCAGCGCGAAGCAGGCCGCCCAGATCGCCTCGAGATAGGCGCCGCGAGACAGCGTGGCGTCGAGCCGCTCGAGTCGCTGCGCTGCGGCGACAAGCAGCGCCGCCGCACCGCGTCCGCGTCCGGAGCTGAAGGCGACCTCCGCCTCGAGCAGTTGACGCTGGGCGCTCTCCGGCTCTTCGAGCGGCCCCAGCTGCGCCGTCTTCAGGAGCGCGTATGCGGCATCCGCTCCTCCAGCGGCGTGGGCTGCGCGCGCGGCCATGAGCGCGCGCTGCGCGCGCCGCCGCGCGTCGGGCGTCAGCGCGACGGCGCGCTCGAGGAACGCTGCCGCCGCGGCGAGGCCGCCGCGAGCCTGCGCGCGCCCGGCCGAGGCCTCCAGCTCGGCCGCGACCAACTCGTCGGGCGCCGCGGCGGCATGAGCCCGGTGCCATGCGCGCCGGTCGCCGTCGTCCGCGGGCGTGATGGACTCGGCGAGCGCCGCATGCGCTCGCCGGCGATCCGCCGCCGAGGCGACGCCGTAGACGGCGGATCGAACGAGCGGATGGCGGAAGCGCACGCGGTCATCGACCGTGATCAGCTCGTCGGCACCCGCGAGCGCCTCTTCGGCGTCCAGCGCCAGGCGCTCCGCGGCGTGGAGGAGGAGCGTCGGATCGCCGGTCGGCTCGGCGGCCGCGATCAGGAGGAGCCGCTGCGTCGCCTCGGGCATCCGTTCCACGCGGCGGGCGAAGCTCTGCTCGATCCGCGCCGACAGGGGACCCGGCCGCGGTAGCGCGAAGCCGCCGGCCAGCTCCGCCGGGTTCCGGCCGCGCGGCAGCTCCAGCAGCGCCAGCGGGTTGCCGGCCGTCTCGGCGATGATGCGGTCGCGCACACGATCGTCCAACGGCCCCGCGACCACCGACCGCAGGAGAGCTCGTGCGTCGTCGTACCCCAGACCCTCGACCACGAGCTCCGGCAGGCCCTTCAGCGCGCGGTCGCCCCTCGGCTGACGGGAGGCGAAGACGACCGCGACCGACTCGGCCACCAACCGGCGCGCCACGAACCCGAGGACCTGGGCCGACGCGCGGTCGAGCCATTGCGCGTCGTCCACCAGGCAGACGAGCGGCCGCTCCTCGGCGGCGTCGCCCAAGAGGCTCAGCACCGCCAGACTCACCAGAAAGCGATCCGGCGCCTCGCCGGCCCGCAGGCCGAACGCCGTGGCCAGCGCGTCACGCTGCGGCGCCGGCAGCGACTCGAGCCGGTCCAGCTCCGGCGTACACAGCTGATGCAGGCCCGCGAAGGCGAGCTCCATCTCCGACTCGACGCCGACCGCGTGCACGATCCGACAGCCCGTCGCACGCTCTGCCACGTACACCAGCAAGGCCGACTTGCCCACGCCCGCGTCGCCGCGCAGCACCAGCGTCCGGCTCTCGCCCGCGCGGACGGCCGCGATCAGCGCGTCGAGGGCCGCGCGCTCGCGGCGCCGGCCCAGCAGCCCCGGCGCGGGATGCGGTGTCGACACGGCACGCCGACCCTACGGACGCGCCGGCCGCTCTGCAACGGGGTTTGCGGTCATCGAGCGCGTCGAGCATGCGCGAGCGGCGCGACGCCCGCCCGGCCTTCGGGCACGGCCACGGAAGGGGCGTCCGCCGAGGAGCACCGCGGCACGCGGTCCGTAACCCCTCGAGCCGACGAACATGAGGTCGACGTTCTCGGTCGCAGCCGCCAGGTCCATGCCGGGTGAGCCGGTAGCGAAACCCCTGGAGACGCGAACACCGCTTGGCAGCGTCGCCATGAGCTCCTTGCGTGCGCGCCCGGCGAACGCCACCATCTCGATGCTCGCTGAGCGTCCACATGGAGACGAAGAGCTCAGGAGTGCGAAACTTTCGGCGCGCGCGGTGTTCTAACCGGTCAGTGCGGGCTTGAACGCCCGTGTTCATCGCTACGAGGAGAACCTGTCTTGCGCAAGCTGTTGATCGGCGCCGTGGTGGCGTCCGTTTCTCTCGCCGTTGTCGCGGGCGCCGTCGCCCAAGAGCCTGAATCGACGTTCTCGGCAAAGGCGACGCCTTCGAACGCCGGCACCAAGAGGAAGCCGAAGAACACCGCGCTGAACTTCAAGGTCACGCTCAACAAGCCGCAGACGACCGTCGAGTTCATCGACCTCGGGCTGCCGAGGACCCTCAAGCTGTCGGGCAAGGGCCTGAAGCGTTGTTCGGTCGACACGCTCGCGTTCGAGGGCCCGCAGGCGTGTCCGAAGGGCTCGAAGGCCGGCCCGACCGGCTCGGCCACGGCGCTGCTCGGCTCCGGGCCGGGCGCCGCGCCGCTGAACTTCGACGTCACCCCGTTCGTGCTCGACTCGAACACGTTCGTCTTCTACGTCGCCTCCGAGACGGGCACCGGCGTCTTCGTGCAGTCGCCGATCACGGGCGAGATCACGTCCAAGGGCCGCAAGCTCCGCATCCGCATCCCGGAGGAGCTGCGCAAGCCGGACGGCGTCACCGACGCGTCGCTCACGGGCCTCGACCAGACGTTCAACGGCAAGGTCGGCAAGAAGTACGTCGTCTCGAGCACCGGCTGCAAGGCCAGGAAGCACAAGATCACCGGCAAGCTGACGTTCACGCAGCGCGGCGACGGCGCGCCCGTGCCCCCGCCGGTCGACCTCGCGACCAGCGCTTCCTGCAGGAAGTAACGCGCTGAGCGCACCCTCGGCAGTACCGGCGGCCCCGCATCAGCGGGGCCGCCGCCGTATCTAGACTCGTCCGGCGTGCTGGTTTTCGCCCACGGGATCGTCGGCCGCGCCGACCTTCCGATCCCGGAGGCGGTGTTCGCCGCTGCGGCTGCGGGCGTGCTCGTCGTCTCGTTCGTGGCGCTCGCCACGCTGTGGTCGCAGCCGCGGCTGGAGCGGCGGCGCGAACGGCGCCTGTTCCCGCTGCCGATCGCGGTCGACGTCGTGCTCGGTGCGTTCGGCGTCTTCGTGCTCGCGGTCACCGTGTACGCGGGGCTCGCCGGTACCGACAACCAGCGCGACAACCTCGCGCCGTGGATGGTCTACGTCGCGTTCTGGGTCGGCGTGCCGTACGCGTCGCTGCTGCTCGGCGACATCTGGCGGCTGCTCAGCCCCTGGCGCGCGCTCGGCCGCGCCGGCGGCTGGCTCGCGGCGCGGCTCGGCGGCGACGCGATGCCGGCGCCGCTCGACTATCCGGCTCGCCTCGGCCGCTGGCCCGCGGCCGCCGGCGTGGTCGCGTTCGGGATCTGTGAGCTGTGCTGGGGCTCCGCGCAGGAGCCGGCGCCGCTCGCGGTGTTGATGCTGGTCTACGTCGTCGCGATGCTCGTCGGGATGACGCTGTACGGCGTCGAGCCGTGGACCCGCAATGCGGATGCGTTCGGCGTCTACTTCGGGATGTTCGCGGCGCTCGCCCCGCTCGTCCGGCGCGACCGCGTCCTGTTCGCGCGGCCACCGGCCGTTGGCGCGGTCGAGGTCGACGGCCGCGTCGCCGGCACCGCCGCCGTGCTGCTCGCGGGGATCGGCATCACGGCGTTCGACGGCGCGGCGGAGGGGCCGCTGTTCAACGACGTACTGCCCGAGCTGCAGGAATTCTTCTCGGGTATCGGGTTCTCGCAGGCGACCGCGCTCGAGCTCGGCTTCACGACCGGGCTGCTCGTCACTGTCGGTCTGATGGCGCTGATCTGGCTCGTCGCGCGCCAGGGGCCGCGGCTCGCGCACTCGCTCGCGCCGATCCTCGCCGCCTACGTCGTCGCGCACTACTTCTCGCTGCTCGCCTACAACGGCCAGGAGCTGCCGCGGCTCGCGTCCGACCCGCTCGGCGACGGGTCCGACATCTTCGGCGGCGCCGACTCCACGATCGACTACGGGGTCGTCTCGGCCACGGCGATCTGGTACGTGCAGGTCGGGGCGCTCGTCCTGGGCCACGTCGCCGCGCTCGTGCTCGCGCACGACCGCGAGCTCGTCGTCCACCGCAGCGCGCGTGCGGCGGCCCGCGCGCAGATCGTCATGCTGGTGCTGATGGTCGCCTTCACCTGCCTCGGGCTCTGGCTGCTCTCGGCGGCGAACGAATGACCGCCCCGCCGCTCGCGCACGCGGGCCACTGGCTCGCCCAGATCGCCTACCTCGCGCCGCTCGTCGCGCTCGTCGCGTGGCTGGTGGTCGGGAAGCTGCGCGCGCGCCGCGAGCGCCGGCGCAACGAAGGCGTAACGGACGCCTAACGAAGCGGACAGTACGGCAGCGCCGCACACGTGATTGTTCATGTGGCGGAGCGGGCAACCGGATGACCGTCTCGCACGTAGTAGGAGGCAGCGATGAGCATCACCGAGCTGAGAGCACTCCTGGACCAGGTCGCCGATACGCGCGAGCTGGTCCTGCGGCGTGCCGCCTCGCTCGGTCCCGCGTTCAACGCGGTCTACGACGCCTGGAGCGACGCGCACGAGGAGGCCGAGCACGCCTACATCGCCTGGCGCCTGAGCGGCGACCGCGACGACTACACCGTCTACCGCGCCGCCCAGGACCGCGAGGACGCCGCGCAGGACGCGCTCGCCGCCGCTCCGCAGAGCTAGCCAGAGGCGAACGTCAACGGCGCCGGTAAGAGAGCGCGCGATTTCGTCGGGATCGTCCTGCTTAGGGGTCGACTATCGACCCCAATCCAGGACAGCCCTCGATAACGGCCGGCTGGCTCCGCGCTCTCCTACCCAGCGTCGTTGACGTTCGCTCGCGTTATCCGTCGAATGTCGTGCGCCAGCGACTCCGGTGTCAGCTGGTCGTGCGGGAAGCCGACGCGCTGGCGGCCCTGCGCGTCGACGAGCACGACGTTCGCCGTGTGGTCGAGCTCACCCTCCTGGGGCTGCACGCCGTAGCCCTTCCAGACCGGGGCGAGCTCGCGCTCGCTCCCGAGCAGGAAGCGCGCGCGGCCCGTCATCCGGCGCTCGTTGAGGAACCGCCGCGCGCGCGCCGGCGTGTCGTTGGCCGGGTCGACCGAGACCGCGAGCAGCGGCATGTCCGAGCCGGTGTCGTCGAGCGCCCCGCGGACCTGGTCGACCATCGCGGGGCACGTGTCCTCGCACGTCGAGTACACGAACGTGACGGCGACGGGCCGGCCGCGGTACTCGGCCATCGTCGCGCGCTCGCCGCCCTGGTCGCGCAGCGCGAAGTCGGGCGCCGTCGCGCCGGGCGGCCGCACGAAGCCGGCCCAGCCGGACGGGCCGGCGGCGACTTGGGCGTCGCTGTCGCCGCGCGACGCGATCGCGACTCCGATCACCGCGGCGACGGCGCAGAGCGTGAGGGTGAGCAGCGCGAGGGCGAGCCGGGTGGGCACGGCTCTGAGCGTAGTGCCGACGCTCGGACTGCAGGCATCGAAGCGTGGATCCGATCGGGGCGGCCGCGCGGGCGGCGCGCGCCTACGCCTCCGTCAACCCTCGCCGGATCGCGTAGCGCACGAGCTCGACGCGGTCGCGCATCCCGAGCTTGCGCAGCAGGTTGGCGCGATGCGACTCGACGGTCTTCTCGGCCAGGTGCAGGATCTCGGCGATCTGCTTGTTCGTGTGCGCCTCCGCGATCAGCTTGAGCACCTCCTGCTCGCGCGGCGAGAGCGGCTCGTCCGGGCCCTCGGCGTCGTCCGACATCCAGTCGCGGATCAGCGACCGCTCGACCGCGTTCGTCAGGAACGCGTCGCC
>Ga0081538_10002603_pt1 | contig 17492 bp, 17 predicted proteins | sample TabmetS5T2R1_FD_71022 | JGI IMG/M metagenome (GOLD analysis project Ga0081538, IMG submission 71022) | Tabebuia heterophylla rhizosphere microbial communities from the University of Puerto Rico - S5T2R1 | ecosystem: Host-associated > Plants > Roots > Rhizosphere ... | reverse complement strand
CGGTGTATAGGTGGTGGGCGAGGCAGTAGCTCTCCCCGGTCGCTCGGTCACCATCGAGAGCGATCGTGCTCTGGCCGTTGAAGCGGGTCGTCGCCTCGTAGCGGTTCAGGTCGGCGAACACCGGCGTCAACGCCTCGCGCCCGTTGAGCTCCTGCGAGGGGTCGGTGCCCTCTCCGTCCATGTAGACGACGAAGTGGGTTTCGTCGGTGAAGAGGGCCTTCTGCCCCTCGGCGTCGCGGCGATCGGCGCAGCGCGCGTAGGCACCCAAGAGCGCTCGGATCGCCAGCCGGTCCGCGATTTCCGCCGACACCCTCACCGGATCCCGGGGATTCAGCCGGTGGTCGGCTCGCGTCTCCGAAGAGTGCTGCCTTGTCTTGGTGGTCGGTCTCCACGTCAGACCTCGTACGGCTCAGCGTCGGGCTCCGTCTGGACGATCCAAGAGCCCTCCCTGCGAAAGCTGGCTGCGGTGGCGTAGCTGTCCTCGAGGAACTGCAGGTAGGTCACCTTCCCGTCGACGACCTTCACCAGGATCGAGAACGGGGAACGCACCAGCTTGCCCAGCGAGTGCGACCTGTAGCGGAAGTCGCCGAACACGGCCACGTTCTCCCCCGAGGCGAACATCTCCGTCACGTTGAACGCCTGGTTCTCCCAGCGGGTGAACATCACGCCGAGGTTGCCGAGGAACGCCTGTGGGCCTTGTGACGTGCCCGCCCACGGCATGATCCTCGTGAGCTCGGCGTCCTCGGTGTTCAGCGAGACGTAGGTAGCGTCCGGAGCGACCAGCCTGTTGACGATGTCGGGATCCATCAGGTTCTCCAACCACTCGCCGACGACCTCGATCGGACTTGCAGACATGTCAGCCGCCTTGTTCCGTGGCGGTCATTGCTGCAGCGAGCGGATCGCGCATCGCGGCCCCGGGACGAATGTCCGCTTGTGTCTCGACCGTCGTGTCTGCCGTGCTCATCACCTTCCTCCACCGTTGCGGTAACTGCCGTTTCGGAACTCGTCGACGAGTCCCGGATGGGACGGAGACCAATCGAGTTCGGCTCGAGCCGTGGCCGCGTCGGTGCCCTGATCGAGCAGGAGGACCTCGGCGAAGTACTCGCCGAGGCGTGACCTGGCCTCGTCGTCAGAGCCGGGAACGGCTCCCGGAGCGCCGGCGGCGACGGCGGCCGCCTCGGTCAGTTCGGCGACGGTGGGGTTCAGCCCGTCGCCGACGACGTAGTAGCCGCGAGCCGAGTCGTCCTCCAACACACGACGGAAGAAATCCGCCAGGTCGGCGACGTGAACGGTCGACCAGTGCTGCTGCCCGGTGCCGAGCATGATCAGGTTGCCGGCGTCGTCTCGCGGCGAACCGAGCAAGAGCCCGGGCATGCCTCCACCCCCGTCGCCGTAGGCGACGCCGGAGACGATCACGACCCCGCGCATGCCGTTCGCGTCGAGAACCCGGCGTTCGATCGGCTCCCTCCAGGCGACCAGCCCTGGCGCGTCGTATGGGGAGTCCTCGGTGATGGCGGTGTTGTCGCCATAGACCCACTGGCCGCTGATGTGGAGGTAGGGCTTGCCGGTTCCGGTGAAGGCTTCGATCGCCGCATCGGCGACCGCGGAGTCCAGGTTCGCGCTGGTCTCGTCGCCAGGGCTGGCGGTGTGGATCGCTCCGTCCGCATCGTCCAACCGGCTCAGTACCGTCGGCCGGTCATAGAGGTCGACGACGGCTGCAGTGGCGCCGCGGGCGGCGACGATCTCGGCATCGGCCTCGTTGCGAACGAGCGCGGCGACCTCATGCTCGTGGTCCTGCAATTCCGTCAGGACGTGCGACCCGATAAAGCCGGTCGCACCTGTCAGTACCACTTCCATTGTGCTCCTCCTGTCTATTAGATCAATCGCTTGCTTGAGATTACCAGCGCAGCGGAATTTGTCAAGCGTCTGCTTGAATTGTTCGAGGAGATCAGCCGCGGAAGGCTCCGGCGAAGACCGGAACGAGCAGTCGCTCGAGCTGCTTGGAGGACTTGTTCCTGAGATCTGCGCCGACGGGCGCGAGAACCAGCCAGTTCAGCATTCCGGCGACGGCGCGCGTGCGGAAGTCCAACTCTTTCTCTCTGACACCGGGAATGTTCGCCTTCAGCACCCGACGACAGTCGGCACGAATCCGGTTAAACCTAGGGCCGAGCCGATCCCATCCTCGCGGGGGGTCGATACCGCTGCGAGCGACGATGCGCATCACGGCGAGATCGCGGCCTCCCGCGCTCAGCGCGTGCATCATGGGTCGAGCGAACGCCGCCGCCAACTCCTCGAGCGTGGCGTCGGGGCCGAGCGCGCTCACCGCGTCCTGTTGGGCATCGAGGTAGCGCTCCAGCGCATCCTCGATTGCAGCGCCACAGAGCGATCCCAGCGAGCCGAAGTGGTAGCTCACCGCAGCGACGTTGGCGCCGGCGGCGTCCGTCAGCTCGCGGAGGGTCACGCCCTCCTCGCCACGCTCCGCGATCAGGTCCAACGCGGCATCCATGAGTCGCGCCCGCGTCCGCTGGCCGGCCTCGCGACGCTGATCCGCCCTTGCCGATTCCATCTCGACTTATTCAATCAGATGCTTGAACACATCTCAATCCGGAAGCTCTCCCATGCTCCGGTGTCGTCGGGCTCGCCGTCGACCTTGGTCCTCGTCTATCCCCAGTAAGGGGCCCGGTACCAGTCGGAAAGCTGCTCATTTGCGTGCAGATCGGTCTGCCCAATGTTGGGCGGACCTGTCCGCCGATCGCGTTCACGATCGTCCAATGCGGGCATGTCTGAGCCGATCACCGGCACGCTCGCATCCGGCGCCGAGCGGTAGCGAGAGATTCCTCCAGGCTCGGAGATCCGGGGGCCGACTTGAGCCGGAGGGGCAGACGTCGACGTAGTCGTGCTCGGGCACGACCTCCTCCCACTCCTCGGCCGTAGACCGCCGCCGGCGACGTTTGGGTCTTTGGACATCCGAGCGCGGCGCCGTCCTAGCTTGTCCGACAACGATCAGCCCCACGCACGAGCTCGACCCCGCTCGGCTGCCGGGCAGCGCCTGGCATATCGTCGGGCTCGCATGCCGACTCGGTCACTGATCGATCGATACCGTCGCGCCGGCGCCGACCCGCCCTGGTTCGATCCGAGGCGTGATCACGGAGCGCCGTTCGAGGGCTACTACTGGCGCTTTTCCGATCGCGCGTCTGGCCGTGTGGCGATCGCGCTCTGCGGGCTTTGTCGCCAGCGGGGGCGACGTTGGGCGGTACTCGCGCTTGCCGTCCATCCTGGGGGTCGTGTCCGCGAGTTGATTGTCGAACCGGCCGACGCCGACTCTCAGCAGCTCGGGGTCCGGGCGCGCGAAGCGGTGACCGCCTCGGACGCGAGCATTCGCTTCGACCTCGGCGGGGCGGCGACGCTGAATGCCGAGCTGACCCCGAGGTCGATCTGGCCGCGTCGGCGCTGGGGCGGATCGGGGGTCGGCCAGCTCCTCCCGGGACTCCCGCAGTACTGGCATCCTTGGCTCCTCGGGGGCGTCGCGTACGGTGAGGCGACCATCGACGGCGAGAAAATCGTCCTCGACGGCGCCCACGCGTACGCCGAGAAGAACTGGGGCCGGGCGTTTCCCGAGCGTTGGTGGTGGGGCCAAGCGGACGCCTTCGACGCTGACGAGACATGCGTGGCCTTCGCGGGCGGCCCGCTGCGGGTCAGAAGCGTCGGGCTGACACCAACTCTGCTGGCGATCCGGATCGGAGAGCGTCTCATCTCGCTCACTCCGCCGATCGCGTGGACCGCGGCGACGGTGGGGGTCGGCGGCTGGCACCTGCGCACGAGGTCCCCCGGTCACTCCGTCGAGATCGAGGGGGAGGCGCTCGCCAGCGCGGTCACGCTTCCGGTCCCGACACCCGATCGCATGGCGGTCGAACCTCGCTCGACACAGGCGCTAGCGGGTCGGCTGCGCGTCGTCGTTCGAAAGCGTGGCCGGACGCTGTTCGAAGGCGAATCGGGCCTCGCGGGGCTCGAGCGCCACATCGAGCCGTAGAGATGCGACTGATTCAGCACAAGCGCGAGGCGTACTGGTTCTACCGCTTCCTCTCCTCACTTTACGACCGCTGGATCAATCCCCTGTTCTGGACGCCTGCGATGCGAACGACCGCGCTCCGGCTCGCGCGGCTCGACGATCAGTCGCTGCTGACGGTCGACGTCGGCGCCGGGACCGGCTTTACCTCCGAGGGAATCGTCGAACACGTCGCGCCGGAGAGAGTCACGCTGCTCGACCAGAGCCCCCACCAGCTCGCCCGCGCTGCCGCGAAACCGAGTCTGAGCGCCTGCCACTTCGTTCGAGGCGACGCCGAAGCGCTTCCCTTCGCGACGGACGGCTTCGATCGGTACGTCTCGGCCGGAAGCGTCGAGTACTGGCCGCAGCCCGATCTTGCGATCGCAGAGGCCTACCGGGTGCTTCGGCCGGGCGGAGTCGCCCTTCTCGTGGGACCGCTGCCGCCCGCCGGGCGCGTGGCGCGCTGGCTTGCGGATCTGTGGATGCTGTTTCCGCGCGAGCGCGACTACAGCAGTTGGTTCGCGGCCGCCGGCTTCACGGCGATCCGAAGCGTGCACGTGGCGCCCGAATGGCATCGCGATGCCCGCGCGCCTTATGGACTCGCGATCGCGGGGACCAAGCCGGTCCCCGGGCCCTCTCCGTTGGCGTCCGAAGAGCCACTCGAGAGGCTCGACCAGCCGATGACGCCGATCCACTGGCTTCACTTCGCCGTCCGCTTCGTGATCGGCTCGGCGGCGGGCGCCGCATTCGTGCCTATCGCAGCCCTGCTCGCCCTCCGCGAGCGGCTGAGGCGCCGATGATGAGCACGACGCAGGCGCGACCCGCCGGAGCGGCGCGACCACTCCTCGCCTGGGTCGAGATCCTGTGGCGCTTCTCGCGCCCGCACACGGTAATCGGCACGACCGTCAGCGTGCTTGCCCTCTACGTCGTCGCTGCCAGCGACGGCGCGGCGGCCGGCGCGCTGGATCTCGTCGCCACCCTGATCGTCGCCTGGTGCGTGAACGTCGCAATCGTGGGGCTGAACCAGATCGAGGACGTCGAGATCGATCGCATCAACAAGCCGCAGCTGCCGATGGCCGCCGGCGAACTCGGCCGTATCGCGGCGATCTGGATCGTCGCTGCGACAGGCGTCGCAGCGATCGCGATGGCGATCAGCCAGGGGACGATCGAGCTCGTCGCCGTGCTCGCTGCACTCGCCGTGGGCGTCGCCTACTCGTCGCCACCCTTGAGGCTGAAGCGCTTCCCGCTCGTCGCCGCGCTTAGCATCAGCGTCGTCAGGGCGCTGGCCGTGAATCTCGGCGTCTACGGGCATTTCGTCGGCTCGCTCGCGCACGTCCCGGCGGCTGTTTGGGCGTTGACCGCCTTCGTCGCCCCGTTTAGCGTCTCGATCGCGCTGCTCAAGGACGTCCCGGACGTCGCGGGCGACTCGCGTCATCGAGTTCGCACGCTCAGCGTCCGGATCGGCCCTCGCCGCGTGTTCCTGCTCGCACTCAGCATCCTGATTGCCGCCTATGTGGCGATGGCGGGCCCGGTCGCCGTCGTCGTTCCACACATCAGCGTCCCCATTTTCGTGGCCGGGCATCTGGCCGCGCTCGCTCTCCTCATCGGCTGGGCACGTCGGGCGGACCCCGACGATCCTGCCGACTTCACCCGCTTCTACCTGCGCGTGTGGCAGCTGTTCTTCTTTGAGTACGTACTCGTCGCGATCAGCTTCGCCCTCGCGCCGTGATAGGCCGGCTCGATCGTCCACAGGGACGACGTCCTGGCGCTCGGAGTAGTGGAGCTGCGGCTTGCCGATGAGCTCCATGTGACCGCAAGGCCTTTTCGGGTAACGGGCCTCCATGACCGAGGTCGAGGCACCGCACGAGGAACTGCCTCCGCTCGAGCTGCGCAGGCTCCGCGACCTCGACCTGAGCAAGTCTCCCGAGGACGGTAAGCCCCCTTTCATCGCCTCGGCGTCGGGAATCGCGAGGCGCGGGAACTTCGCCTACGTCGTCGGGGACGATCTGCTCCAGCTCGGGGTCTTCGAGCTCGCGGGGAGTGGGCCGGGGGTGGCGCGCCGGGTGTTCGCGGGAGACCTACCCGACGCGCCCGCCGAGCGGAACGACAAAAAACCCGATCTCGAGGGTCTGACCACGCTGCCGCCGGTGGAGGGCGAGCCCAACGGCGGCCTGCTCGGGCTCGGGTCGGGGTCGAATCGCGACCGCGACCGGGGGTTCTTTTGGTCGCTCGCAGCCGACGGGTCGCTCTCCGGTGAGCCGCGCACGATCGAGCTGCAGCCGGTCTACGACGCCATGCGCGAGGAGCTTGGCGGCGACATCAACATCGAGGGCGCGGCGGTTGTCGGCGATCGCCTGTGGCTCTTCCACCGGGCGAACAAGGGGAAGGCACCAAACACCGTGGCCGAGTTCGAGCTCGGCGACCTGTCGCGGACCCTGCGAGAAGACCTTGTCGTCGAGCCCGACGAACTGGCCGCGGTCCGTGCCTACGAGCTGGGGGGGCTCGACGGGGTGCGGCTGTGCTTCTCCGACGCCACCACGCTCACGAACGAACTCGTCTGCTTCAGCGCCTCGGCCGAGGGAGAGGAGGACGGCGACATCCACGGCTCGGTGGTCGGCACGATCAGCGCTGATGGATCGGTCCGGCGCCTCCGGACGATCGACCCCCGGTGGAAGGTCGAGGGCGTTCACGCGACCATCGACACGGGCGTCGTCGACTTCCTGTTCGTCTGCGATCAGGATGACCCCGGTACGGCATCGCCGCTTCTCAGCGCGAGCATGCCGTTGCAGCGAGAGCTCGACGAGAGCAGGGCCGGTCCGAACACCTGAATTATCGCGCGACCTGGGGCGCGGATGCTTGATGTCGGCTGCGGTAACGGCTCCATGTCTGCCTGGCTCGCGAGCGCGTTGCCCTCGGCGGGCGAGCGGTGGCGGTGGATCTCGTAGACGCGGTCAAGGTGATTCCACGCATCCTCGTCGACGGACGGCCCCGATTGGGCAGAATCGGGCAGGCAACCCGATTTCGACCGCCGAGCCCCGATACGGGAAGCCCCGAAACCGCTCTGGCAAGCCATGGGCGCGGCTGGTTTCGAACCAGCGACTCTCTCGCGTGTGAAGCGAATCGTCCGCGTCGCGGATAACCGCGCAAATGGCTTGTTTGTGCCCGAAACGTCCTCGGCTCCGAACATCCTGCTCTATGGCATAGACCACGGTTTGAAGGCGTATTTGGCCCAACGAACGGCCGAACCCCGCGGGCCCTGAAGCTGCTCCCTGAGCGTCGGGTCACGCCCGGGGGTGAGGCGCTCCCTTTGACTCAAAGCTTCGACCAGTCCAGTCGGGGCTGAAGCTCCTCGAGTCGGGGAGGATCCGCCCCCGCGCGCGCACACGTCACCGCCGAGATCAGCACGGCGTCGTCAATGATCCCGGCCAGTGTCTCGTCGGAGACCTCAGCGAGGCATCCCGCACCAAGGCGGCGGCGCATCAGGCCGGTGAGCAAGCCGGCGGTGAAGGCATCACCGGCCCCGATCGTGTCGACGACAGCGACCCGGCGTCCGGGTCGATGGAGGGGCGGGCGGGTTTCCCGATATGCGCTCGCCCCATGTGCGCCGTCCGTTACGACCACCACGCCGGGGCCGAGTCCTCTCCAACGGGCGCCGACGTCGTCGGCGGCAAGATCGGGGTACAGCCACTCGAGGTCCTCGCGGCTCGCCTTGACCACGTGTGCGTAGCGCACGCTCCGCTCGACGAGCTCGACCCCGCGGCCGCGCGCTCCGAGCAGCACCGGCCTGACGTTGGGGTCGTAGCTGATGAGTACGCCGCCGCAGGCGCGGGTCTCTACCACGCGTTCGGCGATTCGTTCGCTACCCGGCGGGGTCCATGACGCGATCGAGCCGAAATGGAGAACCTCGGTGTCGGGCCTGAGCCTGCTCAGCTCCGCGGCTGTCCACTGCCAGTCCGCCGTCCCGTCTGCGTCGAAGTCGTACGCCACGCTCCCGGTCTCGTCCATGGAGGCGATCGCGAGCGTCGTGCGCTCGCTCGCCTGCGCTGCGGCGGCCAAGTCGATGCGCTCGGCGGTGGCCGCGGCGCGCAGCATGCGGCCGTAGCGGTCGTGCGCGAAACGCGCCATCAGCGAGGTGCGGTTGCCCAGACGCGCCAGACCGACGGCGACGTTGAACGGGCTGCCGCCGGGGCTCGCGCGATATCCGCCGTCGGGGCCGTTCGGGACCAGGTCAACGAGCGCCTCCCCGATCACCGCCACGAGCGGTGTCACGGCGTGCTGGTCAGCCCAGGGTCGCGGTCGCGGATCCGATCCGAGACCCATCGCCGTCGAACAGGTGGGTCGTACCTGTGATCTGGAGCGTGACCCGATCTCCGGTCCTGCCCTCGAACGGCGGTGACATTTTCGAGACGAGCGGCAGCCTCTCGCCCCGGTGGTCGACGGCGACGTGGACGAAGATCTCGGAGCCGAGATCCTCCACCACGCGGATCTCGCCGCTGAGCGGCCCCTCGCCCACGCACAGCGCCTCCGGGCGGAATCCGACCGTGACGCCGCCGTCGTTCCCGATCGCCGTGCCAGCCGACCCGTCGAGCGAGAGCGCGGAGTCGCCGATTCTCAGCGGGCGTTCATCGCCGGCGTCGACGAGGTTCATCGCCGGGGAGCCGATGAAGCCGGCGACGAACAGATTGACCGGCTCGTGATAGAGCGTGCTGGGAGCGTCGACCTGCTGGAGAACTCCGTCCCTGAGGACGGCGACGCGCTGACCCATGGTCATCGCCTCGACCTGGTCGTGCGTGACGTAGACCGTCGTCACTCCCAGCCGCGCCTGAAGCTCGGCGACCTCGGCGCGCGTTTGCACCCGCAGCTTGGCATCGAGGTTCGAGAGCGGCTCGTCCATGAGGTAGACCGCCGGTTGCCTGGCGATGGCGCGCCCCATTGCCACGCGCTGACGCTGGCCCCCTGACAGATGCTTGGGCTTTCGATCGAGATAGGGCTCGAGGTCGAGGGTGCGCGCGGTCTCGTGCACGCGCGCGGCGCGCTCCTCCTTGGGCACGCCGTGCTGCTTGAGCGCGAAGCCGATGTTCTCCGCCACGGTGAGCTGGGGGTACAGCGCGTAGTTCTGGAAGACCATCGCGATGTCGCGGTCCCGCGGTCGTACGTTGCTGACATCGCGATCACCGATGTGAACCTCGCCGGCGTCGAGGGGCTCGAGGCCGGCCAGCAGACGCAGCGCCGTCGACTTGCCCGAGCCGGAGGGCCCGACGAGGACGAGCAGCTCTCCGTCATCAACGTCGAGGCTCAGGCTGTCGACCGCCGGGGTGTCGGTCCCCTCGTAGGTCCGCGTCGCCTCGACATATCTGACCGCCGACATCGCAGCTCCCTACTTGATCGCGCCCATGGCCAAGCCGCGGATCATTCGCTTTTGCGCGATCCATCCGGCGAGCACGACAGGAATGCACGCCAGCACCGAAGCCGCCGACAGCTTCGCCAGGAACTCGCCTCTTGTGCTGACGTTCGTCGTCACCCAGATGGGCACGGTCGACCCCTCGGCCGGGTTCAACTGCACCGCGTAGAAGTATTCGTTCCAGGCGAAGATCACGCAGAGCAGCGCCGTCGCCGCTATCCCGGGCGCGGCCAGCGGCAAGATGACCGAGCTCAGCTGGCCCCGCAGGCCGGCGCCATCGATCTCGGCCGCCTCGATCAGCTCGCGGGGGATCTCGCGGAAGAACGAGCGCAGCATCCACACCGCCAGCGGCAGGTTGATCCCGGCGTACAGGATGACCAGCACCAGCTGCGTGTTGAGCAGGTCGAGGTTTCTCGCCAGTATCCAGATGGGCAGGATGGCGGCCACGACCGGCAGGAACTTGGTCGAGATGATGAAGAACAGCACGTCCCGCCACCTCCTCACGGGCCTGATCGCCAGGGCGTAAGCGGCCGGGATGGCCAGCGCCAGCACGATGAGCGTCGAGAGGAGCACGATCACCGCGGAGTTGGTGAATGCCTCGCCGAACGAGAGCACGCCGCCCGCGCTCTCGGTGACCTCGCGATAGCGGTCGAGCGTGGGGTCGAAGAAGAGCTTGGGGCTGGTGTTGGCGTCCTGTTCGCTCTTGAACGAATTGAGCACCATCCAGAAGACAGGGAAGAAGACCAGCAGCCCGACCAGCCAGGCGAGGGCGCCGAGTGCGCGGTTCACCCAGCGGCGCTCGCCGACGGCGACCGTGACGTCCGCTGCGCTCATGCGATCTGCTCACCCTTCAGGAGGGTCGACAGGACCCGCAACGCGAAGGTCGCGATCACGATCGACGCGATGACGACGACGATGCTGTACGACGATGCCAGCCCGAACTCCCAGCCGCCGCCGATTGAGCGCTGGTAGACGTAGTACGGGACGTTCGTCGAGCCCGGTCCACCGCCGGTCATCACGGCGATCTGGTCGTAGACCTGGATTAGATAGATCGTGCCCAGGAGGATGCCGAGCTCCAGGTAGGGGCGCAGGTGGCTGAGCGTGAGCTGGCGGAAGATCGCGAACGGACCCGCCCCGTCGACCTTCGCCGCCTCGACGATGTCCGTGGGCTGGCTCTGGAGGCCGGCCAGCACGATCAGCATCATGAACGGCGTCCACTGCCACACCAGCACGATGCCGATGGACAAAGTGGGGTGCTCCGATACGAACTCGACCGGTGTCCCGCCCAGGTTCTCGACCACCCAATTGATGGCGCCGTAGAGGCCGTGGAACAGCTGGTTCTTCCAGATCAGACCGACTACCACCGGCACCAGCAGGAACGGAGTGATCAGCATCGTGCGGACCACGCCGCGCCCGAAGAACTTGCGGTCGAGCAGCAGTGCGAAGGCCGTCCCGAGCACGAGGGCGCCGATCACCGGGAAAACCGTCAGCCGAACGCTCGTCCAGATCGCCTCCCCGAAGAAGCTGTCGTGGAGGAGGCTGTCGTAGTTGTCCAGCCCCACGAACTCCCGTGGGCCCGGCGGGACGACCTTCCAGTCCGTGAGGCTGTAGAAGATGCTCAGCGCGAACGGGACCTGCGTCAGCAGGATCAAGAACAGCAGCGCCGGTAGCAGCGGAAGCCGACGACGCCATGAGTCACTCAGCGCTGGACGCATCCTCGGCCGGATCACAGTGTGATCCATGGCCGAATCCGAAGTGCTCATCGCGCCGTCGGTGGAGGGAGCACGTCTGTCAGATCACTGCGCCACCTCTGATGCGATGTCCTGGCAGTTGGCGAGCGCCTCGTCGATCGACTCCCTTCCGGCGATCACCGCGGAGAACTCCTCGGTGCAGCGATTGCCGACGTCCTGGAACTCTGGGATGCCGACGTACTGGACGCCGGGTAGGCCGGGCCGCGGCGTCGTGCCGGGGTCGTCGATCGGCGCGGCCGAGATCGCGTCGAGGGTCGGCTCGGCGAACGCGGCCGCGGCCTCCTCGTACTCCGGGATCTCGTAGGTCGACCTGCGGGTGCCCGGCGGGATTGCCGCCCAGCCACCGGGGACCCTCGTCCCCGCCTGCTCGAGGTACTCAGGGCCGGTGGCGAACGAGATGTACTCCCAAGCCGCGTCCACGTCTTCCGAGGCCGTCGGGATCGCCAGCGCCCACGTCCAGAGCCAACCCGAGGCCGGGGTCTCCTCGACCGGCGCGGGCGCGTACCCGTTCTTTCCCTTCACGTCGCTGTCGTCTGCCTCGAGCAGCCCGGCGGCGACCGTCGCGTCGTACCACATTGCCACGTTGCCGTCGAGGTACTGCGAGAGGCATTCGTTGAAGCTCGAGCTGGCAGCGTCCTGCTCGCCCGCGTCCCTGACGAGATCGACGTAGAACTGGAGGGCCTTCCTGAACTCGGGCTGGTCGACCATCGCCTCGCCGACCGAGCCATCCTCGTTCGCGGACCACCACGTTCCGCCGAACGTGTTCAGCACGGTCGTGAACGACGCGCCGAGGTCCCCCCAGCCCGGCAACCCGCGCAGACAGATGCCGGCCATGTCCGGTTTGTCGATCATTCGAGCGATTTCCGCGACCTGTGTCCACGTCGGCTGCGCCGGCATCGTGACGCCTTCGTCCTTCAGGACGTCCTTGCGGTACATCAGGAACGAGGACTCCCCGTAGAACGGCGCGGCGTAGAGCTTGCCGTCGGCCGTCAGGGCGGTCCGCACAGCGGGGATGATGTCGTCGACGTTGTAGGCCTCGTCGTCGGAGACGTAGGGCGTGAGGTCCGTGAGGGTGCCGTCGCTGCCGAACTGGGGCGCCTCGTACGGGCCGAGCATGATCACGTCGAACTGACCGGCCCCGGCCGCCACATCGCGCGTGGTCACCTCACGCAGGGTGCCCTCCTCGAGGACCGAGTAGTCCACCTCGATGCCGGTCTCGTTGGTGAACAAGGACGGTGTGAGCTTCGTCAAGTCCTGCATCTGGGGGTTGTCGACGATCGCGACCTTGATCGAGCCTCCTTCGGACCCGCCATCGTCGTCGTCGTCGCCAAGAAGGCCGCAGCCCGCCAGGACCACCCCGGCGACCGCGAGCAGCACTCCGATCGACAAAGCGCGCACGGAACGTCTCATGGGTCTTTCCTCCTGATGGTCGCGGGCGACCGGATCACCGCCCTCGGAGCGACTTATAGCGTTGCTTTATGTTGGTTGTCAAGCAGTTTCGGCCGCTAATCAAAGGAAGCACAACTCTATCACTCTGTGTATTCGTTGGTTATATTGGCCAAGCGTGGGCTGGTCATCACCTATTCGCCTCGGTCAGGCCCGTCTGGCCGACATCGCGCTCCGGGGGGTTCCGGTCCCCGCGTATGACCGCGGCCGACTCCAACCACGCATCGTCCACGTGGGCGTCGGCGGATTTCATCGAGCGCATTTCGCGGCCTACGTCCACCAGCTGGCGTCAGCAGGTGGCGACTGGGGGATCGTCGGCCTGGGGCTGCTGGCCAGGGACGCGGACATGGCTGCGGCCCTGCGCCCCCAGGACCACCTCTATACGTTGATCGAGAAGGGCAGCGGTGACCCGGCAGCTCAGGTCATCGGCTCCATCATCGGGTTCGTTCACGCCCCGAACGCTCACGACCGCGCTGCCTCGGAGCTGGTCGCCGCTCGCGGGACGTCGATCCTGTCGCTGACGATCACGGAGTCGGGTTACGCCGAGGCCTCGTCGGCGGAATCCGTCGCCGGCGAGGGCACGACGTTCGACCGCATCGCCGCTGCGCTCGCGCTCCGGCGTGATCGAGCCGCGGGCCCGATCACGATCCTAAGCTGCGACAACCTGCCGGGCAACGGACAGGCGGCTCGGGCGGCCACGCTGGCGGCTGCCGCGCGCCTCGACCCAGCGTTGCCCGCGTGGGTGGAGGGGCATTGCACGTTCCCGAACTCGATGGTCGACCGCATCACTCCGGCCACCTCTGACGACGACCGCAGGTGGCTGCGCGACAGCGCCGGCATCATCGACCGCTGGCCCGTCGTCGCGGAGCCGTTCAGGCAGTGGGTGATGGAAGACGACTTCGCCGGCGGCCGGCCGTCGTGGGAGGACGCCGGAGCGCTGTTCACTGACCGCATCGATGATTGGGAGCGATACAAGCTGCGCGTCCTCAATGCCGGGCACTCGTGCATCGCATACCTTTCGGCGCTGGCCGGCATCACGTTCGTGCACGAGGCCATGGCGGTCCCGGCCGTTCGGGCATTCCTCGAGGGCCTACTCCGCGACGAGGCCCTGCCCACACTTGTCGAGATTCCGGGCCATCCACGCGAGGAATACGCTGCGTCCGTGCTTGATCGGTTCGCGAACGCCGGCGTGCGCGACCAGATCGCGCGGGTGTGTCTGGACGGCAGCGCGAAGTTCCCCGCCTTCCTGATCCCGACGATCGAGCGCCAACTCGAGACCGGTGGACCGATCGAGCGCTCGGCGATCGCACTGGCCGCGTGGGCGCGCTACCTCGGCGTCGTAGATCCGGAGCGCCAGTCGTTCGACGCCGACGGCGATGCTGCACGGCGGTACGCCACGGAGGCCATCGCCGATCCGTTGGCGTTCCTGGCTTACGAGGCCGTCTTTCCCCCGGCGGTGCGCTCCTCGCCGCGCTTCCGGTCCGCCTTCGCCATCGGCTACGGGCGAATCGCCGAGATGGGCCCGATCTCCGCCATCGGCGCGACGTCGGACATCGGAAGCGCTGGAGGCGGCCTGTGACAACCCCCGAGGAAAGCGCAGTCCCGCGGCTGCAGCACGACCGCCAGCACGCGATCTACCTGCTTGCTCTGAGCCAGGGGTCGGTCGACGTCGCTGATCTGGCCAGGCGGTACGGCGTGACCACGGAGACGATCCGGCGCGATCTGTCGGACATGCAGAGCCGGAATCTCCTGCGCCGGGTGCACGGAGGCGCCGTCCCCGTTGAGCGGATCAGCCACGAGCCGATGCTCGCCGCGCGTGAGGTTGTAAATGCCGAGGAGAAGCTTCGGATCGCGACGAAAGCGGTCGACGAGGTTCCCGAACGCGGCTCGGTGATCATCGATTCCGGATCGACCACGCAGGGCCTTGCGGCTGTGTTCCCCGTCGATCGCGACGTGCACGTCGTCACCAACTCGCTCACGGCTGCGGTTACGCTGAGCCGCCGCGGCTTGGGCCAGCTCACGGTGCTCGGGGGCGCTGTGCGCACAAACACGCTTGCCATGGTGGACGAGACCACTCGCGCCGAGCTGCAGCACATGACCGTCGACGTGCTGTTCACAAGCTGCGACGGGTTGTCGTTCCAGCACGGCCTGACCACGCCATATCGGGAGGAGCACATGATCAAACGAGCCATGATCGAACGCGCGCGCCGTGTGGTCGCCCTGGTCGACCAGTCGAAGTTCGGAAACGTGCAGATGTTCAGCTTCGCGGCGTTCGACGAGATCGACGTGCTCGTGACCGACACGCGAGCCGACCCCGAGGCCGCGGCCATCCTGTCGAGTGGCGGCATCTCCGTCCACCGTGTCTGATCTCAGCGAGCCGCCCGGACCATCCGAGCTGGAAAGAGTCGCGTCCAGAACCGCGCGGGCCGCGGCCGAGGTCGTGACGTCTGCGTACGGGCAACCTCGCACCGTAGGGCGCAAGTCTTCCCCGACCGACATCGTGACGCAGACCGATCTGCGCGCCGAGCGCCTTGTCAGGCGGCTACTGCTCGCAGCCACGCCGGAGGCCGGCACCGTGGGCGAGGAGGGCGGCAAGACGACGCGCGGCGCCCGCCTGCAGTGGGTGATCGATCCGCTCGACGGAACGATCAACTTTGTCTACGGGGTTCCGCTCTTTGCCGTGAGTATTGCGGCCGCAATCGACGGCGAGATCGTGGCCGGCGCGGTGATCGACGTCCTGCGCGGCGAGCTGTTCTCGGCCCATCGCCGTGGAGGTGCCCGCCGCGACGGCCGTCCCATCTCGGCCTCCTCGTGCTCGTCGCTCTCGGAGGCTCTCGTGACCACAGGCTTTTCGTACCGCGCCGAGCTGCGTGACCTCCAGGGTGAGATTGCCCACCGGCTTCTCTCGCGCGCGCGGGACCTGCGCTGCTTCGGATCCGCGGCCCTCGAGCTGTGCTGGGTCGCGTGCGGACGCGTCGACGGCTATTTCCAGCGGGACACGCAAATCTGGGATCACGCGGCCGGTGCGCTGATAGCCGAGGAGGCCGGAGCTCGCACCGAGTTGCCCTGTCCGGAGAACGACGATCTGCTCATCGCGGCCGGTTCTGAGGTCTTCGAGGCGCTGCGCGCGGTGGTTCAGCCCGCCGCGACCTGAGCTTGCGCCCCAGCGCTCTGCTGCCGATCGAAGCGCCGCCAGACGTCGAGGAGCGCCTTGCGCGACACCCCCTCGGCCAGACGAGCTGCGGCGTTGATCGCCCGCCAGCGTGTGAGCAAGCTGGGACTGAGGTCGAGACGCTCCCGCAGGCGACCCAGATATGCCTCTGTGAGCACGCCGAGCGTGCCGCGATCGGATCCTGGCAGGTGGCTCGGTCCTGCCGCCCCGTCCCCGAGCAAGGTCAGCAACGATCGCGCGACGTCCGCCGCCCGAGCGCCCCGCGAGGCATCGAACCAGTCCACGATCATCGGCCCGTCGTCGCACAGGATGACGTTGCTCGGATGCAGGTCGCCGTGGCAGAGTCGCGGCGTACCCGCGTCGGCGGGCAAGAGATCGAGCGCCAGCGCGAGCGACGCATCGACGTTCGCCGCCGACCAGCGGATCTTGCTGATCAGCCGGTCCCGCTGACGAGGGAGCGTCACCGGCGGCACGAGCTCGAACAGTGCTTGCTGCACATCGGCGAGCATTTGGCCCATCTGCGCGCTCCGATCCGGCCGATCGATCACGTGTTGCCACATCGAGGGCCCGTCGACACGCTGCCAAACGCTCGCCTGTCGGCCGGAGATCTGTTTGATGCCCAGGAGCGCAGGCGCTGGCGCACCTACGGTTCGAGCCGCTTCGGCGTACTCCGCCTCGAACAGGATCCAGCTGTCGGGCGTCGCCGGCTTGGGGACCTTCACGACCGCGCCACGACCGTAGGAGTGGATCGAAGAGCGCGTGCCACGCGCTAGGAGATCACCGAGCAGTCTGGTCACCGCGCAGACTCAAGCGAAGAGGTCGCGTCTGCCCGAAACGTAGCATCACCTGTGCCGGGCGCCGCGCAGTCACCCGGATGCTCCTCACTGATTCGACGCTGGCGCGTCAGCGACGCCGAGGCGTTACAGCGAGCCGTCGCCGAGATGCCGGCCGTCTGCGTTCGTGGATGGGATGGATGGTCGATGAGCCAGGGTCGCTCGAGCAGCAACGGGCGCTCATTCGCTCGTGGGACGAGGGGTGGTCGCGAGGGCATGGGCGCGGCTGGTTTCGAACCAGCGACCTCTCGCGTGTGAAGCGAGCGCTCTCCCACTGAGCTACGCGCCCTTCGCTGCGATTCTAGATGCGAGTGCGACCCCGTCTGCGACGCCCTGGCAAGCTGTGCCCCGTACAGGGAGAAAGCCCGGGCGACGAGGCAGAGGAGCAAGGGTGCGAAACGAGCGGGGTTTGCGGCGTGGCGAGCGGCGGGACTCTGTAGCGCGCTGCTGGCGCTGGCGCTCGTGCCGGCGACGGCTTCATCCGCACCGGTCTCACCGGGCTGACGGCCCTGCTGGGCGCCACCTCGACGGGCAGCTGGACCAGCCCAACCTTCACTTACGCGGGAGCCAACGGCTTCAAGACGCTCAAGATCAAGAAGCTGAATCCGCGCGTCGTGGGCTGAGCGCCGCAAAGCCGCCGCGGCAGGGCTCAGCGCCCGGCAGGCACAAACGCCTTGTGCCAGCCTGTCGTTGGAACCCACAAAATTCGGCGAGAGGAGTGGCGATGCCGACTAGGACGGCCGACGCGCAATGGAATGGAGACCTGCCTGGCGGCAACGGAACGATGGAGTTCGGAGGCGGCGCGTTCTCGGGCCAGTATTCGTTCGGCTCCCGCTTCGAGGAG
>Ga0081538_10002602_pt1 | contig 17502 bp, 15 predicted proteins | sample TabmetS5T2R1_FD_71022 | JGI IMG/M metagenome (GOLD analysis project Ga0081538, IMG submission 71022) | Tabebuia heterophylla rhizosphere microbial communities from the University of Puerto Rico - S5T2R1 | ecosystem: Host-associated > Plants > Roots > Rhizosphere ... | reverse complement strand
GGGGCCATCGCCATCATGCGCAGCGGCGGTATCGCGGAAAGCGAGTTCAGATAGGCACCCAGATTCCCCACCACGCGCACTTTCAAGCCGAGCATGGTGCCATCGCGCTTGAGCGCTAGCTCGGAGGTCATGACCTGGTCACGTCCTTGATTCGTGGTGACGAAATCCTCGCTGCGCGTGGAGACCCACTTGACGGGCCGGCCGAGTTTTAGCGCCAGGTGGCATGCCAGCGCGTCTTCCTGGTAGAGAAGTCCCTTGCTGCCGAATCCGCCGCCGACATCGGGCGCGATGATGCGAATCCTGTGCTCAGGAAATCCAATCGCGGTGGCCAGATCCGTGCGCACGCGGTGGGGGCTCTGGGTTGAAAGCCAAACAGTCAGATCACCTGTCGGTTCTGGCTTCGCCACGATACCTCTAGGCTCCATCGCCAGCGCCACCAGCCGCGGACTGGCGATCCGCAGTCGAACGATATGCTCGGCCTCGGCGAATGCTTTGTCGACGTCGCCGCCTTTTTTCGTCGCGATGTAGCACAGGTTGCTGTCCAGCTCTTCGCGCGCGAGCGGCGCGCCAGCCTCGAGCGCTTTTTCAGCGTCCACGACTGAGGGCAAGGCTTCATATTCCACGTCGATGGCGGTCGCGGCATCCTGGGCAAGAGCGCGGCTTTGAGCCACCACCGCCGCCACGGGAGTGCCAGCACAATGGACGGCGCCACGCGCCAGCAGCGGATGGGGCGGTATCTTCATGCCCGGCACCATCGGGAACGCCGGAACATGCAACTGTTCGCTGAGGTCATCGCCGGTCACCACGGCGATCACTCCCGCCATCGCCTTCGCTGCGCTCGTATCGATGGAGATAATCTTTGCATGCGGGTAAGAGCTACGCAGGAAAGCCATATGGAGCATTCCAGGTAGTTCGATGTCCTCCGTATAGCATCCTCTGCCAGTAATCAGCGGCACATCTTCGACGCGGCGTATAGACGCGCCGATCAGTCCAGTCGTGACGTGTTCTGTTGTCATATCAGGATTTCTCCATCTTCAGCTTTTCCCATCTGCAATCCTCGATCCCCTATCGTCCTTTTGTTCCCCTCACCGAATCACTTTGTCCGCTCTCGCCAGCAAGTTCGGTGGAATCGTTACGCCGATCTGCTTCGCGGTTTTCAGGTTTATGGCAAGCTCGAACTTTATCGGCTGCTCGACCGGAAGATCAGCGGGTTTGGCGCCTTTGAGAATCTTGTCGACGTAGATAGCGGCGCGACGGAAATGTGTCGGAATGTCAGCCGCGTAGCTCATGAGGCCGCCAGCCGGCACAAAGGATGGATCGGTATACATCGCCGGCAGCCGGTTTTTGGCTGCAAGATTCACAATCTGTGCTCGGTGGGAACCGGCGAGAGCCAACACGATCAGTGCCTCGGCACGCCAATTCTTTGCCGCCCGGAACGCAGTCTCGATATCCTTGTCCTTGGGACTTCGTAACTCCACGTTTTGAAGCTGCACCCCCATGGCACGTGCAGCGACCAATGTTTCTCTAACATAAGCTGCGAGACCCGGATTGGTCGAATCCCAGAGGATGACAATGCGGGAAGCCTTTGGGAAGGCCTCCTTGACTAATTCCAGCCGTTTGCCAGCTAGATCTGCGCCCATGATGGTAAACCCCGTAATGTTTCCCCCGGGCCGCGCAAGACTGGCAACAAACTCCTGCCGAACAGGATCATCACCGACATTCGTCATCACAATCGGAATTGTGCTGGTCCCCTGTTTGGCAGCCTGGGTAGCTGCTGTGCCCGCTGTAACTATACAGTCCACCTTCAGACGTACCAGATCTGCGGCAAGAGCAACTTGCCGTTCGCGCTTCCCTTCGGTGAACCGCCACTCGATGATGATGTTCTCTCCCTCAATGTATCCGAGCTCGCGCAGACCTTTCCGGAACGCCTCTTCGCGCGGCTCGATTCCGTGCCGCGGTGATAGGTAACCTATGCGGGGAACCTTCTTCGTCTGCTGCGCGTCGGCGAGATTGGGCCAGAATAGAAGCATCACGAATAGTCCGATGGCGAGGCTAGAAAATTTGGATTTTGGATATCCGATTTTGGATTGAGTTTGCACCACCACTCCCCTGCAATCGAAAACTTCGAGGCCCGAACCGGCCTAAGATAGTTCAACCAGTTCAAATCGTGCAAGACGTTCTAGTCTCGGCCACCTATCCCACGTATAGCTTTGGCAACGATTTGGAAGAATTCATTCAGCAAGCGATGTACCATTTTGGCAGACGCAACATGAACTAGGATTATGTTGCAATGAAAGGGATTTTTACTGCTGCGAGTCGAGTTCGGAGCTGTCGATAAACCCCAGGTGTAGCAAATTTGATTCGCCCCTGAATCAAATTTGCTACACCTCCATGGCAGTCACCCCTATCTCTATCTTCCCCCGTCACGAGACTGTGTCGCAATGTCATCCTGAGACGATAGCCGAAGGATCTCGCCTTTCGCAAGTGACTGAAAATACGGGATGCTTCGCTCCGCTCGGCATGACACCCACGGAATTTTTTCTTATTGCGACACAGAGTCTCTTACAGGGGGAAGAAGTTTCAACGGCTGGGTCACCCTCCGAAGCCCGAACCAAAAACAACACGGAGAGACGCCGAGTTCAAAGAGATTGAGATCGGAGTATTTCTTGATCAAGACTCTTTACTCGGCGCTCTCAGCCTCTCAACGGTAAGTACAGTCAACGATTAAAGAGCCGATCGCCTCTACAGTCCGTAGAGCCGCCGCGGGTTGTCGGATAACATTTTTTCGACCATGCGCGGGGAGAGATCTTTTCTTTCCCGGAATTCGGCGACCATGTCTTCCTGGCGTGACGGGTCGCCGTGGGGATAGTCCGAGCCGAGCACAAAGGAATCCTCGCCGATCAACTCTACGACGCTGTTAATGTCTTCATCCGCCTCGCAGGTGACGAAGACGCGGCCTGCCTTGAAGTAGTCCGCGGCATCCCTGGCGACTCTGCGCCGAGCGTTGTCCCTTCTAACCTGTCGAATCAAATAAGGTACCCAGCCGCAGCCGGCTTCGAGGAAGGCGAATCTGAGAGTTGGAATTTTCTCGAAGGCGCTGGATGTCAGAATGCTGTGAAAGCCGATTGTCACCGGCAAAATGGCGCTATAAAAATTCGTCGAAGCATCGAAGATATCGGTCATGGCCGGACAACCCCAGCCCAGATGGACACAAATGGGCAGGTTCACATTGGCAGCTTCCTCGTAGAACGGGAACAAGCTCTCATCGCCCAAGAGCTTATCCCACGCCATACCGTGCAACATCACCGCGGCCGCGCCAATCTTCGCTGCCCGTTTGATTTCTTTTATCGATGCATCGACGTCGCGGATCGGCACCAGCGCACCGAAACGAATTCTGCCCTTCGATGCAGCACTGCATTCTCCCAGGAAACTGTTGTAAGCCCGCAGTAGCGCCGCCTCCAGGCGCAAATCTTCAGCTGTGGTCGTCAAGAACAAACTGGGGAAGACGACCTGGGTGTCAATCTTTACCTTGTCCATATCCCTGAGCCGGGCATCGATATCCGTCATCTCTTGAGCGCCGATGCTCTCTCGTTTCAGCGAAGCCGCTTCCATAAGAGTGGGGGTGCGGAAAATGGTGCCGCCTTTGCCCGCCAGCTTTGGATAGGTTTTTCCCTCAATGAGCCACACGGCGTTGTATTTTCCGAAAACCGTGTCCTCATCGAAACGCACCGGGAGCGGACGGCGGTCGTAGTATTCTTTATCCAGGCGATCGAACATCGCCTGTGACTCTTCGACGTGAGCATCGGCATCGACAATCATTGCAGACTCCCTCGTTAATCAATTCCCATAGAGTTTCTTAACAAACCCGCTATCTTCGATCTCCTTCAAAATCGACGGATCGATGAAGTCACCGGGGTTAAGATTCTTCATCTGCGGCCGGGTCTTGGCAAGCTGATCGATGATTGTTTGAATCCCTGGACGGTTCGGATGAGGAACGCGGGGGATGAGTCGCTGTGAGTAGTCGTCATAGGCGGTTTGCATCAACGACAGATCATCGACGCGGCTAACCTTTCTCAGCACATTTAACGCCAACTCTTTGTTGGTTTTGAATAGATAGATGCCTTCCAGATAGGCTTTCATAAATCGGATGACCACATCGCGATTGGCCTGGATGAAGCTCTTTCGCGCACCAAAGCCATGCATTGAATAAGGGACGCCGAGCTGGCTTAGATCCGCTAGCATCGTGAAACCGGCCCGACTGGCAACTGTGGCATAGGGCTCGGACAAAGCGGCCGCATCGATCGCTTTGTTTTGTAGCGCTAGAACCTCCTCCTGTTCGCCCCCCACCTGAATGATGGCAACGTCCCTGTCGGGAACTAAGCCCCAGTGAGTCAACGCATAGCGAACGGAAAAATCGCTGGCGCCACCCAGCCGAGAAATCCCCATCTTCTTGCCTTTCAGAGCCTCGGGCTTTTTGATTTCCGGATTCGCAATAACCTTGAACACAAAGGTGTTGAGGGTCGCGGTCAGGCCGACAAAGTCGCCGCCGCTCATGTTCGCATTGATGTTGGCGACGCCGGCGCTAGTGATAAACTGCAACTCTCCAGCCAAAGCCGCCTGTACGGCCCGCGAGCTCACCGGGACAAAGAGCATCTCGACATCCAAACCATATTTACGCGGCAGGTCGAGCTCCTTCATGATGTAAATCGGATCAAATTGGATGCCTATGGAGGTATAGGCGGCGCGGACTTTAGGAAAGCTCTGCGCCAGAGCCAGATCGGCAAAACCCGCTGCGACGAATGCCAAACCAATCGCAAAACGCTTCACTCTCAACATCGGCCTCTCCTGTTATCTATTAGATGATCGTGTGATTGGATAAAGAAACCCTCAACCTTCCTTCTCCCTCAAGGCCAGGCTAAAGGCTAGGCTGATACCGATCTAGACTTGAATCGCCTTTGTCACCGACCGCGTCGAACCGCCTTCCGGCGTGCTTTGTCCCCAGACGTGGATATATTGCGATTGTGAACCGTCACCGCCGGCCACAACGAGGAGGATGTCCTCCGGCCTATCTGTAACCGGGATCACGCTATCGCGGGTCAGCTTCAAATCTGGCCGCCGCTTGACCCTCTGATTGAAAGTCTCATCCGGCACATCCCTCATGCGATAACCCGCGCGCTCCCAGACAAACTTTTTCACGGCCTGCTTGCTGAATCCATCTCCGGCAATAATCTTCGCGTGCTCCGGGCAGATCACCATCACCGCTTCCGGCCCCGAAGGTCCATTCATCCGGTGCGCAAAGTTGGTGAGAATACCTTCACCCTTGGTACTGTCGAGATCCGAAGCGCGTATAGAACTATCGGCGCTGATTGCCGTAACCGTGCTTATGCCGGCAGAGAATCCGCGCTCGACGTGGAGCGGCTCCCAGGGGCTCGCCTCCTCGTTTTCCGCGATGCACAGACTGTACTTACCTGGCCAACCGAGAGTGGCTTTGCAGGTAGTTCCGGGATACGAACCGCCGATATTGCGCTGAATGAGACGAACGCAACGGCCGATGGTGGCGTTAGCGCGCCAGCCTTCGCCAAGAACATTCGATCCGCCATTGATGTTGATCTGTTTTCGAATCGGACCGTTGACGATCAACATGATCGCCGGTCCTCCGGTGGTCGCTTGCAGCGCATAGAGATTCAGTTTGGGATCGGTCAAAGCCTCGACCACCGCGATCAAGACCGGCATGTATTGCGGCAAGCAGCCCGCCATGACCGCGTTGACGGCGATTTTTTCAACGGTCGCACGCGCCCAGCGAGGCGGCACAGCGCCGATCACGTCCTGCGGATTGCGTTTGACCGTCGCGAGCATCTGTGCGACGCGTTCTTCAGTCGGGGGAATAATCGGCAAGCCATCCGTCCAACCTTTTTCTTCGAAGAAGGCATTGACGGCCCAGAGATCATCGTTCACTTCTATTCGGTCAGATTGCAGTGCGGTTGAGTCCATTTGCCGTTTCCTTTAATCCATCATTGGCTGCGGAATCTAATATTCCCTCTCCTGTTCTGGGAGAGGGCGCGGGTGAGGGTAAGATTCGCGCGAACCACCCTCACCTTGATCCTCTCCCTCCAAAGGAGGGCGAGGAAACTTATACCGCGTCCGCGCGGAGAATTGCGATGAAATAGCTACATCCACTTAACATCACTTCTGTTGCTGCGGTTCAACCAAGATTTCCACCAGCTTATCGAAAGCGGCGTCCGCACGTTTGTTGACCTCTTCCGCTTTCACTGTGCCGATGGGATGCTGAACCACCAGCACCGGGTGATCCGGCGCGCCAAACGCCTCTTTCTCCGATTTGGCCAAGGCATCAAAGGCATCGGTAATCAACGTCACGGCAAACCTGCCGCGCTTTTGTAGCTCGATTGAGTCGTGGATACTCCACGACGTGCACGATCCTCAATCGCCGAGGCCGCTGAGAATCAAATCGGCCTGGGCTGCAAGCTCGTCCAAATACTCTTTGGGCGCGCCCTGCTGCGCGCTGATTTTTCGCCGCGTGACCACCTTTCCAACATCCAATCGTTCTCTCAGCAGTTGCGCGAACCGCTCCTCGAGCTTGTCGGCGTTCGGCTTGCTGTTGTCCAGCAATCCGACGACTTTGCCATTGAGATCGGCGAATCGCGGCAGCGCGGCAACACGAGTTGCAGAAGTTTGCGCCTTTCCCTCGGGACTCAAGACAATCATATGGTTCCTCCTCTGTCACAAGCACATGCGGACTATAAATCGGCGTGGACTCACGTGTCAAAGGCGTCTTGATTTCGGGCTTCGAATAGACATCTTGAGTCGTCGCGAGCCGCGCTTTATATTCTTTATTGAGGCCGTTGTTCTGGTGCTACATTGAAAGGAGTTGGTCAAATCCATGAAAAGAAACCCATGGAACTGTGCCCCAGTCGTATTATTTGTTTCAATGATTTTAGCGACAGTCGGCTCAGTATTCGCCCATCACGGATGGAGCGGCTATGACTCGAGCAAAGCTCTTGAACTCAAGGGGACCATCGTGGAGTCGGGGTACGAGCATCCGCATGGTTTTGTCCGGCTCAAGGCGCCTGACAAGACCTGGCTCGTAGTCCTCGCCCCGCCGTCGCGGATGGAGCGCAGACAATTACCCAAGAAAAATCTTGCTACGGGCACGGAGGCTATCGTGATCGGTTATCCGAGCCGGACCGACCCTCAAGAAATGCGTGCGGAGCGGATCACCATTAACGGCCGCACGACGGAGCTCCGATGATATCGCCCGTCGTTTTCCTCCTCTAGCAGGACACATGCATCCACCCTCAGGACCCGCATGGCTTGTCTGGCTTGAGACGACAAGCCTGGCAGATGCCATGCGCGAGTGGCTATGGCTTTACCCTGTTGTCGAAATTCTGCACATCATTGGACTTGCCGTCCTCGTGGGCGCTGCCGTCTCATTCGACTTTAGGCTCCTCGGGGTCTCGCGAACCCTATCAGTGACAGCTCTAGCGCACCATCTTCTTCCGTGGGCGCGGGCCAGTTTGCTCCTCATTGTGCCATCCGGATTGATGATGTTCATCGCCCACGCGACCGAATTTGCAACAAACCCCGCTTTTCAACTGAAACTTGTTTTGTTAGCAGCCGCGGGACTTAACGCCACTGCGTTTCATCTTCGCACGTTTCGAACGGTAGCAGCGTGGGATCGTGGAGCACCCGCGCCTCCAGAAGCAAAAGTTTCGGCGGTGCTATCGCTGTTACTCTGGAGCGGCGTGATTACTTGCGGCCGCTTGTTGGCGTATCTCTAAATGCAGCCTTATCTCTGTCCTGGCGAGGGAGAGGATTCAACAACCGGTTGAAAGCCAAAAGATTTGACTTGGTGATTCCACCTGCGATAACTGTGACGGCAAAGAAAATACTGGAGGAGATGTAATGGAGTATCGCCAATTTGGAACGACGGAATTCAAAGTCTCTCCTATGGGCGTCGGCTGCATGAGCATGTCGGGCGCTTACGGACCCGCTGATGATGCCGAGTCCATCGCTACTCTGCACCGCGCCTTCGATCTGGGGATTAACTTCCTCGACACCTCGGCCAGTTACGGCAGCGGCCACAACCACGAACTGATCGCCAAGGCGCTCAAAGGCAGGCGCGAGCGAATCGTGATTCATTCCAAATCCGGCAGCCCGCGGACACCCGATGCCAGTGGCAATCGCAGCGGCAGCACACCCGAATATTTGACCCAAAACTGCGAACAGAGCATCAAGCGGCTGGGCATTGATTGCCTAGATATATTCTGCATGTCACGGGTAGATCCTAAAGTTCCGGTGGAGGAATCCGTCGGCGCCATGGCACGCCTGGTGGACCAGGGAAAGACCCGTTACATCGGCTTATCGGAAGCCAGCGCAAACTCGATCCGCCGGGCAAGAAGAGTGCATCCCATTGTCTCACTGCAGATGGAATACTCGCTTTGGTCGCGTGATCCCGAGGGCGGCAATATCGAAGCCTGCCGGGAATTCGGTATGGGTTTCATGGCCTACTCGCCCTTGGGACGAGGGTTCTTCGCCGGCGCGGTGCACGACGCCGGGGACCTCGCCGATGGCGATGGACGGAAAAACCATCCGCGTTTTAACGAAGAAAATCTCCAGCACAACTTGAAACTACTCGCCGAATTCGAAAAGCTTGCCAAAGAGAAATCGGCGACTCCAGCGCAACTGGCGCTGGCCTGGCTGATGGCCCAGGGTCGGGACATCATTCCGATTCCCAGCAACAAAAGCCGCCGTCATCTGGAAGAAAACTTGAAGGCGATCGACATCAAACTGACATCAGAGGATCTTGCCCGGCTCAACAAGCTCTTCAAACCCGGCGCGGCCGCCGGCCCGCGCACTCGCGATATGGACCGGGTGAACGTTTAGTTCGCACCCTCACCTCACTCCTCTCCCGTCAAGGGAGAGGAGGCAGAGGGATGCAAAGCGAAATCACAGCTAAGCCTAATCCAAAAAGGTGGGAGACAATCCACTATAACCCGTAGAAGGTCTTGGGGTTGTCGTAAAGAATCTTCTGGACTGCGGATTGAGGGATCTCCCCTTCATCCGCCCGCTGCTGCAACAACTTTCGAAATTCGAGTTCCATGGACGGGTCGCGGTGCGTGTAGTCGGAGCCGACGATCAAGTTATCCTCGCCCACATATTTGAGAATGTAAGGCAGGTCTTCGTCGACCTGACAGGTAACGTAAACGCGGTTCTCTTTGAAAACATTGCTCGCAAGCACGGTTTTCGGACCAGAGAGAATACTAACCCGATCGGCATTGCTTTTGACCCGGCGGCGCACGTCGTAGTCGACAAACGAAACCCACGACGCGCCGGCCTCGATACAACCGAACCGTAGCTTCGGATATTGGGTCGGAATGTTATTCACGAGCAGGGTCTGAATGCCGTTGACCGCCGCGGCCTTGGTACGCATGAACTGCCCGAGAGTGAATTCCCGTGCTGGCGAAAAATCGGGGATTCCTGAACCCGTGTGAAAACAGATCGGCAGGTCGAGCCGTTCCGCCTCTTCATAAAACGGAAAGAAATAGGGATCAGCCGCCCACTTGCCGGCTTCCCGATCTCCCTTCTTGAGCACACCGCAGGCGCCATGCTCCTTGGCAAAGCGCAACTCTTTGAGCGTTTCATCCATGTCCAGCAAAGGAGGCAGGCAGATCCAGCGTAATCGCCCGTTGGCTTGGCCACAGCGGTCAGCGAGCCAGCGGTTGTAGCTGCGCCTGAGCGCAGCTGAGACTTCGGGACGCTCCGTCGCCTCCATTAGAAAAAGCGTCGGATAAATGACTTGGATGTCGGTTCCCAGCTCATCCATATGTTTGAGCCGAACCTGCACATCCAATAACTCTCTGGACTCGACCAACGTGCCCGAGTCTTTGTCGCTGCGAATAAAACGGAGCTGGCGTTTGCCGTCGATCACCCAGTAACGGGTCGGCAACATGTTTGGATTGCGATTGGGGGGATAAGCCGTGGTCGGCTTGAACTGCAGATCAGATTCTTCCATGAACTCCCAGGTGTCTTCGGTCTCATCAATGTGAGTGTCGGCATCGATTATGCGCATTTCAGGTTCCTCCTCCTATAGGAAGAATTAGCCTACCGCGGAAAAAATTTCTAGGGCTAGGCGTTGCTAGCGCACTCCGCTTAGACGCGCGATAAAGCCCGTTTTTTCCAGCTCCGTGATGAAGCTTGCATCCATAAAGACTTCCGGTTTGTACTTCCATACATCCGGCCGCTGGAGGGCGACATATTCGTAGGTCGCCTGCAGGCCCTGAGTAATCGGATACGGGACGGAGATAAAGTCGTTGCGATAGATTTCATAAGAGCCTTCGAGCAGCTCCCGGTCGTTGGTTTTAAGGTATTTGCTGAGTACTTTCAGGCTGAATTCTTTGTTGGCCTTCAGATAGTGAATCGCTTCCACGTGAGCCTTCACCATGCGCATCACCGTGTCGCGGTCTTCGAGAACGGATTTCCGTCGCGTCACCACTGACATCGAGGGATAGCTCACTTCCTGTTTTGCATCCCATAATACTCTGAAGCCTAACCGTTCCGCCTGCGCGTCCGCAGGATAATTGAGATCGGCGGCATCGACGCCTCCCGACGCCAGAGCCTGAATCCTTTCCGGCGTGTTGCCGATCGTAATCAGGATCACATCCCGACCGGGCTCCATGCCATATTTTTTGATGATGTGACGGTTGAGGAAGTCTCCCAGGGAGCCGAAGGTTGAGATGGCTAACTTTTTCCCTCTTAGATCTTCCGGCCTTTTGATCTCCGGCTTAACAAGTAACTTGCTCTGCACGCCGGCCACGGTATGAGCAACGGTGACCAGATCCGCGCCACTCAAGTCGGCGTTCATCACCGTGGCTAGAGTAACCGGAGCGGCGAAAATGCTCCCGCCAATAATTGCCTGGGAAGATTGGCCCGAGCCTCGGAGCAATATTAGCTCGGTGTCGAGTCCGTGCTTTTCATAAATCTTTGCGTCCTTGGCGATCCACGGGATCCACTGAGAAGCCGAGAGCGAAGTCACACCCCAGCGAATCTTCTTGAGTGATTTGTCCTGGGCATGGCCGAGGGTTAAAGCGAAAACTACTGCGACAAAGTGAAACAGGCAGAGAATGCCCTTTTTCATCCGAACCCTCCAAGGTTCTGTGCCGACCTCTGATCGCTAACTAAATATTGTACAGCCGCGCCGCGTTATCGCCCATCAGTTTATGCATCTGTCTTTCGGTCAAATTCTTCCGGCCGGTTACGGCTTCAACGGTATGCGGAAATTTGCTGTCGCCGTGGTTGTAGTCGGATGCGAATACCAAACGATCTTCGCCGACGTAATCCATGACAAAGTTCAACGTGTGTTCGTCCGGCTCGAACGAATAGTAAACCTGTTCGCTGCGCATATATTCGCTAAAGGGTTTTTTCATCAGCGGCACGGCGGGCGCCATGTACTCATAATGCTCATCCAACCGCTCCATCCAATAGGGCACCCAACCCGCGCCAGCTTCCAAAAACACCACTTTCAACTTTGGATACCGTTCGAGAATACCGCCTCCGACGATGCACATGACGCCGATCATTTGTTCGAACGCGTGCGTCGTGGCGTGAACGAAAAACGGATTGTCGAATCGTTCCGCTGCCGCAGCTGGGCGGCCCGAGCCGACATGCACGCAGACCGGGACACCGAGCTCCTCGGCTTTCGCATAGAACGGATAAAAATCGGGATGATCGAGATTTCTCCCGGCGGAGTGTCCAGCGACGGCGACACCGACAAAGCCCAACTCCCGGACGCAACGCGTCAGTTCTTGCACCGCTTCTGCCGGCTCTTGCATCGCGACCAATGCAACACCCTTCAACCGTTTTGGATCGGTACGGCAATAACCCGCGAGCCACGTGTTGTAGGCTCTCGCGATGGCGCAAGCCAGGTCATGATTCTCCAGAAATGGCAGACTCAGGAACACCGTGGTGCCGAAGTTGACCGCGGTGTCGATGCCTTCCAGATCCATATCCTTTATGCGTTGTAGCGGATCGAACATACCGGTAGTCGGCTGCGGCCTGCGGGTAAGCGGCGCGGTGCCGATACCGCAGCCGATGCCGCTCGGCTTCGCCCAGACCTTTCCTTCCAACAAGAGATGCTTGCGGCCGTTGAAATCGACCATCGCGGGCGCCTGGTTCCGATACGGCGGGTCTAAGAGATCCTGCCAGTTGATATCCCGTTCTTGTACATGGCCGTCGGCATCGATGATCTTCATACCGTGAATCATGGCTTTCTCCTTCTACTCTATCGGTTTATTTGCGCGCGATCTCCTTGAGAAGTTTTTCCCAGTGGAGAAGGTCTTTTTCATACTTGTCAGTACTTAGGCCGCGCTCAGGCCGCCACTTTTTAAATCCCTGGTCCTTTGTGGCGCTCCCATAATAAAATCTTTCCAGTACCGCCTGTCCGTCAGGGCTCAAGAGAAAGTCGGCCATGAGCAATGCGCCGTGGGGATGCGGCGGATTGGCCGCGATCGCCGCACTTCCCACATTGGTTGGAACGATATCCATAGGCACCCATTCCACCGGCGCTCCCTTCGATGCCGCGAGCAAGGTGTGGGTTTGAAAAATCGCCGGCGACGCCACAATCTCTCCGCCGGCGATGACGTTAACCAGAGCCGGAGCATCAATGGAATAGAGCTTAATCTCCTGCCCTTTGAGTTTCTTGACGAACTCTTCGCCTCGGGTTCGGATCATAGCTCCGATGATCTTCCCGCTCGTCTCCCCAATGCTGATACCCATCCTTCCTTTCAACTCGGGATTTAACAGAACGTCAAAATTCTTCTGGGCCACCCCCTTGGAGACAAGACTCTTGTTATACATAAAGCCGATATACGACTCTCTGGCGAGCGCCCAATAGTAGAGATCTTTCTGAGCACGCTCCTTGGCATCTTCCGGATAGGATTTTAAATGCGGCGAGTTATAGGGGCGAAGCAGTTTCCCATCACGCATGAACATCAGGTTACCTTCGGTGGTTTCGATGGCGTCGGCAATGTAGCGCTTGGCCTTCGTTTCTTCCTCGAGCTTGACGGTCAGATCGCTTCCCGAAGCGCGAAAAGCTTCGACCTTAACGCCCGGATACTTTTTCTCGAAGACGTTGACGATCTCCTTGTAAGATCCGCCTGCCAGCGACGTGTACCAGACGACCTTGCCTTCGGCTTTCGCTCCCGCATAAAGGAGTTGCTCGCGATCGGCGCCAAGATAGGGCGCCAACTCCTCTATCGACGAAGGCTTGCGCGCCTGCGCCCATGCCTGTGACGACAACAGCAAAAGAGTCAAGATGATGAAATTCCTATATTTCATGACACTCGTCTCCCTTCTCGCAGAATTTGTTCAAAGCGGAGAAATCACTGTCGGTGTTAGTCTCGGCAAAGTTTTCTTGGTTCGTTTTTAAAGCTTATACGAACTCCTTCTGCAAAGCGCTCTTACTTGCCTGTCCAAAAAATATCGCGGTCAATTTGTGCTCGAGATGACAAATTGAATCTGCGCGCCCAAACCCTTTAGGTCAATTATCGCTAATCCCCTGCCAATTTCTTTCCTGCCATCTCGGACAACGTTGCCGAGGGGGTCACGTATTCGTAGTCGGTTTGCACTTCGATCAACGCCGAGCGACCGGCGGTCAGCGCCTTTTTAAACGCCGGCAAAAATTCCTCGTCGTGCGTGACTTTCAAGCCCAGCGCGCCGTAAGACTCGGCCATGACGGCGAAGTCGGGGTTCTCTAAGCCGACACCGTACTGACGGCCGGGGTACTGGGCCTCCTGATGCATGCGAATCGAGTTATAACCCTCATTGTTGTATACAATGGTAATAATGTTCGTGCCGTATTGCTTGGCCGTGGCCATTTCTTGTCCTGTCATAAGAAATCCGCCGTCGCCCACATGGGCGATCACCGTGCGATTCGGATGCGCCAACTTGGCGGCCACCGCGGACGGCACGCCGGGCCCCATGCAGCCCAGGGTTGGCGAAATGTAGGAGTCCGGATAATCAAACTCGATGTAGCGCTGCGGCCATTGGCCAAAGCTGCCGGCATCGGTCGTCGTGATCGCATCGGCCGGCATGGCGGATTTTATGTCCTTCATGATTCGTTCCATGGAGACTTTGGGTGTGGGGCGATCCCGGGGCGTGCAAAAATCCTTTTGTCTGGCATGTTGCTCGGCAACCCACGCCGCGCGATTCTCGTTGGGCCGTGGCCCTGAATGCTTTAACGCCGCGAGCAATGTCTGTTTGGCGTCGGCGATGATGCCCACTTCGGGGCGAGCGTTTTGGCCGATGTTCTCCTCGTCCGTGTCGATCTGCACAAACGGCCGTTCCGGCCGCGGGAAAGTGAAGGCGCCCGTAGTCTGCTGGTTAAGTCGGCAGCCGAGGACTATCAATAGATCACTCTCATCATAGGCAAGCCTTTGCGCCTCTTTGTTCGATGTCAAAAGATTGCCGGCGTAGTTGGGATGATTATTCGGAAAGGCATCTTGTCGTTTATAGGAAGTCAGCACCGGGACCTGAAATTTTTCTGCAAAATCGATCACCTCTTGCCATGCCCGAGTGTATTGTGTTCCCGAGCCGATCAGGAGCACGGGCTTGCGCGCCGCGTTGATGCGCCCGATTAAGGCTTCGATCGCCGCTGGATCGGGATTGGGTTTTACTTCGGGATAGGGTTCAATCATCGATATTTCCGCGTTCTGTTCGATCACATCACGCGGCAGCGAGACAACCACGGGTCCGGGCCGGCCCGTGCGCGCGATGTGAAACGCGCGGCTCACAATCCGCGGAATTTGTTTAGGATCGTTGATCTCGATGACCCACTTGGCGATGCTGCCGAAGAATCGACCGTAGTCCAACTCCTGGCCCGCTTCACGCCCCCGCGCGGCACGGCTAACCTGTCCGACTAGGAGAACCATGGGTGCGGAATCGTATTTGGCGCTGTGAACGGCGATGCTCGCGTTGGTCGCGCCCGGACCACGGGTGACGATGCAGACGCCGGGTTTGCGTGTGGCCTTGGCATAACCCTCCGCCATGAATGCGGCACAGCCTTCTTGGCGGTTGGTAATCAGTTTGATTTCAGGAAAGTCTACCAGTCCGTCGACCACGGCGATGTAGCTTTCGCCAGGCACGCTAAAGACGTGTTTTACCCCTTCGTTGCGCAGACACTGAGCGACTGCATGACCTCCAAGCATTGATTGCCTCCCGCGCCTTCGAATTTTTCTGGGTACGTCATAACTCCTGTTTGTGGCTGCTGTCAATGTATCACCACGCTTTTCAGAACCCCTGGATTGATACTGATGTGCTGAGTGTGATAGTTCCCGAACCAAAGCACGAGCCCTGCCGAAATTCTCCAACAAAGAAGGAGCAACATGAAGATATTGAGCCTAACTGTTTTAGCAATTGTGACGATGTCATGGCCGGCTTGGAGTCAAGGGACCAAGCCGCGAACCTTGGATGAGTTGGTTGCCTATACTGGCCCGGATCGCCAGCAGATGCTTCTCGCTGGAGCAAAAGCCGAAGGGTCGTCTGGTACACTTCACTCTCTGGCAATTACAAGGAAATCGTCGATGCGTTCAAAAAGAAGTACGCGGAAATTCAAATCGAAGTGTATCGCGCCGGCAGCACCGACGTGGCTCAAAGATTACTCAGCGAAGCGCAGGCCGGACGCTACTTGGCGGACGCCATGGAGACCACTCCGGGAGCGTTGATGCTGCTGCGCGATAGAGGCATTCTCAAGGCCTTTGCGTCCCCTGAATTGGCGAAATATCCGGAGGAAGCTAAAGCCAAGGCGGACGGCGGACGCGTCCACTGGGTTACCGATCGTGAAGCTTACTTGGGCTTTGGCTATAACACGAAACTAATCCCTGCGAACCAGGTGCCGAAAAATTATCAGGACCTATTGCGGCCTGAATTCAAAGGCATGCTTGCCGTGACCACCGAAAGTTCGAGCGCCCGAGTCATAGGAACGATGATCAAATCTAAGGGGGAAGAGTATGTCAAAAAGCTCAAGGATCAGGATATAAGGTTGTTTAAGCTCGCCAGTCTCGGTTTTCTCAACTTGCTGATGGCCGGTGAGATTGCCGGCTCGCCGGCGGTTTTTCAGAACCAGGTGATTGTCGCGAAAGAAAAAGGCGCGCCCATCGATTGGGTTCCCTTGGATTTAGTCCCGGCAAACGCCGGCGGCTCTGCCGTGATCGCCAACGCGCCCCATCCCCATGCCGCTTTACTGCTCACCGACTTTGTCATCGGGGCCGACGGTCAAAAACTAATGGAGCAGTTCAAATATGGCGTGGCGTGGAAACAGTATCCGTTCAAACGCGAGTATCCCGAGCGCGACATGACCACTTCGCAGTATCAAGACGCCGAAGAGAAATGGAGCCAGTTACTCCGCTCGATCACGCGTCGCTAAGCGAGCGGTTCGGAGACAAACCACATTTGAAGGTACCGAGTAATGCCATTCCCTGGCGTTCATCACCGACCGGCTGGCTTTTACAAGCCAAGTTCGCGCTAAAGGACAGCATCTATGAAAAAACTATTCTGTCTCTTAATTCTGCTGATCTGGAATTCAGAAGCGCAAGCACAAGTTCCGTTTTACCAAGGGAAAACCATCAACGTTGTGGCGGCGGCGAGCGCCGGAAGTCTTTACGACTTGTACGCGCGGCTTATGGCGCAATTCATGGGCAAGCACATCCCGGGCAATCCAAGTTTCATCGTACAGAACATGCCGGGCGCAGGATCGATCATCGGCGCCAACTATATCTATAACATTAGCAAACCCGATGGATTAACGATCGGCGCCATCCAGCCGTCAATCTATTTCAATCAACTGCAGAAACAGGCCGAGGTGAAATACGATTGGGGAAGGTTCACCTGGATTGGCAGCTCAGACAAATCCGATCATCTGCTCTACATGCGTGCCGATCTTCCCTACAAAAGTCTTGCCGATGTCCGCAAGGCGAAGGAACCGCCAAAATGCGGCTCCACAGGAGCCGGCACATCGGGTAGCTATATGCCGAAGCTTTTGGAAGAAACACTTGGCGCCAGTTTACAGTCGTTGCCGGATATCAAGGCGGTGGAGAGATCGATCTGGCCGTGGAGAGAGGAGAACTCCAGTGCCGCGCTTTAACGATTCAGGCGTACCATTCGCGGGAGCCGTATCATACCTGGCGCAAAACGGGTTTTGCGCGGATTCTGATGCAGACAGGAAAAACACGCGATCCACGACTCGCCGATGTTCCGACTCTTTACGAGCTCATGGACGAATATAAGACGCCCGAAGCGGAACGCCGTTTACTGCCTTTAGTCCTTGCGGCCACCGACTTCGGACGTCCTATTGTGGCTCCGCCAGGCTTGCCGCCAGACAAGACAAAAATATTCCGCGCCGCGTTCATGAAAACTATGAACGATCCTGAACTCCTGGCAGAGGCGAAACGAAAAAACTTCGACATTACGCCGAGCACCGGCGAAGAGCTCGAG
>Ga0081538_10002601_pt1 | contig 17510 bp, 13 predicted proteins | sample TabmetS5T2R1_FD_71022 | JGI IMG/M metagenome (GOLD analysis project Ga0081538, IMG submission 71022) | Tabebuia heterophylla rhizosphere microbial communities from the University of Puerto Rico - S5T2R1 | ecosystem: Host-associated > Plants > Roots > Rhizosphere ... | reverse complement strand
CAACCGCGCGCCTGGCCTCGTTCCAGCCGTCGAGCTCCGGCAGCAGGATCCTGAGCACGGCCGCCTGGATCGAGTCGAGCCGCGAGTTGTAGCCGACCTCGGTGTGGTGGCGCTTGTCCTTCGAGCCGTGGAAGCGCAGATTCCGCGCCCGCTCGGCGATCTCGGCGTCGTCGGTGGCGATCGCCCCACCGTCGCCGAGGCAGGGGAGGTTCTTGGAGGGGAAGAAGCTGAACGTGGCCGCGTCGGCGAGCGCACCCGCCTTCACGCCTCCGAGCGAGGCCCCGGCCGCTTGGGCGGCGTCCTCGAGCACCGGCACGCCGAGCTCGCGCAGCTCCGGAACCGGTGCAACGTTGCCAAACAGGTGCACGGGCACGATCGCGCCGGTGCGCTCGCCGACGAGCGGGCGAACCGTCTCCATGGTGACGCAGCAGGTGTCCGGGTCGACGTCGCTGAAGACAGGTATGGCGCGCGCGTTCACGATCGCCTCTGCCGTCGCGTAGAAGGTGAGCGACGGGCAGATGACCTCGTCGCCCGGCCGTACCCCGAGCGCGCGCAGCGCGATCGTGATGGCATCGGTGCCGTTGCCGACGCCGACCACGTCACCGACGCCGAGGTAGTCGGCGAACTCGCTCTCGAACGCCGTGAGCTCCGGGCCCAGGATGAACTGGCGAGATGCCGCGACCTCGGCGAGGCGGGCGGCGATCCGGTCCTGGTAGGGCGCCAGCGAGCTTGCGAACAGTGGTACCTCCATGCGGCCGAACAGCCTATTCGGCATAGACGGACATCAGCGAGCGCAGATACGCGCGTTCACCGTGGCCGTCGTTCGCGCGCGCGAGCACGGCGTCGCCCTCGCGCCCCCGCAGGTCCGGTTCGTCCCAGAGCTCCGCCATGCGCACAGCCAGCGCCTCGGGGTCGTTCGGCGGGATGCTGCGCTCCTGACCCGCGAGCTCGGGCGGGGCGCCGAGCGTCGTGACGAGCACAGGCACGCCGGCCGCCATCGCCTCGAGGGCGGCATAGCCCGCGAACTCGTGGTAGCGCGATGGCAGCAGCAGCATCGCCGCCGCCGCCAGCTCCCGGCTGAGCGCCTCGCGGCCGAGCCTGCCGAGGAAACGGACCGGCGCGCCGAGCCGCCCGGCCAGCTCTTCGAGCTCCTCGCGCAACGGCCCCTCGCCTGCGATGTGCAACGGCACCGCCGCGCGCGCGGAGGCGTCGATCGCGGTGTCGATTCCCTTCTCGGGGGAGAGGCGCGCGGCCACCAGCGCGTGCAGTCCCTCGTCCGCGCGCGAGTGGTGCGCGAAGGCGGATTCCGGCAGGTAGTGCGGCACGACCTCGATGCGCTCGCCGGGCAGCCCCAGCTCCGTCACCTGGCCGGCGGCGTAGCGGCTCGGGACAACGAAGCTGTCGACCGCCTCGAGCACCGCGGGTTGGTGGCGCGCGAGCGCGGCTGCATAGACGGCCGCCTCGGGTAGGGAGCCGCGGCAGTTGAGCGCCAGCCCCGGCAGCGTGAAGCGGTGGTGGCAGCGGAAGCAGGGGCCGCCGTCGCGCGCGGCAACACCGATCGCGCAGAAGAGGCGCAGGTTGTGGAGCTGCAGCACGACCCGCGCGCCGGCCTCGCGGGCCGCGGCTAGCGAGCGCGGGCCAAACAGCGGCAGCATGTTGTGGAAGTGGACGACGTCGGCCCCGAGCTCGTGGGCCGCGGCGGCAACGTCCTCCTCGTCGCGGCCCCCGCGCAGGAGCGCCCGCGCTGCAGCGCTGCGCGTGACCTCGGCCGAGCTCCGCTCGAGCAGCGCGTGGGCGATCCCGGCGCGGCGCAGCGCGGCAAGCTGCAGCTCCACCGCGCGCTCCTCGCCGCCCTCCAGGCGGTAGCGGTTGTGCACGACGAGCACGCGCATCGCCGCGACTACGCTATCCGGCGATGGACCCGCCGGCGGTCACGGTCGTGGTCCCCACGCGCGGCCGCGCGGCGTACCTCGAGGTAACGCTCGACTCGCTCTGCCGCCAGCGCACGCGGGCACCGCACGAGCTCCTCGTGGTCGACGACGGAGCCACCGACGCCACCCCCGAGGCCGCCGCGCGCTTCGGCGTGCGCTGCGTGAGCCATGGGGAGCGGCGCAGCCTCAACGCCGCCCGCAACACCGGCGTGCGCGAGGCCCGAGCGGCGCTGATCGCGTTCGTCGACGACGACATCCTGGCGCCTGATGGCTGGCTCGAGGCTCTGCTCGAGGGCGCCGCGCGACACCCCGAGGCGGAGGCCTTCGGCGGGCCGATCCGAGCGCGCTTCGAGGGCCGTGCGCCGCGCGCCTGCGGGCGGGAGGAACCGCCGATTACGACGCTCGACCTGGGGCCGCGCGATCGCGAGGCCGAGATGGTCTGGGGCGCGAACTTCGCGGTGCGGCGCTCAGCGATCGAGCGCATCGGCGATTTCGACGAGTCGATCGTCACGCCGCACGGCGACGAGGAGGAGTGGCTGGAGCGGCTGCGCGCGGCGGGCGGCACGATCGAGTACATCGCCGCGGCCGGACTCGACCACCGGCGCACGGCGGAGGACGCCCGCCTCCGCAGGCTTGCGAGCGCCGCCTACGCACGCGGGCGCGGCGCCCGGGCGAGCGACAGCCGCCGCGGGCGCGCCCCGGGCCTCGGCCGCGAGCTGCGGGTGCTCGCGGGCTGTGGCTGGCATACGGTGAGGCGCGCCTGCCCGCAGGGCGTGATCATGGGGGCGCACTCGGCAGGCCGGGTCGTCGAGGCGCTGCGCTCGCGATGAGCGCCGGCCCCGATCCGAGCAGCTTCCTGTCGGGCGACGCGGGCGACGTGACGCATCCCTGGCGGGCCGCCAAGCGGCACGCCGGCGAGCTCGCCTACGGCGCGATCGACCTCGCCAGCGGCACGAGGCGGCGCGCGGGACGGCTCGCCGCCCTGACGCGCCCGCTCGAGGTGCTCGTACTCGGCATCTACCGCCCCGGCTCGCTGCTCGCCGATGCGCTGCCGGCGCTGCGCTCCGGGCAGCACCGGGTCGACATCGTGCTCGGCTCGACCGATGTCGCTGCCGATCAGGAGCTCGCTGGCCTGACCGCCGCAACCGGCCTCGGCGGCGGCAAGTTCGAGAACCTCAATGTGCTGCTCGCGGCCGCGCACGAGCGGCGCCCCGACTGGACACTGGTCGTCGACGACGACGTGGCATTTCCGACCAGCTTCCTCGACCGCTTTCTCGGCATCTGCGAGGCGTTCGCCCTCGACCTCGCCCAGCCCGCCCAGACGCTCCGCAGTCATTCGGCCTGGAAGATCACCCGGCGCCGGCCCGCGGCGCTGGCGCGGATCACGCGCTTCGTCGAGATCGGGCCGGTCACGGCCTTCAGGCGCGAGCCAGCGGCAGTGCTGCTGCCCTTCCCCGAGCTGCGCTTCGGTTGGGGGCTCGACCTGCACTGGGCGGCGCTCGCCCTCGAGCGTGGCTGGCGCCTCGGCGTGGTCGACGCGGTGCCCGTCCGGCACGAGGCGCGCACGGTAGCCGCTGGCTACCCGCGCGAGGAGGCCGAGGAGGAGGCCGCGCGGTTCCTGTCCGAGCGCTCGTTCCTGCCGAGCGCGCGCGCCGGCGACACGCTCGCGGTCTACCGGAGGCTCCCGGGCTAGTGCGGCTCCTCTTCGTCTGTCCCGACATGCGCACCGGCGGGGCCGAGCGCCACTGGGCGACGCTCGTGCCCGCGCTGCGGGAGCGCGGCGTCGACGCGGGCGTGCTCTGCCTCACGGGCGAGGGGCCGTTCTTCGGGGAGCTGCGCGGCCGCGGCGTTCCGATCAGCTCGATCCGCATGCGTGGCCGCTTCGACCTCGGCGGCTGGCGGCGTGCGCTCGCATGTGCCGCCACACGGCCTGACCTGGTCGTCTCGCGCAACGTGAGCGCGCAGCTAGTGGGCGCTCGCATCGCGCGCCGCGCCGGTGTGCGTCACGTGTTGAACGAGCACACGCCGGTGAGGGTGGACGGCAAGCTCGTGCCGCCGCGGCCGCACCAGCGCGCGCTCACGCGGGTGGCGACCCGGCGAGTCGATGCCGTGATCGCCGTGAGCGATAGCCAGGTCGCGCCGCTCAGGGCGCTCGGGTACCGCAACGTAACGGTCGTTCCCAACGGTGTCTTCGAGGCCGACGTCGCGGGCGTGGGGCCCTCACCGGAGTTCGACGGGGAAGGCTTTGCCGCGCTATGCGTCTCGGGGCTGCGACCGGAGAAGCGCATCGACGTGTTCATCGAGGCCGTGCGGGCAGCACGGCGTGAGAAGGCTGCGATCAGCGGCTACGTCGCGGGCGAGGGCCGCGAGGACGAGCGGCTGGCAGCGCTCGCCAATGGGAGTGGCGTCACCTTGCTCGGCGTGCGCACGGACGCGCGCGAGCTGATGCGGGCCGCCAGTGTGGTGTGCCTGACGAGCGAGGCCGAGGCGCTGCCGATGAGCGTGCTCGAGGCGATGGCGCTGGGGCGACCGGTCGTCGCGACGAAGGTCGGCGGCACCGCGGACGCGGTCGTTGACGGCGAGACGGGCTTCCTGGTCGAGCCCGGTGACGTCGAGGCCGTGACGCGGGCGCTCCTCGCGCTCGCGGCCGACCCCGCGCGAGCTGCCGCCATGGGCGTTGCCGGACGCAGGCGCCAACGCGAGCGCTTCGACGGTGACGCGATGGTTGACGGCTACCTGAGCGCGCTCGGCGGGCTCATTGCAGCGGTGCCGAGAAGTCGCCGCCCATGAGCGTGACCGGCGCTCCCATCCCGATCGTCACCGACGCCGTCGCTCCCGGTGGGAGCGACGCGCTCCCCATCAGCCTCGTCGCTCCCGCAGCCACGCTCACGGGCAACGTGACCGTCGCATCGACGGGAGCCCCGGACTGAGCCGCCACGATGAAGACGTCCGGGCCCATCACGTAGCTCGCCCCTCCGGTCACGTTGACGGCGATCCCGGTGGTCGAGTCGATCAGTGCGTTCGTGAAGTCCACGATCGCTTGGCCGGACCTTGGGATGCCGCTGATCTGAAAGCTGGCGGTGACCTGCTGACCGCTCGGATCGACGAACAGGCTGGCGCGGCCGAACCTGCGCACGCCCGCGCGGTCGGCCCTGCCGGCGAAGCGGCGCAGGCTCCCATCCGGCTTGCCTGCAAGCGGGCGCGCCCGGAGGTGGAGCGTGCGTCCGCCGGCGCCGAGCCGCGGCCGTGAGAGCTCGAACAGGAGCACGTCCCGGGCGCTCGGCGCTTCTGCGATCGAGAGGGCGGCATTCGGCGGATCAGCGCCAAAACCGAGCCCGGTCCAGCCCTTCACGAAGCTCCGCAGCCGCTGCTCACGCACGACCCGCTGAGGTCGGTCGGAGAAGACAGTCACCGCTGACGCGGGCCGCCGCAGCACGAGCTGGAAGACCCCTGCCCGCACGCGCTCGATCTCTCCGCCCCCGGCGCGCAGGACGAAGAGCTCACCCACGCCAGGAATCCGCTTCGGCTCGGGCAGGTTCTGCGCTCCCGCCGGGCTCGCCGCGGCGAGCGTGATGAGCGAGGCGAGCAGTGCGGCTGCGAGCTTTCTCATGCCGGCGGATGCTGCCATCTGCGAGCGTTCCGCGCGTGCCCAGGGTCGACATCCTGCTCGTCTCGCTCGGGACCACGCTCGGCTGGCGGCAGGCCGACCGGCTGTTCCTGGAGCAGCTACAGCGGGCGGGGGTTCGCACGCAGGCGGTGAGCGTCGGCTTCGGGCTCGCGGACCGGCTGCGGCGCGGCTACCCGGTCAACGACTTCGTGGAGATGCACGCGGCACGGCGGGCGCTGATAGCCGCGCTCAGCCGCCACGAGCCGCGCGCGATCGTGATCTCATCGACCACCGCCGCGATGGCCGTGCCGCGCATCCCGATGCCCTACGCGGTGCGCCTCGACGCGCCCGCGCGCATGAATCGCCCCGGCGCCCGCAACGCGCTCCTGCACCGGCTCGAGCGGCGCGGCCTCGGGCGCGCCCGGCTGACGCTGCCGCTGAGCAAGGCCGCGGCCGCCGAACTGCCGGAAGGGGCGGCGCCGGCGGTGGTGGTGCCACCCCCGGTCCTGGCCTCCGGCCAGCCCCGCGAGGAGCGCGAGCGGGTCGCAGTCGCCTACGTCCCCGATCCGAAAGCGAAGGGACTCGACGTGCTCGCCGCCGGCTGGGCGGCGGCGGCGCTGCCCGACGCACGGCTCGAGGTATACGGGCTCGAGCCCGAGTGGGCGCGTACGCACCTGCGGCGCGCGGGGGTTCCCGAGCCGGACGGCTTCGAGCTGCGCGGCACGGTGCCCGCGGCCGAGTTCCGCGCCCGCATCCGCGCCGCGCGCGTCTACGCGGCCGGCGCGCGCTGGGAGGACTTCGGCCAGGCGCCGCTCCAGGCGCTCGCGGATGGCGCTCTGCTCGCAACCGTGCCGTCCGGCGGACCGTTCGAGGCGCTGCGGATGGCGCGTGAGCTGGGCGAACCGGCGCTCGTCGCTCCGGCGCTTGAGGGCGCGGCGCTCGGCGGTGCGATCCGAGCCGCGTTCGATCTAACCGACGAGCGCGCCCGCGCCTACCGCGCTGCGGCGCTAGAGGCCCTGCGGCCGTTCCGTCCGCGGGCCGTTCAAGAGACCGTCGAGCGCGAAGTGCTGCCGCGGCTGATCCGTTAGCGCGCGACGCGCAGGATCGCGCGTTCCCAGGCTTCCGCGTCGGCCGCGAGCGGGTGACGCGCGCTCACGGCGCGGCTTCCCGCCGCCAGCCGCGCACGCAGCTCGGGCTCGCGCACCAGCCGCCGGAGCGCGGCCACGAGCGCGGCGCGGTCGTCCGGGTCCACCAGCAGCGCGTTCTCGCCGTTGACCGCCACGTCACCGGCGGCGCCTGCTCGCACGCTGCACAGGAGCGGCAGACCCGCCGCGGCGCCCTCGCGCATCGTAACGCCGAAAGGCTCGTAGGTGCTCACGAGCGCGAGCACGTCGGCGTCGGCGTAGACGGCGCGCAGGGCGGCCGGCGCCACCGGTCCGGCCACCTGGGCGGAGACCCCGAGGTGAGCGGCGCGCTCTCGGAGCTCCGGCGCGAGCGGCCCGCTTCCGTGCAGCACGAGCCGCGCCTCACCGGAGATACCCGCCTCGGCGAACGCGTCGAGCAGCAGCATCAGGTTCTTGTCCGGCACGAGCCGTCCGACCACCACCACGCGCACCGGCCCGTCGCTGCGCTCCCGGCGCTCGAGCGCGAGCAGCGGCTCGAGGTCGGCGCTCTGGAGTGCCACCTCGACGCGCGCGCCGTCGACCCCCAGTCCGGCCAGTCGCTCGACGCCCTGCGAGCTCGCGACGATGAACCCGTCGGCGCGCGGGGCGAGCAGACGGTGCACGCGCAGCTGCGCCCCCGACAGCGCCGCGTCGCTCCAGGGTGTCAGCTCGCTGAAGACGAGGAGCGGACGGCGCCGGCGCCTGCACCAGGCCAGCGCGCGCCAGGTAGCCGGTCCGTACTCCCAGCTCACCACGCATGCTGGATCGAGCCGATCGAGCGCCGTCGCGAGCCCGCGCGCGACCGTCACGGGGCTGCGCCCTGGGCGCGCCCGCTGCCAGCCCGAAAGGACCTCGCTGGGATAGCCCTCGCGGTTTGCAAACCACTCCCGTGGCTGGTCCCAGCCCTGCTGGCTCGCCGCCAGGTAGATGACGCGAGGCTCGATCACCGCGCGCTCTGCGAGCGCACGAAACAGCGGCTCGCGGTAGGGAACGGGGACCGGCGGCAGGATGGCGACCCGGGACGTCACGCCGCAACTTTGGCGGACGGGGCGGGTCGCAAGCGTTTAGGTATGCCTGGACCCGGGGCAAGAAATTCAGCTGACGCCCGATCGTGGATCGCTCCTGGGCTATTGCTAGCTTTGCCTCGCCCGGCCCGCGGTCCATTCCGGTCGGCCCCGACGGACCTCGGCTCCGACACTCCAGGGGGACACCCGCTGTGACCCGAATCATGCGACACCTGCTTCTGCTTGCCGCATTCGTGGCGCTGGCCGCCCCCGCGGTGGCGTCGGCGAGCCCGAGGCAGGTGCTCGATGACTGCAACGACGACGGAGCCCTCAGCCGCCAGTACTCGACGGACGACCTGCGCAAGGCGCTCGACAACATGCCGACGGACCTCGCGGAGTACTCGGACTGCGAGGAGATCATCGGCGCCGCCATCACGGGAGGCTCCGACAAGGGGCAGGGTCGCGGGAGCCCCGGCCAGGGAGTCGGCGGCGCGGGCGCGGCCGACCCCGGTGAGCAGGCGGCCCGCGCGCAGGACGCCGCCGATCTCGAGGCACTCACCGCGGCCGCGCAGGAGGACAACGGGAAGAAGCCGACGATTCAGGTCGGCGACGAGACGGTCAAGCCGGGCGGCAACGGTCTCTTCGACCTCGCCAGTGCGTCCAACGGGCTGCCCACGCCGCTGCTCGTCGCGCTGATCGTGCTCGGCCTGCTGGCCCTGGCGGGCGGCTTCGTTGCGCTGCGGGGGCGCATGCCTGCGCTGGGCCGGGTGCCGCTCCTGAGCAAGATCCCCACCCCGCGTGTTCCTTTCACGAAACAGAGATAGCGCGATAGCGCTCATCCTCGGCGGCGCCCTCGCCGCCATCAGCTTCGGCGCGGCCGGCGGGTCGGAGCTCAGCAGGACAAGCCTCACCGAGGTCCTCATGCTGCTCGCGGGCGCGGGGGTGATCGCGGCCGCAATCCTCTGGGGGCGCGACGGCCGGCTCGACGGCGTGACCAGCCTGATCGCCTTCGCGGCACTCGCCGTGCTCACCGCGCTGTCGGTGCTCTGGTCGATTGTCCCCGAGCTGAGCTACATCGAGGCCGGCCGCACGCTCTCCTACCTCGTCGTGTTCGCCGCGGCTATCGCCGGCGCTCGATTGGCGCCACGCGCCGTGCCGGGCGTGGTCGGCGGGATCCTGCTCGGTGCGATGCTGCCCGTCGCCTACTCGCTGGCGTCCCGCATCTGGCCTGGCTCGCTCGCCGAGAACGAGCTCTCGAACCGCATCGGTGCGCCGTTTCAGTACTGGAATGCGGTCGGCACGGTCGCGGCCATCTCGATCCCGCTCGCCCTGTGGCTCGGATCGCGGCGCACGGGGAGCGTCTGGCTGCGGGCGCTCGCCTATCCCGCCGGCGGCCTGAGCGTGCTTGCCATCCTGCTCACGCAGTCACGCGGCGCGCTCGCCGCCGCGGCAGCCGCGGCCCTCCTCTGGCTGGCGATCGTCCCGCTGCGGCTGCGCAGCCTGCCGGTCGTGATCGTCCCGTCGCTCGCCGCTGGCGCCGTCGGTGCCTGGGCCCTTTCCAAGGACCCCTTCTCGAAGAGCCTCCAGCCGCTGGAGGCCAAGGAGGCGGTCGCGGGCGACTTCGGGTTGCTGGTCGTGCTGATGACGTTGCTGCTGTTCGCCGCCGGCCTCGTGATCAACATGGGGCTCGCGCGCGGGCTCGTCTCGATGCGCACGCGCCGGCGCGCCGGCCTCGTCGCCCTGGCCGTGGCCTGTGTCGTGCCACTCGTGGCGTTCACGTCGGTCGCCCTGTCGGGGAGGATCGACGACCGTGTCAGCCAGCTCACGAGCGAAACCGAGGTCGCACCCGACGAAGGCGGCGACCGGGTCTTCGCCTCATCTTCGACACGCGGCAAGTACTGGCGCGAGGCGGGCCGGGTCTTCGAGGACCGGCCGGCGGTGGGCGTCGGCGCTGGCGCCTTCGCCATCGGGCGGCTGCGTCACCGGACCGACGCGGCCGTCACCGCACATGCACACGGCTTCGTGCCCCAGACGCTCGCCGACCTCGGGATAGTCGGCGTAATCGTCACTACGGTGCTGCTCGTGGCGTGGCTCGCGTCCGCGCTCAGGGCGACCTCGTTGCTGCCGCGGCGACTGCCCTACGCCCTTCCCAAGCCCGAGCCCGAACCGCGGCGCGACTGGGACAGCGATCGCATGGGCCTGGTGGCGCTCACGCTCGCAGCGCTCGCGTTCGGGCTGCAGTCGATAATCGACTGGACCTGGTTCGTCCCGGGCTCGGCGGTGCTGGCGCTGGTCGCGGCCGGCTACGTCGCCGGTCGCGGACCGCTCACGGCACTTCCCGGGCCACGTGAGCCGCGCCGGCGGCCCACCCGGGACCGGATCGCAGCAGCGGTCGGCGTCGGCGTGGCCGCGCTCGCAATCGCGTGGGCGGTGTGGCAGCCGGAGGCGTCCGACCGCGCGACCGGCGAGGCCCTCAAGCTCGCCGAGGCGGGCGACTTCCCCGACGCGGTTTCGAAGACCGAGGACGCGCAGGACCTGAACCCGCTGAGCCCGGAGCCGCTGCTCGTGCGGGCGTCGATCCAGACCCAGGCGGGCGACGAGGCGGCAGCCGAGAGCACACTCGAGCAAGCGGTGCTGAGCTTCCCGGGCGACCCGCACACCTGGTACCGGCTGGCGGCGTTCCAGCTCGGCACTCAGGACCAGCCCACGGCAGCCCTCGAGACGGTGCAGGGTGCGCTCTATCTGGACCCGTTCTGGAACTCGGCCCGCACGCTCTTCCTCGAGGCCCGCGCACGGGAACGCGAGCTCGCGACTCTCGAAGCGCAGCGGCAGTAGCAGCGCCGGCGGCCCTAACCCACTCGTCACAAGCGTTACGAGGTGTTACCTTTCGCCGAGCGCAGGGGCTCGCGACATCCGCCTCTCCCGAAACCCTGCGTCCGAACCTCCGCATCGCGCCATCGGATTTACCGCCACTAGGTCGGGTCGCGCTTGTCGTGGGTCTTGCGCTCACGGCCTGGCTATCCGTCCCGGACGCGGCGCGGGCGCACCACTACTGCGCGCACGGCGTGCGCGAGGCCGGCGAGCGCGTCAAGCTCTGGCGTGACTCGAACTGCACGGGGCCGAACGTCGTCGTCGGAGAAGCGGTCCCCGAGGGCAACCGTCCGGATTTCCGTTCGTTCCGCGACGACGAGAGCGGGAACACGTTCAACGTCGACAACTCGCGCTCGTCGCTTGCGATCGCGCCGGGAAACTGCGTACGCCTCTATGACGGCTTCGACTACACCGGCGAGGTCTCGAACCTGCTGTGCACGCCGCCCAACCCGGAGGACTGGGGGCTGTTCGCGTTCAACGACCGCGTCTCGTCGATGCGCGTCTGCCGCGTGGATCAGCAGGCGGACTGCGGCCCCGGTCCGATCGCTCCGCCACCGCCGCCCGGCCAGCCTCCACCGCCTGGAGGTACGCCGCCGCCCGGCTCGCCCGCGCCACTGCCTCCGGCCGCCGACGACCCCGCGGCACCAAGCGACGCACCGGTTCCGGACCCCTCGCCCGCCTGTAACGGCGGGAAGGTGCAGCTGGGCCCCCTGCTCGCGACCGCGACCTGCTTCCGGCGCGACGGCGCAGCGTACGTCGCGACCGGACGCGTTCGGATCGCCGGCGTCGACATCAGCGTGAGCGGCGCGGAGGCCGAGGTCCGAATCGACCGCGAGGCGCTCGCGATCTCGACGCGCGGCTCGACGCAGGTGCGCGTCGGCGGGATGGTCCTGTACCGGCGCGAGATCGACTGGAAGATCGGCGAGGAGCTGCGCTTCAGCGTCGAGCGCAGCTTGAAGCTGCGCGGCCTGCCCGTGACCGGGAGCGCGTCGCTGACCGCCAACGCGCGCACGCGCACCGTCGACATCGGGCTGAACCTGCAGCTGCCGAGCGTGCTCGGCGGCGTGACCGGCGCGACGACGATCCAGGCGGGCGTCAACGACGTGATCGTCGACGACATAAGGGTCACCGCGGGATCGGCGCGCATCGGGTCCTTCGAGGTCCGCGACCTGTCGCTTGCCTATTCGCGCGTCGGCGAGGACGTCTACCACTTCGACGGTGAGGCGACGCTCGTGCTGCCCGCGCCACTGGCGCCGCAGATCACCGCTCGGCTCGGCCTGGGTGTCGGCGACGGCTACTTCCGTGTCGGCGGCCAGATCGACGAGATCAACCGGCCGCTGTCGCACGGCATCTTCCTGCAGCGCATCCGCTTCGACATCCAGATCAACCCGTTGCGGCTGTCGGGCGGCATGGGCGTGAGCGCGGGCCCGCGACTGCTGGGCCGCGAGGCGGTCTCGATAGACGGCGACTTCACGTACGAGGATCTCGCCTGGGACCGCTACACGATCAGCGGCAGCGCGCGCATCGTCGACGTCGAGGTCGCGTCGGGCTCCGTCAGCTACCAGACCGACGGCCGCTTCGACATGAGCGCGCGCATCAACTTCGCCCGCCACGGCGTCGGATTCGACGGTCAGATCACGGGCTGGGTCGACGGCGCCTCGGCGTTCAACTTCCAGGGGAGCGGCGCCGTCAGGGCCGGACCGTTCACCCAGACGGGCGAGGGCGTGATCTCCTCCGGCGGCATAGCCGTGTGCCGCAATGGCTGGGGCCCGGACGTCGGGTTCGGCTACGCCTGGAGCGGCACCAACACGCGCATCTTCGCGAGCTCGTGCAATATCGGGCCCTGGGTCGTGGAGCGCGCCGCGCGCTCCGCGCAGGCGCCGACGGTCCGCAGCTTCGGCGTCGGCCAGGGCGAGCGGGTCGCCGTCTTCTCGGTCGTGGGCGTCGCCGCGCCGCCCAAGGTCGTGCTGACCGGACCCTCCGGACGAGTCCTGGCGGTGACGCCGGACGATCCGGCGGGCGGCCTCGACGACGGCCGCGTGCTGCTGTTCCAGAACCCGGAGGATCGAACGACCTACATCGCCGTCGACAAACCGGCCGCGGGTCTGTACCGGCTGTCGCTCGCACCCGGCTCGCAGCAGGCCGAGCGGTTCCGCGTGGCGCGGTCCCTCTCGCGCCCGGCCGTGCGCGGCCGCGTGACCGGCAAGGGCCACCGTCGCACGCTGCGCTACCGCTTCACGCGCGAGCGCGGCCGCAGCGTCGTCTTCTACGAGCAGGGACGCGACACGCGCAAGCGCCTGGGCCAGACCAGGCGTGCGAAGGGCAAGATCCGCTTCACGGTCCCGGACGGCCGAGCCGGACGGCGCGACATCGTCGCCGTCGTGCGCCAGAACGGGCTCCCGCAATCGGCGGGCGTCATCGCCAGCTACAAGGCGCCACCTCCGCGGCGGCCGGCTCGCCCCGCGAATCTGCGGGCGCGCGTACGCCGCGGCAAGCTCGTCGTTCGCTGGGACCGGGCGCGGCGAGCGGCGTCCTACGAGGTTCGGGTGCGCGTCTCGGACGGGCGCCACGTGCTGTTCCTGCCCAAGAACGGCAAGCGTGCCGCGCGACTCACAGGCGTCCGCCGCAGGCAGCGAGTGAGGGTGACGGTGCGCGGCCTCACCGAGACCGGCAGGCGCGGGCCGCCGGCGGCGGTGCGGGTGCGCTAGTGCTGACCCCCTGTTGCGTGACCCCTTGTTGCGAGCGCGAGCAACGTGCCCGAGCGGCGCCGCAGCGACTGCGACTCGAAGCCGAGCTCGCCGAGCAGCCGGCGCAGCGAGCGCCTCGTGAACGCGCGCAGGTGCGGCGACAGCGGGTCGGGCGGGCGGATCAAGGGAGCGGCCGCCGGCGTCGTGAGCGCGAGCTGGCCACCGGGGCGCAGGACGCGACGCACCTCCGAGAGCAGCAGCTGGACGTCGCGCACGTGCTCGATCGTCTCCGCGCACAGGACCAGGTCGAAGGTTGAGTCCGCGAGCGGCAGCGGGGCATCCGGCTCGAGCTCGACGACCTGCGCACCGGGCAGGCGCCTGCGGGCCCGCTCGAGCGCGACCGCCGAGACGTCGGCCAGCGTCAGCGACGCCGTGTCGAGCTGAGCGCTCAGGCGGCCGTCGCCGCAGCCGAGGTCGAGGGCGCGCTCGGCGTGGCCGAGGCCGCGTACGAACTCGGTGAGCACCCGCGGCGGCGGGCCCGGCTCCTCGGGCACAAGCTCCCAGAGCTCGTCGTCGTAGCGGCTCGCCATCGCTCAGCGACGCGCGATCAGGAGCAGCGTGTGCGCGAACGGTGCCGCGCGTGGCCGCGAACCGACGGGGTCGAGCCTATGGATGCCGCGCTGCACGAGCGCCGGCAGGCGTCGCCAGCCATAGGTCAGCCCGTGCAGCTCCGGGCGCAGCCCGGCGGCGCGCGCCTCCGCCACGAGCGTGCGGGGCGACAACGGGATGTCATCCGGCGTGCCGTGCGCCCAGGGTCCGAGTCCGGCCCGGTTCGCGAGCGTGAGCCCGGCTCCGACCGGATGCCACGAGCCCGGCTCGACCGCGACGAGCGCACCGCCCGCTCGCAGCAGCCGCGCCGCCTCCTCGAACACCGGTGCGAGCGGGCCCTGATAGGCGATGTGGTGGAGCACGAGCCGGTACAGGACGACATCGAAGGATCGGTCCGGGTAGGGCAGCTCGCCGGCGCGGGCGACGCGGCCGGCGTCGAGCTCGCCGTTCGCGAGCAGGGTGGCGATCATCGCCCCGTCGAGGTCGACGCCGGTCATCCGGAAGGCGGGCTTGGGGAACAGGTGCCGGCCCGGATGCCAGCCGCAGCCCACCGACAGCACATCGCCACCCTCGAGCGCGAGGCTGCGATCGAGGATCTCGCGCTCGCGGCGCATCTCCTGGTCGTAGTGGACCTGGAGCGTGTCCGCGGCCGTGAGGCGGTCGAGGAGGTTTTCCGCCCGGTAGGGCTCGCTCACCACGCCCCCCGCGCCCTGATGACCGCGGGGATCGTCTTGAGCATGATGGTCAGGTCGAGGAACACCGACCAGCGCTCGAGGTAGAGAAAGTCGAGGCGGACGAGCTCATCGAAGTCGAGCTCGGAGCGGCCGGAGACCTGCCAGAGGCCGGTCATCCCGGGAAGCACGAGGTAGCGCTTGCGGTGCCAGGCCTCGAGACGGTCGTAGTCGCGCTGCGGTAGCGGGCGCGGGCCGACGAGTGACATCTCGCCGCGCAGCACGTTGAAGAGCTGAGGCAACTCGTCGAGCGACCAGCGCCGCAGGAAGCGCCCGACCGGGGTGATGCGCGGGTCGCGGCGGATCTTGAAGATCGCGCCGCTCAGCTCATTGCGCGACTCGAGCTCGTCCTGGCGCAGGTCGGCCCCGCTCACCATCGTGCGGAACTTGAGGCAGTCGAAGGACCGGCCGCCGATACCCGGCCGTGGCGAGCGATAAAGAACGGGGCCGCGCGAGCTCAGCTTGATCGCCGCCGCGGCGAATGCCATCACCGGCGACAGCACGACCAGCAGCAGCACCGCGAAGACCAGATCGAAGCTGCGCTTGATCGCGAAGTCGACGCCCTCGAAGACCGGCGGCTTGAGCTCGAACAGCGGCAGCGCCTGTCCGGGGACGAACTCGACGCGGTCCATCAGGATCTCCATCGTCGAGGGGGCGACGCGCACCCGCACACCCTTGTCGTGGCAGCGGTCGACGAGTTCGACCGCCTCCGCCTGCGGGAAGTCGGGATCCGCGATCAGGACCTCGTCGATTGCGTCGAAGTGTCGTTCGAGCTGCTCGAGCGAGCGGAAGTCGCGCAGGCCGTCCATGAGCGCAACGGGCGTCCGCGCCACGAAGCCGTACGGCTCGATCTCGCGGCTCTCACGGAGCGCGTGCGAGACCGCCTGGATGTTGACGCCCGATCCCACCAGCACGGCCCGGCGCCGGTAGCCGGCGGCCCGCAGCACGGCCCCGCTCGCGCGCTCGAACAGCCAGCGCAGCGACGACACGTAGATCAGCGCAAAGAACAGCGACCCGTAGAAGATGTAGTACGACTGGAAGTTCTCGCCCTCGATCAACGCGTAGACGAAGACGACGAGCGTCACCTCGAACAGCGAGGCGATCACCTTGGCCGATCCGGGCCGCTGGGCGCGCTCGCGGTATAGACCCGAGCGAGCGAACAGCAGCAGCATCACAAGCCCGCCGAGCGGGAAGTACTCCTTCGCCTGACCCCACATCTGGCCGATCTGATCCGGTGAGCTGATCGCCGCCTTGACCAGCAGCGCGGTATAGATCGCGAGGAACAGCCCGGTCAGGTCGAGCGCGCCGAGCGTGCCGATACGCGCGGCGGCGCGCACCGTGTCGAAGCGGAGGATGCCGCTGAGCACCGGACGCCCGGCGCGTACGTCGCGCTCGGGCAGAGCGATCGGCTCGACTTCGCGCAGCTCTTTGATCAGGCCGTTTGGCATGTGCTGGGTCCGGTCGGCAGTCGAAAAGTAAACAAGCCGGCGGCGCCAATGTAGCGGCACGGAGGCCACAACGAGCGGAGGCCGCCCGCTTTCGCGGACGGCCTCCCGGTCCCTGCGGTTATGTGTGAATGGCCCGCGGGAACGTCTAGCGCGTCAGCCGGAGCGCCGAGTCGGTGCGCCAGCCGTTGCCGTTTGCGTCCTTGGCGTCGACGCGGAGCTGCACCTTGAGGCCCTTGTTGGGGGCCTTCGCCAGCAGGCGGAGACCACGCTTGTTGAGCTTCAGCTGCAGGCTCTTCGTCTTCTTCTTGCCCATCGCGAACTTCGAGCTGGCGATGGTCTTGCCACCGACGCGCAGCTTGACGAGTCCGTTGCAGCGCTGGGTGGCCACGCAGCGCAGGGTGAGCGCCGCGGCGCCGCCCGACACGTTGGCCGACTTGCCGGTGACCTTGACCTTCAGGGCACCGCCCAGCACGATCTCGCAACCGCGCACGGTGTCACGCCGATCGACGAGGGCCAGGTCGAAGCCCGGGCCGCACTCGATGCTGTCAGCGGCACGGTCGATCGACCGGATCAGGTCGCTGCCCTTGCCGCCCGAGAGCTGGTCAGGGCCGTCCGTGCCCTTGATCTCGTCCTTGCCGTCGTCGCCGTTGAACGTCGACGCGATCAGCCCGGCGAGGCCCTTCGAGCCCTTGATCTCGTCGTTCCCGCCGGCCCCGTTGACCACGAGGTTCTCGCTCGTGCCGATGTCGACGCTGAACGGCGCCGGGTTCACCCGGTCGAACTGCACGCGGCCGGCGGTCGCGGACGGCTTGACGCGGAAATCCTCGTCGCCGGACGCGCCGTTGACCACAACGGTGTCGTTGCCGTCACCACCGTCGTTGACGTCGTTGTCGTCGCCGGGGTTCCACGTCATCGTGTCGTTGCCGGCGTCCCCGCGGACCACGTCAAGCGTGTTCTCCGGGTTGTCGTCGGCCGCGATCCGGTCGTCGCCGTTGCCGCCGGAGATCTGGTCGGCACCGTCGCTGCCGTCGATCGTGTCGTTGCCGTCGCCGCCGTCGATGTCGAGCGCGAACGCGAGTGCGTTCAGGCCCTCGGCTGCGTTGACGATGTCAACGTCCGCACCAGCATTGAGGTCGAGCTTCTCCGTGTCGTCCGAGATGTCGACGCTGAACGGCGCGCCGAAGGTCGGATCGGGCTGCACACGGTCGAACGCCACGCGCCCCGGGGTGGCCGACGGCTTGACCTCGAACTGCTCCTTGCCGCCGCCGTTGACCTCGGCGGTGTCGTTGCCGGCGCCGCCCTCGTTGATGTCGTCGTCATCACCCGGGTTCCAGACCAAGGTGTCGTCGCCGTCGCCGCCGAGCATCAGGTCGCGCGTGTTCAGCGGGTTGTCATCGCCGACGACGCGGTCGTTGCCGGCAGCGCCGTTCATCGTGTCGGCGCCGTCGACGCCGTCCAG
>Ga0081538_10002600_pt1 | contig 17513 bp, 23 predicted proteins | sample TabmetS5T2R1_FD_71022 | JGI IMG/M metagenome (GOLD analysis project Ga0081538, IMG submission 71022) | Tabebuia heterophylla rhizosphere microbial communities from the University of Puerto Rico - S5T2R1 | ecosystem: Host-associated > Plants > Roots > Rhizosphere ... | reverse complement strand
GGTCCTCGCCGGCGAAGGCTCGGACCGCGTCCAACGAGTCGAACCACATGACCGTGATGAACTCCACTTCGTCGCCGAGGTCGCGTCGGAGTACCTGGATCTCCCGGAACCCGTCGATCGAACGATCCTCGATGCCGGTGATGACCTCGTCGCGCAGCAGCGCCTCGTACGCGTCGGCGTTGCCCGGCCGGGTGTACCCATGCCAGATGCGGCTGATCATGAGGCCTCCTAGGCCGTTTCGTCGTTGGCCGACGTGGTCGTCGAATCGGACGAGAACCTCGCGGGCCTCGTCGGCCGCGACGGCGGTCTCGTGGTCAGGTCCTGCGAAGGCGTGGACGGCGTCGAGGTCGTCGAGGAACGTCAGGGACACGAATTCGGTCTCATCGCCGGTCGTCCGCCGTAGCAGACGTGCGCCCTCGAGCTCGGCCACGCCCCGCAGCACGGGCAGGCCCTCGGCGCGGTCGTGCCACTCGTACTGCTGGGCGCGGTCAGCCGGCGCCCAGCCTCGCCGCACGCGTGCGATCACGCAGCCTCCCTTCCTCACCGGACCGACGACAGGCCAGCCCGATCCTGTTGCATTCACAGTCTATTATGAGCTTAGACCGTGACAGGAGGAGGAGGAGGCATGCTGACCTACGCGATCTGGGAGTCCCGGTTCCCCGCCCCGCGGGCCGCGGCGGGGCGCGCGGTGACCGAAGCCATCTGGCGGGACATGCCGAGCTTCGAGGGCTACCTGGGCCACGAGCTGCTGGTCGACGCCGACGACCCTGGGCACCTGCTGGTGGTCAGCCAGTGGACCAGCCGGGAGCACGCCGACGAGTCGCTTCGCCTCTACGCCGCGCACCCGAACGCCCGAGCCGCAAACAGCCTAGTCGCCGCGCCTCGACGTCGCATCCTCGCCACCCGCGCGGGTGGCGAGGATGGCTGAGCCAACGGCGCACCCACAGGCGCTGCTGCTGCTGGCCAACCTGGGGCGGCCACGGCGGCCGTCCGGGGCGGCCGCCCCACACGCCGAGCCGATCCTGCCCGACCCCACCGTGGCGTCCGCGCAGTTGGCCCAGGTGGTCGACCAGCCAGTCGCCACCGCGGACCTGGCCGACCTGCGCCGGCTGCAACGGGCGTCGGTCCACGCGGCCGACGCGATCCTCGCCGGCGAGGCTCTGGATTGTGCCGAGCTCAACGCGCTTGCCGCCGGCAGCTGCGCACGCGTCGAGCTCTTCGTGACCCAGGAGGGACCGCAGCGACGGCTGGTCTGGACCGACACGTCGCTGGCCGCGGCGCTGGCCCGACGCCTCATCGAGGAGCTCAACGCGCTCGAACCCGACCGGCTCCGGCGTTGCGCCCGGCCGGAGTGCGGCCTGCTCTTCTACGACACCACACGGTCCCGCACGCGCAGGTGGCACGCTGAAGACCCTTGCGGATGGCGTGAGCGTCAGCGCGTCCACCGGCTGAGAACGTCAAGCTGAGTTCGACCAGACCGTCCGTACAGGTAGTTGACACGGAGGTCCCGACACGCCTCAACCCGACATCCAGGATTCTTTGGAAGATCCACGCGTCCACGGTGGACGGGCACGCAGACGGTTTGTGCTGGTCGGGGACAACCTGCCGACGATGGGAGAGGCCGATGGCCGTTCGATTCCAGCTGGTAATCGACTGCGCCGATCCGGACTTGCTTGCCCGCTTCTGGGCTGCCGCTTTGGGGTATGAGCTTGAGCCACCCCCAACTGGCTTCGCCAGCTGGGATGACTACTGGCGTGACGTTGGAGTCCCTGAGGCCGACTTGGGAATCGGCGCGGACTGCATCATCGATCCGGACGGCGGCGGGCCGCGCATCTGGTTCCAGGTGGTGCCCGAACGCAAGACCGTCAAGAACCGGCTCCACCTCGACGTCCACGTCAGCGGCGGGCGGGCGGTTCCGATCGAAACCCGCAGGCAGCGGGTCGACGCCGAGGCACGACGGCTTTCTGGTCTCGATGCCACAATGGTCGGCGTCTTGGGCGAGGAGGGCATCGATCACCACGGGGTAGCAATGAAAGACCCCGAGGGCAACGAATTCGACATCAACTGACGGTAGCCACTCCTGGCGTGATGTCCTCACCGACCGGCCGGGCGAAGACGCCGAACCAAGCCCGATGCCGCGTAAAGGCTCTTGACCCACAGGTCTTGACGATTGCTCCTTCAGCACCCGTCACAACGCAAGGAGGAGGTGGTGGATCAGGCCGCGGACGGCCTGAACGGGCATACGGCTCCTGCGGTAGAGGCTGCGGCTGGCCTGCTCGATCTGCTGCATGGGTGAGGCCTCGCGGGGCGAAGCTGGGGCGTCAGGTGTTCGGGCCCGGCGGGCCTCCAGCAGCCGCACCGGGCGGGCGAACCCCCTGGGCTCGACCCCGCCGGCGTCGCTGAGGACCACGCCGCCCGGGCGGGGCCGCCGCGGCGACACGCCCCGGCTGACCAGGACCCGGCCCGGCGCCGGCGCGGGCGCCACCCCGGGCGGCCAGGTTCACGGTGCGGCCGAGGTCGTCGCCACCCTGGGCGATGACCGGCCCGGCCGCCACCCCCACCTGCGCCGGCGGCAGCCCCGCCTGGGGGAGCCGCGCCACCAGCCCCGGGCGCCGACCGCACCGCCCCGGCCGGCGCCCGGGGGTGGCCCACCACCCCCTCGCCCAACCACCCCACCGGCACCCCACCGTGCCCGCGGGCGGCCCGGTCGACCAGGGTGGCCCGGGCCTCGGCCGGCGCGGTGGCGGCCTGGTCGCCGCGCTGCCCGGTGGGGCGGGCGCAGCCGGCCAGCTCGGGGACGCACGCCGCCGGGACCCGCCCGGGGGCACCGGCCGCCCCCGGCCCGTGCTCGGCGTGCGCGACCAGCCGCCCGGTCCAGGCCAGCCCTGCCGGCGGCGGTCGGGGCCAGCCGCCCACGAGCCAGCAGCGCCAGGACGCCGTTGCCCAGCCGGGCGGCCCGCCCCGCGGCGGCCCGCTGGCCAGCACCGGCCCCGCGAACCGCGCCTGGTGGGCGTCGACCCAGGCGCCGGCGACCCAGCCGCAGGCCCGCGGCGTGGCCCGGCCGGCCCGGGCCGCCCAGGGCTGGTCCAGGACCCCGGGTGGCGTGGCCCAGCTGCACCAACGGCACCACCACCAGCTCGTTCGTCCTCGCGGATCGGCCCGTGCGGGGCCCATCCGGGCGGAGCCCGTCGCCTCCAGGGCGCCGCCGGGCGGCCCCAGCGGCACCCCGGTGTCCTGGCTGGCCTGCCGGTCGGTCCGCGGCGGGCGCCCCGCCCAGCGCCGCGACGGCGCCGCCGCCAGGCACGCCAACCACCGCCGCCCCGCCCGGACCGCCGCCGCGATCCCCGGCAGCCCGGCCCGCCCTGGAGGCGGTGGCGGGGCGGACCTTTTGCGCGTCGGTGTCCCGGGACGGGCCGCCACCATCCCTGGGCACCAGGATGCCGAGGTCGGCCAGCCGCCCGGCCTCGGCGGTCGTCGAGGCCGGCGGGGTCGGCCAGCCCCGCCGCCGAGGGTCCGTTCGTGGCGCCGTCGTCCTCGGCGGCCCCCCTGGGCGGGGTGGCTGCTTGCGGGCCGGGCGGTTGGCTTCGGGCGCCGGGCGGGGCCGACGGGCGCACCCCGGGGGACGCCGTGGACCGCGCCTGGCGGCGGCGGGCAGGCGACCCGGACCCCGGCAGGAACCCAAGCCGGGTTGCGCGCAGGACCACGAACCAACCTACGACCAGGACCACCCAGCGTCGTTTCCCCAAGTCGCCGCCAACCGTAGGTAGATGGTGTTACTGCTGTGGTGCGGTTTGCACCAGCCAGTCTTCGAAGCGGGGGTCGAGGGTGCGGGCGTCGGCGCCGGGCAGGAGGACGCGTTCCCCAAGGCGGGCCCCAAAGTAGCGGGCCTCGGGGTCGGCAACGACCTCGCGTGGGTCGCCTCGAACGCGCAGGCCCTTGCGGACCAGCTCATCGAGGCCGAACTGCTCTGGTCCGGCGATCTCGATGGTGCCGTTGCTGGGCTCGCCGACCGCGGTGCGGGCCACCGCGCCGGCGACCGCGCCAGCCGCGATGGGTTGGACGAGCGCGGGCGACAGGCGCACCGTGGTGCCCTCGGTGGCGGCGTCGGCAAGGCCCTTGAAGAATTCGAAGAACTGGGTCGCATGCACGATCGAATAGGGGATGCCGGACTCCCGGATCAGCTGCTCCTGGGCCAGCTTGGCTCGGAGGTACCCGCTCTCGGGCAGCCGTTCGGTGCCCACGACCGACAGCGCCACATGGTGGCCCACCCCGGCGGTCTTCTCGGCGGCGAGGAGGTTGCCGGTCGAGGTGGTGAAGAACTCCAGCGCCGCCTTGTCCTCGAGCGAGGGGGAGTTGGAGACGTCGACGACGACCTGGGCGCCGGCCAGGACCTCGGCGAGGCCCTGGCCGGTGAGGGTGTTGACGCCCGACTTCGGTGATGCGGCGATCGCCTCGTGGTCGTGCTCGGCCAGCCTCGCGACCACCTTGGAGCCGATCAGGCCGCTGCCGCCGATCACGACGACCTTCATCGGGTTGCCTGCCTCGCGATCACGTCGTCGCCTCGACCGCCGACAGGATGACCTGGACGACGGCGTCTGGACGTGTGATCAGGCTCAGGTGACCGGCATTAACCCTGGAGATGCGGGCGCTGGCGCGCTTGTACATCGTCTGCTGGAGATCGGGCGGGATCACGTTGTCGAGCCTCCCGAGGAGCGCCCACGACGGGATCGTCCGCCACGCCGGGGGCCCCGAGGGGTCGTCGAATTGGGCGGCGGCGGCGGGTCGCTGCGTGGCGTGGAGGAGCCTCGCCGTCTCTTCGTCGACGCCGTTGGCGAAGCACTCCCTGAACCCCACATACGGCGGGTTCGGTTCCCAGTTGAGGTACAGATCCACCCCGCCGGCGATCGGCACGGCGTTGAACGCGCCGTCGGCGAGGACGCAGGAGGTCGTGCCGCCCACCAGGTCCAGCGCCGTCTCGTTCTCGTCGGGGGCGAAGGCGTCGATGTAGACCAGCGCCTTCACGTTGGCGTTGCCGGTGGCGGCGTTGGTGATCACGAAGCCGCCGTAGGAGTGCGCCACCAGCACGATCGGACCGGGGATCGTCTGGAGGTAGCTGGCCAGGTAGGGGGCGTCCTGGCTGGGTCCGCGCAGCAGGTTGGGCGGCGCCACCACGGTGAAGCCGCGGTCCTGCAGCCGCCGGATCACGGCGTTCCACGAGGACGCGTCGGCCCAGTCGCCGTGCACGAGCACGATCGTCGGCCGCGGATCCGAGCTCGCCTGCCGGGTGGCCGCCTGCCCACCGCCGCCGAGCCAGACGAGCGCGACGAGGGCGAGGGCAAGGGCGGCGCTCATCGCGAGGATGCGCCGAGGAAGGCGCGTCGACTTCTCGGTGATCATGAGACCTCCTCTCCGACGGATGCCTGTCCAGACAGGATGTCCCGACCGACGCGCGGTCGAATCCGCCAACACGCCAGCCCGGTCATCGTGAACTGGGGAGCGGTGACCGTGTACCCGTCGGCCTGGAGGCGCTCGATGACGGCGCTCCAGCTGGACCCGTCGGCCCAGGCACCGTGCACCAGGACGATGTTCGGTCGCGCACGCATCTGGATGGCTCCTTCCCGGTCTCGGCCACCATGACGACTCGCTGCCCCTCCAGCCGGTGCTGCGGGCAGCGGGACGATCAGGCGAGTCACCGCTGCGGGTGGAAGACCCTCAACAGGTGGGAGGCGTCGACCTTGACGAGGTGGGCCTGGGCGTGCCGGGCCATGGCCAGCTGCGCGGCCGGCGCGAGCACGTGGCCGGCGGTCCCGATCCAGCCCAGCCGTGGCCGGCGGATCGCTCGGAGGTCGGGCATGGCACCTCCTTCCATCCCGGGCTCGGCGGGTCGAGGGAGGACTCGCGCCGGGACCCGAGTAGCCTGAACCCAGCAAACCCGATGGTCAACCAAACTCTCGGTGATGCGGATCGAGCGGTCGATGCCGTCGGCGCCACCCCTCGGGGCCACCACGACGGCGGCGCTGTCCGCCGGCGTGCCCGCCAAGGTGGTCAGCGAGCGCCTCGGCCACGCCAACATCGCCATCACCATGGACACCGACAGCCACTGTTCAGTGGCAGAACTGGACTGTCGGACCTCACGCATACAATGGCGAGCATGAAACCACAAGCGAACGCCCTCGCGCTGTTCGTCTCCGACATCACAACATCGGTCGACTTCTATCGGCGGCTCGGCCTCGACTTCGGAGACGCGACCGGCCCTCACATCGAGTGCGAGCTGATACCGGGGTTCAAGCTCATGCTCGACGACGCGACCAACGCCAAGTCGTTCTATCCGGACTGGACCAAGCCCAGCGGAGGCGCCCACACCGCACTCGCATTCCAGTTTGGCACGCCATCCGAGGTCGACGCGACCTATCGAGAGCTGATGGATGCGGGATTCGGCGGTGCCCATGAACCGTTTGACGCCCCATGGGGACACCGGATCGCCACCGTGCGCGATCCCGACGGCAACAACGTCGACCTCTACGCCCAACTTTCCCGAGGCTGATCGTCGGCCCGATGCCGTGAAAGCTCTCGCGGGCCTGTACACAGTTCCGCCGCGTCAACGGCCACCTGCACCTGCGCCAGCTCCGCGACACGCTCGACGCCCAGTTCACCGAACCGGTCAGCGCCACATGCGATGCTGAACACGAGCAGGTGGCCTAACGATCACCCCTGGGGCCGCGCCCGAAGTTCCACGGGACTCGGGACATCCTCCCGAGCTGCGGAGACGGCGGATAGCACGGCCCTTGGCCGCCGATCCATGGTAAAGATTGGGGCCACTGGGCCGAACCGTAACACCGCCGCGGCAGCGGTCCGCGCTACTCCAGGATATTGCGGCCTTGACGCTCGCCCTTGACCTGCGCGACCTGCGCCTTGCACAGCGCTTAGCCGCGTGTAGTCCGCGACTACCTGGAGTACCTGGACCTGGTACCTGTTCGAGCTGGACCCGGTGACGGGCAAGCGCCGGCAGCGCAGCAAGGGCGGCTTCCGGACCAAGCGCGAGTGCCAGGAGGCGCTCAACGAGGCACTGGCCCGCCTACGCGAGGGCACCTTCGTGCCGCCATCCCAGCGCACCCTCGGAAGCTTCCCGCTTGACGAGTGGCTCCCGGCCGTCCGGCCGCCCAGCGTCCGGCCGTCGACCTGGCTGAGCTACCGCATGAACGCGGAGACGCACATCGTCCCGCGCTCGGGCACCTGCCGCTCCAGGGGCTCACCCCAACCCAGCTCACCGTCTTCTACCGCTCGTTGCTCGACCACGGCCGCCGTGACGGTGGCGGCCTCGCCCCCAAGACGGTCCGCAACATTCACGGCGAGCTGCACACCGCCCTCAAGGACGCGATGCGCTGGGGGTACGTCGCTCGGAACGTCGCCGCCTCGGCCACGCCAACATCGCCATCACCTTGGACACCTACAGCCACGTCCTGCCCGGCCTGGACGCCCAGGCCGCCGGCACCGTGGCCCGGCTCATCCTGGGCGACCCGGACCAAGAGCCGGCGCGTCCCGTTGACAAGGCGTTGACAACCGGCCTTCGGGCCGGCCGCACGCGGAAGGAGGTGAAGGGCGAACCCGCTGGTCAGGAGGAGGGTGACCGAGGGGACTCGAACCCCCGACCTTCGGGACCACAACCCGACGCTCTAGCCACCTGAGCTACGATCACCACGGCAAGCAAGGGGAGAGGATACCCGGGTCGGCGGCGAGGTGGCCAGCAACCGGATCGAGACCGATCGCCTCTGCCTCCGCCAGCTGGAGCTGGAGGAGGCGCGAGAGCTGCTACGGGGCAGGGCAGCCCCCGGGCGGCCCTGGATGTCCGGGTACCCGATCCAGGGGACGCTGATCGCGGTCGAGGCGTTCGTGCGCGCGGTCGACAACGGCGCCCAGCCGGGCCCCTTCGGGGTGTACCAGCTGGTCCGCGCCGCCAACGGCCAGGTGATCGGCGACATCGGCTTCCACGGCCCACCCGACCCTCGTGGGGCGGTGACCGTCGGCTACGGCCTGGCCGCGGGCGCCCGCGGCCACGGCTACGCCACCGAGGCGCTGCGGGCGCTGGTCGCCTGGGCGCTGGACCAGCCTGGGGTCGTGCGGGTGGAGGCCGACACCACCCACGCGAACCTCCCCTCGCAGCGGGTCATGGAGCGCGCCGGCATGCGGCTGGTCGACCGCAACGAGCAGCTGCGCTTCTACCGCATCCCCTGACCGCCCGTCGCCGGCGAGGGTGCGTTGCCGGCCCGCGCCGCCCGTGGTTGCATGCGGTCCCTGCACGAAGGGAGCCCGAAGATGCACCTCGTCCTGCTCGGACCGCCAGCGGCCGGCAAGGGGACCCAGGCCCGCCGGATGACCGACCAGTTCGGCGGGGTCCACATCGACACCGGCGACATCCTGCGCGCCAACGCCGAGCGCGGCACCGACCTGGGCCGCAAGGCCAGGACCTACATGGAGCGTGGCGACCTGGTCCCCGACGAGGTCGTGATCGACATGGTGCTGGAGCGGGTGGGGGAGCCCGACTGCGCGGCCGGCTTCGTGCTGGACGGGTTCCCGCGGACGGTGCCGCAGGCCGAGGCGCTGGACCGGCGCCTCGGCGCGCTCGACCGGCCGCTGGACGCCACCGTCGGCCTGGAGGTCGAGGAGGCCGAGCTGCGCCGGCGCCTGGCCGAGCGGGCGCGCGAGCAGGACCGGTCCGACGACGACGAGCAGGCGGTCCGCCAGCGGCTGGAGCTGTTCGCCAGCGAGACCGGGCCGCTGCTCGACTACTACCGGCAGCAGGGGCTGCTGGTGCGGGTCGACGCCGTCGGCGAGGTGGGCGACGTCACCGGGCGGATCGCCGGGGCGCTCGCCGCCCACACCGACCGCGGGGACGGGCCGTGATCGCCCTGGTCACCGGGGCCTCCAGCGGGATCGGCGCGGCCGTGGCCCGCCGCCTGGCCAGGGAGCCGGACGCGCACCTGGTGCTGGTGGCCAGGCGCAGGGAACGGCTAGAGGCGCTCGCGGCCGAGCTGGGCGGCGCCACCGTGGTCGCCGCCGACCTGGTCGACCCGGGAACGCCGGCGCTGGTGGCCGAGCGGGTCGAGGCCGAGCACGGCCGCCTGGACCTGCTGGTCAACAACGCCGGCGTGGGTGGTCGGGGCAGCTTCGGGTCGAGCGGCTGGGCGCAGCTGCAGCAGACCATGGCGATCAACTTCGACGCCCAGGCGCGGCTCACCGAGGCGCTGCTGCCGCTGCTGCGCCGCTCCGCCCCCAGCGCGATCGTCAACGTGGGCAGCGTGGCCAGCCGGGTGTCGCGCCCGGGGGCCGGCTCCTACTCGGCGAGCAAGTTCGCCCTGGCCGGGTGGACCGAGGCGCTGCACCTGGAGGAGCGCCGCCACAGGGTCCACGTCGCGCTGGTCCAGCCGGGCTTCGCGGTGACCGAGGGCTTCCCCCAGCAGGAGCTGCTGGACCGGCGCGCGACCCGCTGGATGGTGTCGACCGACGCCAAGGTGGCCGAGGCGATCGTGGACGCCTGGAAGCGGCGGCGGGCCGAGCGCTACGTGCCGCGGGGGTACGCGCTGGTCCCGGTGGCGCGGGCGTTGCTGCCCGGCCTGTTCCGGCGGGCGATGGGCGGCGGCCGGTTCACGCCGTCCACCCGCTCGCAGCCGACGACCGGCTCGGAGCAGCAGCGCCAGCCGCGGCCCTAGGCGAGCAGGGGGCGGAGCGCGCCCTCGATCTGGGCGGCGGTGACCGGCCCCTCGAAGCGGGCGCGGATCACGCGGTCGCGGTCCACGACCAGCAGCCACGGCTCGGTGGTGAAGCCGTAGGCGGTCAGCGCGGGAGCCGGCTTGCCTGGGTCGCGGTCGGGGAAGATCTCGACGTGGACGAAGCTGGCCTTGCCGCCGAGCTTGTCGGCGACCACCATCTGCTCGTCCACCACCGGGCCGCACATGCGGCTGGAGCACAGCAGCGGGGTGGCGAAGTTGACCACGGCGGGGCGGCCGGCACGAAGGGCGTCGTCGAGGGAGACCTCGTGCAGCGGGCAGGCTGGGTCGCGGGTGCAGACCTTCTTGCGGGCGGCGGGCGTGGTCGCGACCGGGGTTCGCACCGGGCGGGCCTTGCTGCCGACCGCGCCGGGGGCGTCGGCGGCGGCGACCACCGGCACCGCGCCGCGGGCGACCGCGCGGCCGCCGTCCAGCTCCAGGGTGGCGGCGACCATCCAGTTGCCGGCCTGCGCCAGCTCCACCGGGGCGGCGTAGAAGCCGGTCAGCTCGCTCTGGGGCGACCGGTCCTTGGTCTGCTCGTAGGCATGGAGCTCGTACCAGCGGGTCGGGTAGGGGCCGAGTGCCTTGCTGGTGTCGTCCCGGGCCAGCCAGACCTCCGGGGACCCGCCGGTCACCAGGCTGTTGTCGGCGGCGGCCAGGCCGAAGGTGAAGAGGCCCTCGCCCACCTGCAGCTGGCTCTGGGCGCCGAGCAGGGACAGCTGGCGGGCGTTGGCCTGCAGCGCCTGGAGCGACCCGGCCGGGGCATCCGATGCCGGTGGTTCGTCGCTGCCGCAGGCGCCGAGCAGCGCCGCCAGGCCGAGCGCGCCGCCGCCCACGCCGGCGAGGCGTAGCAGCTCACGCCGGGAGATCCCACCGTTCGTCATGGTCGCTTCCACCTTACCCGACCGGTCCGGGTTGGGCCGGTGCGACCGCGTGTGGACCCTCGGTCAGCTCTTGGTGGTGCGCTCCCTGGCCTGCTGCACCTTGTCGGCGGCCTGGTCGCTGACCCGCTGGACGGTGGTGCCGGCCGAGTCGGCCACCCGCTCCTTCGCCGACCCGAACAGGCCGTTCAGCTCCTCCTGGAGCCGCTGCACGCTCGGGTCGTCCGCCAGCCGCTTGGCCGACGCGGTGAGCTGCTGGTAACGCTCCCGCCCTGCGCGGGTGCCGAGCACGTAGCCGGCCGCCAGGCCGACCGCGATGCCGAGCTTGCCTCTCATCCTGCCGCTCCTTGGTCGCGGGTGGTGCGATTCCGTTCACCAGGATGGCACGCCGCGTACCGCGGTGCGTCCCGGCCGGGATCCTTACCGTTGCAGCCTACTCGGGTTCGCGCGTCCTCATATGGCTTGGGCCCCCGGCCGCGAGGACCGGGGGCCCAACTACCCGGGCCGGGGGTTCAGGCGCGCCCCGTCACCCAGGAAGCCGAGTTCCCGTTGCCCACCACCTGGTGCTCGAGCGCGAAGGCCACCGCCTCGAGCTTGGAGTGGACGCCGAGCTTGACTAGGACGTTCTGGACGTGGGTGCGGACGGTGTTGAGCGACAGGAAGCACTCCTCGGCGATGCGCCGGTTGGACCAGCCGTTGGCGAGCAGGCCCAGGATCTCGCGTTCGCGCACCGACAGCGTGCGCACCCGCAGGTCGACGCTGGGGTCGCGGCTCGGCCGCGCGGCCGGCTCGGCGGTGATCACCATGCCGGTGCAGCCCTCGACCAGGCTGCGGATGGCGCCGGCGACCTGCCGGCTGGAGGCGTCCTTGGCGAGGAACCCGTCGGCGCCTGCCCGGAGCGCCTCGGTGATGGTCTCCTTGCGGGTGTCGGCCGACAGCATCAGCACCTTGCTGCGGGGTGAGGCCGCCTTGACGGCGCGGAGCGTGGAAGCGAGGTCGGACCCTGGCATGTGGGCGTCGAGCAGCAGCACCATCGGCTCGTGCTTGGCGGCCAGCTCGACGGCCTGGTGGGCGTCGTGGGCCACCCCGAGCACGGCAAGGTCGTCCTCGGCGTCGAGCATCACGCCGAGGCCCTCGGCGAACACCCGATGGTCGTCGGCGAGCACCAACCCGATCATGTTCGTCACTGTCACTTCGGCCTCCCAGGGGGCGCGCATTCGGCCGCTATCAGCCCCGTTTGCGACCGTGTTGTAAGGCGCCGGTGGGCCCGCAGAAGATACGGCCCCTGCCTCGACGTGACCGACCTGTGATCGGCATGTGATGGTCGAGCGGCGGGGAACGGGGTGACCGCGGCTTGGACTTGCGTCCGTGCAGCGGTCACGCCACGACGGTACGGCAGTTGCCGCAAGCGTCTCATCCGGAGAGCTGAGTACCTACGGTCGCCGATCTCGCGGAGGCGGTGGTCGCCGCGCCGCCCGCGGTGCCCGCCAGGAGCCCGATAGGCCCGGGACCTGCCGATTGGACCGATGTCAGCCTGCTCGGCTATGGTGCAACGTAGGTGAAGTTGCGCCAACCGCCGTAAGCCGGGGCACGGTAGACCACGTATCCATTACCGGGAGTCGTGCGTCAAGCTGTTGACCGTTGCGATGACGTCGTGTTGGCCGGCGATATTCGAAGGCTCGGAGGAAGCTGATGGCTCGCGTGTTCCTCGCCGACTGCCAGCCGCTGTTCAACGAGGCGCTGGAGGCCCTGATCACCCGTGACGGCGCCAACGAGGTGGTTGGCCAGGCGTCGGCGGTGCCGCAGATCGTCGGGTCGGTCAGCCAGCTCAAGCCCGACCTGTTCGTGATCGACGCCGGGCTCGCGCTCGGGACCCGCCCGACGCTGATCGAGACGATCCTGGCCGAGCTGCCCGACAGCAAGGTCATCCTGCTCGCCCAGGACACCGACATCGAGCTGCTGTTGCACGCCATCCGGGCCGGTGCGGTGGGGGTGGTGGGCAAGAAGTCCGGCACCCAGACGGTGCTGCGCGCCGTCCAGGCGGTGCTGGACGGCGAGGGCGTGGTGCCACGGGCGATGCTTCCCCAGCTCTTCCGCCGGCTGCTCGACATGGGCGACCGCTCCTCCGACGCGCCGTTGAACCGGCTGTCGCCGCGGGAGCGGGAGGTGCTCGGGCTGCTGGGTCGCGGCTGGAGCAACGCGCAGATCGGGCGCGAGCTCTACATCAGCCCGCACACCGTCCGCACGCACGTGCAGAACATCCTGCAGAAGCTGGAGATGCATTCCAAGCTCGAGGCGGCCACCTTCGCGATGCAGCACGAGCTGGCCACCAGGCGCGGGCCCAGCAGCGACGGGACCCGCCCGAGGGTCTAGGCCGGGGGGGCGCCGGCGGCAGGGGGCCGGCTGGCAGCGGCGCGGATGGCGCGCCAGACCCGCTCGGGCGTCAGCGGCAGGTCGACGTGGGTCACCCCCAGGTGGCGCAGGGCGTCCACGACGGCGTTCTGCACCGCCGGGGTGGCGCCGATGGCGCCGGACTCGCCGATCCCCTTGGCGCCGAGCGGGTTCAGCGGCGTCGGCGTCTCGGTGCGCATCGTCTCGAAGGCGGGCAGCTCCGCCGCGCTCGGCACGGCGTAGCTGACCAGGGTGCCGGTCAGGCAGTTGCCCTCCCGGTCGTAGCGGACCTCCTCGTAGAGGGCCTGGGCGACGCCCTGCGCGATGCCGCCGTGGACCTGACCCTCGGCGAGCTCGGGGTTGTGGATGCGGCCGGAGTCGTCGACCGCGACGTGCCGGAGCAGGCGCACGCGGCCGGTCTCCACGTCGACCTCGCAGACGGCCAGGTGCGCGCCGAACGGGTAGGTGGCGGCGAGCAGGCGGAAGTCGACGGCGGCGTCCAGCCCGGGCGCCATGCCGGCCGGGCGCCTGGTCGGGTCCGCGGCGGCCGCGGCCAGCTCCGCCCAGGGCAGGGCGGTGCTGGGGGCGCCGGCCACCCCCAGGCCCTCGCCGGGGAACACCGCCACGTCCTCGACCCGCGCCTCCAGCAGCTGCGCAGCCAGCGTCCTGGCCTCGTCGAGCACCTGCTCGGCAGCCTGCAGCACCGCGCTGCCGCCGACCTGGAGCGAGCGGGACCCCATGGTGCCGTTGCCGCGGGGCAGCAGCGCGGTGTCGGAGTGGAGGATAGCCACGTCGCCGGGCGCCACGCCGAGGGTCGTGGCCACCAGCCGGGCGAAGGCGGTCTCGTGGCCCTGGCCGTGCGGCGCGGTCCCGGTGCGGACCGTGACCCGCCCGTCAGCGCCGACCTCGACCCCGCCGTACTCCTTGTCCCCCGCGGAGGCGGTGGTCTCCACGTAGACCGACAGCCCGACGCCGAGCTGGCGGCGGTCGTCGGCACGACGCCGCGCCGCCTGCTCGGCGCGGAGCGCCTGGTAGCCGGCCGCCTCCAGGACCCGGTCGAGGGCGGCGGGGTAGTCGCCGGAGTCGTAGCGCGCCTTGGTGGGCGTGTCGTAGGGGAACGCGTCGGCTGGGATCAGGTTGCGGCGGCGCAGCTCGGCCGGGTCCATGCCCAGCTCGGCGGCGAGCAGGTCGACCGCGCGCTCGAGCATGGCCGCGGCCTCCGGCCGGCCGGCCCCCCGGTAGGCCGCCACCGGGGTGGTGTTGGTGGCCACGCACGCGGTGGCGACCTCGATGCGGGGGATGCGGTAGACGCCAGAGGACATCAGCCTGGTCAGCCCGGGCAGGTAGCCGGCTTCGCCGGGGTAGGCGCCGCCGTCGCCGACCAGCCGCGCCCGCAACCCGGTGATCCTGCCGTCCCTGGTGGCGCCGAGCTCCACCTCCTGGACCTGGGCGCGGCCGTGGGTCATGGCCAGCATGCTCTCGGAACGGGTCTCGCTGTAGCGCACCGGCCGGCCCAGCCGCCGGGCAAGGGCGGCCACCACCACCTGCTCGGGGTAGGTGGGGATCCTGGTGCCGAAGCCGCCGCCGACCGCCGGCGCGACCACGCGGACCCGCTCGGCCGGCAGGCCGAGCAGCTCCGCCAGGTGGTCGCGCACCCAGAACGGCGCCTGGCAGGGGGCATACAGGGTCACGGCGTCCCGCTCCAGGTCGGGGACCGCGAGGGCCGCGTTCGGCTCCATGGGGACGGGCGCCAGCCGTTGGTTCACGAAGCGGGCCCGCACCACCACCTCGGCGCCGTCGAGCGCGGTCGACCGCGCCGGGCGCTCCCGCTGCCTGGCGACGTTACTGCCGTGGCCGCGGAACAGCAGGGGGGCCCCGTCCTTGAGCGCGGCCAGCGGGTCGACCACCACCTCCAGCGGTTCGTAGTCGACCTCCACCGCCTCGGCGGCGTCCACCGCCTGCCCCCTGGTCCCGGCGACCACCACCGCCACCGGCTCGCCGAGGAAGCGGACGGTGTCGGTGGCCAGGACGGGACGGGCGAAGGCCGCCGGCGCGCTCCCCGGCGGGATGGGCGGCAGGGCGAGGTCGGCGGCGGTGAAGACCCCCGCGACGCCCGGCATGGCGGCGGCCGCCTCCACCGCGACGCCCTCGACGCGCGCGTGCGCCAGTGGCGCCCGCACGAACGCGGCGTGCAGCGCGCCGGGTGCCGTCAGGTCGTCGGTGTAGTGGGCCGCCCCGGTGAGCAGGGGAGGGTCCTCCCGGCGACCGGCGGAACCGGTGGTCTGGTCGGCTGCGCGCATCGTCGGGGCGAGCCTATGGCAACCTTAGCCCGGTGGCACGGGGGAGCCGGCGGCGTGGCGGGCCAGGCACCCGAGTCTGCGCATCTGAGCGGTTCGGCGAGAACCCTTGTCATTAATGTGCCTATTTCGCCGTAGATTTGCTTGAATATGTTTAAGATCACTGAGTTGTCCGGGCCGCTGGGGGGATGCGAATCGGATGAGGTCGTGACCGTCTCGGCCCTGACCCAGGGCCGAGACCGGTGGGGGGCGGAGCGACCGGCCGTTCTGCTGCTGCGCTCATGCCCCGCGTCCGGCCCGGAATCCGGGCACGGAGGTCGCCGGGCGGGAGGTGCAGCTGGAACGCTGGGCCGAGGACCAGGGCGTGCTGCCGGCGGTGGTCGAGGTGCTGCGCCCCAACGGCGAGGCCTGCTTGATCGCCTGCTCGTGGACGCGGGTCCCCGCCGCCGACGGGCGCCCACGGCGGCTCATCCTCACCTCCCGCGACATCACCAGGGAGCTGGAGCTGAAGCGGGCCGAGAAGACGCTGCGGGACTCGGCCGCCCGCTTCCGGGCGCTGGTGCAGAACTCCTCGCACATGGTGATCGTGCTCGACGCCGGCGGCGGGATCACCTACGCCAGCCCGGCGTTCCGGCGCATGCTCGGCTACCGCGAGGACGCCCGGGTGGGGCAGAACGTCTTCGAGCTGATCCACCCCGACGACGTGGACGGCGTCCGGGCGCGGTTCGGCGAGCACCTGGCCGGGCTGGCCCACAGCGCCAGCTTCGAGTTCCGCTTCCTGGCGGCCGACGGGTCCTGGCGGCACATCGAGGCGCTGGCCAACAACCTCCTGGACGACCCGGCCGTCGGCGGCGTGGTGTTCAACTGCCGGGACGTGACCGAGCGCAAGCGGGCCGAGGCGCTGCTGGCCGAGCAGGCCTACGTGCTGGACCTGATCGCCCGCGACGCCCCGCTGATGGAGATCCTGAACGTGCTCGCCAAGGTGATCGGGTCGGAGGCGAGCGGGGCGCGCTGCGCCGTCCTGCTGCTGGACGAGGGCAGGGAGACGCTGACGGTGGCCGCCGCACCCAGCCTGATCGACGTCGGCCTGCACGAGGCTGACGGGCTGGTGGTCGGCCCGGAGGCGGGCGCCAGCGGCACGGCCGCGTTCCGGCGCGAGCCGGTGGTCGCCACCGACGTCGCCCGCGACCCCCTCTGGCACGAGTCGAGGCAGATGGCGCTGGCCAGGGGCATCCGGGCGGCGTGGTCGACGCCGATCATCACCGCCGACGGCGAGCGGGTCCTCGGCGTCCTCACCGTCTACTTCGACGAGCCACGCCGGCCGTGGTCGCCGAGGGCGTGGAGACCGCCGAGCAGCTCGCCAAGCTGCGCGAGCTGGGCTGCGACATCGGCCCGGGCTACTACTTCGGGCGCCCGCTGCCGGCCGAGACGATGGCCTCCCGGCTCGACCTGGCCGCCGGCCCGTCCTAGCGGCCGCCTGGACCGGTCAGCGCGCGACGCCCGCCAGGCGGGCGAAGACCACCAGGTTGTCGCGGTAGCTGCCGCGGGCCCGGTCGAACTCCCCGCCGCAGGTGACCAGGCGGAGGGCGGCCCAGGGAGCCGGACCGAACACCGCCGCGGTGGGGAAGGTCGCCTTGGGGTAGCGGCGCGCCTGCTCGACCACGAACACCAGGCGGGTGCCGTCGGCCCGCTCGACCTCGACGGTGTCGCCGGTGCGCAGCTGGCGCAGCCGGTAGAACACCGCAGGGCCGGTCTTGGAGTCGACGTGGCCGGCGATCACCGCCGGCCCGACCTCACCGGGCGGGAGCCCCTCGGCGAACCAGCCGGCGCGGGCGAAGTCGGCCGGGACCTGCATGCTGCCGTCGCGCTCGCGGCCGAGCCGCACCAGCGGCGTCGCCACGCCGATCGAGGGGATCTCCAGGCGCACCGGCGCCGACGCCGGTCCGGGGGCGGTGAGCTGCCGGGGCACGGCGGCCACCTCGAACCCGGGCGCCGCCGGCGGGGTGGCCGGCACGTCCACCCCCGGCCGCGGCCCGGCGGGGTCGAAGCCCCGCCCGCCCGGGGTCCCGCGGGCCGCCGCGGCGGCGCCCCGCCCGCCCGGGGTCTCCAGGGCCTCGGCGGCGGGGGCCGGCCCCGGCCCGGGGGCGGGGGCGCCCGGGCCGGGCCGCCGGGGGGGCCCG
>Ga0081538_10002599_pt1 | contig 17518 bp, 16 predicted proteins | sample TabmetS5T2R1_FD_71022 | JGI IMG/M metagenome (GOLD analysis project Ga0081538, IMG submission 71022) | Tabebuia heterophylla rhizosphere microbial communities from the University of Puerto Rico - S5T2R1 | ecosystem: Host-associated > Plants > Roots > Rhizosphere ... | reverse complement strand
GTCCGGCGGCGAGGCAGCCGCGTCCGCCGAAGACCGTCGGCCCGCCGATCATCTCGTCCGGCCGGCTGGCAATCGCCGGGGTGAATCCGAACTCGCCCGCGCCGTACTGCCCCGCGTTCGGTCCCGTAGTCATCTGGAACAGCGTCCTGTACGGCGAGAAGTCCTCGTCCGTCGAGAGGATGAACTCGTTGTCCGCGTCCCAGTAGGACTGGTGGCTGTTCCCCTCAGGCGTTTCGAACTGCGGCATCAAGGGGTCGGGGAACCGGTAATCGGAGTCCGTCACGAACGTCGGGTTGGCAGGGTTGTCGATGTTGAGGAGCACCTGGCCGGCGTCCCAGTAGGAGACGAGCAGGTAGTCGTGCCCGCCGATCCGCTTCCCCTGCATGTCATGGTGGAAGACCGTGTCGCCGTTGGCATAGGAGCCCTGAGCGCCCGGCCAGTCCTCGAGCCCGACCTCGGCCAGCATGACCGGGGAAGCCGGGTTCGAGACGTCGAAGATGTCGACGTCCCTCAGATCCTGGTTGTCCTGCAGGAGGGCGAGGACCCTGTCCTTGCCTCCGGCGAGGACGCCCCGCTGGACGAACAGTTGGGCGCTGTGCGTCGTGTGGTAGGTCTGGCCCGCGACAGCGGGGCTGGGATCGCCGAAGTTCAGCGACAGCGGCGCAGGCGCGAGCGGGTTCGTCACGTTCCAGAGCGAAGCCCCGGAAGGCGCGAACGCGGTGGCGTTACACGTCTCGTTGTTGTGGATGAGGATGTCGCCCGTGAAAGAGGGCGTGCTCGCCCTCACCACGTGGATACCCTCGCCGACGTAGCTGTTCGGATGAGCGGCGATAAAGCCGACCTTGCTCGGGCTCGCCGGGTTGGAGATGTCGACCACGTGGACGCCGGTTCCGGCGCCCCCGTTCGAGACGCACTCGGGGCTGAACGCGTTCAGATACGCGTAGTTCCCGAAGGCGGCCACGTCCGCGATGCCGCCCGCGACGTTCGTCAGCGTCAGCTTCCCAACGAGCGCCATGTTCTTGCTCCCCGGCGGGAGGTGGCCAGGCCCCCCGGGATGCGGCTCGGCGGCGGGCGGCGGCCCGTCCTCCGCGTTCCAGCCGACTGCGTGCAGCGGCACAACGGCCGCGCTCGAGCCCGATAAGCCGAGCGCGACCATCAGGACCGCGGCGACCGCAAGGGATCGTGTCCGCATCAAAGCCCTCTCTTTCGCGCGCGCCCTCCCCCCAATGGAGAGCGCTGGATGCACGCGAATCTACGCTCCCGGCGCCCTTGCGTCAACGAGCACGATCAGGAGTCGACGGCCTCGGGGTCGATGCCGACGAGGTCCCACTCGACGCAGCGGGCCCGCGCTGCGCCGTTTACAACCAGCGGATCGCCGGCGGCGATCGCTTGCGCCTCCTCGACCCCGGCGCAGCGAAGCACGTAGGCGCCATCCGCCTCACCGACGTCCTCGCCGAAGGAGCCGCCGAGGAGGATCGCGTGCCGCTCGATCAGGGAGTCGATGAAGTCCTCGTGGGCCGCCTGGTGCAGCTCCTGGTCACCCGCGTTCGGGCCACGCTCGAGGAGGACGAGGACGTAGGCCACGCGCGTCGGCTAACCGGCGGGCAGGTCGACGACGACCTTGACGCCGGCGCCCTCAGCCTGGCGCCGCCAAGCTTCCGCCGCGCGGTCGAGTGGGAAGCGCTCGATCTCCAGCTCGACCTCGCCGCTGCCCGCAAGCTCGACCAGGCGCAGGTACTCGCGGTTCAACACCTCCCGCGACGTCCCGAAGTTCGAGTGGCCGAGCACGTTCAGCTGCTTCCCGCGCACGTCAGCCGAGAGGAGCGGCGCGGCGGGCCCGGCCGACTGGCCGATGTTGACGATACGCGCGCCCGGAGCCGCGGCCTTCGCCGCCGCCACGACCGGCTCGCCCCAGAGCGGATCGACGACCAGCGACGGCCCGTCACCGCCGCAGGCCTCTCGAAGCGCGGCCGCGAGGTCGGGCTCCTCACACGAGACCACGGCGTCCGCCCCGAGCCGCAGCGCCCGCTCGAGCGCCTCTGGCCGCCGCCCGGCGGCCACCACGCGACCGGCCCCGAGGAGGCGCGCGCCCTGCAGCGCCACGAGTCCCACCGTCCCGGTCGCGCCGAGCACGAGCACGGTCTCGCCCTCCTGCACCGGCGCCCGCACGGCGACCGGCAGCCAGCCGGCCAGCCCGGCGATGCCGAGCGCCGCGGCCAGCGCCGGGTCGGAGCCCTCCGGCACGGGCACGCAGACGTCCTCCGGGACGACCAGGAACTCCCCGAGGGCCCCGTCCCGCCGCACCCCCATGCCCGCGCCGTGGGCCCACACGAGCGTCCGTGCCGCAAGCGCCTCGCCCGCGACCACCCGCCCGACGCACTCGCACCCCGGCACGTAGGGGAGGGCAGGGCTCCCTCCGTAGAACCGCCCGGCGCCGACGTTGACGTCGATCGGGTTCAGCGGCACGGCCAGCACCTGGATCAGCGCCTCCCCGCCTCCGCGCACGGGATCAGGCGCCTCGCCGATCTCCGGCAGGCGGCCGAGCTCCGTGATCAGCGCGGCGTGCACCGCCGCCCGATTCTACGGAGTCAGGGCACGATGTCCGCGACGATCCCCGGGTGCCGGGCGCGCCAGTTGGCGAGGTAGAAGCCGAGATGAAGACGCGCCTGCTCGGCCGTCGTGGCCTCCGGCGCGCTCACCTCGACCGTCGACTCGCCGACCTGCAAAACGCTGTAGTTGGCGCGTTTCAGCGATGCGAGGAGGTCGTGGACGAACGCAGGATTGGAGACGTGGACCGTCATTGCCGCAGAGCCCCTGGGAAGGAGTGTGCGCCCGCCCGAGGCCGCCTTCAACTACCCGAAAGAGGAGAATCCCGGCGGTGAGATTCGCCCCCTCTGTGGCCGTCGCCGTCCTCGCTCTCGCCGCGTGCTCGACGGCCCAGGACGAGGCGTCGGTACAGGACGCCACGGTCGCCCGCGTCGGCGACGGCGACACGATCGACCTCGCCGACGGCAGCCGGGTCCGCCTTGTCCAGATCGACGCGCCCGAGCTGGGGGAGGGGGAGTGCTACGGCCGGCAGGCCGCCGAGACCCTGCGCGAGCTGCTGCACGAAGGCGCGACGGTGCGCCTCGAGCCCGACCCGCGCCTCGACGACGTCGACCGCTTCGGCCGCCTCCTCCGCTACGTCCACCTGGGCGAGACGAACGTCAACTTGGAGCTTGTCCGACGCGGGGCCGCGTCCGTCTGGTTCTTCCAACGAGATCGCGGTCGCTACGCCGACAAGTTGCTGGACGCGGCACACGCGGCGGAAAAGGCCGGTCGCGGCCTGTGGGGCGCCTGCCCGGGGGCGCGCCTGGTGCCCGAGAGAGGAGTCGACACGGACTAGCCCTATGTCGCCGTGCCGCTAAGCGGAAATTCCTTGGCGATGAACGCCGCAAGCTGCTTGCGAGCTTCTTCGAGCCCGGCGAGGCTCGCGTCGAGCTCGACAAGATAGCGCTCGAGCGCTTCCGGCCCTCCGCCGCGGTAGTTCTTGTCGAGCTCGTCCGCGATCGTGTCGATCTGCCGCTTGCGCTCGTCGAGCGACACGAGTCTGTCGAAGAACTCCGGGGCGTGGATTCGCAGCAGCTGCTCGAGGCTTCCACTGCCATCCGCACGCAGCTGTGGTGGGATGCCGGCCGCGAGATGGCCGTACAGGTCCCGCGCAGCTGCGGCCTGCTGGATCATCGAGTCGTACAGGAGGACGGCTGGCGCGCTTTGAGGGCCGGTCGAGGCGCCGGTCGCCCACTCTCTGGCCCGCCGGTTCGTCTCCCTTGCCTGCTCGATCCAGGAGGCCAGCAGATCCTCGAGCTGGAAGAGCGCCCTCCTCACGTTGTCGATCTCCTCCAGGGCTTCACCCTTTTCCTGGCCGGCGGCTCGACGCCGCAGCTCCGCCAGCGTCAACGTCAGCCCGTTCAGAAACAAGCTCAACAGCGGAACGAGGTCAGCCACCGGCCACATCAGCCGCGAGCATCCCAGGCGACGGGCTGGAATGCCAGACCGCTCACACCGGGGAGTCACCCGTTTGAGTGATCCCGCAGGAAAGATCCCACGCTTACGCTCCGTTCTGGAAGCGGCGTATGAACCTGCGGGATCTACCTTTGGGAAGCCTGATCGTGCGCGACGGCATCGCGCGCCCTGCCACCGTGCGGGACGCACTCGTCGAGGCACAGGAGACCGACCGTCGCCTCGGCGAGGTCATGCTCGAGCGCGGCTGGATCCGCGAGCGCGACCTCGCGCGGCTCCTCGCGGAGCAGGAGAAGCTCGACTTCATCGACCTGGCCAAGGTCGACCTCGACGAGTCCGCGGTCGACTGCATCCCCGAGCCCGTCGCGCGGCGCGCGAAGGCGATCGGCTACGCGTTCGCGAACTCGGTGCTCCTCGTCGCGATCGCAGACCCAACCGACGACCGCAGCCTCGACGAGCTGCGCGAAGCTGCCCGCCGCCGCGTCCGCTTCAAGGTCGCCCTCAAGAGCGAGATCGAATCGGCGCTCCGCGAGGCGTACGGCGAGCCGCTGGCCGCACCCGCCTAGTAGATACTTCCACCCGTGCCCGACCTCGCGCGACGGCTCGCGGTGGCGCGCGGCGACGAGCTCGCCGACGTCGTCATCCAGGGCGGGCAGGTCTTCTCGGTCTTCACGCGCGAATGGCTCGAGACGGACGTGGCCATCTGCGACGGCTACGTCGCCGGCCTCGGCGAGTACGCCGGCCGCGAGGTCATCCACGCGGAGGGGAAGCACGTCGTCCCCGGCTTCGTGGACGCGCACATGCACCTCGAGTCCTCGAAGCTCCTCGTGGACGAGTTCGCGCGCCTCGTCCTCCCGCTCGGGACGACCGCGGTCGTCGCCGACCCGCACGAGATCGCCAACGTCCTCGGCACCGACGGCGTCCACTGGCTCGCCGACCTCTGCGCCCAGGTGCCGCTCGACGTCTTCTTCATGGCCTCGTCCTGCGTGCCCGCGTCCGCCTTCGAGTCGCCGCGCCGTCCCCTGAACCCGGGCGACCTCGAGGGCCTGCTGCGTCGCCGCCGCGTGATCGGCCTCGCAGAGATGATGAACTTCCCCGGCGTCATCGCCGGCGACCCGCACGAGCTGGAGAAGCTCGCGCTCGCGGCGACGCACGTCGACGGCCACGCGCCCGGCGTCCTCGGCAAGGATCTCCAGGCCTACGCCGCCGCCGGCATCCGCTCCGATCACGAGTGCTTCACGGCCGAGGAGGGCCGCGAACGCCTGCGGGCGGGCATGTGGGTGCTGATCCGCGAGGCCTCGGCGGCGCGCAATCTCGCCGCGCTCCTGCCGCTCGTCGAGGAGTTCGGCCCGCACCGCCTGGCGTTCTGCACCGACGACCGCGAGCCCGAGCACATCGCCGAGGAGGGGCACGTCAACTCGATGGTGCGCGAGGCGGTCGCCCTCGGCACATCTCCCGAGGACGCGCTGGTCATGGCCACGCTCAACCCGTGCCTCTGGCACGGCCTCACGCGCCTCGGCGCGCTCGCGCCCGGCTACCAGGCCGACGTCCTCGTCCTGCCCGACCTCGAGCGGTTCGAGCCCGAGCTCGTCCTCAAGGCTGGCAAGCCGGTGGAGGAGATCGCGCGTGTCGAGGTTCCGGAGTGGGTCAAGTCCACGGTGAACATCGAGCCGGTCGCCGTGAACGACTTCCAGATCCCGTGGGAGGGTGGCGCCGCCCGCGTGATCGGGCTTGTCGAGGGCCAGATCGTCACGGAGGCGCTCGAGGACGAGCCGCCCGTCGAGAACGGCAGCGCCGAGCCCGACCCGGCGCGCGACCTCCTCAAGATCGCCGTCGTCGAGCGCCACCTCTCGTCCGGTCGCATCGGCCTCGGCTTCGTGCGCGGCTTCGGTCTCGAGAAGGGCGCGATGGCCTCGACCATCGCCCACGACGCGCACAACATCGTCGTCGTTGGCGCCGACGACGGCGACATGGCCCGCGCCGTCCAGCGCATCGCCGAGATCGGCGGTGGGATCGTCGTCGTCGAGAGCCGCGGCGTGAAAGCGGAGCTGCCGCTGCCGGTCGCGGGCCTGCTGTCCGATGCGCCCCTGGCCGAGGTGGTCGCCGGCAGCGAGGCGTGCGTGGAGGCCGCCCGCGCCCTCGGCTGCACCTACCCCTCGCCGTTCCAGACGATGGCATTCCTGGCGCTCTCGGTCATCCCCGCGCTCAAAATCACCGACCGCGGACTGGTGGACGTTGACCGCTTCGAGCTCGTCCCGCTCGCCGTCGATTCCCAGTAACTGGCTCTAATACAGGCTCCGCGGGGAGCCGATAGAGGGAGCATGGCGTCCAGCGGGGCCTCCGCACGACGAGCGACCTTCGACGCGATCGCGCTCGCGGTGGCGTTCCTGGCCGTCGACGCCCTGATCGTCGCGGCCATCCTCACCGAGCTCGTCGAGCCAACGCAGGGCATCGTCACGATCCTCGCCCTCGCCGCGGTCGTCCTCCTCCTCTACCGCGACGACGTGATGGACGCGGTCGCCGCCGGCAACGAGAAGCTCGGCCTGACGGTCGACGACGAGCCGGTCCACCGTGCCCTGGACGCGCTCGGCGCGGAGGCCGGCTGGACGGTGGAGCACGACTTCCTGAGCGCCCACGGCCGCCGAATCGGCACAGTCGTCCACGGCCCGTCGGGCTCTTACCTCGTGGAGACGAGAAACCGCGCGTACCGAGTGGAGCACCTGGGTCGAGCGCGCCACCACGCAGCGTGGCTCCACGGCGAGGTCGGCGGCTGGGTGACTCCGGTTCTGTGCCTGGTGCAGCGAGACGACCGCCCGCACCGCCGCGACGGCGTGTGGATCATGGGCGTCGAGCACCTGGCGGAGTGGCTTCGCCGGCGGACAGCCCCGCGCGGGCGCTCCTCGCAGGGGTAGCGGGCCGAAGAGCCGGCTCCCGCGAAGCTTCCCCTCGTGTGCCTTCGCGGCGGCCTCTCTCTTCTCGACCAGCCGCTTGAGCTCATCTTCGCACGCGTCGACCTCGCGGAGGAACGAGTCCAACTCTTCACGGCTGAATCCAGGCGGTGACCCCTTCCTTACCATGGAGATACTCAGTCCGTCGCGGCAAGCGCGCCGAGGGCTTTGTCCGCATTGCGCTCGAGCTTCGTCGCTCACGCCTGAGATGGCGCTCAGCTCTGCCCGACTCGAAGGCTTAGAGGGCGGCGCTCTCTCTCGGCCGAGCGGTCGCCGGGCGAGGTTGGTGGGCGACCTCTTTTCTCGAGGGGAACGCCGCGTAAGACGAAGGCTTCGTGCTGGGACAATGAGGCGATGCAGTCCACTGATGGTCGTCTGCTCTTCTCGCCGACCGATCTCAACGCCTTCCTGGCGTGCGAGCACCTGACGACGCTCCAACTCGCGGTCGCTCGCGGCGAGCCTGGCAAGCCCTTCCGGCACAACCCGCACGCTGAGCTCATCCGGCGGAAGGGGGACGAGCACGAGGCTGGCTACCTGGCCCGGCTTCAGGCGCAAGGGCGCCGCGTCGTCATGATCGACTTCGACGACCGCGACTGGCTTCGCGCGGCCGCGGCCACCGAGCGAGCCGTTCGCGAAGGCGCCGACGTCGTCTACCAGGCCGCGCTCACCGACGGCACCTGGCGCGGGTTCGCCGACTTCGTCGAGCAGCTACCGGACGGCGGTGGATTCGAGGTCGTCGACACTAAGCTCGCCCGCCGGGCCAAGCCGGCGCACGTGCTCCAGCTTTGCTTTTACACCGAGCAGCTCGCGCGGGTCCAGGGGCACTGGCCCGCGGAGATGCACGTTGTCACGGGCACCGGGGAGCGCGAGTCCTTCCGGCCCGACGACTTCCTCGCCTACTACCGACGGCTCCGGCACCACTTCCTGGACGCCGTCGAGCACGACCGGCCCACTTATCCATATCCGGTCGAGCACTGTGGGCTCTGCGAGTTCCTCGAGCGCTGCAAGGCCCAGTGGGCCGCGGACGACCACCTCACGCTCGTTGCCGGAGTGTCGCGGCTCCAGGTCGAGCGGCTCCAGGCTGCCGGGATCACAACGCTCGAGGGGCTCGCCAACGCAGCACTGGACACCAAGGTCCCCAGCATGCGCGCCCACACGTTCGAGGGTCTCAACCTCCAGGCTCGGCTCCAGCTCCAGTACCGGCGCACTGGCAAGCACGAGATCGCCTACCTCGCGGAGGAGCCCGACCGCGGCTTCGCCGTGCTCCCCCAACCCAACCCCGGCGACGTCTGGCTCGACCTCGAGGGCGACCCGTGGTTCGAGCCGGCACGCGGGCTCGAGTACCTCTTCGGCTGGATCGAGCTCGACGACGACGGCGCGCCGCGCTATGAGCACGTCTGGGCGCACGACCGGGACGAGGAGCGTCGCGGCTTCGAGGGGCTCGTCGACCACCTCGTCCAGCGCCGCCGCCGTTTCCCGGGCATGCACGTCTACCACTACGCGCCGTACGAGCGCACCGCCCTCTCGCGGCTCATGGGCGAGCACGGGACGCGCGAGGCCGAGATCGATGTCCTCCTGCGCGGCGAGGTGCTCGTCGACCTCTTCCGCGTGACAAAGCAGGCGCTCCGCGCGTCGGTGCCGAGCTACTCGATCAAGGAGGTCGAGAAGCTCTACGCGTTCGAGCGGCACGCCGAGGTGGGCGCCGGCGGCGAGTCCGTGAACGCCTTCGAGACCTGGCTCGAGACGGGCGACGCCACGCTCCTCGACGGGATCCGCGACTACAACGAGGAGGACTGCCTCTCGCTCTACGAGCTGCACCGCTGGCTGCTCGCCCGGCGGCCCGGCCACATCCCTTGGAGGGCCCCGCCGGAGGAGCGCGAGCGGAGCGAGGAGGCTGAAGAGCGGGACGCCGAGCGGGCGCGCGTCCGCGACGCGCTCCTCGCGGGCGCCGAGGAGGGCGGCCCAGACTGGCTCCTCGCGCACCTCCTCGACTATCACCAGCGCGAGGAGCGGCCGCAGTGGTGGGAGTACTTCTTCCACCGCGGGCTCGACGACGAGGAGCTCCTCACGAACAGGAACACGCTCGGCGGGCTCGTGCCTGCCGGCGAGCCGTACAAGGAGAAGCAGTCCTGGTGGTATCCGTTCCGCTTCGAGGCCCAGGAGCACCGGATCCACGGCGGCGGCGTCGATCCGAAGACCGAGCGCGGGTTCGACGTCGTCGTGGACGACGAGCACGGGACGCTCCAGCTCCGCTGGGGCCGTGAGCCGGCCGAGGAACCGCTCCCGACCGCGCTCATCCCGCCGAAGCCGCTGTACGCGAAGGCGCAGCGGGCGGCGCTGCTGCGCTTCGCCGAGAACCGGCAGCGGTACCCGGCGGCGCTTGAGATCCTTGAGCGGCGTCCGCCGCGGGCGCGGTTGGACGGGACCCTCACGGAGCCCGCGCTCAGCCTCGACGGGAGCTACCTCTTCGTGCAGGGGCCGCCCGGCTCCGGGAAGACGTGGAGCGGCGCGCGGGCCGCCCTTGCACTCATGCAAGCGGGGCAGCGCGTCGGCGTGACGGCGCTCACCCACAAGGCGATCCACAAGTTCCTGGATGACCTCGAGGAGGCGGCCCTCGAGGAGGGCTACGAGTTCCGGGGGCGGAAGAAGGGGAGTGGGGAGGGCTACTACGAGAACCGCTTCGTCGACTGCACCAACGCGAACGAGGCGATGCTCGACGACGAGCTGCAACTGCTCGCAGGGACGTCCTGGCTCTTCGCGCGCGAGGAGCTCGACCAGCACGTGGACACTCTCTTCGTGGACGAGGGCGGGCAGTTCTCGCTCGCCGACGCGATCGCCGTCGGCACCGCGGCGCGGAATCTCGTTCTCCTCGGCGACCCGAACCAGCTGCCGCAGGTCTCGCAGGGCTCGCACCCACCCGGCGCGGAGGCTTCCGTGCTCGGCCACCTGCTCGGGGACCGCGAGACCGTGCCGCCGGACCGCGGCCTCTTCCTCGAGCACACGTGGCGGCTTCGGCCAGAGGTGAACGCATACGTCTCGGAGACCTTCTACGAAGGCCGACTCGAACCGGCGGCGGTCGCGTTGACGAGCTCGATCGCGGCCGGAAACGGCGTGCGCTTCCTCGCCGTCCGGCACCAGGCGCACAGCCAGGCCTCGCCGGAGGAGGCAGCGGCGGTGCGCGCGGAGATCGAGCGCCTCGTCGGGACGCCGTACGTCGAGGACGGCGTCGAGCGGCCGCTCGCCTACGGGGACTTCATCGTGGTCGCGCCTTACAACGCGCACGTGCGCCTGCTCCGCGAGCAGCTTCCCGAGGCGGTACGGGTCGGCACGGTGGACAAGTTCCAGGGCCAGCAGGCGAACGTGTCGTTCTTCGCGATGGCGAGCTCGTCGGGGGAGGACGTCCCGCGCGGCCTCGACTTCCTCTTCTCCCGCAACCGCCTCAACGTGGCCGTGTCGCGGGCGAAGTGCCTCGCGTACGTCGTCGCGAGCCCTCGCCTCCTAGAGACGAGCTGCAAGACGGTGGAGCAGATGCGGCTCGTGAACGCGCTCTGCCGTTTCGTCGAGATCGCGGAGGAGCAGGAGGGCGCTCGGTGAGCACAGTCGCCGTCGTCGGGCTTGGCGGGATGGGGAGCCGGATCGCGCGGCGGCTGCTCGACGCCGGGCACGAGCTCGTCGTCTGGAACCGGACGCCGGCGCGGGCTGACGAGCTCGCCGCGCGTGGTGCAGAGCTGGCCGCAAGCCCGGCCGATGCGGCTCGTAGGGCTGACGCCGTGATCACGATGGTCTCCGCTCCAGGCGCGCTCCAAGCCGTGACGGAAGGGACCGACGGAATTGCGGCCGGCGCCGACGAGACGACGACGATCATCCAAATGTCGACCGTCGGCCCGGAAGCGATCTCGCGGCTGGCTCAGGCGCTCCCTGCCGGCCGACTGCTCGACGCTCCGGTGCTCGGGAGCCTCGCCGAGGCGGAGGCCGGTGAGCTCCGGATCTTCGTCGGCGGGCCCGACGAGCTCGTCGAGGAGTCGACGCCGCTCCTGTCGGTCCTTGGCTCCCCGCTGCACGTTGGCCCGCTCGGCGCCGGCTCTGCGGCGAAGCTGGTGGCGAATACGACGCTGTTCGGGACGCTCGGGGTGCTCGGGGAGGCGCTCGCGCTCGCCGATGGGCTCGGGCTCGACTGCAGCACGGCATTCGAGGTCCTCGCCTCGACGCCCCTGGCGGCCCAGGCTGAGCGTCGGCGGCCGTCCCTCGAGGCCGGGGAGTATCGGCCGCGTTTCTCGCTCTCGCTCGCGCGCAAGGACGCCGACCTCATCGCCGAGGCGGCCGCTGCCGCCGGCCTCGACCTCCGGCTGGTCGAGGCGGCGCGGAGCTGGCTCCGTGAGGCCGAGGAGGCCGGGCTGGGGGAGGCCGACTACTCGGCGATGCTCGCCCGGATACTCTCCCGATGATGTCCGAGATCGAAGGGAGCGAGCGCCTGGCGATCGTGGCCCGGCTTCGGAAGGGCTCGCGCGAGCGGGCGCAGGAGATCCTCGCCGAGGGCCCCCCGTACGACCTCGAGGAGGCGGGCCTCAAGCGGCACAGCGTCTTCCTCGCGGGCGACACCGCGGTCTTCGTCTTCGAGGGCCCGAACATTCATCAACTGCTCAGCAAGCTGATCGACGATCCGGCCAGCGCGGGCTCCTTCAGCGTGTGGGCGCCGCTCCTCGCGGGGACGCCGATGCTTGCACGGGAGGAGTTCTGGTGGACGAACGAATAGCGGCGGTACTCTTGAACAGAACGCTGAGCCGCCATGAAGCGAGAAGCCGTCATCTCGCGGGCGATCACCAGCGTCGGCTACCAGGCCGGCACGCTCCAGCTTGAGTTCGTCGACGGCGACGTCTACCGGTACTTCCTCGTCCCGCGGAGCGTGTTCATCGAGTTCATGCAGGCGGAGTCGAAGGGCGCGTTCTTCAACGACCGGATTCGCGACCGCTATCCAACTGAAGGCCCGCTCTGAGCTACGCCGTCGCCAGCGCGGCGAGTAGGTCGTCGGCGTAGCGCTCGAGCTTCGTCGGGCCGATCCCTGAGATCGCGCTCAGCTCCTCGCGCGTCTGAGGGCGGACGGCGGCGATCTCGTGCAGCGTCGAGTCGTGGAAGACGACGTACGCGGGCACCTCGTCGGCCTTCGCGCGCTCTGCCCGCCAGCGGCGGAGCACCTCGAACTCCGGCGTCGACGCAGGCTTCTCGGCCTTCGGACGCGTCGCGCCGACGACGCCGAGCTCCCGGAGGAAACGGCTTGGCTTCGCACCCGCCGTCCACGTGAGCGTCAGCCACCGCTTCGCACGCGTGATGCCGACGTAGAAGAGGCGGCGCTCCTCGGCCAGGCGCTCGCCGCTTCGGGCTTTGCCGTACGGAAGCTCCTTCTCCTCCAGGCGCGGGAGGAAGACCGCTTCCCACTCGAGGCCCTTGGCGCGGTGGTAGGTGAGGAGATGGACGCCGCGGGCCTGGCTCTCGGCGCCGAAGCGGGTCTCCAGGTCGCGCACGAAGTCTGCGACGGATGACCCGGCCGGGAGCTGCTCGACGAGCGACAGCAACCGCGACAGGTCGGCCTGGCGCGTCAGCTCCTCCTCGCCGAGGCCCGCGGGCGGACTTGCGATCCAGCCCTGGCGGCGCACGACCTCCATGACGGCGCCGACCGCAGACGCATCCGAGCGGCCCCGCAGCAGCCGCAGCGTCCGCTGCGCCGCCGGGCGGGCGAGGAATGCGCTGCCGCGCACCTGGAACGGGATCCCGGCGAGCGCGAACGCCTCTTCGTAGTCCTCGGAGCGTGCGTTCAGGCGGTAGAGGACCGCCATCTCCTCGTACGGGACGCCCTCACCGGCCAGGCGACGCACCTGGCTCACCAGGAACTCGGCTTCAGTCAGCCGGTCGGGCTGCACGAGAGCGACCGGCTCGGACCCAGTGGGGAGGACCGCCCGCAGCACCTTCTCAGACCCGCCCAGCTCCGGTACCAGGCGATTCGCAACCGAGAGGATCTCCGGCGTCGAGCGGTAGTTCTCCTCCAGCCGCACGACGAGCGCGCCGGGGAACCGCGACGGCATCGCGAGCAGGTACTCGGGCGTCGCGCCCGTGAAGGAGTAGATGGACTGGTAGTCGTCGCCGACGACGCAGAGGTCGTCGCGCTCGCCGAGCCAGCGCTCGAGCAGCGTCTGCTGCAGCAGGTTGACGTCCTGGTACTCGTCCACCGTGAACGCGCGGTACCGCTCCCGGAACGCAGTGACGGCCGCCGGATCCTCGTCGTAGAGGCGGATCGCCAGCTCGAGCAGGTCCTCGAAGTCGACGAGGCCGCGCGCCGCCTTGCGCTCCTCGTAGCTCCTAAAGACGCGCTCCATCAGGTCGTCCGGGATCGGCGGCTCGTGGTCGCCGAGCCCGCGGCGGTACGTGGCCGGCGTCAGCCGGCGGTTCTTCGCCCACTCGATCTCCGTCGCCAGGTCGGCGAGCGGGCGGAAGCGGTACGCGCCCGGCAGTGCTCGGGCGATCGGCAGGAGCACCGGCGCCTTCGAAGCGAGCACCTCGCCCAGCTCCTCGCCGCGGAAGTAGCGGAGCTGCGCCAGCGCGGCCGCGTGGAAGGTGCGCGCCGGGACGCCGGTCGCGCCCAGGTGCGCCAGCCGCGCGCGCATCTCCGTCGCGGCCTTGTCCGTGAAGGTGACGGCGAGGATCTCGCTTGGCGCGAAGGCGCCGGAGGCCACCTGGTGCGCCACGCGCCGCGTGATCGTCGTCGTCTTGCCCGAGCCCGCGCCCGCGAGGATGCAGACCGGGCCGCGCACGGCCTCGACCGCGCGCCGCTGCTCAGGGTTCAGGCCCTCGAACGCATCCGGCACGCGGCGAGCCTAGCGGCGGCGCAGGAAGGCATCTGCGCCGGAAGCGTGAAAAGAGAGGCATGCCCACCGACCTGACCGTCTGGCTCGCCGACCAGCCCGGAGCGATGGCGGGCGCCTGCGAGGCGCTCGGCGCCGCCGGGATCAACATCGACGGCTGCTGCGCCTACCCCGCCGGCACGGCGGGCCAGCTGCACGTCCTCGTCGACGAAGCGGCGGCCGCCCGCGCGGCCCTCACCGGTGCCGGCTACAACGTCGTCTCGGACCGCGAGGTGATCGTCCATGAGCTTGCCGACGTCCCTGGCTCGGCGGGCGCCTGCCTGCGCAAGATCGCCGACGCGGGCGTCAACCTCGAGCTCGTCTACGTGGCGACGGCGACGCGCCTCGTCATCGGCGTGGACGACCTCGACGCGGCCCGCGCCGCGCTCGCCTAAGCGGCGGTCTCGGAGAAGCCGTCCGCGAGGCTGGCGCGGTAGAGCGCCTCGACCTCGCCCGCCGGCACGGGCCGGCTGAAGTGGAAGCCCTGGCCGAGCTCGCAGCCGTGGGCGAGGAGGAAGCGGCGCTGCTCCTCGGTCTCGATCCCCTCGGCAAGCGGCTCTAGGCCGAGATTCCGCGCCAGCTGGACGATCGAGGCGGTGAGCACGGCCGTGCCGGCGTCCTCCTCGAGCCCGCCGACGAAGGAGCGGTCGATCTTGAGCATGCTGACCCGCATCTGGTTGAGCCGGCTCAGCGAAGAGTGGCCGGCGCCGAAGTCGTCGATCGCGAGCCGAAGGCCGCGCTCGTGCAGCTCGGCGAGCACGAACTCCATGCTGCGCCTCCCGTCGAACGCGAACGCCGACTCCGTGAACTCGATCATGAGCCGGTCGGGACTGAGGCCGAAGGTCTCGATGGTCGCGAGCACATGCCGCATCGCCGTCGGCTGCCAGAACGAGGGCGGGAGGTTGATCGAGACGTAGAGGTCGAGGCCGTCGTCCCGCCACGCGGTTGCCTGGCGGCAGGCCTCGCCGATCACCCAGTCACTGAGCCGCCCCATGAGGCCCGTTCGCTCGGCGAGCGGGAGGAAGTCGCCGGGCGGGACGAGCCGGTCGCCGTCCTGCCAGCGGATGAGCGCCTCGACGCCGACGATCTCAGCGGTGGAGAGGCGGACGAGAGGTTGGTAGTGGAGGACGAGGCCCTCTTCGCGCTCGAGGGCCCCGCGCAGGCGTCCGGCCATCGAGAGCTGCGCGAGCGGGTCGTCTCCCTCCAGCGCGTAGACGAGGTAGCGGTCGCGGCCGTCGTCCTTGGCCTGGTACATGGCCGCGTCCGCATGCTTGAGGAGGGTGGCGGCGTTCGGAGCGTCGACGGGGTAGAGGCTGATCCCGACGCTCGCGCTGACGAAGATCTCCACGCCGGAGACGACGAACGGATCCCTGAGCGCCCGGCGGATTCGGCGCGCGACGGCCTCGGCCGCGTAGCGGACGCCGTCCAGATCCGGGCCGCCGGTCTCCCGCGCCGGGCCCGACACGAGGAGGAGGAACTCGTCGCCGCCGTGGCGGGCGACCAGCTCCTCCGAGCGCGTGGCGTTACGCAGCCGCTCCGCGACCGCGATCAGGAGCTCGTCGCCGGCCTGGTGGCCGAAGCTGTCGTTGATGAGCTTGAAGTCGTCGAGGTCGACGAAGAGGACGGCGACCGCGGGCTCGCCGCCGACCGCTTCCTCCAGCCGCTCGTGAAAGGCGATCCGGTTGGGGAGCCCGGTCAGCGCGTCGTGGTAGGCGAGGTGCCGCAGCTGGCGCTGGGCCTCCGCGAGCGCGTCGGCGGTGTTCCTGCGCTCGGTGATGTCGACGACGATGCCGTCGACGAGCAGGCGCCCGTCCGCGGTTCGCCGCGGGTGCATGCGGTCCCAGACCCAGCGGATGCGCCCGTCGTAGCCGATCAGCCGGTACTCGATCTCGGAGGCCTCGCCGCGTTCGAGCGGCTCCCAGACGGCGTCGTAGAGGGCGCGGTCGTCGGGGTGGACGGCGTCCTCCCACGCTTCCTCCGGCGTCCGGTCGTCGGGGAGCGGGCCGAGCAGGCTCTCCAGGCCGGCGCCGATGAAGGTGTTGCAGACGTAGGTGCCGTCGGGCAGCGACTCCATCTCGTAGAGGTGGATGGCGACCGTTCCGGCGACGCGGCGGAGGACGGCGCTCGTGTCGGGCGCGCTGCGGTTGTCGTCGCTGATTCCGGGCATGGGCATTCGGGGCCGGCCCTGCCCTCATCGGCAGGAACGGCCCGAATATCAACCCCCGGCTCACTCGACATCCAGGAGGGCTTGTCTAGCATCGCGGCGTGCGCCTCCGGCCCGACCGCATCGAGCGCCTGCCCGAGCAGTACTTCACGCGGCTCCTCGCGCGGGTCGCGGCCGCGGCGGCCGAGGAAGGGGAGGAGGTCATCGACCTGGGCCGCGGCAACCCGGACATCGCACCGCCGCAGCACGTCGTCGACGCGCTCGGCCGGGCCGCGAGGGACGCCTCCGCCCACGGCTACCCGCCCTTTCGCGGCATCCCGGAGCTGAAGGAGGCGGTCGCGGCGCGCTACCGCGACGTCTACGGCGTCGAGCTCCACCCAGAGCGCGAGGTGGCGGTGGTCCCGGGGACGAAGACGGCGATCGTGGAGGTCGCGCTCTGCGTGGCGGAACGCGGCTCGACGATCCTGCTCCCCGACCCCGGCTACCCGGACTACACGTCGGGCGTCGCGCTTGCGGGCGCGCGGGAAGCGCGGGTGCGGCTCGACCCCGACTCCGGCTTCGCTCCGGATCTCGAGCGCGCCCCGCGCGACGACGTGGCCGCGCTCTACCTCAACTACCCCTCCAACCCGTGCTCGGCCTCGGCGCCCCCCGGCCTCTTCGCGGAGACGGTGCGCTGGGCCGAGGAGACCGGCACCGCCGTCCTGCACGACTTCGCCTACGCCGATCTCGTCTTCGACGGCCTCGAGCCCCGGAGCTTCCTGGCCGAGCCCGGCGCGAAGGAGGTCGGCGCGGAGCTCTTCTCGATGTCGAAGAGCTACGGGATGGCCGGCTGGCGGCTCGGCTTCGTCGTCGGGAACGCCGAGCTCGTCGAGCGCGTCAACCTCCTCGCCGACCACGTGCGTGCGGGTGTCTTCCGGCCGGTGCAGACGGCCGGCGTCGCCGCGCTGACGGGGCCGCAGGAGTCCGTCGAGGAGCGGCGCGCGATCTACGAGGCGCGGCGCGATCGCGTCGTCGCCGCGGTTCCCGGCTCGCGCTCGGACTCGACCTTCTACGTGTGGTGGCAGCTGCCGGACGGGCTCACCGCGGACCGCATCCTGGCGGAGACCCGGGTCGCCGTCTCCCCCGGCGAGGGGTTCGGGCCGAGCGGGTCGGGCTGGGCCCGCATCTCGCTGGCGACGCCGGACGAGCGCCTCCACGCGGGCCTCGCGCGACTCAGCCGCCTCCTGGCGCGCTAGCGGTAGCGGTAGACGATCCGGCCGCGCGTGAGGTCGTAGGGAGAGATCTCCACCTTCACACGGTCGCCGGGGAAGATCTTGATCCGGAAGCGCCGCATCTTGCCGGCGGTGTAGCCGAGCACCTCCTGGCCGGTGTCGAGGTTGACCTTGAACATCCCGTTGGGGAACGCCTCGACGACCTCGCCCTCCATCTCGAGCTTCTCTTCCTTGGTGGCTATCGCGTCACCTCCTTTCGCGCGGCAGGATAGCGCGCTAGTCAATGGGCAGAGGCCGGGC
>Ga0081538_10002598_pt1 | contig 17520 bp, 15 predicted proteins | sample TabmetS5T2R1_FD_71022 | JGI IMG/M metagenome (GOLD analysis project Ga0081538, IMG submission 71022) | Tabebuia heterophylla rhizosphere microbial communities from the University of Puerto Rico - S5T2R1 | ecosystem: Host-associated > Plants > Roots > Rhizosphere ... | reverse complement strand
GCTGGCAATTGGCCGAGCACGCCGGCGAGCGCACCCCCGATGGTATGCAGCGGCTGCTGGCCAGCGCCTGTTGGGATCCCGACCGGGTCCGCGACGACCTGCGCGCCTACGTGGTCGAGCACCTGGGCGACCCGAGCGCGGTGCTGGTGGTGGACGAGACAGGGTTCTTGAAGAAGGGCACCACCTCGGTGGGGGTCCAGCGCCAGTACTCGGGCACCGCCGGCAAGGTCGACAACTGCCAGCTGGGGGTGTTCCTGGCCCATGCCAGCCCCAGGGGGCGGGCGATGATCGACCGGGAGCTGTACCTGCCCGAGCGCTGGACCGACGACCCTGAGCGGTGCCGGGCTTCGTGCTGGCCTGGTCCAGATGGCGGCGACGGCACCCGGCTCGCCCGACGCGCCCACTACCAGCGACAACAGCAACAGCTGCGGCCGGGCTGACCAGCAAGCGGGGCGCCCGCGCCCGCCGCGGGGCTGTCGGCCCGCTGGGATAGCCTGCGCCGGTGGGCGCCGATGAGCGAGTTCAGCGAGAGCTACCACCTCCAGGCCGATGACCAGCAGGCCGGCGTCCACCTGCTCCGGCGGGCCCACCTGGAAGGGTTCGTGTTCCCGCCGCAGCGCGGCTGGGTGACCATCGTCCCCCGGTCGGAGTTCGGCCAGACGCCCAACGGCCTGGTCGAGGCCAACGAGGGCTGGCTGCTGCGCTACCTGCTGGACCAGGACGCTGGCTGGATGTTTGCGGTCTACACCGGGCCGATCCTCGCCTGCTTCTACGAGTGCCGCTGGCTGGACTGGAACGACCCGCAGAACCGGATCAAGGTCGGTGCCAGCGGCGTGGACGTCGAGGTGGTATGGACGCTCACCCTGCGCCACGGCCACGACCCCCAGCTGCTGCAACTGCAGCGGATCCTGCACCCTCGCATCGTGCGGCGGACCGGCCAGGAGACCGGCGACCACTACGACGACTTCGCCGACTGGCCAGCAGGTGAGACGCTCGACAATGTCGCCCACGCCTTCGCCCGGCTTGTTGGCCTGCCGCACTACCAGTGGCTGCGGTGGCGGGACGACCTCGGCGACGCCGGGGAATGGATCCAGCACGGCGCGGTCAGGGTCGAGAGCTGACCCGCGCCGGTTCCAGAAGGTGGCCGCATGAGCTTCATGTCCAGCTACAGCGTCCAGCAGATCCCGCCAGAACCGCATCCACAGCGGCGGCCCGGCTACCGAGCCCCGGATCAGTTCGTTGTGCGTGGGAGCCTGCCCCCCGGGCCGTTTGCGTTCCAGCACCCGCTATGGGGAACCGCCCTGGAGCCCAAGGACCAAGGGGTCTACGAGTTCGACCAGGTGACGGCCGTGGACGGCGAGTTCACCCTCGACAACCTCTTCTGGTCCTCCTGCCACTCCTCCTACACCCGCTGCGTCTTCCGCCAGACCAGCAGGGCCACCAGCAAGACCCGAACCTCGGGGCGGGAGGAGCCGGCAGCGGGGCTGCTGGGTCGCTGCCCGTCGACCTACCAGGACTGCACCTTCGATCACCTCGACTTCGGCCTGGGCGACGGCGGATTCCTGCTCGGGGAGGCGCGCTTTGAGCGCTGCACCTTCCGCTACTGCAGCTACCGGTGGTTTCGGTCCACCCACGCCGACTTCATCGACTGCACCTTCATCGGGGTGATGCAGTCGGCATGGTTCTGGGGCGCCACCCCGCTGGGTGATGAGCGGCCCCGGCGCAACCAGTTCACCGGCAACGACCTCTCCCGCGCCAAGCCGCGGCGGGTGGTGTTCCGCAACGGGGTGGATCTCAGCACCAACCGTCTGCCCGAAGGCCCCGAATACCTCCACCTGGACCGCTTTCGCGAGCGGCTGGAGCGCGCCCGGGCGGCGGTGGCGGCCTGGCCTGAGGAGGAGCGCCGCGACGCCGAGATCATCCTTGACGTCTCCGAAGAGGACGACATGGACATCCTGTTTGCCTGGCGGCGTTCCCTCGCCAACCCGACGTCCCCGGTGTGGGCCCACCTGGAGGCCCTCCAGCTACCCAGATAGCCGCCGGCTGCCCGCACAGTCTCATCCCGCTCCAGATGCATTCCCGTCAACGGTTGTAAGTGCGGCTGGAGGACTAACCCGTACGTTGGCAGGCAGGCCCTCGACGTCGCGGGCCACAGGTCCGCCCCTCGCCACACTGCGGGGTACTGGCCATTCTTCAACGGTTACCGTTACCGGCGCCCCGGACGATCGTCAGCATTACTCGCGGTTGTCGACGCGCGTTACGTTCGCCTCGGAATCCTGGTCGATGGTCCAGGGGCCTGGCTTGTTGCCGGTGAGGTCGTTGTCCTCGATCATGCCTCGGCCGTCGTTATGGACCCAGACGGCCGTATAGCTGTTGCGGTTGATGCGGTTGCCTCGCACGGTCGGGTTGCCACCGTTCCTGATTTCGACGCCGGCATAGCCATTGGCGGCGATGTCGTTGTCTTCCAGTATTCCAAGACCGTCAGTGTGAACGAGGCAGCCGTTATGTTTGTTGTCGTGGATTCGGTTGCGACGCACGGTGGGATTGCCGCCGCTGTGGATTTCAATACCGGAGTAGCCATTGACGGCGATGTCGTTGTCTTCCAGCGTCCCTAGGCCACTATCGTGGACCATGACGCCGGTATACCTTCCCCCCTGGATGCGGTTACGGCGAAGCCGGGGATCGGCGCCATTCCGGATTACGACACTTGGGCCCTGTTCGCTGGAAACGTCACAGCCTTCCAGTTCCAGGCGTCCCTGGGTGATGTCTATGCCATACCAGACGGCCCGGCCGCCGACTTGGCGTAGAGTCAGGTTGGCTACCCGGCCAAAGTTTGCCTGGAACAGCAGCGCATCTGCGTCGCGAGCTTGGACTTCGATGTCAGCGACCGGGCCGTCACCCAGGATCTCCAATGGCTTATCCACCACCAGGCCCTCCTGGTATACCCCCGGCCGCACCAGGATGCGATCGCCCGGTTGGGCCGCCGCGATGGCTGAGCTAATAGTCGTGAAGTCGCCCCGCTGGGGGAAGACATCCACCACATGGGTGGGCGGCTCGGTCTTGGCCATGGTCTTGGCTGCTGTTGCCTTCTCGGTGACGCTCGCCTCTGACCCGCCTGCCCGCGGCACAACCGGCGGCGACCCGCCGCTGCTGGAGGGTTGGCCCTGCGGTTGGTGCCAGAACGTATCGCGCATCCTGGTAGCGAGGTGGGCCAACGCCTTGGCAATAACCGGGGACGTGAGCGGCTCGAAACGCAGCTCCCGCCAGTCGGCATACTGGCGTGCGGCCAGCACCCGAGCCAACTCATCGGCATCACGGCGCTCGGGGTCGTCCAGTTCGGGGGTAGTGACGTAATACACCGGGAGGATCAGGTCCCCACGGCCAAGCGCGCGTTCGCGTGCCACGAAGTGGGTGAGCTCCTCGCGGCAGGCGGGGCTGCGAAGGAAGGCTGGAGTGATGATCGGGATCAGCAGCGTCACCGCGTCTAGCGTCTCGTCGATTCTGGTCTGCCTGGCAATCCGGTGGCTGTAACTGCCCGTCCAGGATCGAACCGGACGGATGGAGGATCCGACCCGACCTGCGCCGCTGCTCTCAGGCGTCACCTGGCGGACGGTGCGTGTCTCACCTCTGATCCGCAAGGTGCAGGTTCGAGTCCTGCCGGGGCGCCAAACCCGCAGGTCAGAGGCTTAGAAGGTGGGTCGCTGTGGCGGCGAGGATCACGCCGGTCATTCCCTCACCATCTACTGGGACATGGGAAGCGGACTGGCCGGCAGCCGTCACGAATGCAACGATGCCCATGCCTATCGCCGAGTATTGGTGGTCTGCGTAGCATCCCCCGACGGAGCGGGATCGGGGAGGCGTCGCGGTGGCGGAAACTGTGGGCACCCACCCAGATGATGGTCTGGCCGGTCGCTCCGCCGAGGTCGACCAGTTACGGTCGGCGGTGCGGCAGGTCGCTGGGGGCACCGGTCGGACGCTCGTGGTGGCCGGAGAGGCCGGGATCGGAAAGACTCGCGTCGTCGCCGCGGGGCTCGCCGACGCGGACGACCTTGGCCTCTGGGTCTTTGACGGTGCCGCGGACGAGCTGGAGCAGCGGCGCCCGTTCGGCGTGATCGCCGACTGCCTGGCCATCGGCCGCTCGGCCACCGAGCGCGGGCGTGCAGCGGTTGCCGGGCTGCTTCGGGACGGCTCGGACGCTGGCGTCGGCGGGGGTTGGTTGGCGGACGCTCCCGAGGCCGAGTTCCGGATCGTGGAGGGGTTCGTCGCCCTTGTCGAGGCGCTCAGCGTCCAGAACCCGGTCGTATTGGTGGTCGAGGACCTGCAGTGGGCTGATCCGTCGGCGCTGCTGGTGCTGCATCGCCTCGGCCGGCGGGTCGGGCAGCTCCCGCTGCTGCTGGTGTGCACTGCCCGCCTGGTCCCGAGATCCGCGGAGTTGGAAGGGTGCCTTCGCGGGCTGCGCGCGGCCGGGGCGACCGAGCTGGTGCTGGGGCCGCTTGATGCCGTGGCCGTCGCCCTGGTGGTCGAGCAGCTGGTCGGGGCTCCACCTGGCCCTCGCCTCCTGCAGCAGGTGGAGGGGGCGGGCGGCAACCCATTGTTCGTCACCGAGCTGGTGGACGCGCTGCAGCGCGACGGCTCGATCCAGCTGGGACCCGATGGTGCGGCGGAGCTGACCGCGGTTGGCATCCCGCCTTCCCTGCCGCTATTGATCCTGCATCGTCTGAGCTTCCTCGCGCCGGCGTCGCTGGAGCTGCTGCGGGTCGCGTCGGTCCTGGGCTCCAGCTTTGCCGTGACCGATCTGTCGCTGGTGGTGGGCCGGCCGACCGCTGGGCTGCTGGCCGCGCTGGAGGAGGCCCTAGCCGCGGGCATCCTGGAGCAGCGGGGCGAGCTGCTCAGCTTCCGCCACGACCTCATCCGCGAGGCCCTCTACCACGACCTTCCGGCTCCGGTGCGACAGGGATTGCACCTGGACGCCGGCCGGGCGCTGGCCGGGGCGGGGGCGTCGCCCGAGCGGGTCGCCGAGCAGCTGGTCCGGGGCGCGTCGCCGGGCGACACCCAGGCCGTGGCGTGGCTGCAGCGGGCGGCCCGCCAAGCCGCACCCCGCGCGCCGATGGTGGCGGTGGAGCTGTTGGGGCGGGCCTTGGAGCTGGCCGGGCCGGCCGACCCGGCCCGCGACGGGCTGCTGGCAGAGCGGGCGGTCAGCCTGATGTGGTCTGGTCGTCTGGCCGACGCCGAGGCCGTCTGTCATGAGGTGCTGGCCCGCACCCCCGACACGGAGACGGACGCCACGCTGCGGCTATGTCTGGTGCAGACGCTGTTGGGTCGTGGACGGATTGAGGAGGCCCTTGAAGAGACGGAGGCGGCTGTCGCCTCGCGGCAGCTCGCCGAGGTCGAGCGGGTTCGGCTCCAGGCCTTCAGGGCCTCGGCCCTGGCGTCCCTCGGGCAGCTCGAGGCGGCGGTGGAGACGGCGGCTCGGACGCGACCAGCCGCTGAGAAAGTGGTGGATGACCTGGCCCGAGGTATCTGCCTGGCGACCTTGGCGCTGGTCGCCAACCTGAGGGGTGACTTCGTGGGGGCGCTGGAGCTGGCCGTCGAAGCTGTCCGCAGCGCCGACCAGAGCGCCGGGCTGCAGGCCCACCGCTATCCCCTCAACCTGTACCTGGGCGGATGCCTGCACGACACCGACCGGCTGACCGAGGGGCAGGCCGCTCTCCAACGAGGCCGGCGGATCAGCGAGGAGCTGGGCGCCAAACGCGAGCTTCCTCTGTACCACTGGGGCTTGGCCCAGGGGTGCATGTGGTTAGGCGAATGGGACGACGCCCTGGCCGAATGCCAGGCCTGCCTGGAGCTGGCCGAGGAGTACGGCATGCGGCTGCACGGGACGGTGTTCAGCCACAGCATCCATGCCGTCATCGCCGTCCACCGCGGCGAGCTTCCCGCCGCTGGGCAGGCGGTCGCCGCGGCCGAGCGGGAGCTGGCGGCGACCGGCCCCCAGCTGGGATGGGACTGGCTGTTGTGGGCGGAGGCTCTGCTGCTTGAGGCCCGCGGGCAGCCCGAAGGGTCGCTGGCCACCCTGTGCCAGGCGTGGGACACCTGCACCGGCCAGGGACTGATCTCCAGCCTCCCCCTATTCGCAGCGGACCTGGTCCACCACGTCATTGGCGCCGATGACCGGCAGCGGGCTGAGCAGGCCACCGCCGCCATGGAGGAGCTCGCGGCCCGCAACCCAGGCGTGGCCACCTTGACGGGCGCGGCCCTGCGCTGCCGGGGGCTGCTGGAGGGCGACGCCGAGGTGCTCCTGAGGGCGGTCGCCGCCTACCGGGCCGGTCCTCGGCCGCTGGAGCGAGCGCTTGCGTGCGAGGACGCTGCCTGGGCGCTGGGCCGGGTCGGAAGGGTCGGCGAGGCCCGCCCGCTCCTGGACGAAGCACTCGGCCTCTACGAGGCCCTGGGCGCCTCCTGGGACCTGGCCCGGGCGGCGGCGCGACTGCGCGGCCTGGGTGTCCGGACAGGGCGGCGAGGACCCCGCAAGCGCCCCAAGAGCGGCTGGGACAGCCTCACCACCACCGAGCTGACGGTGGTCCGGCTCGTCGCCGAGGGGCTGTCCAACCCGGAGATCGCCGCGCGGATGTTCATCTCCCGGGGCACGGTCCACACCCACATGTCCCACATCCTGGCCAAGCTCGGGCTCGGCTCACGGGTCGGGCTCGCCGCCGCGGCCAGCCGGCGTGGCCTCTGACCCCTTCTGCCGCTCGACCGGGTCCGAGCAGCCCGAGCGGCTGCAGCCAGCCCGCGAACGGTCGTGGCGGCTGGTCGCCAACGCCCGCCCGACCCAGCACCCGATGCCGGTCCTCGACCCAGATCGTGATCACCACGGCCGAAGAATCAGGCCGGGCCCCCGCAAAGACATCTACCAGTTGGTAGACGTTCCCGGACAGCCTGCTCCGTCACGCTCACCGGTGAGGGCTGCCAACCGACGGAAGGCGTGGTCATGGTGGAGCGGCTGCGGCAACCGGGAACGCTGCTGGTCGCGGCGGCCGTCTGCCTCGCCTCAGCCGTGGGCAACGGCCTGTATGACGACGACTTCGCCAACCTGGCGACCATCGTGTTCAGCGTGCTGGGATCGCTGTTCCTTGCCGCCGCCATCATCCAGGCCGCGAGGTCCCACGGTACAACGCCACCCCGGGCCGAGCGTGACCCGGCCCGCGACCGGGCTGAGCGGGCCCGCCGGCTCCAGGAGGAGCTGCGCGAGGCCGACCGGCCCAACCTCACAGGGAGTATGGGCCCCGGCGGAGCGGGACCTGGCACCGGGTAGCTGTTGGCCGCGAAGCAGGCTCGGGAGGCCGGCATGCTGAGGGCGATCAGACGACTGGTGGCGCGAATCTGGCGCCCGCGTGGGCGAGACGACGAGCACGGCTTCCATGACCAGCGTGAGGCCCAGCGGTACCGGAGCCAGCGAGAGGCCGCCGAGCACATGGGGGAGTGGTACGGGCCCGGCGGATCAGGGTTCTGACGCCGCGCGGTCAGCTTCGGGCCCACTCAGCTGGCGGCCTAGGCAGATCCGCACCATGGCGGTGTGGTTAACTCGGGCCGCCTGGCCGCGGCATGGCCACGGCCAGCGCGATCGCGAGAGGAGTCGCCATGGCCGAGGACCAGCCTGGCCCGCCCAGCCCCGGCAACGGGCGAGATGACACACCCAGCCAACGACCGACAGACCCTCTCACCGACCCCGCATCGACACCGTCCCCCTCCTACCATCAGCCAGCAGGGGCCGTGCAACCCCCGGGCGCCACCGCAGCGGTACCTTGGGGCCAGTACCCGCAGCCGGTGCCCGCCCCTCCGGCGGCCGGGCCGCCGCCCGAGGCGCTGGCCGGCTTCTGGCGGCGGTTGGTGGCTGCGTTCCTGGACTGGATCCTGGTCGGGATCGTCGCTTCCGCCATCGGCGCGCTGTTTGGTGTCGACACCACAGCGCCGACGCCGGTCCAGGGTGACGGGTTCGAGTTTCGGTTCGACTGGGCAGGTCCCTACATCCTGGTCGAGCTGGCCTACTTCACCTGGTTCCACGCCACCAGCGCCGGCCAGTCGATCGGCAACAAGATCCTGGGGATCCGGGTGCTGGACGCCGATACCGGTCGGTCGCTGCCGTATGCGCGCGCGTTTGTCCGTGCGCTGATGAGCAACCTGTCGGCCCTCCCGTGCTTCCTCGGGTTCTTCTGGATGCTGTGGGATCGGCGCAAGCAGACCTGGCATGACATGGTGGCCAGCTCACTGGTGGTCCGAGCCAGCGCCTACCCTCCTGGCGAGTTCGGCCGCCCTGCCCGGTGAGCGGCCGGAACGGGTCGCGGCGGTACCTGGCGGACGCTCATGTCCTCAAACGACAGCTTTCCGTGCCAGCGATCCATGAATTCATCCACCTGGAGGAGAGCTTTCGGCGAGCGCCGCGCTGACGGCAGCGCGGACCTGTCGGTTGCCCAGGTATCCGCAGGACGCGTGACTGTTGGGAGATGGGTTGTCGACTCTGGCATCGATGAGCCTAGGTCCGCCCCGGAAGTCGTCCGATAGGGTGGTGTCGAGGGTAATGACGTCCGCAGCGTCGGCGAAGTTCGCCCACAGCCGAACTGGGGCCGGCACGCGGAGGGGTCGGGTCACGACGTCTTGGATCTCGGTATAGCCGAGAGGAGAGCCCAGACTGACCAACAGTGGTACCGGGCGGTCGGCGAACCGCGGCTCGCGCAGCACGTCGTAGGCCACGACCGTCCCGAGGCTGTGCCCGACCACTATGACGGGTCCTGTTGCGGCGTCCAGCGCCTGGCGCAGCCGGTCGCGGATGGCCTCCCGCGCAGCCCCAAAGAAGTAGGCATCGGCGTCGGGAATCAGCCGCCTGAGCAACTCACGAAGCAGCCACCGACGCAGCGCCTCGGGCAGGGGTAGGAACATCTCGGCGGCCTCAGCGGCCTCGGCCGTACCGGGCGGTCGGGCGGTAGCCTGGGCCGCGATGCTCATCGTCAGGCGGAGGGCGAGCTCCTGACCTTCGGGAGATAGCCCGGAGAACAGCTCGGCATCCTCGGCCCTGACCCGGTCGCGGGCCTCGTCAGCATCCATCGGCATGGCCTCGCCCTCCTCGTCGGCGAGCGTAATCAGGGCGGCAAAGGTCTGCTCGAGTGTGCAGGCGTCCGCGCCGATCGAGCCCGGTTGGGCGTGTAGCAGGTCGGCGTAGTGGGCCATCCGGGTCTGCTGTGCCATGTCGCGACCGAACAGGTCGCGATCCCACGCTTGCTTAAGATCGGGGGCCGGCGGTTTGTTGCCCGCACCATGCACGTAGATGATGCTCGCGCTCATCGGGGCACCTCCTCAGGCGCGGTCTCAAGCGAGTAGCTTGTCAGCAGTCTAGACAGATTGGACATGCGGAGGAGTTCGGATGTCTTGACAGAAATGGTAACGTCGCGGCATCCGGGTAGCACGCTGGTTCGTCTGGCCGGCCTCAACGACGATCCGCCGTTAATCCTTCGCTGCTGATACAAGCGGGATCGGCTTAGCGCTCGTCCATCATGCGGTAGCGCTCACGCGCCTGCCGGACATCCAGACCCCACCACCTGAGGAACGCTCCAAGGGAGCCGAGGGGGGACCGAGATGAGCAGATACTTCGTGCGGTTCGCGGAAGAGACCGAGCGGTCGATGGTCATGAGTACTCTGGCGCCCACCGCACCTGAGTCCGACAGGCCCTACCCCGCCCGTCGGGACAACCATCTGCTCATTGCCGACCTGGGACCCGAGGAGGTCGCCTCGGCCCGGGAGAGTGGAGCGGAGATCTATGAGGATGTCCGGTTCGAGGAGGTTGTTCAGGATCCTCTCCTGCGAGGCCGGGGTCCCAGCTGGCCCTACTGGGAGCCGCAGGCCGGTGCCCTGGCGCCGACCGTCACCCAGGTGACGCAGGCGGATGTCATGAACCATATCCGGGCGCCCGAGGCCTGGGATATCAGTCGTGGCGCAGGCGTCACCATCGCGATCGTCGACACTGGCATCGCCGGCGGCAGGCCGGAGTTCCCGCCTCAGAAGCGGTCAGCCAGGAGCGTCAGCTTCGCATTCGCCGAACCGTGGCAGGACATCAAAGGTCATGGGTCGATGTGTGCCAGCGCCGCCGCTGCCACGACCGCTGCCGGTGGCCGCTTCAACGGCGTCGCTCCCGATGCAGAGCTCTTGTCGGCACGGACGACACTCTTCTCGACCGACCTGTACAAGCTCTATGACCAGTTGATCGATGACAGGGAGCACGGCCTGCTCGGCCCGCTGGTCATCAGCAACAGCTACGGGTTGTACCGATGCGACCCTCCACCCGGCCTACCGGAAGACCACCCCTATCTTGGTCTGGTGCGCGAGGCGGTCGCAAACGGCATCGTCGTCGTATTCGCCGCGGGTAACAATCATGCCGATGTGCTCTGCAACCACGACCCAGCCGCATGCAGCCCGAACTCGATCTGGGCAGTCAACTCGGTCGATGAGGTGGTGACCGTCGGGACGGTGAATGCCGACAACAGCAACCATGTCGGCGCGCACGCCAATTCGAGCCGTGGACCCGGCCAGTGGGCGGTACAACGGCGCAAGCCGGATGTTGTCGCACCTACCTATGGGGAGATCGTCTGGGGAAACGGCTATCAGGTCATGGAGTGGTGGGGGACGAGCGGGGCCTGCCCGCAAGTCGCTGGACTGGCTGCGCTTATCCTGTCGGTCAATCCAACGCTTCAGCCAGCCCAAGTGGGCGACATCATCCGGTCGACCGCCCGAGAGTTGCCGGCGGCTCACGAGTGCGTGGGCGCGGGGCTCATCGACTGCCGGGCCGCCGTCGAGGCGACGGGCACCTAGGCGCTGCTCCTGCGCCGACCAGAACCAAGCCGATCGGTCGCTACATCGTTTCGAACTTGATGTCTTCGTACAGGGTGCCGAGACCCTGGACCAAGTCGTCCAGGCGCGGCATCTCGGCGTGGGAGACATGGTCGATGATCGCCTCGGGCCGCCGTTTCGCGAGGTAGGTCCGCGAAAGGAGCTCGGGCCAGGTGCCCTCAGCCTGTTCGATGAATCGCTGCCTCGCCTCATCAGAGGTGAACTTCACGATGACATTCGACATTGCCAGTCCCATCCCAAGCGACGCCAGCTTCGCGCCGTGCTCATGACATTGTAGGCGGTCTGAGCTCGAACGCTACGCCCGGCAGAGGAGCCTCGATCTAGCCTCCAGCCAGGACGTAGTACCACCTCGGGAGCCACCGTTTCGAGAGAGGTTCGATCTCACGCACGAGAGACGATTCCTCTTCTCGCATTGGCCTCACACCGCGGAGGAGCGTCATGTCCGTGCTGGACTTCCAGCCTCTGACCCGCTCAGCCCAGCCCCGCCAACAGAGAGCAATCGGGCTCATGGTGCCAATGCTGCCCTGGCGGCCAGCATGACCGAGGTCATCGTCCTGCCGGGGGCGAGCCCGGCCGAGGGCATCGCCGCCGGCCGTGGGGCCACCTTCTACGCCGGCGACCTGTTGCGCGGCGATATCTTCCGCGGCGACCTTGTGCGCGGCACCGCCGAGTTGTTCATCGAGGTGCCCGAGGTTATCAATGACGTGGCCCCCCAACGACGGCGCCTGGTTCACCGAGTCGCGACAGGCCCTCCTGTACTTCGCGCCGGTCAGCCGAGCCGGACACTTCTAATCCGTAGGTTGCAGGTTCGAGTCCTGCCAGGGCGCAAAACGCGCAGGCCAGCGGCTTGAGCCTTTGACCGTGCTTGCTCTGTGGCAATCCCTCACCTCCGACGGTCCTTCAGAGCCACGCTTGATGCCGGTTCCGATGCCCGCGGTGCCATGGCGCTCTCGGGGGAGTGGAACGGCCGCGCCGGCGATCTCAGCCTGACCTGGTCGCCACTCGCGGTGCGCGGCATGTGCCGCGCTGCGCGCCTTGGGCTCCCTTATGGATGGTTCAGCACTCGGCGCTGCTCAGCTGCCTAGCGTTATGCCGGCACCACATGAAGCAGCTCAGGCACCGCCGTGGCCACCCACGCCCCGTGCGGCCCAGCGGCGAGCACGTCCTGGGGGAACCCCAACAGCGTCCAGAACCACCCCGCCACCCGGCCCGAGGCCAGATCGACCCGCACCAGGATGCCGCCACCACGCTGCAGCCGCGTATGGGGCCCGGCCAGCCAGACCGAGCCGTCACCGAGGACGGGCCCGGCCGCCAGGTTCGCGGCCAGCTCCGGGAGCGGCGTGCTGGCGGTGACCGCACCGGTGCGTGGGTCCAGGCGCCGCAGCCGGCCGGTCCGATCGGGAGCGATGCCGGGGTCGGAGGTACCCGACAGCACCCAGGCCGCGCGCGCATCCGCGGCCAGCCCGTACGCCAAGCCGGGCACCCCGATGGCCCGGGCCGGGCCGCCCGCCAGCGGCACCCGCCACACCCGCTCCTGCTCGGGCGCCTGGGTCCACACGGCGCCGTCGCCGACGGCGAACCGCCCGACCGGCTGGCGCCTGCCCAAGGCGTCGGTGACCACCAGCGGCGGGCGAGGATGCAGCGCGCGGGCATCGATGCGGCTCAAGCCCGTGGGCTGGTACCCGCGCCGGCAGCAGTACGACCACAGCACACCGTGGGCCACCGCCAGCACATAGCCGCCGAACCGGGCGGTCACCCGCAGGCGCGCCGGGTCGACCCGCGTGGTCACCGTGGCCTGCCCGTTGCCCACCCAGACCGCCCCCGCCCCCACCGACAGTGGCCCCGTCGGCGCGCCCAGCTCCAGGCGGCCGGTCACCTGATGCCGGTCGGGGTCCACCCGCAGCAGGGCGCCGTGCTCCAGCAGCACCCATACCGCGTTCTCCCCGACCGCCACGGCGGCCGCGTGGCCCGGCAGCGCCACCCGCCCGGCCACCACCAGCCCGGACGCGGCAGTGCCATCCGCCGATCCCGCCGTCACCCTGGTCGTACCCGCCGGACCAGGCTCCTCCCCTCCAAGATTCCGGCCCTGCAGGCGCCCCACCACCACCAGGGCAACCAACATCACGACCACGCCGGCGAACAGCCGCCAGCCACCCCTCGACGTGTCCACGCCGCCACTCCGGTCACCCGTGCGATCTTCTGCCGATTGTCCACCTGGAGCGTCCATTGCGCCCTGTCGCTTCCGGTCCCGGCTGCCTCACGTGGCCTGAGGACGGCTCGGCCGATACCCACTTCAGGAGAGTGCGGCCCTGACGCACCAAAATGATCTGCATGCTCACGTGGCGCAAACCACGCGATACGGATACAGTCCTAGCGTCTGCTGAGCTTGATGCTGCCGACAGATCGGAACGTGCGTGAGCGATCCTGATACGGCGGTGGCTCGTGGCGACCGTATGCGGTAGCCGGCGGGCGGCTTCCGAGGAGGCCATCATGATCTCGACCATCGACCCACAGCTCGTGACCGCGGCTGAAGCCGCTCGCCTGCTCGGTGTCAACCGCCGCCACGTCGTGGCGTTGGCCGCCTCCGCCCCTGACTTCCCGTCCGCCCAGCCGACAACTACCGGCGGTCGCGTGTGGCCACGCCCAGCCGTCCACGCGTGGGCCGCCGCCCACCCCACCCCCGAGCCCGTGTACACCGGCCCGGAGATCCCGCCGATCGGCCAGGAGCCCCCGCAGGTCGAGCGGATCGTCAGCCTTGCCCGCGACGAGGCCTGGGCGTTGAATCACGACACGCTCGGCCCGAACCATCTGCTGCTGGGGATGCTGCATCCCGACTGCCCCGGCGCGGCCCCGGTGGTGCTGGCATCATTAGGGGTCCGCGCCGAGCCGCTGCGGCAGGCGTTCATCGACAGCATGGGCGACCCGTTCGAGACCCGGCTCCCCAACGTGAAGGTCGCAGTACAGCGCTACCTGGAGCGGGCCAACCTGGAGGCGGTGCGGCTCGCCGACCCCGAGGTGGCAACCGAGCATGTCCTGTTGGCCCTGACCAGCCCGTGGGACCAAGGCATATTCGTCGTTGACTGGCTGACGCGCTGCGGGATCAGCCCGGAAGCGCTGCGTCAGCGAGTGGTGGACGCCACCGAGGGCGTGGCACTGCCGGAGCCGCCGACACGCCTGGAGCCTGCTCCCGAGCCGGACCTGTTGGCCGGGCTGGAGTTGGCCCTCAACCCCGATGGCAGACATCCGCTTCGACGGCGGCCCTGGGCCACGCGGTGGATCCTTGACCGCGACGGCCGCAGGATCATGCGGGGCTGGTCTCCCCTGCAGTGCTTCGTCGACCGCGACGGCCACCCGGTGTTGACCGCCGATGGACGGCCAGTGCACGTCGTGGTGGACGAGCAAGGCAGTGCCGTGCGGGGCGAGCACGGACACTGGGTGCTGACCCCGATCGAGGTTCCGCCGGGTGCCAAGGTGCCAATTCGGCATCGAACCTGAACGAGAGGCGAGCCGGCACGACTCGCCTCTGGGTCGCCATGCCCCAAGCTGCTCATGAGGATCCGCCTTGCGTGCTTTCCGTCAGTTTGAGCTACGAGAATCACAGTAGGGATCTTTGCGACGTTGAACGTACTTGAGGAATCCGCGGGTAACTGCTACCTTATGGGTTCTCCTGCCGGCAGAGATCTCGTCTGTGACGCGAGCAGCGTGGGCGACTACCAAGACCAGTATGGTCAGCCAAGGCCGAGGGCACCGGAGGCGGTACCGGCTCCGCCTACGCGGACTTCCGGCATCCCAGCAATGCTCTACTCATTAGGCGCGTCGCCACCCGGGTCATCATCAGGTACCGCGCCCCGGGAAGCTCGACCGTGATTGCTTGCCACGACAGCAACTGGCACGAAGCCCCGACGCAAAGGCACAACTGGGAGACTCACGTACTCCAATACACTCAACCGGACTGCGGGACCGGATACTATGAGGCGAGGTCCGCGGGTCGATTCTTCTCCACTTCTCTCAATAGATGGATAGCGACCGGCTGGGTCTTCTCGGGTGAGTTCTACATGGTCTGTACCGATCCCAGTTGTCAGTAGCCCGGGCGTCGCTCTGAGAATCGTCCTCCCTGACAATTATTGGTGACCAGTACTCATTTAGGCGCGAACGCTCGAGGGGCGTCTTCTGTCGACGGGCGGAGGGCGCCCCTCTGCCGGCAGGACTCAAAGATCAGAACCTCGCCATGTGGGCGGAGTGGTTTTCATCGCAGGTCTCTTGTCCGGTGTTAGCGCGCCAGTGATGACTACGGTGAGGAGGGGAGCCCTTGAAGCGATTGTCCGTCGTCATCGTGGTCGTCTCGAGCGTGCTGCTGGTGCCGGCCACCCCGGCGACCGGCGCCCCGCCGTCGTTTCATGCCGAGGACTTCACCGGGGATGTGATCGCGGCGGTGGGCGACATCATGCCCTCCCCAGGACAGGGATCCGACGCCGACGCCCGCGCCGTCCGATCCCTGATCGACAGCCACAACCCCGACGCCTACTTCCTGCTCGGCGACTTCCAATACGAGTGCCCCACCGACACCCTGATGGCGACCCGCTGGGACCCGGTATGGGGCGACGTTAAGAACGACACCTACCTGGCCATCGGCAACCACGAATACTGCAACGGCCAGGGCACGACCGGCCCCCAGCCCTACTTCGACTACTACGGCGCCCGCGCCCGTCCCGGCGGGGCGACCTACCACTGGTTCAAGATCACCCTGCCCAGCCCGCCCAACCCGCCCGGAAGCCAATGGTTGGTGGTGGTGCTGAACTCGTCCTGCCAGGAATGGGACGGAGCCAACTGGATCACTCCCAAATGCACCCTCGACTCGGCCCAGGCCACCTGGCTCCGGGACGTCCTGGACCAGAACCAGCACATCCGCTGCACCATGGCTCTGTTCCATGAGCCGCTGTTCGCCACCCCGGCTCCTCATGCCGGCGACGCCAAGATGCGGACGCTGTGGGACATCATGGACAACCAGGGGGCGGCCCGCGGCGTCGACCTCGTGCTGTCGGGCCACAACCACGCCTATGAGCGGCTCAAGCCGATGATCTACAACGGGACCGTCAGCGCCAGCCAGGGCATCCACTCCAGCATCGTCGGCACGGGTGGCCGCAGCCTGAACAATTTCAGCACCAACACCCACCCGGCACGGGCAAAGGCGCTCCAGCAACAGTTCGGCTTCCTGAAGCTGGTGCTGCGCGAGGATGGCTGGACCCAATCGTTCAAGTCCACGAGCGGCCCCGACTTCGACACCGTCTCCATCGGCTGCAACCAGTGAGGGTGATGCCTCTGGAAGACCGCCTGCCCGGGCGATGATCGCCATGTTGGAGCGGGCCCCCGGGGCACTATCGCCTGACCGCTCGGTCAGGCGGGCTGCTCATGGCAAGCTGCCCAGATGGACGTTCCGCAGGCCAGGGGGCCGGCGAGCCGGGGATCCTGGCCTGTTGGGGTCGTGGGCCTCTTGGGTGTTAGGGGGTGTCGACCTGGATGGTGACGGGCACGCCGTTGGTGATGATGTCGTAGACCGCCGAGCGGGCCCTGGACTGGTCCAGGAGCTCGCGCAGCTTGGCGGCCGGGGCGTTGCCCTTGATGGTGAAGCGGGCGGTGATCTGCCGGTAGCCGTTGCGGACCTGGGGGTCGAGCCCGAGGATGCCGTTGAGGTCGATGTCACCGGTGACCGTGGAGCGGACCTCGGTCAACCTGACCTTGCGGGCGGCGGCGATGTTGGCCAGGCCGGCCGTCAGGCAGGCGGCCAGGGCGTGGAGCACGAACTCGACCGGGGTCGGCCCGTGGTCGGTGCCGACCAGGACGGCGGGGTGGTCGGCGTCGAAGACGAAGGTGCGCTCGTGGCTGCGCTCTTGGCCGACTCCGTAGTAGTCGGTGATGGTGCCGCGGTTGTGGGTGCCTGAGACCCACTGGTTGTGGGCGCGGAACTGGAAGCGGGCGGCCTCGGGGGCCTGCCTGACGGCATCCAGGGTGGCGAACAGGGTGGCGGTGTCCACGCCGTTGCGGATCGGGTCGTCGACCTCGGCGGTGGTGTCGGTGGTGGTCATGCTGGCGCGCCTCCTTGGCGGTGGGTCGACTGGTGAGGCTGGCGGTGCTGGGGATCAGTTCGTGGGATCCAGGTGGTGCCTCCTTCCGGTCGGGGATGTCGGTCAGGCGGTCGCGAGCAGGCGCTCGCCTGGGACCGGCCGGGCGGCCAGCGCCGCCGCGTCCTTGTCGATGGCCGCGCTCAGCTGCTTTTGCAGCTCGACGAAGGCCGGCACCGGCGGATAGGCGGCCAGCCGGCAGGTGATCTCGAAGATCTCGGCCAGCGCCTGGTTGCGCTGGTGTTGGTAGGCCGCCAGGGCCGCGGTCTCCTCGGCCTCGGCGGTGGCACCGAGCGCTCGGTCAAGCGCGACCGCCAGCAGCTCGGCGTGGTGGAAGGCGTCGCTGATGCCGTAGGCGGTGATGGCGTCGCGGTAGTAGCCGGCGTCGCCGACCAGGGCCCAGCCCGGGCCGAAGGCCTGGCGGAGCTGGTTGGGCTGGCGGAGCACGCCCAGGACCGGTGCGGTCCGGCGGGCCTGCCGCAGCCGCTCGGCCAGCGGTGGGGCCGAA
>Ga0081538_10002597_pt1 | contig 17523 bp, 15 predicted proteins | sample TabmetS5T2R1_FD_71022 | JGI IMG/M metagenome (GOLD analysis project Ga0081538, IMG submission 71022) | Tabebuia heterophylla rhizosphere microbial communities from the University of Puerto Rico - S5T2R1 | ecosystem: Host-associated > Plants > Roots > Rhizosphere ... | reverse complement strand
CAGTCTAGCGAAGGCTTCGGGTACGAGGCCAACTATCTGCTGCTCGCGCACGACGCACAGGTGGTAGTCGGGGAGTAGCGTGAGCACCCGGCGGCCCTGCGCCCTGCCGGCATCGAGCACGATGGTGCCCGTCTGGGCGATGCCGAGGGCGCAGCCCGTCAGCACGCCGTCGCTCTCGTCGAGCTCCTGGTTCGAGAGCCGGGAACGAGACGTGTCACGCAGGGTCTCTACACCGTCCGGGATCCACTCTCTCGGGAGGTAAGGGGGGATAACGAGTCGTCTCACGCCGCGCCGCTTGAGGGCTTCTTCTATGGCCCCGGGCAGCTCATCATGGCCGACGCGACGGACATCCGCCTCGTACTCCGCCGTGCGCTCGGCGAAGCGCGCGACGATCTCCTCGCGCCGCGCGTCGTCTTCTTTGCGGTATTCGCGTCTGACAGATACGTCTTCGGGGCGCTCCGCCTCTGGCACGTCACGGGTGGCGTGTCGTATACGCCACAGGATCGTCTCTTTCGCAGTCGCCACTAGGAGGGCCCTCTGTTCCGCCACCACTCTCGGAAGGTCTGCTGTGGGACGGGCTTGAGGTCGCGTACGGCGGTCCAGCCGGCGAGCCTGCCTGGTAGGCGACCGATAGAGCCTCCGCGGGCGAACGGCCACTGGCCGATCCTCGCCAATCTCTGGGCCTTCTCGTAGAGCTCGGGGTCGGAGAACACTCTTGCGACCGTCTGCATCGCGACGTTCTCGGGGTCGAGCTTCGAGCGCGGGCCGCCCATGTACTGCTTGTGACGGACGACTTTGCCGCGGAGGTGGACGAGGACCTCCGGGATGTTGATCTTGACCGGACAGACCTGGTAGCAGGCCCCGCAAAGCGACGAGGCGTAGGGTAGCGAGTCGGGACCAGGGTCGCCGATCCCGACGAGCTGGGGCGTCAGGATCGCGCCTATCGGGCCCGGGTAGACGGAGTTGTAGGCGTGGCCGCCGGTCCGCTCGTAGACGGGGCAGACGTTGAGGCAGGCCGAGCAACGGATGCAGTTCAGGGCCTGGCGCCCTATCTCGTCGGCCAGCACGTCGGTACGCCCGTTGTCCATGAGGACCAGGTGGAACTCCCGCGGCCCGTCACCGGCTCCACCCGACACCCCGGTCCAGAACGAGGTGTAAGGGTTCATCCGTTCTGCGGTAGAGGAGCGGGGGAGGAGTTGCATAAAGACCTCGAAGTCTTGCCAGGCCGGGATGACCTTCTCTATACCCATGAGCGTAACTAGGACCGGCGGCAGAGTCGTGCACATCCTGCCGTTGCCCTCGGACTCGACGACGCAGACGGTCCCCGTCTCGGCCACGGCGAAGTTCGCCCCCGAGATACCGACCTCGGCAGCCAGGAACTTCTCGCGCAGGTACAGGCGGGCCGCCTCCGTCAGGTCGGAAGGTCTGTCAGAGAGGTCCCGTGCGCCAAGCTCTTGGATAAAGAGCTCCCTGATCTCAGCGCGGTTCTTGTGGATCGCCGGCACCAGGATATGCGAAGAGGTCTCCCCCGCGAACTGGATGATGAGCTCCGCGAGATCCGTCTCGAATGCCTTTATACCCTCCCTCTTTAGGTGCTCGTTCAGCTTCGTCTCGTCGGTGGCTATGGACTTGACCTTGACGACCTCTTCCGCGCCCTTGTCCTTGACGATACCGGAGATTATGCGGTTCGCCTCCTCGGCGTCGCGCGCCCAGTGGACTTCGCCTCCGGCGCGCGTCACGGACTCTTCGAGCTGCAGCAGATATTCGCCCAAGTGGCGCACGACGCGTTCCTTGAGGGCGCGCCCGGCCTCCCTGAGCCCTTCCCAGTCGGGCATCTCTTCGACGGCGACGGCGCGCTTGTGGCGGATGGTCTGGGTTGCCTTCCCGAGGTTACGCCTGAGCTGCGAGTCGGAGAGGCTCTCCTTCGCCGACTCCTCGAACGTCGGGGTCGGGCCGGGGGAGAATGCGTCCGAGCTCTTCGTCTCCACTATCCCTCCTCGGCCTTGCTAGCGAGTATCTGGGCGAGATGCACGGTCTCGACCCCCGTACGAAGGCGGCCGAGTCCGCCGCCGATGTGCATCAGGCACGAATTGTCCCCCGCGGTGCAGACCTCGGCCTCGGTGTCGAGGACGCGCCGGATCTTGTCCGAGAGCATGGCGGCGGAGGTGTCCGCGTTCTTGACCGCGAAGGTCCCGCCGAACCCGCAGCACTCCTCGGCCTCGGAGAGCTCTACGAGGTCGATTCCCCGCACGCTCTGCAACAGATCCAGCGGAGCACCTCCGACCTTGAGCATCCTCAAGGAGTGGCAGGTCGGGTGGTAGGTCACCCGGTGCGGGTAGTAGGCGCCGACGTCGGTGACGCCGAGCCCTCTGACCAGGAACTCGGAGAGCTCGAAGACTTTCGGGCCGAGCTCTTCGACCCGTTCGGCGAGACGCCCGTCCCCGGCGAGGTCCGCGGCCATCGGGTAGAGCTCGCGCACCATGCTCACGCAGGAGCCGGAGGGCGCGACGACGGCCTCATAACCGCCGAAGATCTCCACAAAGCGCCTTACCAGGGGGATGGCCTCCCGCTGGTAGCCGGTGTTGAAGTGCATCTGGCCGCAACACGTCTGCGCGTACGGAAAGTCTACCTCCACACCGAGACGTTCGAGAACCTCGACCGTTGCCCGTCCCGTCTCGGGAAAGAGCGTGTCGTTGAAGCAGGTTATGAAGAGCGCCACGCGCACCGCTAATAGTCCCCGTCTCCTTCGTGTCTAGAAGCCCATGATAGACCATTCCAGGTCCGTGCGGACCTCGTTGCCCTCGCGGGGCCACGCTCGAGCGGACTCGCATCCTTCGCGACGTAGCAACCGCTCCTCTTCCCATCTGTGGAAGCGAAGGTGCTCCCGTAAACGCGCGAGCGACGTAATGTTAGGGTTTATGGGACGCCGGTCTTCGTTCGCGGCGCACGACGGTTGCCCGATAGGTTGAGATCGAGGAGACAGATCCGTGATGGAAGAGTACTTGGTTACGGCGGTCGGATACCTGCGGCTGGTCGTCGAGGCGATAGGCGCTGCGGTGATAGGCTTCGGCGTTCTGGCTACGACCTACCGCTACGTCCTGACGCTGCTCGGCCTCAGTGATTACACCAACAACCAGGTGCGATTGTACCTCGGGCGCTACCTCGCCCTCGGGCTCGAGTTTCAGCTCGGCGCCGACATCCTGGGGACGGCGGTCGCCCCGACCCTCGACGACGTCATCCTGCTCGGCGCGATAGCTGCGATCCGTACGGTCCTCAACTTCTTCCTCTCGCAGGAGCTGGAGCGCGAGCGCCAGCAGGAGGCCGCCGCGCGGGAGACCTCCGAGCAGCGCCCGGTGCCAGGCTAGGGGCGTCGGGGTGCACCTCTATTACGGCGCGGTCGACCTCCTCAGGTTGATCGCGCTCTCGGTCGGGGGCTCGGTGATCTTCGCCGGGATCGTGCTCGGGGCCAGGGCCGCCCGCGGGGCTGGGGGAAGAGCCAGGGCCGCGCGCCAGATCGGGGAGCACGCCGCCCTCGGCCTGGATTTCTTCGTCGGGGCCACGCTGCTGAACCTGGCCATCAACCCCACGTGGACGGCCCTGGCGACGACGGCCATAACCATCGTCGTGCGCAAGCTGCTCACCTTCTCGCTGGGCCTGCCGCGGAGGGAGGCTGGCCAGGAGCCGCCTACGGGACCAGGAACGGTAGCACGTAGGCCTGGATCGTAACCCAGATCGCCATCACGAGGGTGAGGCCTTACGGAGAGCTCCGGCCCGATAACCCAGCACCGATGGTGGCGTAGAATGTTCCGCAGCCGAACGGGAGGCGAAGGTGGAGCGGGAAGACGCTGAGAATTTGTCTTTTTGCCTTAGTTTAGCTTCAGTTTAGTCCCAGAACTATCCCGCCTACTCTTGACTTTGTAAGATCTTGTCTGAGACAATCTTAAAAGAACTTAAAGGTAGCCAACTCACTAGTAGGATCGCTACGAGAAAGGGAATTCTGAAAGTGCGCAAACGCAACCTTACAGTCATCCTCGGCCTTATCTCTTGTTTCGTTATGTTTTCGGCTGTGGCTGGCGCTGCCCAAACGCAATCCAAAGGTCTAACGGGGAGCGCCAAGGACTTTCAGCGTGCCAAGTTCGATAAGTCTTCCCCCTACATCACCAATAAGTACTTGCCCCTAAAGCCTGGGACGAAACTCATCTACAAGGGCTCGGCCATCCCGGAAGACCAGAAGACGCGCGTGAAGCGTCGGGTTGTCACCACCGTGACCGACCTGAGCAAGTGGATCGACGGCGTGCGGACCCTAGTCATCTGGGAGAAGGACTACACCGCAGGAGAGCTGGGCGAGTCGGAGATCGCCTACTTTGCGCAGGACAAGGCGGGGAACGTGTGGCTTCTGGGTGAGTATCCCGAGGAGTACGAGAAACGCAAGGTCGTCGATGCTCCCACCTGGATCAGCGGTCAGAAAGGTGCCCATGCGGGGATAGCCATGTTGGCGAACCCAAAGGTGGGCTCGCCAGACTATGCCCAGGGGTTCGCACCTCCTCCGGTCGAGTTCATAGACCGCGCCAGGGTCTACAAGAAGGGCCAGAAAACGTGTGTTCCGGTCAAGTGCTACACGAACGTCCTGGTGATCGAGGAGTTCGAGCAGGGCGTGCCTGGCGTCTTCCACCTCAAGTACTACGCACCCAAGGTGGGTCTCGTTAAGGTCGGCTGGAGGGGTGCCAACGAGGAAGAGAAGGAGACGTTGGCGTTGGTCAAACGTCAGCAACTGAGCTCGAAGGAGTTGGCGAACGCGCGCAAGTCAGCGCTGAACCTGGACAATCGCGCCTACAAGCGCAGTGCTGATGTCTACGGTAAGACCCCACCGGCGAAGCCGCTGAAGAAGAAGTAGCAAGGTTGCTCTAGCTCTTGGGACGACCAGGGCAATAGAGGAACTGGTGTGACTCTAAATCACTTCAAGGCACCACCACGCCCACCGGCCAGAAGTCCGAGGCTTGGCTCGAGGACAAGGGCCGCAAGAAGAATGGGTAGAACTAATAAGACCGGGTCCAGTCGGCCCAGGAGTGTCTCCAGAGGCAAGAGAAAAGCCGGGCCGCTCTAGGAGGGGGGAAGATTCAGAGGGCACCCGGCTTAACGATTGATCAGATTGTGGACGGGCGAGTTAAGCGTTTGAGCACAGTAAGTAGGCGATCTCGAGGGTGGCCCGAAAGGTCAATACATACTACGGGCCTGCACGCTCAAGCGCACCTTCTACCGATCTCTGCGAACAGATCCAGTACTGTGGATAATGGTCTCTGTGGAATGCACCTGAGAGCGCGCCAATGGAGGGGGCTATGCATGCTGAGGCCCGGTTCACGACTATGAACCGTCGAGATTTTCTGAGATTGGGTGGAGCAGGGCTTGCGGGCGCCACCCTGCTCGGAACGGCGGGCGGCAGGGTCCTGGCGCAGACGAGATCTTCCCTGGAGGCAGAGTTCGAGACCGCAGCCAGAAAGAACGAGGTTCCCGTCGAGTTGCTCCTTGCGATGGGCTACTACAACACCCTCTGGGAGATGCCGCCACCGTCCGCCAGCGCCTACCGGAAGGGAGATCTCGCAGGCCGCGGCGACTACGGGATCATGCAGCTCACCCGAAACCCGTCCAGGAACACTCTGGGCGAAGCGGCGAAGCTAACCGGTCTCTCCGAAGCTCGACTCAAGAACGATCGCTCTGCCAACATCGAGGGCGGCGCGGCCTTCCTGTCAGACCTGGTCGGAAAGTCCAAGCCGACGAGCCTGGATGGCTGGCAGGAAGCGCTCACCCAGTACGCGGACACGGAGCTGTACGCCAGCCAGGTCTACAGGGTGCTCAAGAGCGGGGCCTCACTGACCGTCTCGACCGGCGAGCGCCTGAAGCTCTCGCCGCAGGACGTCGAAGTACCCCAGGTCTACACTGCCCAGGGCGGCGCCACCGACTACCCGCAGGCCGCATGGCGTCCGGCCGCCTCATGCAACTACACTGACTCCAACCGGGAGACCTCCTACGATGTAAGGAAGATCGTTATCCACGTCGCAGAAGGCTCCTACTCAGGCACCATAAGCTGGTTTGAGAACTGCGCCGCCCAGGCGTCGGCGCACTACGTCGTCAACAGGAATGGCGGAATCGCGCAGTGTGTGCGCAATAAGGACATCGCTTGGCATGCCGGTTGGTGGGACACCAACACGCACAGCATCGGTATCGAGCACGCGGGCTTCATAGACAACCCGGCGTGGTTTACCAAGAATATGTACCATGCTTCGGCGAAGCTTTCGGCGTGGTGCTGCAAGGAGCATAAGATCCCCATAGACCGCAAGCACATAATCGGCCACGATGAAGTGCCTGGCTGTTCCAGCTCTGGAGGCGGGGTTGATTGCCATACCGATCCTGGCCCCAACTGGAACTGGAAGGAGTACATGCTCCTCATCTACTACTATTGGTTGTCTTCTCTATCTCGTGGGCAGGTTCAGGGCGCAACGGTCGCTGACACTGAGGAGGGCCCGAGCACATACGGTAGATGAGTGTTCTCTATCTACCCAAGTTGGAGATGTCCACAAAGAGGGTTGTGTGCGTTGATACCCCTCTAGCGAGGGGAATGGGGGATGGTCGGCTTGACTACCCTCCATTCTCCGAAGGTCAGCGTGGGCTATCCGCGCAGCGGCGGCAGCGGTAGGCGATTTCTATTTCCTCGCCGTATTCGTCTATGTAGCCGACGAACAACCAGCCGACTATGCAGGCGTGGGGGCGCAGGCGGGGGTGCGGCGCGCCCGCCTTATCTGTAAAGTGTGGTGCATGGGAAAGCAGGGATGGGCGCCAAGACTCGCCCCGCGAGCCAAGGAGGAAGACAGGAATGCGGAAGTTGATGTTGATGGGCGCGCTGGTGGCGCTGCTCGTGGCTTTGGTTGCCACCGGGGCGCTCGCCAAGAACGTACGCGGGACGAACGGGTCCGACGTACTACGCGGCACGCATAAGGCGGACACCATCCGCGGCCTTAAGGGGGCCGATAAGATATTCGGCAAGGATGGGGCCGACGTGCTGCGTGGTAACCGTGGCGCTGACCGAGTTCACGGTGGTGGCGGGAATGACAAGGTATACGGTAGCAGAGGTGAGGACAAGCTTTACGGCGACTCTGGCAACGACCGCCTGTACGCTAAAGATGGGAAGAAGGACCATCTTTACTGCGGTTCCGGCCGCGACCGCGCCTTCGTAGACGCTAAGGACAAGCTGCACGGCTGTGAGATAGTGAATGGGAAGGGAAACCATCCCCCACCCGCTGATAAACCCGACCGCGATGAGGACGGCACCCCCGACGCTGAGGACAACTGTCCGGGTGTCGCCAACTCAGACCAGGATGACATGGATAAGGACGGCTTGGGCGATGCTTGTGATGGTGACATAGACGGCGATGGTGTAGCCAACGGTCCCGATGATTTCCCACGCGACCCCGACAAGACCCACGCTGGCGGCTCGCAGCCTGGTGACGATAAGGATAACGACGGCGTTCCTAACAAGGACGACAACTGCGTGAACGATCCCAACGCTTCTCAGGGCGACTTCGACCATGACGGCAAGGGTGATCCTTGCGACCCCGATGACGACAACGATGGCACGCCGGATGCTAACGACCCGGACGACACGAACCCAGACGTTCCAGAACCTATGCCGTAACATGCGGTTCAGTGGACTCGCCGAGGGCGGTCTTCGGGTCGCCCTCAACTTTTGCATCTTTGCCAAGAAATCAAGACTCGAAGCGTACGCGATAGGTATCGCTAGCTAATTTGCGGTGCGAAAGGGGTGCACCGCAAGCGTCACAATGCAATCTTCCAACTCTAGCCTCGGGAGATCAGGGCCACCCTCAGATCGTTGACGTTGGTGCCTGTCGGCCCTGTGAGAAGCAGGGCTCCGCCCGCCTCCAGCGCCGCGTACGAGTCGTTATCCGCCAGCGCCCCCTCCGGGTCCATGCCGGCGTCCGTGATCCTCTGCGCCGTCTCCCCGTCCACTATGCCACCCGCCGCGTCGGTAGATCCGTCGTTGCCGTCGGTGTCGGCCGAGAAAGCGGTCCAACCCTCGACGCCATCCAGCTCGACCGCGAGCGCCAGGGCGAACTCCTGGTTCGGCCCGCCGGTGCCGCTTCCGCGCACGGTAACCGTCGCCTCGCCGCCCGAGACGATGGCGCACGGCGGCCGGGCCGGATTCCCGCTCGCCAGTACCTCCCTGACGATCGCCGCGTACATCGAGGCCGCCCCGAGGGCGTCGCCCGTGAGGGTGGTGGTGAGCAGCAACGGCGTGTATCCGAGCTCTCCGGCCTTCTTCGCCGCGGCCGAGGTCGCGTGCCGGCCGCCGCCGCAGATTCGGTTCACGACGTTCTCGAAGATCGTATCGTCCGGTGCCGGGGTCTCCTCGGCGCTCTGCAGATGATCCACGACGCTATCCGGTGGTTCTATGCCGTAGCGTTCCAGCACGCGCCGGGTGTTTTCCAGGGTCGTCGGGTCGGGGGCGGTCAAGCCGCTGGCGATGGAGGAGGGATCGTCGCCGACCACGTCCGAGAGCAGGAGGGCCGTGGTCGGGGCAGGATGGGCCAGCCGTACCAGGCCACCGCCCTTCAACACAGAGACGTGCTTTCTTACGGTGTTGATCTCCCCTATATCCGCCCCGCTCTTGAGGAGGTCGGACGTGAGTTGCTTCAGGTCCGCGAGCTCGATCGGTGCGGCCGGATCGGCGAGGAGCGCAGAGGCACCACCCGAGATGAGAGCGAGAAGCAGGTCTTCTTCTCCGAGAGACTCCGCAAGTTCCTGTACTGTGCGGGCCGCCTGCACGCCCCTCTCGTCGGGTTCGGGATGGGAGGCGAAGACGGTCTCGAAACCCTCGGGACCCGGATCGTGACCGTCTTTGGTGACGACGAGCCCGCCGGAGACCTTCTCCCCGAGAAGCTCCTTTGCGGCCTTCGCCATCGCTCCCGCCGCCTTGCCCGCCGCGAGTACGAACACGCGCCGCGGCTCGAAACGCTTCTCTCCGGCCAGGATGGCGCCGTCTTCGAGCTCCAGCTCGCGCCGCACGGCCAGCTGCGGGTCGGCGGCGGACAGGCCGGCCGCAAATATCTCCTGGAGGTCCTCGCGCACGAGGGCATTGTAACCATCCCGGAGTTCGACGCCCGGTTGGGTTATGCTTGTGGCCTAAGGAGGGCTGGTATGAGGTTCAGCGCGAACGTTTCCATCTTGTTCAAAGAGGCCCCGTTACTGGAACGGTTCGGCCGGGCGGCCGCAGCGGGCTTTTCTGCGGTCGAGTTCTGGTGGCCCGGTCACGAGGCGGAGCTTGGGGCCGTAGAGCGTGCCGTCAGAGACGCCGGACTCGACGTGGCGCTCTTCAACTTCGACGCCGGAGATATGGCGGCCGGGGACAGGGGACTGGTGAGCGATCCCGAGCGGCAACACCTGTTCACAGAGAACGTGCCCGTCGCCCTCGATCTGGCGCGTGCGCTCGGCTGCAAGAGGATGAACGTATTGATGGGACACGAGATCCCCGGTATGGACCGCGAAGAGCAACTCGCGCTGGCACGCGAGAACGTTCGCTTCGCCGCACAGAAGGCAGAAGCGGCGAACGTTACCGTCATGGTCGAGGGCGTCAACACCTTCGAGAACGGGCCCTATCTCCTGTACACCACGGAGCAGGCCGTCGAGTTCGTGGAGCGTGTCGGGCGGGAGAACGTGCGAGTCCAGCACGATTTCTATCACATGCAGCGGATGGAAGGAAACCTGGTCGCCAACCTGCGCGAGCACTTCGACCATATCGGGCACGTCCAGATCGCGGATTCTCCCGGGCGCGGGGAGCCGGGAACAGGCGAGATCCACTACCCGTTCGTCCTCGGCGAACTGGAGAGACTCGGCTACGATGGCTACGTCGGCCTGGAGTACAACCCGACCACAGGGTCGACCGAAGAGAGCTTCGGCTGGTTGCCGAAGGAACTGCGCGGCAGGGACGTGGCCGTGTCTGACCTGGGACTTTAGAGAGGAGCGACATGGCTGAGGCGGTAGGCTTTATAGGGCTCGGGATCATGGGCCGGCCGATGGCGGAGAACCTGATGGAGGCGGGCTACGAACTGGTCGTCCACAACCGCAGCCCGGAGAAGGCGGAGGAACTGGCAAAGGAGGGTAATGCCACCGCTGCCGACAGCCCGAGGGAGGTGGCGGAGGCGTGCGACACTGTCATCACCATGCTCCCCGACTCGCCTGACGTCGAGGCCGTGGTGGCCGGGGAGGGCGGCGTCCTCGAAGGCATCCGCGACGGCGCTCTGCTCGTGGATATGAGCACGATCTCGCCCGTGGTCACCGAGGAACTCGCGGCCAAGGTCCGAGAGAAGGGCGCCTCTATGTTGGATGCGCCGGTCTCCGGGGGCGACGTGGGGGCCATAGAGGGCGCGCTCTCCATCATGGTGGGCGGTACGGAGGAGGACTTCGAGCGCGCCCGCCCGCTGTTCGACGTGATGGGGAAGGTGGCGACGCACGTGGGACCCACCGGGGCCGGTCAGGTTGTCAAGGCGTGCAACCAGATCGTGGTGGCCCTCAACATCGAGGCGGTCTCTGAGGCTCTGGTGCTCGGGTCGAAGGCCGGCGTCGCGCCGGAGAAGGTGGTGGAGGCGCTCTCCGGCGGGCTGGCGGGCAGCGCGGTGATGGAGGCCAAGAAGGAGAAGTTCTTCTCCCACGACTTCGAGCCGGGTTTCAGGATAGAATTGCACCACAAGGATCTGGGTATAGCCCTTGCAGCGGGCAGGGAGTACGGTGTGGCCCTGCCGGTCACGGCCATCGTGGACCAGATGCTCGAAGCGTCGAAGGCCAAGGGCCGGGGCGACCGGGACCACTCGGCGCTACTCACCTTGCTGGAGGAAGCGGCGCAACACGAGATAGGGGAGGGAGGCTGAAGCTTCCCGCCGAAGGAGGGCACACATGGAGCGTAGCCGGCTCATAAGGGAGATGGAAGGCATCGTGGGTGCGGAGGGCGTGATCCACGAGCACGAGCAGCTACGCACCTACGAGTGCGACGGCCTGATGAACTACCGCGTCATCCCCGACCTCGTCGTCCTCCCTGAGACCGGCGAACACGTCCAGAAGGTAGTCAAGCTCTGCTATGACGAAGGAATTCCTTTCGTCGCGCGGGGCTCGGGGACCGGCCTCTCGGGGGGTGCCTTGCCTGTCGAGTCGGGCGTTCTGATCGTGCTCTCCAGGATGCGCCAAATTTTGGAGGTGGACATCCCGAACCAGCGCATCGTGGTCGAGCCTGGCGTCGTCAACATGTGGGTGAGCCAGGAGGTCGCCGACGAGGGCTACTACTACGCCCCAGACCCGGCCAGCCAGATCGTCTCCTCTATCGGCGGCAACCTGGCCGAGAACTCAGGCGGCGTCCACTGCCTGAAGTACGGCTTTACCACCAACCACGTGATGGGCGCGGAGGTCGTGCTGCCCGACGGCTCGGTGACGCACATCGGTGGCGGACGGGCGCCAGATGCGCCTGGCTACGACCTGCTCGGCGCTTTCGTCGGCTCGGAGGGGACGCTGGGTATCGCCACCAGGATCACGCTCCGGCTGTGCCGCGTCCCTGAGGCGGTGCGAACCTTGCTGGCTGCCTTCGAAGGCACCGAGGGTGCCGGCGGTGCTGTCTCGGGGATCATCGGCGAGGGGATCATCCCCGCCGCCATCGAGATGATGGACCGCCTGACCATGGATGCCGTCGAGGCGGCCGTGCATCCAGGTCTGCCCGACGCCGGCGCTGTTCTCGTCATCGAGCTTGATGGACCTGAAGCTGAGGTAGAGGAACAGTTCGGACGGGTGCTGGAGATTTGCAAGGAGAACGAGGCCACGGAGATCCGGGTAGCCGAGGACGACGACGAACGCGCCCTCTTCTGGAAGGCCCGCAAGGCTGCCTTCGGTGCTATGGGCCGCATCTCCAACGACTACTACGTCCAGGACGGTGTCATCCCGCGCACGGAGCTCCCTGCAGTCCTGGGCAAGATCTCCGAGCTCGCCGGGGGGTACGGCCTGCGGGTCGCCAACGTCTTCCACGCCGGGGACGGGAATTTGCATCCCCTGGTTCTCTACAACAATGACACCGAGGGCGAGGCCGAGAAGGCCGAGAAGCTGGCCGGCGAGATCGTGTTCGCCTGCCTGGATCACGGTGGATCGCTGACCGGGGAGCACGGCATCGGGGAGGACAAAAAGAAGTACATGCCCAGGATGTTCACCGATGACGACATGAACGTCATGCAGCTACTGCGGTGCGCGTTCGATCCGCATCAGTTAGCCAACCCGGGTAAGATCTTCCCCACCCCCCGCCTCTGCGGCGAACGTCCAGGCCCCTTCCACATGCACCCCCTGCAGAAGGCCGGCATCGTGGAGCAGTTCTGATGCAGACGGAGAAAGGACTCGCAGAGGACCTGAGACGCATAGTCGGCCCGGACAACCTCCGCGGGGCGACCGAACAGGACGCCGTCGAGGGCGTCGAACCCGACTTCGTGGTCGAGCCCGGCTCCATCGAGGAGATCAGCGACCTGATGAAGCTCGCCGCCCGCGAGGGCCTGGCCGTCGCGCCCCGCGGCGGCGGCACGAAGATGCACATCGGCGACCCGCCGCGCCGGCTCGACCTCATCGTGAGCACCGCGCGCATGAACGAGGTGCTGGAACACACGCCGGGAGACCAGATCATCCGCCTCGAGGCCGGGGTAAAGCTGGAAGACCTGCAGGAACACATCTCCGGCTCGGACCAGATGCTCGCCATTGACCCGCCGGAGAGCGGGGCCACCATCGGCGGAATAGTCGCCGCCAACTCTTCCGGGCCGAGGCGGTACAGGTACGGCACCATACGGGACCTGATCATCGGCATAACCGTCGTCCTGCACGACGGTACCGTGGCCAAGGCAGGCGGCAAGGTCGTAAAGAACGTGGCCGGCTACGATCTGTCGAAGCTCTTTACCGGCTCCCTCGGCACCCTGGGCGTCATCGCAACCGCGAACTTCCGCCTCCACCCGCGTCCCGAAGCGGCCCGCACCGTGGCCGTCGAAGTCACAGAACCCCAGCAGGCGCAGGCGGCGGCGCAGGCTATAGTTCATTCTCAGGTTGAGGCTACGGCGGTCGAGTTGCACTACGACGAGAACGAGAAACGGCTGGCGGTGCTGTTGGAGAGCATCCCCGGCGGCATAGACGCCAAGGCGGAGACCACCTCCTTCCTCCTCAAACAGTTCGGGGAGGTGCGAACGCTCTCGGACGAGGAGGTGAATCATCTCGGCCCCCTCACGCCACCCGAGGTCGTCCTGAAGATCGGGGCTCCGCCGGCGGAACTGGCCGCCGTGCTGGTAGCGGTACTTGGCGCGGCGGAGCGCAAGGGACTCGCGCATCCGCGCATCACGGGTCATGCCGGGACCGGTGTCACCCTCGTCGGGTTTTCCGGGGAGAACGAAGACGGTGCGGCCGGGTTCGTGGAGGAGATGCGCGAGATCTGGGTGCGCCGCGGCGGAAACGTGACCCTGCAACGCGCACCATTAACCCTGAAGCAGAGAGTTAGTACGTGGGACAACGGGGGAGATTATCTCGGTCTCGTGCGGAGGGTGAAGGAGAAGTTCGATCCCCGGGGCGGCATGAACCCCGGCAGGTTCCTGGGAGGTAACTAGTGACAGAGCGAAACGGTCGGAGCGAAGCGGATGACGGCCGCTACGACGCTACGGAGCGCCAGAGTGACGAGGGGACCGTGCGTGAGGACGCTATGGCTGGGGCCATCGGCGCTGGAAGCCCGGAGGACGTAGGGCAGAGCACCTTTGCGGCAACCACTGACTCCTTGCAGCACACGATGGGCGAGGATCGGCCCGAAAGCGGCAGCTATGCTTTCCCTGCCTTCGATGACCACCATCCGCCTGATAAGGCCCTCATCGACGAGTGTGTACATTGTGGGTTCTGCCTGCCGACGTGCCCGACCTACGTTCTGTTCGGGGAAGAGATGGACTCGCCGCGAGGGCGCATCTACCTGATGAACAAGGGCCTCGACGAGGAGCCGATGAACGACGAGATGGTCCGCCACTGGGATCTGTGCCTCGGGTGCATGGCCTGCGTTACGGCCTGCCCATCCGGCGTGCAGTACGACAAGCTCATCGAGTCCACGCGCCAGCAGGTCGAGCGCCGCTACGAGCGCCGGGCCGACGACAAGGCGTTCAGGGAGATGATCTTCCAGTTCTTCCCCTACCCCAACCGCCTTCGGGCCGTCGCGGCCCCGATGCGCCTCTACCAGCGCTTCGGGATCGGGGACAAGCTGCGCAGGGCCGGCGTCATGCAACGCATCCCGGCCAGGATGCGGGCTATGGAGGCGCTACTGCCCGATGTGCCGAAGGAAGAGAAGATCCCCGACCTGACAGGCCCTGTGGGCGAGAAACGCCGCAGGGTCGGCGTATTGACGGGCTGCGTGCAGCGGGTCTTCTTCTCCCCGGTCAATGCCGCAACGGTGCGCGTCCTGGCCGCCGAGGGTTGTGAGGTGGTGGCCCCCAAGCAGGGTTGTTGCGGCGCCCTTTCCACCCACGCGGGCCGCGAGGAGGAGTCCCTGGACTTCGCCCGCAAGACCATAGACACCTTCGAGGACCTGGACCTGGACAACGTCGTCGTCAACGCCGCGGGCTGTGGTTCGACGATGAAGGAGTACGGTTACCTGCTGCGCGACGACCCCGAGTACGCGGAGAGGGCGAAGGCCTTCAGCGCGAAGGTCCGCGATGTCTCGGAGTTTTTGCAGGAGCTCGGTCCTGTGGCCGAGCGAAATCCGTTGCCTGTTACGGCGGCCTACCACGATGCCTGCCACCTGGCGCACGCGCAGGGAGTACGCAGGCAACCGCGCCAGACCCTCAAGCAGATACCAGGGATCGACGTAAAGGAGATCAGGGAGGCCGAGATCTGCTGCGGGTCCGCGGGCATCTACAACATGGTCGAGCCCGAGCCGGCCGCCGAGCTCGGCGAGCGCAAGGCGAACAACATCCTGAAGACCGGGGCGCGGATCATCGTTACCTCCAACCCCGGGTGCATGCTCCAGATCCAGTCGAGCCTGAAGAAGATGGGCCACGGGGGACTTCCGATGGCCCACCCCGTGGAGGTCCTGGACGCGTCCCTGCGCGGAGAGCCCGTAGAGACGCTTCTCGACAAGTAGTATGAAAGCCGTCCGTTCCCTCCTCGCCGTCCCCGCAACGCGGCGGAAGATGGTCGAGAAGGCGCTCGCCTCGGAGGCCGACGCCGTGTTCCTCGATCTCGAAGATGCCGTAGCCCCCGACAGCAAGGCCGCGGCCCGCGGGGACGTTGTCTCTGCTCTCGAGGAGCTCGACTGGCGTGGTCGTCCGGGACTCTACAGGGCCAACGCACTGGACACGCCTTACTTCTACAGGGACCTGATCGAGGTGGTCGAAGAGGCTGGCGACTCTTTGGACGCCGTCATGATCCCCAAAGTGAACCGCCCCGAAGACCTCCACGCTGTCTCCATCCTCCTCACCCAGCTGGAGCTGGCGATGGAGCTGGAGAAGGGCAAGATAGGGCTCGAAGCCCAGATAGAGAGCGCCGAAGGCCTGGCCAACGTGGACTCTATAGCCCGCGCCACGGACCGCCTCACGACCCTCCACTTCGGCCCTGGAGATTTCGCTGCCAGCATGAGCATGCCCCAGACGAGTATCGGCGTGATGGACGAGTGGGACGAGGCGTACCCTGGTCACCGCTTCCACTATGCCATGCAGCGCGTCGTCGTGGCGGCCCGCGCCGCGAACCTGCGCGTCCTCGACGGCCCCGTCGCCGACTACCGCGACGAGGAGGGGCTGCGTGGGAGCTGCCTGATCGCCCGCTCCCTGGGCTTCGACGGAAAGTGGTGCATCCACCCCGCCCAGATAGGGATCGTCAACGAGGTCTTCTCGCCCACCGATCGGGAAGTGGAGTGGGCGAAGAAGGTCGTCGCAGCCTACGAGGAGGCGAACGCCGAAGGCTCGGGCTCGGTAAGCGTGGACGGGCAGATGGTAGACGCCGCCTCCATAAGGTTGGCGCGAACCACGCTCGACCTGATCTAGGGCCTGTTATCAGCATTCAGCGACCAGCAAAGGGCAAGGCCGGCCGCTACGAAGGACTATGTATGCTACGCCTTGTGCACAGCCTAAGTCTGCTACAGGGCAGGGAAACAGTTTGACGGATATTGGGCGGATACTGATAGCAGCAATCACCGCCCTTATCGTCGTCTACGCGTTGCGGATTTGGGTGATGAGGTTCGACCTTGGGTTGGAAACCTCCTGGGACATATGGGCCCTCAGGTTGATGACCTTCTGGGTCGTCTGGGCAGTTGCTTACTTGGGGCTTACCTGGTTTCTGTTGATCCGCTCGTCCGCCCAGCAGACCCGTCAATGGGCCTTAGACCAGCGAATACCACTTCGCCCGCACCTTTCCATACTGCGCTCGGTGGCACTGCGAGTACTGCGGGTACTGATCTTGGTTAGTCGGACGAGCTCCTTGTTCTTTATCGTCCTCGTAAGTCTGGTGAGCCTGGTGCTGGCGATCAGCCTGGCGCCTGAAGTACGCGACCTGCAAACCACGCGAGGTATCTCTCTGGCCTTCATGGCCGCGTTAGGAGTGGTCTTGGCGTGGGGAGTGCTTCATACCTCCTACGCGCTCCACTACGCTTACATGTACTATCGATCCGAAGCTTCGCCCGGAGGGCTTACCTTTCCCGGCGAGCCGAGTCCGAAGCAACGCGACTTTGCCTATTTCGCCTTTACGATCGGCACGAGTTTTGCCGTCTCCGACGTCGATGTAACCGACGATGCGATGCGCCAGGCAGTCCTCGGACATCAAGTTCTCTCGTTCTTCTACAACACCTCGATCCTGGCCACCGTGGTAACTTTGGCTACCGGCTAATGAGCTTCGGTTGCCGAGTCCGATGACGCCACCTCACCGGCCACCAATGAATAGAGAGAGTCGCAGAGCGCTTCTCCGACCTCTCGACTCGCGAACGAGCGAGGAGCCGCCTTCTTCCAAAGTTCTTCAGGTTCGGCGGTATAACATGGACTGATGGACGGGCCCAAGCAACTGCCTTACGAGGCGCAATCCGCAGGACTGAGCGTCCGTACGGTGCGCTGGCTGCGGGTCTTGTTGCTCGCGGCGGTGGCTGCGGTGTTCGGTCTGTTGTATCTCCTTTCGGCGGAGTTCCGGTCCGAGACGAATCGGGCGTTGGGGATCCTGGGTCGTGGAGACATCGCCGGGCTCAGAGACTACATCGTCTCGTTCGGTCTGTGGGCGCCCGTGGCCTCGTGTTTTCTTATGGTTTTGCAGGCTTTGGTTGCTCCCGTACCGTCCTTCCTCATCACGTTCGCAAACGGGCTCGCTTTCGGGGTGTTCTGGGGCTGGATGCTCTCCCTGTTCGGGCACGTGCTCGCGGCGGCCGTGTGCTTCGGGATCTCGCGCGCCCTCGGCAGGGTCCCCGTAGAAGTGCTCGTCGGGAGGACGGGACTCGAATCGGCC
>Ga0081538_10002596_pt1 | contig 17528 bp, 14 predicted proteins | sample TabmetS5T2R1_FD_71022 | JGI IMG/M metagenome (GOLD analysis project Ga0081538, IMG submission 71022) | Tabebuia heterophylla rhizosphere microbial communities from the University of Puerto Rico - S5T2R1 | ecosystem: Host-associated > Plants > Roots > Rhizosphere ... | reverse complement strand
GGTTGTTCCGGGCTCCAGGTGGAGTGTCGGTCGGGCTGCTGCTGGCTGCCTCCGAGCAGCCGTCGTAGGAAACCCAATAGCTCCTCCTCATCGCCGGGGCCGCGAACCGCGTCATTATCACCATCCAGACAAACGCCGGTATCTCCTGATCCGCTACTGGCGAGCGGCAACCGGCACCCCGGCTCGCGATCAATCGAGCCTTGCTGAGGCGGTCGGTGGTCCACGTTTGGTCCACACGCCATCGGACCCGAGCGGTTTCCAACGGTCTGCAACAGTCTCCAGCGGGAGATCATTGGCGCAGGTCGCGGGTGCGATCCTGCGAAAACAGGCTCGCGGGCAGAACCCTGATAAGGATGAGGTCCAGGTGCTGCCGGCGCTCGGCTCGACCTGCGGGCGGCGGGGCCCCTACCCCACCGTCCTCGGTCGGGCCGGCACCGGACACCCAGGCACACTTCTCCCTTGGCGCGGTGTCGCGGTCACTGCATCGAGCGCTCAAGCAGCACGCAGCGGCAGTCCGCGCCTCAAGAACGAAGGGTTCGCCCTCTGCGGTTAGGCGTCTCGTGATCCCGGACATTCGTTCTTGAGGAGCGAACGACGACCAGCCTGGACCATCGTTCAGGTGGCGGAGTGGGCCATCAGCCGGGGGAGGCATCCCACGGCTGTGGTTGTCAACCCGCCATGAGGCGACCGGCGCCACGGGCTGGTTGTGGCGCCGGCCGCTCTCGGAATGTTAGTGGGCGATGCCAAAGGACTTGTCGGTGGTGCCGCCCGGGCCGATGGCTTGGATACCGAGGTGGGCGGAGATGCCCTCGGCTGGGTAGCGCCACAGGAGGGCGAACCCGTCGCTGGGGTCGCGGTCCTCGCCCAGCAGCTTGCCGTAGGGCCCCGTCTCGTTCCCGGTCGGGGTAAGGGTGAACCGAACCTGTTGGGCGTTGGTGGCCCTGACCGAGAACACCACCGTGCCCGCCCCCGGGGGCAGCTCCAGCCAGAAGCCACCCTCCAGGCTGGGCAGCCTCGGGCTGGTGGTCACCTCCAGGATGCGGGGGGCCGGGGTGGGTGGGGCCGGCGGGTCGCCAGGATCTGTCGTGGGACTCATGGGCTGGGCGGCGGGTGGAATGGCGGCGGCCGTGGCGGTTGGTGCCTGCCGGGTGGTGAGCGCGACGGTGGTGCCGATCCCGACGGCCAGCACCAGCGCGCCGGCAACAACTAGTGGGCGAATGCGGCGCATGGAGGTCCCCCTTGGGTAGTCTCCGCCTCCTGGCTGGAAGCTCACCTTTTACTTTGAAGGGAGCCGGTCACGGAATTCCCTCGACGCCATTTCGGCCGCAGCGCGAATTGGTTACCGGCGCGGCTCACTCACGACACGAGGATTGTTATCAGTGCCAAACGGCCTGGTCGCGGCCCTAATTCGGGACGCTTGTGTCCAAAAACACCGACAGGTTGTGTCGTTGGTCACTGACATATCAGCAGGAGGCCGGCGTCCTGCCATAGCCTTGGTCAAGCGCGATCGAGGCCGGCGGCCGAACTCGCCGGCTGGGTGGTGCCGCCTTCGGCGGCCTGCTTGACCCAGCAGCCAACGAGCCCAGCCGTCCCATCGCGCTTGACCTCGCGGCAGCCCTCCCCACCTGCGCCACCGGCCCCCGGGGTGATGAAAGTGGCCAGTAGGCCGGGGGGTTTGCACCCCCGGCACCCGCTGCGGTAGTCAGGCAGCCGTCTCAGCCGCTGGCCAGGCTCGCTGCTCCTGGTAGGCGACCTGGCGGGCCAGGCAGCCGGGCAAGATGCCGCCGAGTCACTGTCCAAGGGCAGCCGCGTCGTGGTCGTGGGTCGACTCCAGCAGCGGAGCTGGACGGCCGAGGACGGCTCCGCTCGGTCGGTCGTCGAGGTCGTGGCCGAGGAGCTGGGGGGCGAGCCTGCGTTGGGCGACGGCGACGACGACCAGGACGACGAGGAGCCAGGAGCAGGCGAGTACCGCGTCGGCCAGGACGTCTTAACGAGCGTCACCCTGCATCGTGGAAGCTCTGGCTCCAGGATTTGGCCCTCGACAGCTTGAGACGAGCGCGAGGATTGTCGGGGGGATGGTCTAGCCTTGCTCTGCTTCCCCATGTCCGTCCGCAAGGAGGTCTATGAGGAACCTCGTGGCTGGGCAGGATCGGGTGGCGGGTACTACCGTCTCGACGAGCGGTTGCAAACCACAAGCGGAAGGAGCCCCATGCTGAGACAGGTCGCGGAGGGTGTGCTGATCCACCAGAGCGAGTTACTCCAGAACAACGCCGTTGTCGTGCAAGGCCGGGCCGGCGTGTTGCTCATCGACCCCGGGATAAAAGGCGACGAAATGGCCTGCCTCGCGAGCGACCTGTCCGAGTTGGGCCAGCCCGTTGTGGCAGGCTTCTCGACGCATCCTGATTGGGATCACGTGCTCTGGCACGCCAAGCTCGGCGAAGCGCCCCGTTACGGTACAGCCCGCTGCGCGGCTTATATGCGAGATCTACTGTCGGACGCGGGTTGGAAGGCCCGCGTCGCCGAGGGGTTACCGCCAGAAATCGCCGAGGAGATACCGCTGGACCTGTTCGGCCTCATTACCGGTCTGCCTGCCGAAACTACGCGGATTCCTTGGGATGGCCCTCAAGTCCGGATCATCGAGCATCAAGCGCATGCACCGGGCCATGCGGCGCTGTTCATCGAGGAACGCGGGGTTCTCGTCGCCGGCGACATGCTCTCTGATGTCTTGATTCCGATGCTCGACCTGAACGACACCGCGGACCCGATCGAGGACTACCTCGCCGCGCTGCGGCTGCTCGAGGGCGTGGCGGGCGACGTCGATGTCCTCGTCCCTGGCCACGGGTCCGTCGGCGGAGCTGATCAGGTGCGCGCACGGATCGACCAGGATAGGGCGTACGTGCACGCCTTGCGCGACGGCCACGATCCCAGCGACCCGCGGATCGGCCCATCCGCTAAGCCCGGCTGGGAGTGGGTAAGCGATGTGCACAACGGGCAAGCCCAGCGCCTCGCCCGAAGAAGCGAGCGCGACGGGACGCCCGGATAGAGATCCGCTTGCGACACAAGACGACCCTGCCAAATTCTTGACTCAAGACAGCCGGACCACCGGAGACGGCAGCGCCCGGTCCACCGTCGAGGTGGCGGCCGAGGAGCTGGGCCAAGCCTGCGGTGGGCGACGGCTACCCCGACCAGGACCACGCGCAGCCAGGACCAGTAGCCGGCTCGACCAGCGATACGACGGGGTGGGAGCGAAGCATGCCGGCGTCCCGCTCGGTCGTGTCCGTGCTGTTGAGGGAGCTGATTATCGCAGGGAGACTTTTCTCTACACCCTCAAGGCCGGCCCTGCGGCCGGCCTCCGGCCCGGCAACGACACGACGGTCACCGGGGAACCGGCCTCACCGTCCAAGCAGCCGGCGCCGACACCGCAGCCTGATCGACACCTCGTTCTCGCCCGGCCCGGGGGCCACATCGGGGCCACACATGGCCGGAGCACCAGGGACAACAGCGGTCAACGACGGCCGGTCGTCGTTCCAGGTGAGCCGCCCTATTCAGGAGACGATGCTGGTCGGCCAGCCACCCCGGTTCTCTCTCGCACGGAGGAAGCCAGGGGTTCGGCTCGGGGGTAGTGGCGATGCGGTACGAGCCGAGAAGGTAGCCATCGGGCTTGCTAGCCCGAGCCGGCCGCATCAGCGGACGGCGAGCTTGTCGAATCGCGTAGCGACGGCGCGGTGGCGTTTGAGCCGGTTGATGCCGCACTCGACGGCGTGACGCCGCCGGTAGTCGATCGCGCAGGACTCCGACGGCCGGCCGCCCCGGTGCCCCGGTTCTTGCGGTGACGGATCTGGTCGGCCTTGGGCGGGATCGTGCCCCCGATGCCGCGTCTGCGCAGATAGGCGCGGTTGGCGCGGGAGCTGTAGGCCTTGTCGGCCCGGACCCTGTCCGGTCGCGTGCGAGGCCGTCCCGGACCCAGCCGGGGCACACTGATCGCCTCCAGGAGGGCCTGGAACTGCGGCGAGTCTCCCCGCCGCCCAGCGGTGACGTCGAGGTTGCGTGGCTACGGCGATCAACGATCCGCATGACCGGGAACAGCTTCGCGGCCGCGCATCTGGCTGGGCTGGTGACCCGCCTTCCGGCGTGAGAACTACAATCGACCGGCAGATGGTCGTCTGGGCGGTCAGACGACTGCGTGGCGGCGAGGCCGGTAGCCGGCCCGGTCGGCGGCCTCGCGGAACGGGGTGGTGCCGCGTGACCGAGCTCCCGACCGGCGCGGTGACGTTGCTGTTCACCGACATCGAGGGCTCGACTCGGCTGCTGCGGTCCCTCGAAGGCCAGTACGGCCGCATGCTCAGCGCCCAGCGGGCGATCCTGCGGCAGGCGGTCTCCTGCCACGGAGGCCGTGAGTTTGGGACCGAGGGCGACGCCAGCTTCGTGGCGTTCTGGTCACCGCGGTCGGCGCTGCTGGCGGCGGCCGCCGCCCAGACGGGCCTGGCCGGCCATGCGTGGCCGAACGGCGCCGACGTGCGCGTCCGGATGGGCGTCCACACCGGGACCCCGACGGTCGTCGACGGTGACTACGTCGGTCTTGACGTACACCGCGTGGCCCGGATCTGCTCGGCCGGGCATGGCGGACAGGTGCTCGTGTCGGACGCCACCCGATCCCTGATCGGTGAAGGCGACATGGGAGAGTTGGCCTTCCGTGACCTCGGCTATCACCGGCTGAAGGACCTTGACCGGCCCGAGCGCCTCTACCAGCTGGCCGGTCCAGGTCTAGGTGAGGAGTTCCCGCCGCTCAGGAGCCTGCTGCCGGCCTCCAACCTCCCGTCGATACCGACCTCGTTCGTGGGGCGAAAAAGGGAGCTGGCCGACGTCCAGGCAATGCTCCAGGACCCGGCCATTCGCCTCCTCACCCTCACCGGGTCGGGAGGAACCGGCAAGACCCGCCTTGCCCTCAAGGCCGCCAGCAGTCTCGTCGAGCGCTTCCCGGACGGCGTGCACTTCGTCCCCCTCGCCGCCGTCGAGGACCACCGATACGTCGGCCTCGCCGTCGCCGAGGCGCTCGGGCTGTCGAGCGCCCAGGGCCGTTCGACCGGCGAGCTCGCGGCCGACCATCTGAGAGACCGCTGCGTCCTGCTCATCCTGGACAACTTCGAGCAAGTCGCCGCGGCTGCCGGTTGGGTGCATGAGCTCCTCAGCCGTGCACCACGGGCCAAGGCGCTCGTGACCTCCCGCGCCGTCCTCAACCTCTCCGGGGAGCACGAGTACCGGATGGCTCCACTACCGCTGCCTGCCGCCGACGCGGCCGGTAACCCGAGCGCGCTGCTGGAGTCGGAGGCCGTGGCGCTGTTCGTGCAGCGCGCCAGGGCGGTGGGCCCGCAGGTTCGGCTCGAGGGGGCCACCCTGCCCGCCGTCGCCGAGATCTGCGCTCGTCTTGACGGTCTGCCGTTGGCGATCGAGCTCGCGGCCGCACATCTGCGGCTGCTGTCACCGGAAGACCTGCGCCGCCGGCTGCGGGCGCGGCTGCCGCTGCTCGAAAGCAGGGCGGCCGATCTGCCCGAGCGGCAGCGGACGCTGCACAACACGATCGAGTGGAGCTATCGGCTGCTGGCACCGGCCGACCAGGCGCTGTTCCGTCGCCTGGCGGTGTTCGTGGGAGGCTGGACGCTGGAGTCCGCCGAAGCCATGGCCGGAACGGTGGATGGCTCGCAGGCCGACCTGCTCTCGGGTCTGGCGACGCTGCTTGAGCACAGCCTGGTCTGGCGCGACGACGTCAGCGACACGACCCGCTACCGGATGCTCTCGACGATCCGGGAGTACGCCATCTCGGAGCTGGAGCGGTCGGGGGAGCTGGCGGCGCTACGCCGCCGACATGCCGAGCACTTCATCGCCGTCTCGGAGACCGCCAACCTGCACCTGGAGCAACCAGACCAGATGGCATGGCTCGCCTGGTTCGACGCGGAGATGGACAACCTACGCGCCGCGTTGACCTGGGCCCTCGAGCGCCCCAGCGACGGTGAGGACCGCCAGGCGACGGCGCTACGGTTCGCTCGCGCACTCGGATGGCTGTGGTACACGCGTGGCGACACCCGTGAAGCCCTCTCGTGGCTCGAGCGCGTCCTCAAGGCGGGCGCGAAGGGATCGCGGTCGCTGCGGGCACCGGTGCTGTACCTGTACGCCGCGTTCGCGGAGCGGCATGGGCAGGTCGAACAAGCAATCGCGTCGCTGCGGGAAAGCGTCGCGCTCTTCCGCGCGGAGGGTGACAGGTCGCGGGTCGCCAAGGCGCTCAACGCCCTTGGCGACATGACCTTCCGCCACGGCGACCGCACGGAGGCGCGGCGCCTGTGGGACGAAGCGTTGGCGCTGGTGAACGACTCCCCCGACCCTGTCGACGAGCATACCGTTGGGCTGCTAACCGCCAACCTGGGGATCCTCGCGCTCGAAGAAGGGCGCCTGACGTTGGCACGCTCGCTCCTCGAGCGTGGTCTGACCGTGTTCGATATCCACGGCGACCACAGGGCGGTCGCTGAATGCCAACCGTACCTGGCCAGGACCGCGGCCGCCGATGGCGACCTGCCCAGGGCGTATGCGCTGCTTGGGGAGGCGCTCGCCTTCTTCCACCAGTGGCACGATCGGCCCGGCCTGGCCACCTGCCTGGAAGCCCTCGCGGCGCTGGCGGCGCGAGAGCGGGAGGCGGTGCGGGCCATGCGCCTCGTAGGCGCTGCCTTGACCGTCCGGGAGGCAGCCGATGCGCCACTCCCCCCCACCGAGCGCGAGAAGTTCGAGCGGGACATCGCTCCCGTGAGCGCCGCATTGGGCGAGGAAGGTGTCGCAACCGCTGTGGCCGAGGGACAGGCGATGACTCTGGACCAAGCCATCAACTATGCGCTCACGTGGGCGCAGGGACGCTCCCGACCCACACCTGCTCCGTAAACAGCGGTGGTTCGGCGATGGGCTCGCATCGCCGGGTCCCCGGCCGGCCTCCGAACCCAGCAATGCGGTTTGTCGGTCAGGTTCTCGTTTCCAACGTGGTGGTCTTGGCATACGGCTGGGACCGGTCGGCCGTCTCGTGCGGCACCTACGTCACCTGTTCAGGTCGGGCGTGGCCGTTTCGTATTGCGGGCGGCCGGTGGGCCGGTAGATCTGGATCGTCACCCCCTTCGGGGTGGACCGTGATTCCACCAGCTCCAGCGCTATGTCCGGGCCGGTGTCGGGGAACAGCCGCGTGCCCTGGCCGATGACCACGGGGCAGAGGAGCAGGGTGACCTCGTCGACAAGCTGGTTGTCGAGGAGCCAGCGGATCAGATCGCCGCTGCCGTGCACCTGCAGCTCCCCTCCCCGCTTGGCTTTCAGCTCGCCGACCGCGGCCGCGACGTCACCGGAGAGGACGGTCGTGTTCGCCCACCGCGGGTCGGTGAGGGTGGTCGAGGCGACGTACTTCGGCCGCGTGTTCAACGCCGTCCAGATGGGGTTGCCGCCCGGATCGGCCATTGCTCCCCAGGAGCCGGCAAAGATCTCGTAGGTCCGCCGGCCGAACAGGAACGCGTCGGCGCGCGCATAGACCTGGTTCAGAAACGTCCCGGCCTCGTTGTCGAACAGCGGCGCGACCCATCCGCCGCGCTCGAATCCGCCGCGGCGGTCCTCGTCCGGCCCGCCGAGTCCCTGCATCACGCCGTCGACGGTGACCATCGTGGTGGTCGTGAGCTTCATGGTCGCGGTTCCCTTCGCGTTGGTTGGGGTCTGACCTTGCCCCGCTTCCGTGGACACGGTGATGTTCCCCCCGAAGCGGGTCAAGGTCAGTCGTCGTTCGGTTCGACTGGGCCACCGCACCGATTCTCATCGGTTGTGGCACTGGTAGCGCTCTCAGCTACCGGGCACCAGCCGTCTAGGCTGGTGCCTGCACCCCAATGAAGGACTCTCGCACGAGATGGATCAGTTCACGGGGTCCGCTCAGAGTCACCCGATGCTGTGCCACCAGGGCAACCAGAAAGCCAGCCGCGGAGCAGCACCAGTCCCGCCGTGGTCGCGCGAAACGTCCTCGTCTGGGTCTGACGGGCGCCCTGCTCGCCGCCGACCGTAGAGGGTCAAGTTATGTGTCGTAGCCTGACTGTCCCCTACTCGCCATCTCCCGACGCACCCGCCCTGGCCTTGTCATCCGGCCGGTCGCCGTCGGAGGTAATCGACTTGGCGGACGAGGCTTCGATCTCCTCGACGACCTTCGGGGGCGGGGCGATCTGCGGCTCGAATGTGGCGACGAGGCGCCTGAGCAGCGTGGTGACAGGCTCCTCGAGCTGCCAGCTCTCCATCACTTCGGTGTAGTTGGCGAGGAGTTCGAGCGGTACCTTGAAGTCGTCGACCTTGATCTGCTTCATGAGTTCGATGACTTCGTCGATCTCCTTGGAGTCGCCGCCGGCGGGGCGGGCTCCGAGCTTGATCAGCAACAGCTTGGGGAGGACGCCCTCGCCGACCATCCGCTCGTACAGGAGCCGGCGCTGGTCCTCGAGCTCGCGGTGGTGCTGCTCACGAGCCGCATCCAGCTCCCGGTGGTGCGCGGCCTGCAGCTGCCCCAGCTCCCGCTGATGCTCGGCCTCCTCCTTCTCCAGCATGACCCGGAATCTGGTGTTCTGCTCGTCCAGCTCGCGCTGGTGCTGATCCTGGATCTTGGCGCGTATGTTCCTCAGGTCGGAGCTGTCCATGTTGACCGTGACCCCGGCCCGCACGACGCGCAGGCCCACCTCCGGAACTGGCCGGTCGGTCAGGTGCTCGTGCAACGCCTCCTCGACCTCTGCCACCTGCTCGGGCGCGTGCCTGCGGCCGAGCTGGCGGAGGGGCAGCCGCAGAACGGGTTCGATCGCGTCCCAGGGATCGGTCTTCTTCTCCTTTACGACCTTGACGGCGTCCACCACCTCAACGCTGAGCTGGAAGTCGACCAGGAATGAGCGGGCGAGTTCGCTGGTCGGCAGCTCGTAGCGATCGTGCGTCACCTGGAGCGGGGCCATGTTGACTTCGAACAACTGGCGGAAGCGACCACCGATGAAGGTGAGCGGGTCGACCGGCTGGTCGTGGGTGACCAGCAGGTACCCGCCTCGGCCCTCGAGGACGACCGCGGACCGTGCGTTCCCCTTCGGCGGCCGGAGCCGCAACCGGGACAGATCATGCTCTTTGTACAGGGAGACCAGCGCCATGCTGCACCTCCTTCAGTCAAGCCGGTCGATGAGCTGCCGAGCGACGACGGACGGGTCGTCGTCGGCCGTGGCGCATCGGTTGAGGGCCAGCCGCACCCGACCGCGGTTCGCCTGATTCCCCGGCCCATGGGCGGCGACGGTGGCGGTCAGCCTGGCCAACGCCCCGACCAGATCCGGCTGTTGGCCATCGGCGGCCGCCGCCTGGATGTCGGCCTCGCGCGCCCAGCCGCAGAGCATCCGGCCAGCTAGCTCGCTGAGGATGTCGTCGGCGAGGGCCCGCCTCCAGAGATCCACGATCCATTGGCGGAGATCGCCGCCCCCGTCGGCCAAGGTAACCAGGAAGGGCCACCGGGGGGTCTCGTCGTAGACGCGGGTCGCCTGCAGGAACGCGTAGAGGCCGGTTCGGCGCAGGCGCTGCTCGGCCGTCCTCCAGGTGGCGTGTACTGGGCGCGAGGTCCATTCGATGAGGGCCTCCAGGACCTCACGGTGACGAGAGCGCCTGAAGAGCTCATAGACCGCCTCCGCGACCGGGAGCTCCATTCCCTCGCGCATGGCGAGCGCGCGCAGCTCCCGCAGGGCGACGTTCGGTTTGTCCTGGCCAATCGCCAGGCCGTAGGCCAGCGCCGCCGTCTCGCGCCAGGGGTCGTCACCCCAACGGGCCCATTGGGAGAGCTGCTCCAGCACCGGCCCGGTGAACCGTGCGTCGTCCCGCCCGAGCACGCCGAGGGCGATGGCGGCCGCCTCGCGGGCTGGGCGGTCTCGCGCTATCCAGTGGTGGATGACCTGGTCGAGGACGTAGCCGAGTCCGTGGCTGGCCAGGTAGGCGACCGCTGTGGCGGTTGCCTCGCGCACCTCAGGATCGGGGTCGTCGCCGAGCTCGTCCAGCCAGTCGCGTACCGGGCCGCGCAGTTCGTCAAGCTCGTTCCACACGTAGTTGAGGACAGCGGGCCGGAGCGACGGGTCCTTGAACCGGACACGCGGGGTCGGGCTGCGGTTGAAGAGCACCGCGTGCTCGAGGTCCTCGAACCGCTCGGCGTCGGCCTTCTCGAGCACGTCGGTGCGGGTCGGGCCCGGCCGCCAATCTGGCACGTGGTCAGGGACGATGAGCGCCATCCGCTGAAGTAGCTGGCCGGCGCCGTCAGTTCTGGACCCGCCGGCGTGGGCCGGTCTCGCCTGCCAGGCGGCGTCGCCCCGAGGGTCCCCGGGCGCCAGTCGCTTGGCGAGCAGTGCAGCGGCGTCGGCCACGAACTGGGACCGTCCGCCGTCGAAGATGGCCAAGGCGATTACGTGGCTCCAGTGCTCGACGTCCCAGGAGTCCTCGAGCAGCCCTCGCGCCCGCTGTTCGGGCGTCTTGGGAGGCGCCGGGATCTCCTTGAAGTCAAGGCGGTCGTTGAGCCTCTGTGAGCGGTCGGGCCTTTGATCTTTGGCCATCTGTCCCGCGAGTTCGCGGGCCAGACGGACTGTCTCCCGAAGCCCGGCGTGCCTGGCCAGATGGATGCGGACGGCGTCGCCGTCCAGCCATCTGCGGTCCTCCTCCAGCAGCCCGCCGTGCTGGCGAAGGTAGAACTTGAGGTGCCGCTTCAGCACTCGATTGAGGTCGGGCACGCGTGCACACGCCACCAACCCGACCTGTTCGCTGTCCTCGCCCTCGAGTACGGTGACGCCGTCGTCGACGGTGACAACCAGGTAGCTCTCCCACTTTCTGAGGGTCTCGGCGGCGGAGCGCAGCTCGTCGGCTCGGAGGCGGCGGGCCCGCTCGGGGGGGCATCGCTCCAGGATGTAGCCGGACCGCATGTCGGCGGGTACGAGCTTCCGTAGTTCGGTGGTGTAGGGGAGTACCTCGATGCGCCCCGACCTGACGCGGTGATGCCGGAGGCCGCGGAGGAGCAGGTATCGGGCCATGGCGTGCCGGCCGCTGCCGGGCTTGCCCTGCAGCACGAGCACGTGACGGTGGAGCAACGTCCAGCAGGCTCGCTCGTAGTCGTCGTCGGGCTGGACGTACACGCGACCGAGGTCGAGGTCCTTGATGTCGGCGAATAGCCCGACGAGCGGGTCGTCGGTGGGAGGACGGCGGACGCCTTTCCCCCGGCCAAGCGCGGCCTCGAATTGGCTCGTCCGGGCGTCCTTACCGCCTGCCCCGTCGTCCGAGGTCCTGTCGCCCGAGGCCCTCTCGCCCGAGGACCTCTCGCCCGAGGACCTCTCGCCAGAGGACGTGTCGCCTGACGGCTTGCTGTCGGTGACCGGCCCAGGACCGCCGTCCGGCTGCGAGATGTCCTGACCCGAGGGGCCATTCCCTTCCACGGCCATGCTCACCCCCCCTGCGCCGCCGCGCTCCCGAGGTAACCCGTCCCCCAACGGCGGTGATGTCCCGTTCGTTCATTCTTACAGATCGAACCGAATGGTTCTAGATGCCCGATGGGAGGTGTGTCATCCTCGGTCATGCCGATGGATCAGGTCCTCGATTACCGCATCCTTCTCGACGAGCCCGCCGAACGACCGGCGCTGAGGTTTGATCACTACGCCCGGGCGTTCGCCGCGATCACCTGCCGCAGCGAGCCGCGCTTTGCGATCGGCATCTTCGGCGACTGGGGCTCGGGGAAGACGACCCTGATGCGCGCCATCGAGCGGGAGGTGCAGGCCGACGAGGCGGTCGTGACCCTCTGGTTCAACGCCTGGCGGTACGAGCGGGAGGAGCACCTGATCGTGCCGCTGCTGGACACTCTCCGAGAGGCCCTGAAGGAATGGGCCGAGCGGCCGGACCGCGACCCCACCCTGCGCGAACGCGCCAAGCGGGCCGCTGCCACGGTCTCCAGGGCCGCTGGTGCGTTGCTGGCCGGCCTGTCGATCACCGCAGGGATCCCCGGCGCCCCCGGAGGGCCGAGCCTGAAGCTCGATGTCGACCGGGCACGGGCCGACTGGCGGCAGCGGGAAGAGGAGGCGGTCCAGCAGCCCCGGTCGCTGTATCATGCCGTCTTCCGGGCGTTACAGCAGTCGCTCGCGCAGTTCGTGGAGCACGGCCGTCAGCGGATCGTGGTATTTGTCGACGACCTCGACCGCTGCCTGCCCACGAGCGCCCTCCAGGTCCTCGAATCCATGAAGCTCTTCTTCGACCTGGAGGGCTTCGTGTTTGTGGTCGGCCTCGACCGGGAGGTCGTGCAGCGGGCCGTCGAGCTCAAGTACCGGCCCCTGGAGGCCGCCGCCGGCGCGGTGGACTCCCCCGTCAAGGGCTCTGAGTACATCAAGAAGATCTTCCAGGTGCCCTTCAGCCTGCCGCCAATCTCGGTGCGCCAGGTCAACGAGTTTCTGGAATCCTTCGACGACGCTGGCCTCCCCGTTGAGCAACGCGAGGACCTGTGGAACCGGGTCCGCCCACACCTCGACCACGTGATCACCGAGACCGGCGTCAACCCCCGCGAGATAAAGCGCTACCTCAACTCCTACACACTGCAGCTCAAGATCAACCCGGCCCTGAACGCCAACGTGATTCTCGGCCTGCAGACCCTGGCCTACCGGGAGGAATGGCGGCAGGCGTACGAGGTGCTGCTCGCTGAGCGGGAGGTGTTCACCGACGCCGTCCGCCGCCAACGCGATGGCGATCCCGCTGCGGTCGAGAACCTCTGGCCGGAGCTGGCCGCCACCCCACGCTCGTGCTTCGCCTACCTGGAATCGCTCGGCAAGCCGCTGCTGGAGGTGCCCTCCCTGGACCCGTACCTCCACAGCATCGAGTCCGCCGAGTCCACTCACTCGGGCCTCGTCGACGCCTACCGTGTGGTCGGCAACCTGCGGGGGATTCTGCGGGATAGCGCCGGTGCACCGACCGCCGATCGGCGGCGCAAGCTCCAGAGCGATTTCCGGGAGCAGCTGCCGAGCCTGATCAGCGCCCTCAGCCGCCTTCCGGGTCACGCTCCGGCCACCCGCCTCCAGGCCGACGTGGAAACGCTGGTCCGGCGCCTGGACCCCTCGCCGCTGTCCCAGCACCTGGCCGGCGACGCCGAAGGCGACCGGACGGCGCTCGACAACTGGCAGCGTTCCGCGGACGAACTGCTCGTGCACATCCAGACCCGCCTGCGGGAAGTCCGGCAGACGCTCACCGTCGGCAGGGCCCCCTGATGTGCTCCACCAAACCCGTGGCGATTCAACGGCGACCTCGCGCCGTCCTCTGTCAGGTCCTGTCCCCACCTGGTCTCTGATCTGGGGCACAGAGCGAGGCCTACACTGGACACGAATCCTGGACCCGCCATGCGCAGGTCCGGGAGGAGGGTCCATGGACGCGCTTGTGAATGGCCTCCTGTGGTTCGCGATCTTCGCCATTCCGATGATGATCGCCGTCATCCTGCGACGTCTTGGACGCAAGTACGGCTTGGACGCCCGCTCCCCATCCGAAGACCCAGCTCAGGAGCCGGACTACCGAAGGTGGCGATGAGTCGCTGGTCAACCCAGCGCCGCGGCGGCGACCACCAGGACGACGCGGAGCCAGAGCCAGTAGGCCTCAGCTGACGCTCGACCGTGCCCAAGGATAATCGCGCCATGCGCCGTGCGAGGGTGGTGTCGCGACCGTGAGGAGCTCCACAGGCCTGCGGTCCTCACTGGCGGCCGTCATCGCGCTGTCGATCATGCTCGCCGGTTGCACCGGGGACGGGTGGTGGCCTTCCAGTAGCGTCACGGCGACCACCGCAGCCCCAGCCGCGGACCCGGCGCCGCCCCCACCGGCCCAGCTGTGCGGGGAGCCGACCACCCCAGCCCAGAGCTTGTGGCTGTCCGCCCCGGGAGGCGCACTCGTCTATGCCGCGGTGGTTGGGACCGGGCCGACCACCGCCGTGTTCGTGCACCAGGCCGGCCCGACGGGGCTGTGCGGCTTCTGGCCCTATGCCGACTGGCTGGCCAGGACCAAAGGGGTGCGCTCGGTGCTGTTCAGCCAGTGCGGCAGCGGCGCCTCCCAATGCCCAGCCGGCAATGCGGCCGACCAGTGGCTGGAGGTGACCACGGCCGCGGTCACCTGGGCTCGCACCAACGGCGCCCGACAGGTCACCCTGGTGGGGGCCTCGGCCGGTGGTGTCGTGGCCCTGCAGGTCGCGGCCTCGATCCGCCCGCCGGTGGCTGCCGTGGTCGACCTGTCCGGGGAGCGGCGCTGGATGGGGCTGGACTCCCTGGCGGCCGCCCGGCGGCTGCAGGTGCCGGCGCTGTTCGCCGTTGCTCCCGGGGACAGCTATGTGAGTGTGGGCTCGATGCGGCGGCTGTATCAGGCCGCTCCGGTCCGGGCCAAGCGGCTGGTGGTGCTGGCCGAGGGCGCCGGCCATGGCTGGGAGCTGCTCGGCGGGGCCGCTCGGTCCGACTGGTCGCCGCTGGCCGTCACGGTGGCGGCCTGGATCCAGGGCCGCCACCGGTAACCAGGCGACTTGGGCTCAACCGGGAGTGTCCAGCTTCGGCCGAGACCGTGGAAGCATCACCGTGCCAGCACAGCCGTGCTGGTGAGGGCGCTGGGAGACCCACAGCCCAGTAGTGGCATCCCTGCTTATCTCGGGTCGAGCGTAGAGCGACGGCGAAGCTTCACCGTATGGTGTCGGCGATGCCGGCCGCCCACGTCCGGATTTCGGTCCAGTCCCGGAAGTCCCCTCGGGGACGCGCAGGGCGGACACGATCGCCCGCTCGGGGAAGCTGAGCTGCTTGCGGGTCAGCTTGCCGGCGAACACCCGATGCTCCCGGGCCTCGGTGGCGGCGAGGAGGTCGGCCACGTCGACGGGGTCTTCCTCGGGCTTGGGCGGGTCGCCGACCGGGCCGCTGGAGAACAGCCACACCGGCCGGCCGGCCAGGTCGCGGGCGTGACGCTCGACCAGCTCCCTGGCCGGCTTCAGCCAGTGCCCGGCATAGACCGCGCTGCCCACCACGACCGCGTCGTAGCCGTCGACCCCCTCGACCTGCTCGGCGGGAGCACCGTGGCCTCCAGCCCGTGCTTGCCCAGCGCCTCTGCGATCGCCGCGGCGATCTCTGCGGTGGCGCCGTACTTGGTCGCCGCCGTCACCAGCACCCGCATCATGCGCTCCTCTGCGTCGGCTCGTAGGCATCAGGCGGGGTGTCCCAGTCGATGGCTGGCCGCCGGTAGATGGCCGACCACCAATGGACCCCATGGCCCGCCGGGCGCCACCCCTCGGCGAGCAGTTGCCGGTGCAGCTCCTGGAACCGCTCCCGCTGGGTCTCCAGCCAGGCGCCTTGGGCGCCGACGTCCTCCGGCGACGGCCGGGGAGCCGGGAAGGTCGCCCCGGCCATGGCGTAGGTGAGCCATCGCGGGTCGGCGCTGCGGGCCCGGGCCACGAACCGGAAGTAGCCGCTGCCGTGCTGGCTGGACAGCGTGGTCAGCAGGCTGGCCGCCAGCGACGTGCCGCCGACGTCCTCGGCCTCGATCTCCAGCACGTCCTCCTGGTCGGTGAGCCGGAACCATCGCTGCTCGTGGTCATCCCACCACCAGCGATTGTCCTGGGAGTAGTGGCCGGGACCTCGGGGTGGTCCGGTGTCCAGGCACCTGCCGCGCCATTGGCCCATCAGCAGCCTCCTCGGCCGATCGGAACGGTCACATGTCTTCCAGGTCAAGGATGGCCGGCATGGCCATGGGCTGACAGCGGCGTCCGGCCCAGGACCCGCAGGACCAACTGCCCTCCCCCAGGGCCACGGCCGGGCATAGGGTCGGGCCGCAAGGACACCGCGCAGAGGAGATTGACCGGCCGACGGGTCTCGGGTCGCGGGTGGTGGCCCTGTCATGGGCCGCCGTCAGCTCCTCGGCCTTCGCCAGCGAGCCCGAGCCGCCGGCGCCGCCGCTTGAGCTGATCCCTCACAAGGGGCCCATTTGATAGGGCGCTGCTGACACGATGAGCATGGCCGCGGCCGGGTTCATCGCCCCGGCCTGCTCGCAATCAGGGGAGCCGAAGCCGTCGCCCGGCCCCGCCGGTGAGGCCTCGGCGCTTCGAGCCGCCGGCCCCGGTGCGACGCTGGCCGGGGGTCAGGGACGCCCGCTCCCCCGGCGGCCGGTGCCCCCAGCCGGCCGCGATCACCGGGGAGCCGGCCAGCGACACCGAGGAATGCCTGTACATGAGTTCACCGACCGGCGGGCGACCCCGCTGTTCGACTTCCCGGCCGACCTCCCGCCCGGCGCCTCCCACGGGGCCGAGCTCGGCTACCTGTTCGACCGCCTGGGCCGGCCCAACGACCTCGACCGGGCCCAGCGGGCCCTGGCCAACCGGATGATCCGGTACTGGGGCCGGTTCGCCCGCGCCGCCGACCCTACGTCCAGGAGCTGGGCTGACCCGCGCTCGGGCTCGTCCGGGCCGCGGGTCAGGCCGCGGCGCGAGCGTCGCGCAGGGCGATCACCCGGGCGGTGGCGGTGGCGATGACCACCCCGTCGCTGTCGAGCAGGGTAGCCTCCAGGAACGCCTGATCTCCCTCCCGGTGGACGACCCGGCCCCGGCCGACCAGCCGGCCCGGCCGGACCGGCCGCAGGAAGCTCACGTTGAGCTGCGTCGTCGACTGGAACTGGTCGGGTTCCAGCGTCGCCAGCAGGGCCGGTCCGACGGTGTCGTAGAGCATGGCCGCCTGGAAGGCCCCGAGCACGTTGCCGGTCGGGTTGGTGAAGGCCTCGGTGGCGGTGAACGCCAGCTCGATCGTGCCCGCGTCGACGTCGGCGTCGATGAGCTCCAGGCCGAGGGTCGCCGCCGCCCGCGGCAGCGGCGCCCGTCCCTCGACCGCGTCCCAGAACGGGCCTGATCGTCCGCGCATCCGTACGCGCCTTCTTCCTTCGCGTGGTTGTCCTGGTGGTGGCAGCACCGTGGCGGCCCTCGCCATTCCGAAGCCCGCCATGCGGCCCCGATCAGCCGGCCACCGCCTCCAACCGGTAGATGGGGACGGGCTCGCGCCGGCCCCGCACCTGTGTGGTGCCGAGGGGGACCACCGTTGCCCGGTCGCCGAGGTCCTCGCGGGTCGTGGGCCCGATCACGACCCCGTCGGGAGACGCCGTGGCCTGGAGTCGCGCCGCCAGGTTGATGGTGTCCCCGATCACGGTGAAGCTCCGCTGGATGTCGGCGCCGACGTTCCCGACGACCGCCGGTCCGGTGTTGATCGCGATCCGGAACCGGGGCCAGCTGGCTTGGCCGGCGGCCAGACGGTCGGCGCCGGCCCGGATGGCCAGCGCGGCCCTGGCGGCCCGCATGGCGTGGTCGGGCTGGTCGGTCACCGCGTTGAAGGCGACGATGATGGCATCCCCCGCGAACCGGTCGATGAGCCCGCCCTGGGCGACGACCGCCGGCACGGCCGACGCCCAGTACTTGTTCAGCATCTCGACCACGTCGGTCGCCGGCCGCTCCTCGG